>ERZ780075.3-NODE-3-length-124614-cov-16.032916_pt1 | contig 124614 bp, 133 predicted proteins | sample MGYA00511839_ERZ780075 | MGnify/ENA primary metagenome ERZ780075 (study PRJEB29588, sample SAMEA2155953) | human gut metagenome | biome: human gut; feature: human-associated habitat; material: faeces | place: Denmark | collected 2008/2010 ...
GTGAAGAAATGAGGATTCATTTCTTCACAGCCCCTTTCAAACAGAGCCATATTACCAAAGTCTGACAGCCGGTTTCTTATCCGGTTCACCGAAGCGGTGAATGGTATCTACAAAACGAACCGTACCGGTCTTGTAGCGGAGGACCAGCGTGCTGGTTCTGGCACCGCCACCAAAGTAGCGAACGCCTTTCAGCATCGCACAGTCGGTGATCGCCGTTTCCGAGAAGATGCAGTCATCGCCTTTGACAAGGTCATCTAAGGTCAGGACCTTGTCCGGATCGGTGATGCCCATAGCATGCAGACGGCGGACTTCTTCTTCCGTGTGCGGGAGCAGCTTCGCCTGCATATCACCGCCGAGACATTTCAGACCGACAGCGGCAAGGACGCCTTCCGGCGCACCGCCGGAGCCGAGGACCATATGAATACCGCTGCCCTGAATGCCGCAGTCGATGGACGGTACGACATCCCCATCGGTGATGAGACGGATGCGTGCACCGGCTTCTCTGGCTTCGCGGATGATGCCTTCATGTCTTTCACGATCAAGGACAACAATGGTGAGATCAGAGATCTCACGATCCATCGCTTTCGCCACACGGGTCAGGTTTTCAGTGACAGATGCATTGATATCGATGCACCCCTTCGCTCTCGGGCCGACGCAGATCTTCTGCATATACATATCCGGTGCGTGGAGCAGGCAGCCTTTCGGTGCAATAGCAAGGACCGCGATCGCGCCATCTTTGCCCTTGGCTACCAGGTTCGTCCCTTCGACCGGATCGACAGCGATGTCGACCTCTTCTCCGCCCTGACCGACTTTTTCGCCGATATACAGCATCGGTGCTTCATCGATCTCGCCTTCGCCGATGACGACAGTGCCGGAGACCGGTGTCTTGGCAAACTGCTGGTGCATGCCGTCTACCGCAGCCTGATCCGCGCCTTCCTTATCGCCTGTCCCCATCAAACGACCAGACAGAAGTGCAGCCTGTTCTGTGATTCTTACAAATTCCATTGAAAGTTGTCTGTTCATTGTATGCCTCCACAATAGTATACTTTCTCTTTCACAGTTATCGTTATTGTATCATACTTATAGAAATAATGTAGTATATACTTTTTCGTTTTTAGAAAATTCTAATATATAAGGTCATTGGATGCGGGATGTAGGTTTTGCCCCTTTGGAAGTCTTTCCATAGATACGGAAAGCCAAGGGGAGAGATGCGCGCGTCCGCATACGCAAACAGGCGATGCTCGAAGGCGGCAAGTCACCATACAGCCGATCCCCGGCCACTAGTCTCTAGTATATTCTATCGCAAACTGATGCATGAGGCGGATGAGGCAGTCATTCGTCAGAAGGTATGTGAGATCCTCTTCCGTCTCGATCGTATAGTCCCAATGTTTCAGAAAACGGGAGAACGCCTTCTGGATCCTCCGCTCCGATTGACCCGTTTCCGGCAAGACCAGCGGATAGGAAAGTCCCATGTCCAGCAGTACTTTCAGCATGACAGGGCGGAAATGGTACTCCAAGAAGCAGCTTTCTATCCAGAACTCATGCAGCGTCCTTTGAAAACGCGCAGTGAGCGGCATGAATCTCAGGTACAAGGAAAGCCCATCACTGACTCCTCCCCAAAAATCAGCAAAGGCGACATCATAGGCCCCATCCTTCTGCTCACGAATGAAATCCATCGCATCCGCTTCGATGATATGGATCTTTTCCTTATGCGGAAACTGCGGCAGAAGGAGTGTCTTGAAGAGAGAGATCACGTGGGGATTCATCTCCACCACCGTGACAGACTCCACCTCTTTCTTTTCTGCCGCCATGAAGGCATAGTAGCCCAGACCAAGGCCATAGGTGATGACCTTTCCGTGGGCGCGCGACAGCGGCTCTTCCATCGACTCGATCTCACTCATGACGACACTCATCCACACCTGGCCGTTTTCTCTGATGACAGGAAAAGCGACGCACTCATCAAAGAAACCGATATCCGCATAGCCAAAAGGCCGCTTGGCCGAATAGCCCTGATGATAGGTCTGGAAGAATTCCCCGCCAAGATAGTCGGTCGTCCCCAGCTCGATCGCCCCCGACTTCGCTTCCGGTGCATGAACATGGATGTAGTAGGGATTCTTCGTCACCAAAGAGGCGTCATAGAAATGGGTGTGCTCTTCGATCTCCTTCATCAGCGCCTTCCACAGGCCTTCCGGATCATACAGATCACAAAGCGCAGAGTATGGGATGAGGCCTTCCGGATCCTCCCAGATGTTCTCGATAGCGTCATCCACCGTATCTGTGAATCCGATATCGGCCGCCGCACGGATCCGCTCTTTATCTGAGAGCCCGCGGTCGAGATCATTCACGCAGAGGTGGTCTGCCACCTCTCCGAGCATGATATCCCCCGCCGTCACAGACAGCAGATAGGATTTTAACAGTTTGCGAAGCGGTCTGGTGAACGCTTTCGGATTGGCAAAATGCATACATATTCTCCTTCATCAATTACAAGAGGCCGACGGAGGTCAAAACGCTCCACAGGGTCATTTCCTCCGGAGCACGATCTCCGGCGCATAGCTGTGAAGCTCTTTGCGCAGCGTCTTATCAAGGATCTTGACTTTATTCATAAAGCTTCGCATAACGAACGCATTCTCGGTAAGACCGCTCTGTGTCGTCACCCTCTCACACTCATAAATGGCTGCCGTACACTGGATACGCTCAAGCATGAGACTCGCCGTCCCCTTCTCGTTCAGCACCAGAAAAGACCAGTCTTTCCCCGTTTGCGTCTGGGGAAGATCCTCGCCGGTGTATACAAAGTGATAGAAAAATGGTTTTCCTTCCTCCTGCACGATCTTCCAATGGAGTCTTCGTGCGATCTCATAGATCTCCTCCATCCTGGCAGGACGGAAATCAGCCGATATCTCAGCCATACAGCCTCCTTTTTTATATATAGCCGGTTTACCAGGGAAGCCCTTCCTTAGCTGGCCCCGCTCGCGATCGTCATGCCCATGACTTTTTTCGCTCCCGCTCGCATGAGCTCATGAGCGGCCGCCTCCATCGTAGCCCCCGTCGTATAAATATCATCCACGACAAGGATGGTTTTCCCTTTCACATCCATAGACCGCGCGATGTGAAAAACGCCTTTGATATTCTGAAAACGCTCCTTTCGGGATAAGAGGGACTGCGTGTGCGCACTGCGGATGCGGACGAGTGCATCCGGTCGGTAATCATAGCCTGCTTCCTTCATCCACGGGGCAAACATCAGATCCACCTGGTTATACCCGCGCCATTTCTTCTTCTCCGAAGACAGCGGGATAGGGATCACCAGTCCGCACTCCCCCATCCTGTCCCACCAGGGAAAGCGGGAAAGGAGCGGCGCAAAGACGTGCTTTCTGCTGCGCCGCCCACCATACTTGATCTGTATGATGCAGTCCCGGATCGCACCTGCATAGTCGCAGCAGGTATAGCAGCCCGAGAGGTGGTCGGTGAAAGAGGAATTGAGGAGCCTCGGATTCCAGATCTTCCGGAGGCACGCCTCGCACCACTGCACGTTCGGATCGACCACGCGTCCGCAGCCCGGGCAGCAGGTGGGGTAGAGTATCTCCAGAATATCAGTGATAAGACGCATGGCAGGGTCCTTTCTGGGTTAGCCCGCAGGGCGTGCGCTCCCTGATTGTGAATGAAAGCTCGACGCTCTAGTTAGGAGTTAGGAGTTAGGAGTGCTGGTGCGGCGCATAATAATTGAAAGCGCCGCAGAGCTTTCAATATATGGTATTCACGAAAGATGAGAAACCTGCGAACCATTTGAACCATTTGAACCTGTTTAACCTATTAGGTTTCGAAAAAGGAGATAAGTATAGTCTGCTTTCAAACTTGTGGTGGCGGCTTCGCCTCAAATATATATGGGACGATGCCCGAAGGTCGGCAGATAGCAGGTTTCCCATTTGTGGTTTCCTGACATCGTCTGTTTGACCGCGAATGACAAAGATTTCTCGCTTACGCTCGAAATGACAATACAAGAGAGTCTGATGTCTAACGTCTGATGTCTCCTAGTCTCCGGTCACTTGAGGCACCAAATCCCTAGCCACTCATCCCTAGCTACTAGTCACCAGTCACCATCTACCAGCCCACTGATGACTATCCTTCCGTTTCTCCCGTCAGGAGCGGAAAGAAAAGGCTGTATCTTCGTCCGGTCTCTACGGTATCGACGGCTTTTGCCAATGCTTCTTCCGTCGTGATCAGATACGTGGTCTTTTTCGCACGGGTGATTCCTGTATAGAGAAGATTTCGCTTCAGCATCATGCGCTGCGTCGGAAGGAGGACGAGGATGACGGTATCATACTCGCTGCCCTGACTTTTATGGACCGTCGTCGCATAGGCGAGCTGCAGGTCATTTCTTTCCTCTTTTTCATAGACGACTTCCCGGTCATAGAAACTGACAGCGATGCGCTTGTCTGTCACAGACCAGACAATGCCGACATCACCATTATAGACACCCTTGTCATAGTCATTCCGCTTCTGCATGACCTTGTCACCGACAAAGAAATGATTCCCCGGTGGGATCTGCTTCTGATGCACCAGCTCCTGAATGGCATGATTCAGATTGTCCACCCCGCACCGGTCACGATACATTGGAGAAAGCACCTGCAGTGCCATTTTCTCCTTGCTCTCCCCATAGTGCAGCGAACGGCAAAGGCTTATGACCGTATCGAAGGCTTCTTCTTCCGACCAGACGGGAAGGATCTTGAATTCCCCGCGTTCGTCCGGGACACACATATTCCCTTCCCGGATGAGCGCCGCATTCTCGATGATGCCGCTCCCTTCTTTCTGACGAAAAATATGCTTGAGCCTTGTGACAGGCACCTTTTCCCATGCGATGATAGATTTCAAGGGCGTACCCGGTCCTACCGGCGGCAGCTGGTCGACATCGCCGACCAGAATGAGGCGTGCGTCTTCTTTCAGCGCAGACAATAAATGATAGAAAAGGGAAATATCCATCATGGACGCTTCATCGACGATGATGAGGTCTTCTTCCAAAGGATCGCTTTCATCCCGCGAAAAGACCGTCCCGCCGTCCTCACGTTTTTCCGCCTCGAGCGCCTTATGAATGGTATCCGCATCCATGTGGCTCGCGAGTGCAAGGCGCTTCGCCGCACGTCCTGTCGGTGCCATGAGATGGACTTTCAGATCGTGCTGTTCGGCCGCCGTGATGATGGCCCGCACGAGTGTCGTTTTCCCTGTGCCCGGCCCGCCGGTGATGACGAGGACGCGGCTCTTCATCGCCTCTTCGACGGCTTCCTTCTGCTCCTCTGCCAGCGTGATATGATTCTCTCTCTCAAATTTCTCGATGGCCAGTGCAGCCGTTCCGAGTGACTTCTGGTGACAGAGCATGCCTTTCAGGATATCAGCCGACTGCGTTTCCGCTTCATAGAGAAAATTCAGGTACACATACATGGTCTTTTCATAGGTCAGAGACGGCAGAAGGCCTGCCTCGATCGCAGACTCGATGCCTTTCTTGATGATCTCGATGGAGAGATGGAGAAGCGGCACGGTATTTTTCGCCAGCGAATCGATCGGCACACAGCTGTGCCCCTGAGAAAGCGCCAGTCCCAGCATATACTTCACGCCTGCCGTGATGCGCTCGCAGTCATTCGCCGCTACGCCCTGATCCATTGCGATGCGGTCGACCTCGAGAAAAGTCATTCCGGCTATGTCTTCCAGCATGCGATAGGGTTCGTGCTGAAAGACGGACTTGATATTCTCTCCGTAACGCTTCTGCATATCTGCCGCATATTTTTCGGGAATAGCCAGTGACTGGAGATACATGATGATCTCCTTCAGCCCGGAAATCATCTCATAGGATTTTTTGATCTTCTCGAATCCCTTAGGTCCTATACCGGGGACCTCCAGAAGGGCATCGATATTCTTCTCGAAGATATCCATCGTCTTCTTGCCAAAGTGTGCCACGATGCGGCGCGCCATGGTCTCACGGATGCCATCGATCATCCCCGATGCCAGAAAATGAATGATATCCTCCGTTTCCTCCGGCTTCACCATCTCCATACTCTCGGCGGAAAACTGCACTCCAAAACGGGGATGCTTCTGCCAGCACCCCCGCATGAGTATCTGTTCGCCGACGTATGGGCCTTTCCCATGGTATGTGGCGCAGGCCAGCTTGCGGCTTTCCTTATCTTCGATCTGAAAAACGCAGAATCTGCCATCATCGCTCGCATAGATGCATCGTCTGACGGTACCTCTGAGTTCTTCGATCATTTTGTTTCCCCTTGTATCAGTTTCGACTGCAGTTTTTTGCTGATATCCATCAAGAGCTGGTACCAACGGATGAAATCAGGGCGGCTACTCACATCTTCTATGAGAGAAGACAATGCCTCGATATTCTTCGCTTCCCTTTCTGCATCATAGATCGGCTTGTGCGCTTTCAGCTTATAAAGGGCAATGCCTCTCGACAGCTCCAGCCGCTTCTCAAAAAGCACTGCCAGCTCGCTATCGATCCGACGCACCGAAGCGCGCAGCTCTTCCAGTTCTTTTTCGTCCATCTGCGCCCCTTACCGGTTCTTTTCATGAAGCTCTGCCAGAATCTCCATGACCTTGTCTTTGCATTCTTCATACGGCACTTCGATGGTCTCACCGCTTCGACGCAGACGGATCTCCACATTGCCGGACTGCTGCCATTTCTTGCCGATGGTCACACGGACCGGATAGCCAATGAGGTCAGCATCCTTGAACTTGATGCCCGCTCTTTCATTGCGGTCATCAAGGACCACTTCATCCGCTTTTTCTTCCATCGCATCATAGAGCTTCTTTGCCGCATCCATGACTTCTTCCGATTTATTATTCGCCGGGACGATGACCACTTCATAAGGCGCGATCGCGACCGGCCAGATGATGCCGTCGTCATCGTGATTCTGCTCGATGGAGGCAGCCACCGTACGGGTGACGCCGATGCCGTAGCACCCCATCACCATCGGGTGCGACTTGCCATTGTTATCGAGGTAGGTCGCCCCCAGCGCTTCGCTGTACTTGGTCCCGAGCTTAAAGACCTGGCCGACTTCGATGCCCTTCGTGATGACGATCTTGCCGCCGCAGTGCGGGCAGACATCGCCTTCCTGGATCTGGCGGATGGTGTCCACCTTCACATCACCGAAATCGCGGGCCGGATTCACATGGATGTAGTGTTTGTCCTTTTCATTGGCTCCGCAGCAGGCATCCTGCATTTCCATGACCGTCTTATCGCAGATGATGTCGAAATTCTTCACTTTTTTAAGTCCGATCGGGCTGATATAGCCAGCCGTCAGACCGCAGCGCTCCAGATCTTCTTCCGATGCCATATCCACATTGATCGCACCATAAATATTCTGGAGCTTCACTTCATTGACTTCATGATCGCCGCGCACCATAGCAAGGACAACGGTATCATCGAGCTTGTAGACGACCGCCTTGACGGACTGCTTCACATCCGCATTGAGGAAGTTGCAAACCATCTCGATCGTGTGCTGCCCCGGGGTTTCTACGATCTCTTTTTCCTTGTCATTCCGGACATCGCAGGGAATCGTCTTCGGATCGACCGCTTCGATATTCGCTGCAAAATCACAGTCTTCGCAATATACGATATCCGCTTCGCCGGAATCTGCCAGCACTTCGAATTCATGAGACGCATTGCCGCCAATTGCGCCGGAGTCTGCGATGACCGGACGGAATTTCAGACCACAGCGGGTGAAAATGCGCCAGTATGCATCATACATCAGTTTGTACTGCTTATCGAGACCTTCCTGATCCATATCGAAGGTGTAGCCATCCTTCATGATGAATTCGCGGCTTCTCATCAGGCCGAAACGCGGACGCTTCTCATCGCGGTACTTGTTCTGGATCTGATAGACAGAGACCGGCAGCTGCTTGTAGGACGAGGTATCCATGGAAACGAGCGTGGTCACCAGTTCTTCATGCGTCGGAGCCAGGCAATAATCTCTGCCGTGACGATCTTGCAGCTTGAACATTTCCTCTCCATATACGGCCCAGCGTCCCGTCTTCTGCCAGATCTCCGACGGCTGTACGATCGGCATCAGGATCTCCTGTGCGCCTGTCTTATTGATCTCCTCACGGATGATCTTTTTCACTTTCTCAATGGCACGGAAAGCCAGCGGCAGGTACGCATAGGTACCATTGGCGATCTTTCGCATCATGCCGGCTTTCAGCATGTACTTATGGCTCATGACGACAGCGTCGGCAGGCAGTTCTCTCAGGGTCGGGCTATATAATTTGGATGCTAACAATGAAATCTCCTCCTAGACATGAAATGAAGATCTATATTTTCATTTCGGCAAATAGATTTCTTCTATTATATAGCTTTTAGAAAAAATTTGCTATGAAAAAGTAATTCGGGATGCATAGCTCCTCCGGCATCGTTATCTTTTCTTTGAGCGAAGCTGACGCCATCAAAAAACGGCCTTCCTTTCGGAAAGCCGTTTTTGATTGCGGAAGAGACATTATTTCCAAGCCTGCTTCATGATGTTTTTGTATTCATTGTTCAGATGATCGACGATGACATCAAGGATGACACGGACGATTTCTGCGTCAAAGCTCTCGTTCGTGCTCGGAAGGCACGCATCAAGGAAAATGCTGCCGTCTTCTGCTGCTACATACTTGAAGACCTTGTAGCTGCGATTCAGCTGGTTCAGGTATTCGAGGAGGGCGAGCTTATTTTCATCTTTCAGGAGCTGACTTCCGATCTGGACGCGGATGATGGTGTAGATCGTATTGTCGGTGATGATGCCGAGCGGAATGGTCTGTCCTTCGACCTTCAGGTTCGACTGGAATACAACGGTATCTGCCTCATCTTTCATTTCATTTTTGACGAAAAAGTCCATTTTGTTTGCCTGTGTGTAGGCTTCGAATTTCTGGGCTTTCAGGTTTACTCTTTTTTCTTCTGCCATGATGCATGACCTCCAACTAGAAATGAGAATTGTCTTAAAGCTGTTTCTATTGTACCTTGTCTTGCCAAAGATTGCTAGTAGGAGAATGGGAAAGTGATTCGAATCCACAGGATCTGACGATCTGCCTTCCCGATAAGGAGAACGCTGACCATGCGGAAAAACAGCAGATTTTCGGCATCGGCTGTCCTTCATTTTCGGCGCAGCCGCCGCTATTTCTCATCCCGCAGTTCTCATGCAAGCAGAGTTTTCATTCGGGATCCATGAGAAAGCCCTACCGATTCAGGAACGACCTTCCCAGTCCTTGATAGCCGACAAATTCGCGAAGCAGCGAATGATCCGGCACGAGCGATGCATCCAGCTCACGGAAGGGCGCGAGAAATTCCAGAAGGCGCCGGGCCTCCCCATAGGCAGGGCTATCCTTGGATATTTCCTCTAAAAACGGCTTTACGATCCGTTTCAGAACAGGGATCTCATAAAGAAGTGCGGAATTAAATACAACGTCAGCGCGTCCCTGGAAGTGAAAAATGTTCCGTTCCTCTCCTTTGCGGACGCCTGGCCAGGAAGAGATCGTCTTTTCCGGAGGGTTTCCGCGGAACTGCATATCTCTCACCATACGGCGAAGAAGCCGCGTGTCCGAGGTCGATATACGGTTATGGTGGTTAATGGTGATCTGTGTCAGTGCGGAAAGGTAGATATGCATGCACTGGTAGCCGGGGACAAAATAGGTGAGGCGCGGATTCAGTGCGTGGAGCCCTTCCACAAGGATCGGCTGCCCCTTCCCGAGCGTCACGGGCGGCGCATTCCACTCCTTTTTCCCAGTGATGAAATTGAAAGTCGGAAGCCGCACCGGCTTTCCTTCCAAAAGTGCGGTGATATCTCCTTCGAAACGGTCCAGATCAAGCGCGTGGATATCTTCCCAATCTTCCCCCTGCATTTCGCTTCGATCGCGGAAATAGTCATCCAGCGAGATCATGACAGGATGCGCCCCATTCACCTGCAGGTGGACGATGAGACGCTTCATGAAGGTGGTCTTGCCGGAGGATGACGGCCCTGCCGTACAGACGAGACGGATCCGGGGCTTCGCCTCACAGATCGTATCTGCAAGCTCTGCCAGCTTCTTCTCATGCAGCGCTTCGGCGATAGAGATGTAGTCGAGAATTTTACCATTCTCGATAGAAGCATTGAGCTGCGCCAGATTCTGGCAGCCGATAAGCTCGGACCAGTTCTGGCTTTCGAGGAAGACCTTCGCAAAGAGCGGGTCCTCTTCCTCATCCTGAGCCAGATGAAAATCCTCATCCGGAAGGCTGAGCAGAAATCCCGGCGCATAAGACTTCAGCGCAAAAAGCTGCACGAAGCTCATATCCGGCAAAAGAGGGCCGAAGAAATAGTCGATCACACGCCCGCACTGGTCGACATTGATCGTATTCCCGGCGAGCTCACCTGCCAGCTCTGCATCCTCTTCCCGCCCTTTGATGCGAAGGAAGGCCATCGCGCGTTTCTTTCCGACGACGAGCTTGGTGATATCGCGTCCCTCTTCGGAGATCTCACGCATCCGTGCCGCCAGCCGATCCAGCTCCTTCTTGAGCGGTACATGCCCGTCTTCAAATTCACAGTACAGCGATTTTCCCAGCGAATGCTTCACAAGGACATCTGCCCCTTCTCCATAGATCTCTTCCACAGCACATACGAGAAGCATGATCGCGCTTCTCACATACGCCTGGTGCGCTTTTGGCGCCGAAAGAGGGATCCATCGCACATCTCCGCCGGAGGGAAACGGTGTCTGGAAATCAAGAAGCTCGCCATCCATCTCTGCCAGCACCGCCGCCTCCTTCCCCCTTGTACCGCGGACCATATTCCATAAATTCTGCGGTGTCGCACCGTCAAAAAAGTCAAAACTTCTGCCTTCACAGGTGATATGGATCATGGAAATCAGCTCCTTTACCGGATTACTTCAGGAAAACACAGATACCATTTGATCAGATTTCATGGGATAAGTTTGGAAACAGGGATGCGTGGCTAGGGATTAGTGGTCCCGAGCGACTGGTGACTAGTAGCTTGAATACTACTTTCGGGCATCGTCCCATATATATTTGCGGCGAAGCCGCCACCTTCATTCCTAATTCCTCATTCCTAATTCCTCATTCGCGCAAATCTTTCATTCAGGGGCAAGGAGCGCTACGCCCTATAAGCCACCCCTCTATGGCCTCATTATAGCCGTTTTTTAGACCTGCGTCACCACGATATGCGGCAAAGACAGGTGCTTCAGCTCCTCAAAGCCGACATTCCGAGCCGCTTCCTCCGCGGATACGGGCATCGGCTTTGGAAGCGCGCCTGCATAATACAGAAGGAGTCCGATGATATCAGAAGGCTTCTTGCCCTCTGCCTTCATTTCACGAAGAGTGAGACCTTTCTGCCGCTTCGAGAGCCGGACTCCCTCCGCATCAACGAGAAGAGGCAGATGTCCGTAAGTCGGAACATGGGCGACTCCCAGTTTTTTCAGCAGATAGAGCTGATAAAAAGTCGAGGAGAGGAGGTCATTTCCCCGAAAAACATGCGTCATCCCCATCGCCGCATCATCGACGGATACGGCGAGCTGATAAGCGACCATGCCATCGGCACGCCGAAGGACAAAGTCATCGATGCCGGGACGGAGCACGCATGTCTCCTCTCCGCAGAAAAGATCTCTGAAGGACACGCGGCTTTCTTCCATACGAAGGCGCCAGGAGGGCGCCTTCCCCTTTTCTCTGTCCGCGACTTCTTCCGCACTCAGACGGCGGCAGTGCCCATCATAGACCGGCAGTCCCTCTCCTTCATGCGGCGCAGAGGCGATGCTGTGGAGACGGGCACGGCTGCAGAAGCAGGGATAGACCTCCCCCGCTTCTTTCCACCGATCCATGATTTCCTGATAGAGAGGAAATCGGAGACTCTGGACGGGCGTCCCATACGAATAGCTCCCGCCGGGGCCTTCGTCGTAGGAAAGACCCATCCATGCGAGGTCTTCTTGGATCCCCTCTATGTATTCCGCGTGGCTTCGCTGCCGGTCGATGTCTTCGATACGCAACACGATCGCCCCTCCATGCTGGCGTGTCCAGAGCCAGTTCAAAAAAGCGACCCAGATATTCCCAAGATGCATATATCCCGTGGGGCTCGGCGCAAAGCGGGTACGAATGGCTGTCTGCATAGCGTCTCCTTAGGAAAACACAGATCCCATCATCAGATCACATCAGCGTTTTCTCAATGATACAAAAGGAGGCTCAAGCATTTGAGCCTCCTTGGTGGTAAAAATGATAAGGGATCCTGGATCAGGTGCAGCGGCCTTTGCAGATACATGGCAGATGAAGCAGCCAAATGCCTTCTCAGAGAGCTCTCCTGCCGCCTTCATTTCTCATCCCTGATCCGATTTACTCCGGCATAGAGAGGACTTTCCTGAAAAGTGCCTTATCCCGCTGGATCTTTTCCTCGCTGCCCATGCAGCAGATATAAGGATCATCGATGATGCTCTTGACGAGCGGAGCAAGAGCACGGATATCCTTCACTTCGCACGAGATGATTTCGCTGCGGATCCGCATACGGTCTTCTCGGGTATTGCCATTCAGGTAGTGGAGCATTGCACGCTCGCCCTTCATGGACGGGGTGAGCTGGATCTCATCCGCTGCCATGGTACCGATGACGTACTTGGTCATTTCACGTTCGGACAATTCGAGTGTTTCCAGATATTCCGGAAGGTCTTTGTACGTCTCGAGCGTTTCCTTCAGATTTGGGTCACGGTATGAGCAGAGAAGGGACGTACCATCGCGCAGGAATTGTGTGAAAGCGCCATATGCACCGCCGAGGACACGGACTTTCTTCCAGAGATACTCATAGCGGAGGATGGTTTCCATGACACGAAGTGCGCCGGTATAGGTAAAGCCGTGATCACGGAAGTTGCCGCCTTTGGCCACGTACTGGACCTTGCCGGAGGTCAGGAAGGCTTCATTGATCTCCTTGGCTGGGAAATCGAAAAGATGGGCTTCCTTCTTCTCCCCTTCCGGCATATCATCCAAGATGAGGCCGAGGCAGCGATCGACAGCCTGCTTTTCTTCCGTTTCGCCTGTAGTGGCAAAGAACATATGGCTTCTCGTGAAGATCTTCTTCGCGACAGCCGAGAGCTTCTCGGCGACATCCTCTGCCTGACCGTCATACGTCTTGACAAGGTCTGCCAGGAAATAATAGAACGTCATGCCGGCCTGCTCAGAGAACTGTGCCGTCTTGGAGAAATAGGATGCGAGGCGTCCCATGGTGAGATTATGCCCGCGAGAGAAGGCGGTCATGTCCCATTCTGATTTTTCTTCCAAGAGAAGCTCCTTCAGCCGTTTCGTATCCCGGAAGGATGTATGATTGATGACTTCTCCAAGCAGGTCCATGAGCTGTTCAGCCTTTGAGGTGAGTGCTTTGCCTCTTGCGACCATGAATGGCTTATATTTCGATGCGTCATTGATATCGCCGATGCAGGAGATCTGGAAGCTGATGCCGCCGGTATACGCATTGGAGATCCGCGCAAGTTCTGTGTAGCTGTGCTTTTCCGTATCCAAGCTGCGAAGCATTCCCGAAAGGAGGACGGCATACGGGATCTCTTCCTCGGTGAGGTCATAGAGATCGAAATACATCGTGACGTAGGAGATCCCCGTCGTGTGAATATCATAGTGGAAGTGGCGGATACCGGAGACTGTCTCTTCTTCAAGCACTTCCTCCTCGATCTCCCGCTTCAGGTCTTCGCGGGACAGGAGCGGAATGGTCTTCAGGGCTTCCTCCGTTTCCATGGATGCCTGACGCTTCTTCAATGCTTTGGTGGACGCCACGATGTCTTCGAGCTGCTCGTCGGTGAGACTCATCTTGTACGCAGCGAGCTTTTCTGCCGTTGCCGCATTATTCTTCTCCGTCAGTCCCTTTTCCGGCTTCATGGTGATCAGGACTTGATGCGGATTCTTGATGACGTACTTCAGGAGAAGGCTTTCGAAATAGCCATTCTGGATCCCTTCGCGAAGCTCTTTGATGTCATCGATATAGCGCAGTGCCGCCATCGGGTCACGGTCATAGAGCCAGAGATCCATCGCGCGGACACCGTAGAAAAGTCCTTTCGGACGTCCCTGATAATCGTTTTCACGCGAGGTGAATTCTGTACGGTTCAGTGCGGCATCAAGCATATCCTTATCGATGCCGTCAAGAGCGAGCGTGCGCAGCGTCCCGTCGATGACCTGGGCAAACTGCTCCTGCTTCTCCACTTCCGAGCCTGTCACCTCGATGGTCCAGACAGGCTGCTTGTAGCTGTCACAATAGCCGCCGGACAGGTCGCTTCCAAGGCCGGCATCCATGACTGCTTTCTTCAGCGGTGCGCCGTCCATATCAATCAGGACATAGTTCAGGATGCGGAAAGCGAGCGATTCCTTCGTAGACATATGGTCGCTTGCTGCGATGTAGAGGGCATGGATGGCCTTCCCCTTTTCGCTTTCCTGTTCTGCAATCCCATACGGGCAGGTCGCCGATACCCTTTTCTTGAAGCCGGACTGCGTGCGGACGGCCGAGTCCACATTGCGGCGGTCAAAATGAGATAGGTATTCTTCATCGATATAAGCCAGCGTCTTTTCGATATCCATATCACCATAAAGGTAGATATAGCTGTTCGACGGATGATAGAAGCGTCGGTGGAATTCAGTGAATTCCCGGAAAGAGAGCATCGGGATGACTTCCGGATCCCCGCCGGACTCCACGCCATAGGTATTATCCGGGAAAAGACGCTCTGTCGCACGGTCTTCCATGATGGCTTCCGGCGAAGAGAGCGCGCCTTTCATTTCATTGTAAACGACACCATTGTACGTCAGCGGCGCCTCTTTGTTCTCCAGCTCATAGTGCCAGCCTTCCTGCATCAGGATCTGCGGATCCTTGAGGCAATTCGGATAGAAGACGGCATCGAGATATACATCCATCAGGTTATGGAAATCGACCATATTGCGGCTGGCGATCGGGTACATGGTCTTATCCGGCCAGGTGATCGCATTGAGGAACGTATTGAGAGAGCCTTTCGCGAGCTCGACGAAGGGTTCCTTCAGCGGATATTTCCGAGAGCCGCAGAGCGTCGAGTGCTCCATGATATGCGGCGTACCCTTGGAATTATCCGGCGTCGTGCGGAAACAAATATAAAAAACTTTATTATCATCGTCGCTGTCCAGATACAGAAGACGGGCACCGCTTTTCACGTGCTCCATCAGGTAGGCATCGGCATTGACTTCTTCAATATGGGACATACGGCTGACACGGAATCCGTGCACCAGGTCTCCATCATTCCATTTCATTTGATCTCTCCTTATCGGTTACTGATAATTGTTGCGTAAAAAGGTGCTAAAGGCTGCCCAAGCGGCTTCACCCCATGGTGTAAGCACTCCGCAGTGCTTTATCCTATATAAAAATCCCGGGATGAGCGCTGCCAATGAGTGGATCCGTATTTCCTTTGCCTCTTTTTTCTTTCGTTCACAAGAAAAAGCGCAGGAAATTCCTGTGCTTTTTCCACAAGCATCTATTTATTATTTTTCGTCCTGCGGGAAAAATTCATCGTGAATCGCCTGTACAGCTTTGGTCAGGTCTTTTCTAAGGATGAGGCAGGAAATGCTGATCTCCGAGGTGCTGACGATATCGATATTGATACCGGCTCTGCCAAGTGCGCCGAACATACGGGCAGCGACTCCCGGTTTCCCGAGCATACCGGCACCTACGACAGAGACTTTGGCCGTGTCGTCATCATAAATGACTTCTTCCACTTTGCCATCGTCTCTCATCTTATCAAGGACTCTCTTGGCATCTTCCATATCCGTATCATCGATGGTGAATACGATATCCGTCTTGTCGTCATTGGAATTTCTGACGCTTTGCACGATCATATCGACCGTGATATTGTCTTCTGCGAGAGCGGAGAATACGCTGTATGCCACGCCCGGCACATTTCTGAGTCCCAGTACCGCAATTCTAGCTGCATGAGCATCCTGTGCCACGCCTCTGACCGTTTCGTTCAAACCTTCCATACATACCTCCCGGATAATCGTTCCTTCATCATTCGTAAATGTGGATCTGACATGGATCGGGATGTGATATTTGATCCCGAGTTCGACGCTGCGAGGCTGCATGACGCCAGCGCCCAGACGTGCCATTTCCAGCATTTCCGTATTGGTAATTTCTTTCATCTTATGTGCATTCTTCACGACACGCGGATCTGCAGAGTATACACCATCCACATCGGTGAAGATCTCACACATATCTGCATGCATCGCACCTGCGAGTGCCACCGCTGTCGCATCGCTGCCACCGCGGCCCAGTGTCGCCACATCGCCATTTTTCATGAGACCCTGGAAGCCTGCCACGATGACGATCTTGCCTTCTTCCAGCTCCTTGAATACCCGCTCCGGCTTCACATCATCGATGGTCGCTTTGCCATACGCCCCTCCGGCAATGATGCCTGCCTGCGGGCCTGTGAGCGATACAGCAGGAACGCCGAGCTTTCTGAAAGTCATCGCCATAAGAGAAATGGAGATCTGCTCACCGGTAGCCAGCAGCATATCCATTTCACGTCCATGATTGATGTCCGATACCTTCGAAGCCAGTGCCAGGAGATCATCGGTGGTATCGCCCATAGCCGATACGACGATCACGATCTTGTCCCCCGGCTTCCGATCGCGAAGCACACGGTTTGCAATATTCAACATTTTTTCCGGTGTCGCAACAGAACTTCCGCCGAATTTTTTTACATAAAGTGACATTTACATCCCTCATTTACGAGTAATCTAGGAAAACAAAGTCTGCCTTCCCGCTGGAGCAGCCATCGGATTCGTCCGCGCTCCTTCTATACTGTGAAAAGTGTAACATGGAAGAGGCGGCATGTAAAGAAGATAAATAAAAAAAGAGGTACCGGTTTCAGCTCAAAGACTAAGCGACTAAGAGACGGGAGAGACTGATAGACTTGGAGACTTTAGATGTCTGATGTCTAAAGTCTCTTAGTCTCTTATCTGAACCCGCCAACCCTAAACTAAAATCCTCTCCCCCGAAATGGGGAAGAGGATTTTACATGACTCACTATTCATCTTCTTTTTTCTTTTTCTGCGCTTCATACAGGGCAAAGTATTTCCCATGCCTTGCCATCAGTTCGTCATGGCTGCCGCGCTCGATCAGGCGTCCGTGGTCCAGGACGTAGATCACATCCGCATTTCTGACGGTCGAGAGACGGTGTGCAATGATGATCGTCGTGCGGTTTTTCGCAAGCTCATCGAGTGTCTTCTGTACTTTCTTCTCCGTCTGGGTATCAAGGGCAGATGTCGCTTCATCGAAAATGACGACAGGCGGATTCTTGAGGAAGACGCGAGCGATGGCGATACGCTGCTTCTGCCCGCCGGAAAGTTTCACGCCGCGCTCGCCGACCTTCGTCTCATAGCCATTCGGAAGCTGTCGGATGAAATCATCCGCCGCTGCCAGACGTGCAGCCTCTTCGATCTCCTCTTTTGTCGCGTTCTCACGGCCATACGCGATATTCTCTGCGATGGTATCCCCGAAGAGGAAGACATCCTGTTGCACGATACCGATCTTTCTTCGGAGATCCTGCTGGCGGAACGCGGAAAGCGGATGTCCATCCAGCATGACTTCGCCTTTTGTCGGTTCATAGAAGCGAAGCAGCAGGCTGACGAGCGTACTCTTCCCTGCTCCCGTCTCGCCGACGAAAGCCACTGTCTTTCCGGCAGGGATCTCAAAGGTGAGATCATGCAGGATGAGATGCCCCGGATCGTAACCGAAGGATAGATCCCTGAAATCAATATTCCCTTTCACATGGGAGAGCATGACAGGCTTTTCCGGATCTTCGATGGACGGCTCGGTGTGCATGATCTCTTCGAAACGGTGGAAGCCGGCCATGCCGCGCTGGTACACCTCAGCGAGGATCGTCAGACGGAAGACCGGACGCATGAAGATATTCACATAGAGAAGGAATGCGACGAAATCAGAAAGCGCAAGCGTTCCCTCATTGATCATCCATCCGCCGGCCAGGATCACCGCCACATTGATGAAGTTGGTGAAAAAATTGATGCCGCCGGAGAAATACGCAATGAGCTTATTCGAAGCGAAACGGGTATCCCGGAGCTCGCGGCTCTTCTCTTCAAAACGATCCAGCTCGAAGGCCTCCTGGGCAAAAGCCTTCACAAGGCGGATGCCGGAAAGGCTTTCTTCTGCGCGGGCAGAGACTTCCCCTGCCTTCTTCCGGTTCTGCCGAAAGGCGGACTTCATCTGTTTATTCACCTTCACGGTGTGAATGCTCTTCGCAATAAGCAGCGCACCGATGAGGAGGGCAAGCTGCCAGTTCATGACGAACATCACGACCAGCGTCCCCGCCATGATGACGCCGCAGAGGAGAACATCATTCGGTCCGCGGAAGGAAAGCTCACTGATCTCTGTCACATCGCTTGTGATGCGGGAGAGCAGCTGTCCCGTTTTCTCATTATCGAAGTAATGAAAAGACAGCTTCTCGATATGAGCAAACAGATCCCGTCGCATGTCGTGTTCGATGGACGCGCTCATGACATGCCCATAGTACTGCACCGCATACTGGATCGCAAAATTCAGGATGTACAGGACAAGAAGGATCCCTGCGCCGATAAACAGCCGATGCATATCCCCCGCCGGCAGTACGTCATGAATGAGATCACGGACAACGACTGGAAAGATCAGATCCAGTCCGGCCATAGCAAACGTCCCTACGATCACCCAGATCAAAATGTGCATGTAGGGACGATAATATTTCATAAATCTTCGTATCATAGTATCCTCTTGGTCTTCAATAAAAAACAATTTGTTCTTTATTATAACGCAAAGGGAATGTGGCTTCAAGGCGAGAGGAGGCTCCTGCGGTCTCACCGCTGACATCACCTTGTTTCCCGGTCACTTTTCCCGATCCCAGATGTGCAGCCGATAGGCTCCGAGTAGATCTCCTTCAGCCGTGACAGCGGGGACTTCGATGCCAGCCACGTAGCGGCCATCGGAGGAGATCGCAAGCGTCTGGAGCGGTCCCTTCGTATGGTACTCATTGAGGAGAGTCCCATCAGAAAGACTGATGACTGCTGCTCCATGGGCTTTGTAGTCATGATTTCTTACATTTCTGCCGATCGCCAGCGCGGCTACATCACCGGCGACCCCGATGGCTTCGATCTCCGCAGGCGCGGTATAGCGGAAAAGATACTTCCCGTCCCGGTCAAATGCATAGAGGCTGTTTCCTGATGGATGGATGACGGGCGCCGGCAGCTGCCAATTTTCCCGATTGAATGTATTGATGGTGCCAAAGAGGACTTTGTCTCCGGAAAAGAGCGCATCACGACCTGCCGCAAAGTAATAGCTGCCGCCGATCTCCATGACTCTGGAAATGCTGCGCTCCCAGATGGGACGCCCGTCCTCGTCTCGAAGGAATCCGCGTCCATCACTCGCCATCACCGCGAGGTACTTCCCATCCTCCGAGTAAGAAAGTCCGTTCCGGATCGTCGTGGTGCCGAAGGTCTCGACCGGCGGGATCTTTTCGGCATGGAGCAGTGTCCCTGTATGGCTGTCAAGGACATACAGATTTTCATTATAGGTAAGACCATCGGTCTTTGCCTTGTCGTAATTCGCTGTCGCAAAGGCGAAGCGGCCACTGCTTTCTGAAACAGCACCGCAATTCACCCATGCATCCATATTCTCTTTTGCAGGATAGCGCCAGCGCTCTTTCCCGGTCTCATCAAAGGAAATGATGCGGGAAAGGTATGTCCGCTGCCCCTTCTCATCGAGCGTGAATCGATAGAAAACCGCATATACATGTCCAGCAGCATCCGTCGATATATCGATGGCCGTCGGCTCGGACTGTATGTCCGCCTCATACCCTATGAGAGAGTCTCCCCGGAAGGTCCACAGCACATTGCCATTTTTCACATCCATGGCATACATCGTTCCTTCCGGACTTTTCTCCCCCGCATAGACAACCTTCTCATCCCGGCTCACTGCGATGCCACGGATGAGGCCTGTGCCGACAGAGTGGCTCCAGCGCTCCTCTCCCTTCTCATCGAAATGGATGAGCTCGCCATTCGCTGTACCGACGAGCCAGCCGCCGTCCGACTTCACGTAGAGCACCTTGCCGCTGTCAAAGCCCATGCGGTCATAGTTCCGCCCTGCCATGTCGCCTAAGGAGATCACATAGGCTGCGTCTGACTCTTTGCCCGCAAAGATCTGCCACGGTGTCTTTTTCCCGGTCAGCCAGAAAAGAGCGCTCCATGTCAGTGCAAGGAGAAAAAAAATGAGAATTGTTTTGCATCGTTTCATGTTTGGTCACCAGAATAGAGTTCAGGGGTTGCCTCTCATCCCTTGATCGTTTGCGAAAGAGGGAGGAGCGGGTTCTATGGGTTCAAGAGGTTCAAGGGGGGAAGCGCGGCGCATAAAAATCAGAAGCGCCGCGAAGCATATCTGCTTCAAACGCTAGACGTCAAATGTCTGATGTCTATCAGTCTCAAAGTCTATCAGTCTCCTCCAAACCCGCCAACCTGAACCCTGAAACCATTATAAATACATCTTCGCGCAGTCATACACCATGCGGAGCGCGCCGTAGTAGAAGCCCTCTTTGGAAAGCGCATAGAGGATCTTGGCACTGCCGCAGCCCACCGTGAAAAGAAGGAAGAGCAAAGAGACCCATTTTTCAGACGGCCGCCAGATGTCTGCCCTCCTTCCCTTGGCGAGGAAAAGACCGCGGCTCGTGACGGAAAGGGCCAGCGTCGCGGAACGGCGAAGGCAGCGGGCCAAGAGGGGCTTCACCATGTGCGGGATGTGCATCAGCACCTGATGCCGTCCCTTTTCACTGCCGCTTCGCAGCTGCAATGCGACCATGACTTCGCCTGCTTCCGCAGCAAGTACAGGGAAGAAGCGGATCGCCGTCACCAGCATGAAGGCGGCCTGCGGAGATAGATTCCACGAAGTGAGCCCCTTCAGCAGCTGGCGCGGATCGCTCGTCCAGCAGACGAGCAGCCCCAGCGTGATCATCGATACCGTACGCATCCCCTGGATGGCGCCGTAGATGATGCCTTCCCGATAGATATAGAGACCATTCGTCAGCGCCCCCAAGACAGGAAAGCCGGGAGAGATCAAAGTCACAAGGGGCGTCCGTGGATTCTGCGAAAAGAAAAGCGCCTGACTGGCGATCGATCCCCAAAGGCCCAATAGGATGAAGATCGCGAGCACCCGCCACTTATAGAAGGGCGTCTTTCCCAGGAAATGAAAAACGAGAGTCAGCGTGAAGAGGAAAAAAAGCGTCCTGGCATTGTCCACGATGATCATCATCAGCGCATAGCAAAAGAGGAAGGAGAGCTTCGTCCGTCCATCGAGACGCATCAGGAAAGAATGGCCATCCCCGCCCTCCCAAAGCTGTCTATAGGACATGATCCATCACCTCTTTCACAGAAATACACGGCTCGATGCCCAGCATTTCCGACAGTGCCAGCATGGGCGGGAGCGCCAGGCCGCCTTCCTCCATCAGCTTTTTATCACTGAAGATCGTATGCGGCGTGCCGCTTGCGAGGAAGCTTCCCTCTTTCAATAGGAATACCTGATCCGCCAGCTCGCCTGCCAGCTCAATATCATGGGTGCAGAAGAAGATCGTCCGTCCTTCGGAGGCCGCATAGCGGAGAAGTGCTTTGATATCCGACAGGCTCTTCTGGTCCTGCCCCGTCGTCGGTTCGTCGAGGAGCAAGAGGTCATTATCCTTCCTTGCGAGCATCGCACCGAAGACGACACGAAGACGCTGCCCCTTGGACAGTGCCAGTGGAAAATCATGACAGTAATGCCGTACATGCAGACGGCGAAGAAGGCGATCCAGCTCCTCTTCCGTGATGGTTTTGTTATTCCACGTCAGCTCATCAATGACAGAGTCCGTAAGCAGCATGAGATCTGCCTCCTGCCGCATATAGCCGATGTGATGGCGCTGCCTTTCAGCCGGCTTCCCAAGGAGCAGGATCTCTCCCGATGTCGGCGTATCCAGTCCGGATAAAAGGTTCATCAGCGTGGATTTCCCTGCCCCATTGAAGCCCATAAGCGCATTGATCGTCCCCTTGCGGATCGCAAAAGAGAGTCCGTGAAGCGTTTCCTTCTCCGCGCCCTGATAGCGATAGTGGAGATCTCTTCCCTCGAGTACAACGGGTGCATGGCTTTCTTTTTCCTCTCGCGAGATATGCGGCGCAAAGGAGATACCGCTCTTCCGGATCTCCTCCGCCGTCTCTTTCACATGCCCCGAGAGATGCGGAAGCTCAAGGAGGCGGCCGAGCTTCACTGTCTGCGGCTCGCGGAGACCATAGGCCTCTGTATCTCCGAGCGCTGTCCATGCCCCCTCTGTCGCTCCGTCATAGATGAATCGTCCTTCATACATGCAGCAGAGGCGGGGAAAATACCGCGCCAGCTCATTCACACGGTGCTCCACTACGAGGATCGTCATATGGTCTTCCCGATTCAGGGAAACCAGAAGCTCCAAGAAATCCTTGACGCCCTTCGGATTCATCTGGCTCACCGGTTCATCCAAGATAAGAAGCTTCGGATGCGTCACAAGGATCGAGGCCAGCGCCAGACGCTGCCTCTGCCCACCGGACAGCGCATGGATACTCCGCGCCTCCATACCGGAAAGCCCCGTCTTTGCCAGCGCACGCCGGACCTCTTCCCGGATGACAGACGGATCCTCTCCGCGGTTTTCGAGGGCAAATCCGACCTCGTCAGCTACCGTCATCGCAAAGAGCTGGTCATCCGGCGTCTGATATACCGTGCCTGCCAGAAGCCCGATATCTTCCGCGCTCATCTCTGTCACGTCCCGTCCATCGAGAGAAATCGTCCCCGTGAGCCGTGCCTCCCCCGGTTCCAAAAGCCCCGTGATACTCTTGATGAGCGTCGATTTCCCGCAGCCGGAGCGCCCCGCGATGAGGACCATCTCACCTTCGGCGAGAGACAGATCCACATGCGAAAGAGTATCCTTCCTGCGCGATACATAGCGGCACGAAAGATCCCTGATCTCCAGTATCATGTCCCCATCACCTGCTTCAAGCGGCTGCCGATGCGATACCCCATCCAGCTGCCAAGTGTACTGTACAAGAGACCATTCATCAGCATGTAAAGCCCGATGAACCAGTCTGCATAATATAACCGATAAAAGAACATCAGCTGTTCCATATTCACAAAAGTGATCCCCGCATCACAAAGCCCGATCAGGAAGGAGATCCCCATCGCGTAGAGCGGCGTCAGCTCCTTCTTTCGATAGAAACCTGCGAGGTAAAGCGACGTTTCCAAAATCACGATGGACACCGCACAGATCAGGATCCCCACCGGCGTCACACGGCCAAAAAGTACCGCCGAGAGCATCCAGCGCATGAGGAAAAAGAGCGCACAGACCCCCGGCCTGCGGAAAAGAACCAGCAGCGAGACCAGAAGCAGGTACTGCACGACCCCCGAGAGGAGTCCCGTCACCAGTCCGGAGAAAGGCCCTAAGAGGACATGCAGGAAATCTCCCAGAAGTGTCACCGGCACGACGACCCCGCCGAAAGCCATCGCCGCAAAGAGCGATACCGTGATATCCCCCTTCGCTCCGATGGAGAGGATGCAGCGCTTCAGTCCGCCGATGGACGCTGCCAGCGCGAGAAGAGAAAGGAGGGCAAAGCCGAGCGTCGCAAATCCCACGCTTCGCTTCTTCACGACGGTGAGCGGCAGCTCCGTCACACGCTCCGTCTCTCCGTCAAACAGCGTGAGGCGTAGCGCATAGTCTCCCTCTGCGATCGAGAAAGGGTCCACATACAGCGGCACCACAGCGGTCTGCATTTTATGGCCGTTCAGAGAGAGCACTGCCTCACTTCGCATTTTCGTCCGGTCGAGAGACTCTCCCTCACCGGCTGCTGCGATGAGCCCGGGGCGCACCTCCCCCGTCTCCTTATCTACGAGCTCAGCGCTCAGATGGATCGTCCGCACATCTTTCTTCGGATTCCTCATATCCAGAAGGAAGTACATATTCGGCTTTGCCGTGAGCGCATCCCAGTCCACACCGCGCCCGCCCGTCAGGCGGTTCTTCATATTCTCCAGTGTCACATCCGGCGTGACGAGCGTATCCTTTTCCTGTCTGGCATCCCGCTCCCCGTCCTCATTCACCGGAAGGAGCACCGACTGGATATACCATGTCTGCGCTGCCTTCTGATTTTGCTCCTCTTCCGCCGGTCCCGCCGAGAAGGAGATTTTCTCCTCCTTCACGCCCTCTTTCGTCCGAAGGGAGACCGGTATCTCGTAGACACCTTCCCCCGCCTCTTCGCTGCATTTCACGGGGACCGCGAGGAACTGCTCGCCATAGTCTGCAGGAAGCGTCCAGTGGATGCACACCTCCTGCCCGTCCACCTCCCAGCCGTCTCCGGCGAGTGCCGTGAATCCTTCCGGCAATGCCGCGGTGATCTCGGCGGCTTCCTCTTCATTGCCGAAATTCTGCACAGAAATATAAAGAAGCTGCGTGCTGCCCGCATGCGCCACGCCCGCCTCCTTCGTCAGACTGTAAGGAAACGCCGCACGCAAAAGAGCCTCCCCGCGGCATTCTGCCGGAAGAAGGCTGGTGAAAAGGACGATACAAAGGATAAGAAGAAATCGAAATCTCATAAGAAGCCTCGGATAGGTGACTGAGTTTTTCATTAAACTATGAAAATTATAGCGGATAGCGGAAAAGTTCGCAAGAAAAAAGGCGGGCCATCCGGCTCGCCTATCCTTCTCCTCTCGATCAGAGCCGCTTTCCCGCTCCGATCAGTACCCATTCACCTGGCTGACGACACGGAAATGTCCCACATCGAAGGCTTCACAGATGGCATTGTAGAAGGGTCCCATCAGCATGGTGCGGTAGATCTCCGACTTCACGATGATCATCAGACGGCCCTCATCATAGGTCACACGGATGACACCGTTTTCGATGTATTTGTCAAAATCCTTTTCCGCCATTTTTTCCTTGAGCTTCAGGAGCGCGTCTCTGGTCGGGCCTTCCTGATATTCTTCTCTTTCCGTGACGGGGATCCAGCGGATCTCATAGATCTTGCTGGTATAACCCTTGTCTTCTGCGGAATAACGTTTTCCTTTTTCCATTTCTTCCATGGCTCACACCTGTCCTTTACTAAAATTTTTATATCTCATATATTATAGCATATCTGGGAACGAAGGAGACTAGGGATTAGAGGTGACTAGTGACTGGTGACTGGTGACTAGGGAAACACTGATTAAATCGTTGTTCGATTTGACTCTGCGATTTAATCAGCGTTTCCCTAGGCCAAAGTATCTTCTCTTCCTTCCCGTTGAGAGCGACCATGAGACGCCTGCTTTATGAAATCTGAATCTGATATCTGAAGTCTAATGTCTGACGTCTCCTAGTCTTCTAGTCTCAAATAACGCCTCTCTCATGCAGACTGACATAGATGCCATCTCCTATGATGACATGATCCAGCACCACCATATCAAGGAGCTTCGCGGCCTTGGCGAAGGTCCTCGTCATCTCGATGTCCTCCTTCGACGGCTCCGGATAGCCGGAAGGATGATTGTGCAGGAGGATGAGACCGTAGGCTTTGTAACGGATCGCCCACTTCATCGCTTCCTTGATGTCGACGGGCGTCTCATTCAGCCCGCCGATGGAGACCTCTTTGTAGCCCAAAAGTCGGTTCTTCACATTGACAAAGGCAATGAGGAAATGCTCCTGCGTCTCGTGGCGGAGACGCTCCATGAAAAAGGCAGAGACCTTCTCCGGCGTACTGAAATTCTCCAGTTTTCTTTTGTCATATATATAGGTCAGACGCCGCCCGAGCTCGATCGCTGCACAGATGGTGACTGCCTTATCGGGGCCGATGCCTTTGATATCCGTGAGATCCCGCCAGTGAAGATCCTCATAGCCATTGATGCCCACCGTCTGCTCGAGCTGGTCGACGACATCCTGCGCCAGCTGCATGACGGAATACCCCTGCCGCCCCGTTCGCAAAAGGATCGCAACGAGATCCGTCATGCTGGCCATCTTCGGTGATTCCTGAAAACGCTCTCTTGGCTTGTCTTCGCTTCGCATTTCACGGATGAGCATCATCGTATCCTCACTTTGCTGAAAATCCGGTGTTTCAAATGTCATTGACCGATATCGGGAAACAGAGACCGCAGAGACATCTTCTCATCTTCTGGTCTCAAAACTTCTCATACAGCCACCACGCGACAAGGATACCGAGGATGCTGATGAGATTCGGCGCAAAACGGATGCCGAAATGAATCTGCATGATCCCCAGATTCAGGGCGATGTTCTGTATATGGAAGATCTCATAGGTCTCCGTCAGGAAGGGCATGAGGCCGACAAGGTTCGCACTGCCGAGCACCTGTCCCAAGATGCCGCCGATCAAAGCACCGGCGGCTAAAAATAAAAGTAGTGAAAAAAATCCTTTTGAAAATCGCATAGATTCCTCGTTGTTAAAAAATCAGAGGGCGTAGACGTAAAGACTATAGACCTGGAGACATCAGACTTATGATCTCCTAAGTCTATCGTATGATTTCTGACATCTTCCAGTCTCTTAGTCTCCCTAGAACGTACTCCCCATCGCGATCTGTCCGGCGACTTTTTGTGTGAGCGCTTTGCCCACCTCATCCTGACTGCGATACTGGTAAATGACGCGCCAGACGACACCCTTCCGGAGGAAAATATATTCTTCTACAGAGAGCTCTATATTCTTGCCGCGGGCGGTCTCGGTGAAAGAGAAGGAAAGCTGCTGTGCCTTCACATCCCCTAAGGTGATCTCCTTCTGCTGGGATCTCACATTTTTCAGATTGGGATTATCGGCGAGGATGCTCTTCGCCTCTTCCGCCAGCGTTTTCGCATCCTTTCCTTCCCCCTCTTTCGTGCCGGTCACAAGGAGCTGCATATTCGCATTGTGTCCTTCTGCGTGGACCGTCTCCGCCTGACGGTCGCCGAGATCGACCTGCCTGCCATTGGAGATCAGCTCAAACGGCGTTGCCACCGTGATGGTCTCGCCGCCACAGTGAATGCGGTTCTTCCCGAAGGGAAACTGATCGTCGATGCTGTTTCCGCAGCCTGCGGGCAGCATGGCGAGCGCCAAAAGGCCCAGAGACAGTACCCATTTTTTCTGCCAATGATTATACATATATATCATTCCTTTGGTTGTAGTAGCGAGATCAAACTTCGCTCATTGATTTTTCATATTATATCATAGAGGAGGGCAGATTTCCTGTTTCCGCTCACTTTTGTGATAGAATAGGGAAGACTCAGAGACCGAAAAGCTTTAGACGGCGAGATATCAGATGTCAGGTGCCTTATGCCTAATTTGCCATCTGCCGTCTCAAGCCGGATGTCTGCCGCCTCAAGATCTTACAATTTCTGAATAAGGAGTCCCCATGTCTACCACCTCTCCCCTCATCGGCATCACAGCCGAGTGGAATCCTTTTCATGCCGGTCATTCCGCCATGATCGATATCATCAAAAAAGCCTATCCGCAAGCCTCCCTCATCGCCATCATGAGCGGTGCGTTCGTGCAGAGGGGCGAGCCTGCCCTTTTGGATAAATGGACGCGCGCCGGATGGGCCGTCCGCTCCGGCGTGGACGCCGTCTTCGAATTTCCGGCCCTCTACGCCCTTCAGAGCGCAGACCGTTTCTCCTGCCATGCCGCCTCCATGCTCCATGCCATGGGCGTGAACATGATCGCCTTCGGCGCGGAATCTCTCACGAAGGATGAGCTCCTCACGGCTGCCGGCTGGGCGATCTCAGAGGACTACGAGCATCTCCTCCACGAAAGAATTGCGGACGGTCTGTCTTACGGAGAAGCCGCCCATGAAGCGATGGCAGCCGCTTTTCCGTATCTTGCCGACGAGCTTACGAAGCCGAATAATCTTTTGGGATTCCGCTACACGGAGACGATCCTTCGAAAGCACTACGACATGGACATCCTCGTCATTCCCCGGGACATGGAGCATCCAGTCTCCGCGACGAGTGCACGGCGTGAACTCCTGTCTCAAAAAAGGACGGCACTTCTTTCTCCTGCGGACGCAAAGCAAGCCACCAAGCTCATGGAAGAAGGCCACTACACGGATCCCGCCCGCTATGAAGACTGCTGCCACCTCCTCTCCCGCCTGATACCCCTAGAATCCCTGCAGGCGATCGGGCTTTTCAAAGAAGGGCTTGAATACAAATGGGCTAAGGAAAGCCAGCGGATCTCCTATGAAGAAATGCTCGCCGCCACGAAGAGCAAGCGCTATCTTCGAAGCAGCCTGAAACGCCTTGGCGCAGAGCTGCTCCTTTCCCCCGCCGCTCTTTCCTCCCCCTTCCTCGCACCGCCCGATCCCTCCTACGCCCGCCTCCTCGCACTCAAGAGAGAAAAGAGCGCCCTCCTCAGAGATCTTCCCCTCCCCATCATCACCAGCACGGCGAAAGGAATGAAAACGCTTCCCAAGGAAGCCGCCGCCATGCTCGAGATGGACATCCGCGCCAGCGATGTGCAGTCATTCTGCCAGAAGGGAAAAAGATACAGGAAGGGCAAAATGGATTTCTATACATCGCCGGTGATCGTGGACTAAAAGACTGGCAGACTGATAGACCGGAAGACTATGAGTCTCTTGGTCCCCTATTTCCTTTTCCTATCGTATTTCTTTCTTTTTTATGCTATAATGTTCAAGATATTTTCAAAAAAATGGAATGATTATACAGGGGAGGAAATGATATGGAAATGAGTGAAGAATGGAGCTGGCCGATCGCCCTGGCCTTCATCCTCTATCTGGCGGGCATGATGTGCATCGGGCTCTATTACTCGAGACAGCAGAAAAATTTATCGTCTTACATCCTGGGAGACCGCAAACTGGGACCATGGCTGACATCCATGAGTGCGGAAGCCTCGGATATGAGCGGCTGGATGCTGATGGGACTGCCGGGCTATGCGTACCTGCACGGGCTCTCTGCCTTCTGGACAGGCATCGGCCTCATCATCGGTACATGGGCGAACTGGGTCCTCGTCTCCACACGCCTTCGTCACTACACGGAGGTCGCGAATAATTCGCTCACCATCCCGGACTATCTGTCGAACCGCTTCGAAGAAAAGAAGAATGGCCTGCGCCTCATCTGCGCCCTCTTCATCATTCTTTTCTTCATCATCTATACATCCTCCGGATTCGTTGCAGCCGGCAAGCTTTTCAATACCATCTTCGGTCTGCCCTACTTCGAGTCCCTTCTGATCGGCGCCTTCGTCGTCGTATTCTACACCTTCCTCGGCGGCTTCTCCGCCGTCGCTCTGACTGACCTCATTCAGGGAACGATGATGTTCTTCACCGTCCTCTATGTACCGGTCGCTGCGGCCATCGCACTGGGCGGCCCCGCTCCGACCATGGATATCTTGGCGAAAGAAGGGCCCGACTTCTTCTCCTTCTTCCCGGACTCCACCGGCATGGGCGCTCTTGCCATCATGATGGTCTCCTCCCTCGGCTGGGGGCTCGGCTATTTCGGACAGCCGCATATCCTCGTCAAATTCATGGCGATCTCGGATGCCAAAGACCTGAAGAAATCGACACACATCGCCATGACATGGGTCATCCTGTCTCTCGCCTTCGCCATCGCCATGGGCGTCATCGGCAAGGCATACCTCACGACCCCGCTTGAGAATGCGAATGCAGAGCGCGTCTTCGTCCTGATGGCAGAATCGCTCTCGGCGCCTTTCATCACGGGCATCATCTGGTCTGCGATCCTCGCGGCTATCATGAGTACCAGCTCCTCGCAGCTGCTCGTCACATCCTCGGCGGTCTCCCGTGACCTCTTCCAGGCCTTCCTCTGCAAGGATGCCTCGGAAAAAACGCTGATCCGCGTCAGCCGTATCTCGGTCCTTCTCGTCTCCTGCATCGCCGTCTACCTCGGCTCGGATCCGAACAGCTATATCTTCTCCATCGTTTCCTACGCATGGGCCGGCTTCGGTGCCTGCTTCGGCGGGACTGTGCTCCTCTCCCTCTACTGGAAACGCATGACGCTCAAAGGTGCCTACGCCGGTGTCATCGTCGGCGGCCTCACCGTCCTCATCTGGAAACAGTTTGCCTGGTTTGACCTCTACGAGCTCGTCCCCGGCTTCCTCTTCTCCGTCATCGCGATCGTCGTCGTGAGTCTCATGGATAAGGAGCCGTCTGAAAGCATCAAGAAGACCTTCGAAAAAGCCCTCGCGCTGTCGAAATTAAAATAGAAAAACCGCTGCTGTGAATTTCACGGCAGCGGTTTTTTGCGTCCAACTCTCGGGAAATGCTGTTGCAGCCAAAGGATCCGTATTTCCCCTAGGGAAACACCGATTCAATCGCAGAGTCAGATTCTACAAGAATTTTTATACATAGCTTCGTCATAGCCTTCCTTACATAGCTCGCTATTTGCGTCAGGTTATTCCTCGCTATGTATAAAAATTCAAGAGTAAAATCTGACAACGATTTAATCAGCGTTTCCCTAGGAAAATTCGGCTTGCGTTTCTGTCTCTTCCATAGTATAATCGAATCATATCGAAATGAACCTAAGTCAATTTTAAGGAGGATATCATGAAAAAATTTGCACTGGCTCTTGCCGCTTTCACTATGCTTACTGCGACTTCTGCGATGGCGATGGATTCCGCGACACTCCTCGCCTATCCTGACCGTTACCGCGTCATTCATGCAGACGATGAGGAGATCTGCTACGCAGACATGAAGTCACTCTCCGGCATGCAGACGATGGATTTCCCGGGAAGCATCGAAAATGTAGACTTCACCCTCTACGTGGAAAGCCTCAAAAAGAACCCCAGCGACTATGATTTCGCGGATGGAAATCTCACGACCCGCATTCGTGAATTCAAGATCAATCTCCATGCGGATAAGCGTGAAAGAGAATACTCCATGGATCACGCCCTCATCGCGATGTATGATGCGAAGGGCAATGCTGTCAGCAAGTATGACCACCTCTCTGACGTGAAGAAAAATCGCAAGCTCGATGCAGAGGCCAAAGAGCTGTATGTGAACCTGTCTCATGTGAGAAAATAGTGAGTGGCGAGAAAATCCTCTAGCCAAGTTTAGCCCCTTCGGACTGCCTCCTTCCTTTGGATGGAGAGAGAATACTGCTCCCATTCAGAAGGCTTGCGATACGAGAATGCCGCCTCCCCACATTCGTCATTTCGAGCGAATGCGAGAAATCTTTTTCGTTCGCGGTCAAGCAAAAGTAGGAGGACTGCGGGTAACGGGAAGCACCGTGCTTCATACGACTTGAAAGCACGGTGTTTCATGCAAGCTGATTCACACATGAAACAGATAATGGCAAACGAAAAAGATCCCTCGACTCCGCTCGGGATGACGATACGAAAGCACCGCTTCTCTCGCGTTTCCTTTCATCCCGCTGAGGGAGCCAACCTCCGCCCCTTTCTTGGGAGGGAGGGAGAAAACAGAGCTTTGGCATCGCCACTACGTATACTCTGCGGCGCTTCTGTTTTTTACACGCCGCAACCAGCCCCTCTAAGCCTTTAGCCTTCTAAGCCTCTTTCGCCGGCAATCAAGGAACGGCACGCTTTACGGACTTCGCAACCATCCCTGCATCCCCCAAAATAAAAAACCTGACATGAGTCAGGTTTTTTTGTTTGCCTTATTCATAATGCAGTGCATCGATCGGATTCAGCTTCGCCGCCTTCTGTGCCGGATAGAGGCCGAAAATAAGGCCGATCAGGACCGAGAAGACGAAGGAGCCGACGATGGGCCCCGCTGCGATGACGGTCGGGATCTGTGACAGCTGCGGCGTCACAAGCGCAATGCCGACGCCAAGAGCGACCCCCAGGAAGCCGCCGGCAAGACTGACGGTGATGGACTCGATCAGGAACTGGACAATGATCATTTGGTATGTCGCACCCAGTGCTTTGCGGATACCGATTTCCTTCGTACGCTCTGTGACAGAGACGAGCATGATATTCATGATGCCGATACCGCCGACAAGGAGGGAGATCGCTGCCACACTGCCAAGGAAGATGGTCAGTGTCTGCGTGGTCGACTCCATGGTCTTGATGAGATCCTGCGAATTTTGAATGGAGAAATCATCATCCGTCCCGGAGACGCGGTGGCGCGTGCGGAGCAGGTTCGTCACATCAGACTCGATCTGTGAAAGATCGCTGCTGTTATCCGCCGAGATGACGATGTTATTCACATAGGTGATGTGCAGCATACGTTCCTGCACGGTGCTGAAGGGACAGAGGACGCGGTCATCCTGATCCATGAAGGAGTAACCCTTTTCCTCCAAAAGCCCGATCACGGTGAATGGATTCCCATGGATACGGACCTTCTTCCCGATGGGATCCTCTTCTCCGAAGAGCCCTGTCGCGACCGTTTTCCCGATGACAGCAACACGGGCACGGGCATTGTACTCCTTCTGCGTCCAGAAACGGCCTTCTTGCACCTTGAGATCAGAAAGATCCGCATAGTCCTGCGTACAGCCGTAGACACGGGTATTCCAGTTCTTATTCCCATTGACGAGAAGGTAGCTCCCCTGCACGAACGGAGCAGAATAGGTGATATTCGGCAGATTGCGGATCGCCAGATAGTCCTTGTAGGTCAAGGTCTGCATAGAACCGGCCGCCTGCTTCACCCCCGGCTTTCTGCCGGTCCCCGGCGTGACCGTGATGGTATTCGATCCCAGACGGGAAATATCGCTCTTGATTGAGTCCTGCACGCCATAGCCGATGGACATGAGCGCGATGACGGCCGCCACACCGATGATGATGCCCAGCATGGTGAGCAGCGAGCGCATTTTATTGCTGACGATCGAGCTCCATGCCATGAGGACACTTTCGAAATAAATATTCGTCATGATAAAGGCCCTCGCATATCTTTACTAATGTGTCCATCAGAAAGGATCACGTGGCGGGTCGCGTAAGCCGCGACATCATTCTCATGCGTGACGAGGATGATGGTCTTCCCCTCTTGATACAGAGCGGAAAAAATCTCCATGACCTCCTTTGTCGACTTGCTGTCCAGATTCCCTGTCGGCTCATCCGCCATGATGATGGCAGGGTCATTGATGAGCGCACGGGCGATGGCGACGCGCTGACGCTGCCCGCCCGACATTTCCGCCGGCATATGATACGCACGGTCACCCAGCCCCACGGAGTCCAGCATGCGAAGAGCGCGCTCTCTTCTCTCCTTCTTGAAGACATTCCCATAGATCATGGGAAGGATGACATTATCCAGCGCCGAGAGCTTCGGCAGCAGATTGAAGCTCTGGAATACGAAACCGATCTTGCGATTTCTGGTATAGGCCAGCGCACTGTCCCCGAGCCTTGCGACCTCTTCCCCATCGAGCTTGTAAGAGCCGCGGCTCGGACGATCGAGACAGCCCAGAATATTCATCAGCGTCGATTTTCCGGCGCCCGAAGGCCCCATGATAGAGACAAACTCCCCCTTGGAGATCGTAAGATCGATCTTCGTCAGGACAGGCACCTCCTGCTTTCCGATATAGTAGCTCTTGCCGATATCCGTCAGGCGGATGACTTCATCCGATTTCTCTTTCTTCTCCATCACACCGGACCTCCCGGGCCGTGGCGATTGTTCTTATTCGTCGGAGTCGAAGTCTTCTCCTGCGAGACAGTCCCGCTGACCACGATCTCCTGCCCCTCGGAAAGACCGCTCGTGACCTCGATCTCCTTCTCGGTGGAAATCCCCGTCGTCACATAGGTCTTCTTCACATCCGCCCCCTCTTTGACATAGACATAGGAGCCTTCCGAGTCGCTGCGGATCGCCGTCACAGGCACCGTCAGCGCATCCACGCTCTCGCGGCCCTTGATGACCGCTCTCGCCGTCATGGACGGATAGAGCCCTTCCAGCTCGTCCTTATTGATATCTACATAGACGGTATAGTACACGACAGAGCTCGAAGAACTGCTCGTGCTGCCGCTCGCCGAGTACTGCTTCTTGGAAATATCCGACACCACGCCGTGGAACGTGCGGTTCGGGTACGCATCGACCGTGAATTCCACCTTCTGGCCCATGGCCACCTCACCGATATCTGTCTCATCGACCAGAAGCTCGATGCGCATGGAAGAAAGATCGGCGACCGTCACGATGACCATCTGGCTAGACAGCCCCTGAGACACCGTCTCCCCTTCCTTCATCGGCTCTCCGATGACCACGCCATCCATCGGCGAAGTGATGACCGTATCATTCACATCCGCCTGCGCCTTGTCATACGCCGCCTGTGCATTCAGATAGTCCATGCGCGCATTATCCATATCCTGATACGGGATCGCGCCTTTCTCATAAAGGCCTGCCAGACGTTCATAGTAGGACTCCTTATTCGCGAGCGTATTCTGCGTCTGCTTCATCATGGACGTCAGCGCCTTCGACTCGATCATCGCCAGCGTCTCGCCCTTCGTGACCTTTTCATTCTGCTTCACATACACCTTTTCCAAAGTGCCGGACGCCGTCGCCGAGAGATCGACACTGTTCACCGGCTCGATCGTCCCCGTCGCATCGATGGTAAGCCCGATAGTGCCGCGCGATACCGCCCCCACCGTGTAATTATCCTTCTGCGGAGCATGGCTCTTCTGATACCAGAAATAACCGCCGCCCGCTGCCACTGCGATGACAATGAGGAGAACGATCATCCATTTCTTCTTCATATATTTCCTCCTTATGGGTTCATAAATGTAGAGGAAACTCTACATTTCGTAAAAACATTCACTTCTAATATTCTCTCCTAATAATGTCATTATATCACAGGAAAGAAAAGTGCGTAAAAATAAAGGAAAGTAGTTTGCAGCTAGCCCGCAGGAGTAGGGAAATGAGAATACCGCTCCTCCGCATCCCATCATTCCCCCGTATCGTCATTCCCCCCATATCGTCATTTCGAGCGAAGCGAGAAATCTTCCTTGCACACCGGTAAAACGAAGATTGTGAGATAACGATACGGCAAAAAAATTTTGCGTTTCCTCACCAATGCAGAACGCCGCTATCACGTTAAGATCCCTCGGCTCTGCTTTCGATGACGATCCAAGAGGACGGGCTATCTCACATCCCCTTTCATCCCTTCCCGTAGAAGGCTGCCCCTGCGGGGCAGATCTATCCTCCGCCTTCGGCGCGCCCCTTCTTCAAGGGGCTGCTCTACTGGCATGCAAAAACGCAATCTGCAAGAAAAATCAGTATAGTCTGAAATACGAGAACACCGCTTCCCTCACTTTCCCTTTCACCCCGCTGCAGGAGCCAACCTCCGCCCCTTCGGGGCGCCTCCTTCCACCGGAAGGAGGGAGAATGCCGCCCACCGCCGCCTTCCCCATATGGGGAGAGTGGCGATAGGAGAGTACCCCCTTTTTTCCCCCCTATCGTCATTTCGAGCGAATGCGAGAAATCTTTTTCGTTCGCGATCAGGCAAAATAAGAGGACAACGGAAAACGGGAAGCACCGTGTTCCTTAAGACTTGCAATCACGGTGTTTCCCGCAAACTGATTCATGCAGGAAACAGAAAACGGCAAACGAAAAAGATCCCTCGGCTCCGCTCGGGATGACGATACGAGAGTGCGCTTTCCTCACGTTTCTTTTCATCCCGCTGCGGAAGCCAACCTCCGCCCCTTCGGACCGCCTCCTTCCAGCGGAAGGAGGGAACGATGCGAGAGTCCCCCTTTCCTCAAAGAGGGTACAAAAAAACGCAGCCCATGCGGGCTGCGCTCTCTGATTTCAAAAACTACACATTGAAGCGGAAGTAGGCGATATCCCCATCCTGGATGATATAGTCCTTCCCTTCGACACGGAGAAGACCTTTTTCACGGACCGTCGTATACGAGCCGCATTCCATCAGGTCTTTGTAGGAGACGATCTCCGCACGGATGAAGCCTCTCTCGATATCGCTGTGGATCTTGCCGGCGGCCTTCGGTGCTTTCGTCCCTTCACGGACCGTCCAAGAACGACATTCATCCGGTCCGACGGTGAAGAAATTGATAAGTCCCAGCATAGAGTACGCACTGCGGATCAGGCGATTCAGGCCAGGCTCCTCTTCGCCCAGATCGGCTAAGAAAGCCTTCGCCTCTTCGGCATCCAGCTCGGAGACCTCCTGCTCGATCTCCGCAGAGATCGGCACCCACTTGGCGCCTTCCTTTTCTGCCTGCGCCGCTGCCTTTTGGACATAAGGATTCGCTTCCGGATCCGCGATGTCATCTTCCGCGACATTCAGCACATAAAGAACAGGCTTCAGCGTGATGAGATTCAGCTCCTTCAAGACCTCCAGATCATCTTCCGAGAGATCAAGGGCTCTTGCCGGCGTCCCTTCCTGCAGCGCATCGAATACCTTTTCAAGCACCGGCAGATCGAGCTTCGCCTGCTTGATCCCTGCCTGCGCGAGCTTCGCCGTCTTGACCTTCTTCTTGTCGACGCTCTCTAGATCCGCCAGACACAGCTCCGTATTGATGATATCCATATCACGGACAGGATCGATAGAGCCTTCTACGTGCGTGATATTTCCATCCTCGAAGCAGCGGACGACATGTGCGATGGCATCCGTCTCACGGATATGCGAGAGGAACTGATTTCCCAGACCCTCGCCCTTGGACGCGCCCGCTACAAGGCCGGCGATATCAACGAAACGAGTGAACGCCGGCGTCGTCTTCTTCGGCTGGAACATCTTCGCCAGATCATAGATGCGATGATCCGGAACCTCTACGACGCCCACATTCGGTTCGATGGTGCAGAAAGGAAAATTCGCCGCTTCTGCTCCGGCTTTTGTGATGGCATTGAACAGCGTGCTCTTCCCTACATTCGGAAGGCCGACAATGCCGATCTGCAGATTCGTACTCATGGATACTCCTTGTAAATATAGGTTCAGGGATCAGAAGTGACCGATGACTGAACGCGAAAGCGCCACCCCTCATTCCCAATTCGGGAAAAGCGATCTTCTCATTTCTCAATGCCTGAGCCGATCGCTATCTTCCCTCCCCCTTCAATTTATCTGGCAGCCAGTGCCTTCTTCATGCGTTCTACCGCTTCCTTCGTCAGCTCCGGCGTATTGAAAGACGTCAGACGGACATAGCCTTCCCCGCACGGACCGAAGCCGGAGCCCGGCGTGCAGATGATTTCCGCCTCATTCAGCAGGAAATCGAAGAAATCCCAGCTCGTCATACCTTCCGGCACCGTCAGCCATACATATGGGCTGTTCACGCCGCCGCAGGCAGGAAGACCCGCTTCCTTCGCACCAGCCAAGATGACCGCAGCATTCTTTCTATAGATATCCAGCGTTTCCTGGATCTGCTTCTGGCCTTCTTCGGTGTAGATCGCTTCTGCGCCGCGCTGCACGATATAAGAGCAGCCATTGAACTTCGTGCACTGGCGGCGATCCCACAGCTGGTTTGCCGAGATCTTCTCACCCTTCTTCGTTTCCAGCATCAGCTCCTTCGGAACGACGCAGTACCCGCAGCGGACGCCGGTGAAGCCAGCCGTCTTCGAGTACGAACGGAACTCGATAGCGACTTTCTTCGCCCCTTCGATCTCATAAATGCTGTGCGGCACATCATCTTCCGTGATGAATGCTTCATACGCAGCATCGAAGAAAATGACAGAGCCCGTCTGCTGTGCATAGCGTACCCATACCGTCAGATCCTTCTTCGTCAGCGCAGAGCCGGTCGGGTTATTCGGCGAGCACAGATAAATGATCATCGGATCATGAGACGGCAGATTTGCCTTAAAGCCGCATTCTTCATAGCACGGCAGATATTCGAAGCGTTCATACGCCCCGCGGACATATTTGCCGCTTCTGCCAGCCATGACATTGCTGTCCACATAGACCGGATACACCGGGTCGGTGATCGCGACAATATCCGATTCTGCAAAGATCTCCTGCATATTGCCGACATCGCACTTTGCGCCGTCGCTGACAAAGATCTCGTCTGGGGAAATATCGCATCCGCGATCCTGGAAATCATGCTTCGCGATCGCTTCACGCAGGAAGAGATAGCCCTGCTCCGGACCATAGCCGCGGAACGTCTCCACATGTCCCATTTCCTCGACAGCCTTCTTCATCGCTTCGATCACGACCGGAGCCAGCGGCTGCGTCACATCACCGATACCAAGGGAAATGATATTCGCATCCGGATGCGCGGCTTTGTACGCCTCCTGCTTCTTGCGGACTTCCGCGAACAGGTATGCACCCTGAAGATTCAGATAATTTTCATTGCAATGAGCCATAAGTTTCGCCTCTCTATTCTTTATTATTCATGTCAGTATGACTGTTATATTTTACCATACAGGGGAAGGAAAGGGAAATGAAAATGACTGCCGCTCCCGAAGGGCCGCGAAAAGAGACAAAGTGACGCCTGCAATAAAAAATCCCCACACAGTTATACCTTTAAGTATCTTTATCATTAAACGCCGCTTATACATGGGGTCAACAGGTTCATCTTCAGAAATGCTCGAAATTTGGTGATCCCAATTTATCCCAAACATCTTTAAAATTTTCAGACTTTTGAACGTGTCCTATATCTGTACTTATATTAAACTTATAATTCCCCTCCTAGACTGGTAATGGCAGCCATTCCTGCACCCCGCTCGCAGAATCGTGATGTCCCACGATAAAGTCATCGCCAAACTTCCTATAAATTAAGTTTAGCTGTTCATCATGAGACGATGTTTTTGCAAAAGAATCCATTCCCATGCAGAAAACCACGCTACTTACGATTATCATTATGAATCTTTTCATTTTGATTCTCTAAAATAAACTGTTTTTCAACTAACTTTACAGACAAGATCTATTCTCTCCGCTGATGCAAAATGCTTGCCACACGATTCATGGCAACCTCAAAATCAGCTTTTATCTCACATTCCCAAATGACAATCACATGCCACCCCATCTTTTCCAATGATTCACGATGAAATGTATCATTTACCCTGTTTCTTCTAAACTTAGCCAACCAAAAGTCAGTACGGGTCTTAGGAACAAAGGCATATCTGCATCCTTCATGGTGATGCCAAAAGCAGCCATTCACGAAAATGACCGTTTTATATTTGGGGAGCACCACATCCGGTTTCCCGGGATACCGGGGATCATTTTTCCGAAAACGGAATCCATGCTAAAAAAGCCAGCTGCGTACTCTTACTTCTGGCAGGGTATCTTTTGAAGTAATACGCTGCATATTCCAGCTGCGCTTCTCTTTAAAAATACGATCAGACATTATCAGCTTCGCTTTCCGTCACTTGTTCCTGCGTCCGTGCTCTATGATAATAATCTTCTATAAATTCTGCCAGCTGCTGAATACGATACTTGTCTTTTCTAACGTCCATTTCCATTAGTTTCTTCGTATCAAGCATAATCCCCTCTATATGCTCATACGTCTTCGTATTTTCTTTCCATTCACTGACCGCTTCACCAATGTAATCCAATTCCCCTATGTAATCCATTCCCTTTTCGTTTTTAGACGCATACGGCAAAATAAAGGCATTATAAATCTTGGTACTTTCAGATCCTTTCAATTCAGGTTTGTTGTCAATATACTCCCCATAAGTAATCTGTTTATGAATTGAGCTTGTGTCAGGCAGATCTCCTACTTCATGAGTAATCCCATATTTATAATATTTAGCATCAAGTATATACAGATTCTTGCCATATGGCATAATCGAATCTGGCTCCAACGGATTTTTATAAATATTCTTTCCTCCGATTTTCCATATGGTACGCGGAAAGTATCTTTGTTTATCCGAAATGCCATACACCCAGTCAATCATGCTCTCCCACACATGGTAAAAACTGGTTGTGCCATATCGAAAAGAAATTTCCGCTTCTTTTGATCCTTCATATCCAAGCACCACCAGCATGCTTTGGAAAAGCACACGATTTCGTTCATTAAAGGTATGACTGATCTTATCGTACAAAATAGCTTTAAACATTTTATCATTCTTTTTTATTTGCGGCTTTTCTGGAACAAAAGCGGTAAAAAGCCATCCCATACGCAAAAAGCTCAGATACACACAATATTTGTGAATCAGTGTAATCCATTCATTATCACAATACTGCTCTTTCCGTATGACAAAATCCAAATAGAACACCCCACCTTCCTGTACAAGTGGTTTTTCCCTTTTTATAGTTCTCCCCCAACTGATTTTCCCGCGTTTCGCATCCCGATAAGTGGTTTCTTTTTCTCTATAATATCCTCTTGTTATATAATCACTGATAATTGTCAGATATGCTTCCACAGGAAATCCTTCTTCTTCCGTGTCCAGCTTTTTAGCTATTGATCCATCTGCTTTTTGCGAATATTTCCGAAGTGTCGCAAGCAGAAGAAGTATGTCTCTGCGCCGGCCATGCTCATCTTCTTCATCAGAAAGACGATATCCCAATGGAAAATGAATCAGCACATCTCGCTCTGCATTTTTTATGGAATACTCTACCCCGACCAGTGTATTGTCATATTCCGTATTCACCAGACATCTGCATGCCAGCAAAGAGACTCACCTCCAGCCCAATCAATCTGTCATAAATTCTGCTTCGGATCCATTCCGCTATAAATATTCATTGTTAATACGCGTTGCAGCGGGTCTGCACTGTCATCTTCACAAAGGAACGCATCAACAACATCTTCAAATGAATTATACTCGTCGCGAAAAACTTCTTCACGATTCATTTTGAATGCATCATCCCACAAATATTTCAGAACCTTTTCCGCAAAAGCTTCACGATCATTCAGCTCTTCATTTCTAACAAAAAATACTCCAAGTCGTTTGTCTTCTGCGCCGAGACTTTCTTTCCCTGTTTTGGCGATCTGAGAGTTAATCAGTTCAGCAAAGGTTCCCCAGCTGATTTCTGTCCCGGCGATCTTGTGATCCAAATGTAAATCATGTTGTTCCTGACCATTTTTCTTGAAACTATTATGAATCAAACGCATTTTCCATCGACGCTGAAAAGCATTATCAAGGGTAAATACATTCTGATCAGAAGTATTCATCGTCGCGATAATACTGAGATTAGATGGAATTTTGATTGAAATCTCTTCTTCTTGTGGAAAAATAACGTGGGACATATCTGCATTGTAGATAGAATATGTTCCCCATCCATCAGGATTACGGTCAAGCAGCTGAAATATATCCCCGAAAATAGCAGGTGCATTCCCACGATTCAGTTCCTCGATAACAAGATAGTATTTATGTGCAGGATCATTCCATGCTTTAGCCATAATTTTAGTAAAAGGTCCTGGTATAAATTCATAACGGACTTTTTCATTTTCCACCTTAGGAAGAATTTGCCCGATAAAATCAGAATAGGTATAGTCAGGGTGAAAAACGATACGTTCCATATAGTGAGGATCTTTACAGTATTCCATCTTGATTTTGTAGCTTTTCCCTGATCCAGGAACACCATAAAGGATAACGTTTTCACCACCTTTTTCCCGATAGTCAGTCCGCATATAGGAATCAATTCTTTGCTGAATAACCCATTCTCCGCCTTCGTCATAATGCTCATCTTCAATTTTCCAAAATTTAATATAATTTTTATAAGAAAATCTATCATAGAAAGCCTTTAAATCATTATGATTCTTAACAGGAAACTCTTTTTTTATGAACTCCACAAGCATTCGCAGCTTTTCTCGATCAGATTCACTAATATAAAGGATGTTCTTATTATCTGAAGTTTTACATTTTATAGGAGTTCCATAATTCCTAAAGCAATTAAATTCTATATCTAAACTACCGCCTTCACCACAAATTATCTCGTGCGTTTTATTAAAATCTATTTCAAGACTGGTGGTTTGAAGCAGTTTTTCAGCAAAAGTGCAGAACAGCAAGACGGGTGGATCTGACTGATCAGACTGTTTAACATAAGGATTAGGAGCATAGTAAATTTTGAACCAAAACTCCATGTATTTTCTCAAGTCCTCATCACTAAACATTTGAAGGTATTTATGATATTGAAATTTTTGCAAATTGCTTCGATCTTCAAGTCCCATTTGACAAGCCAACTGATAATAGGACCTTTTATATCTCGGCTTTATATCTTCCAATAAATTTGCAGCATTTTCCCAAGATATATCAGAAAGCAAATCAGGATACAAATCAAGAAATTCTTTTAAATTAGCAACAGTAAAATTTTTTACTCTTACCAATGGTGTAAACGACATTATAAACCGCACCCCTTTTTTATTGCTCTACTAACCGAGGATAACTTTTCAAGACTTCTGTCATAATTGCAATTAAGACATCTACTACAATAGAATTCCCTGCCTGCTGATACATAGCAGTATCTGAAACAACGATTTTAAAGCTATCACAAAATCCCATCAGTCTTAAGCATTCACGCGGAGTCAACTTCCGAAGACGACCTTCAGTTGTCACATAATTATCCACTCCTGCACGATGCATTTTATGCATCGTTGTAAGTAATGTCCTTGCAATATCTAAATCCGTTTGAGGCTTAGAATAGAAATTTTTTGTTCCCGAGGACAACACATATTTTCTTACCTTCTCAGAAAGAAAATATTTTTCTAAATCTTGCATCGTCCTCTCCCTGTCACTGTTCTCTTCAACAAAGACAAAATCACCGTGCCAGTTAAATTGCTGATTTCTCTTTTGACAGAGTTGGATTTCACCATCAATTTGAGTGTATTTCTTAGAAAGATTCTTTTCCTTAGTAACAAACTCAACTCCCTTGCGCGGAAGATAATATTTCCCCGAAACATTATCTAGTAAAAAATCTTTCATTGTACAATCTAATTTCACTGGTTTAGGAAAACTAAATGGCTGCATTAAATTAAGATCATTTCTAAACCCAACAACAAACAAGCGCTCTCGATTTTGTGGAATACCGTAATCTCTCGCATTTAGAATTTGCGCTTGCCAGGAATAACCCAAGTCATCAAAAACCTTTTTCATTGTCTCCCATGTTTTCCCACCATCATTACTTAGAACCGCGCGTACATTTTCGTAGATGAAAACTTTCGGTTTAATCTCGCTAACCAAACGTGCATACTCATAGAATAAGGTTCCTCGGGTATCTTCTAAGCCACGCTGTTTCCCAACCATGCTAAAAGATTGGCAAGGACTACCGCCAACAAAAAGATCAATAGTATTAGTAAACTCATGCCCGTCAAGAAACGAGACATTCCAATGAAATTTTTCCGGTTTTAAGTCATAGTTTGCCAAATAACTTTGTCTAACTTTATTTTGTAAAACATACGGTTTGTACAAATCATCAATCATTTCCTTTTTTATAGAAAAATCTTTAGTTTCAGATACTTTTTTCCTTATCCTGTAAACTTCAATTTTCTCATGAAGCATTTCTAAGCGTTCAGCAATATCTCTTACGTTACGAATAAGTCTTTTCCCGTTGCACGCTTCTACATTGTTATAAGTATCTGATAATAAATGCAAAACTTCATCCCAGTTAATTCCATCAGAACTTTTCAATGAGCCAAGAGGTGGCAACTCTTCGTGTAAAGATTTCTCAATCCATTTTAAGTCATTATCTTTCTTAAAATCATTTATACACTCAATTCCATATTGCAGTTTTTTTAAGCATAAATCAAGCGCGTCATTTTCTTTCATCAACTCATCATAGAATTTCTTGTATTCCTTTGCCCTTGTTTTTTTTATGTCCTTTTGAGTCAAAATGCTTTGAAACAACTTAATTGTTGAATCATTCTTGAATTTAGACGATACGCATTCGAGCGAATCCACTACATTCTTATAACGTCTTTGATCGTTTTCCAACTGTGCCCGCAGATCGTTGCTATATTCAATATCATCACTTGTTACCGGTTTATAGTTTTCAACTACAGATTTTAATTTCAAGAACTCGGCATCAATAGCACTTATGTCTACCGGAATTTTTTTGCTAAAAATATCTACATCGCCATTATCACATGCAAAAGCGATCTCATTTTTAATTCCCATTCTTAACAGTGCATGCTCAATTGCACCAATACCACTAAAAACTGTTCCTACTCGAATCATTGATAACCTCTCTATTGCAGATATTTACACTAACATGGTTTAAGTCTCTTAATATTATACAGGAAAAATGCTCAAATTTGCGCAAAAAAGAATAAATTTTAGCAATTGAATCAAGGTTAGCGCTCAATGAATCACAGTTGCTTCTACTACTGCTTCCCAATCCCCAGCCACTAATCCCTAGCCACTGTAAGTCACTTGTAAGTCACTAGTCACCAGTATTGTGTTTTCTAAATAACTGGCATTTAGGTCAACTTCCGAATCATGTGAAGAGTCAGGAGTAAAGGTACGGCGCATAAAATTAGGAAGCGCCACCAAGTTTTATACAAATGATGAATAAATTATTATATATTATATATAATGAGGGGGTATTGGGGCGCTATATGAACTGTGTGCCCCTTCCAGCACTTCTCACTTCTAACTAAGCCCAGGAGTTAACAAATCGCTATACTAGTCACCAGAAAGCATACACCATCTTATCCCCTGTATTTACTGCAAAAATGGTATCTTCGCTATTCGTATGATCCATGAAATAAACTATATATTGCGTCATCCACCTTTTCCCTCTTGCATTTTTCTTTAGAACGTAGTACTATATAAACATGAAGCATGGACATATTTGAACATGTTCCCCGGATGGACGATTTCTCCGATTTCCAGAATTCTCCAAGCGCTACGAGATCACAGGGAGGGCCGCACCGGAAGGGGCAGATCTGCCATATGCACCGTGCGTCATCGGATGGGTCAGCGGAAGCGTACAGCCTGCTGCCGATGCCCATTTTAGGCTGACAAGCAAGAAAAAATGAATATCCGGAAACATGGCTTTTCCACTTCCCTGTCCTCTGCGAGGCCGGGTTCCGACGATAGCACAGGCCCTCCCGCACTTCGGTGCTCATGGACGACCGTCACCGATTCCGAGCTCCGCCTGCATCGGGCACAGGTGGGGAGCCTTTTCCGGATGTTTTTTATGTCTTTGTAAGAAAAATCCCCATGGGCTATGGCATGACACATGCCGCAGCCCATGGGGATTTTTCTATTGACTTTTTGCTCTCACTCATTCGTGGCTTCTTCTCAGACGGAGTATCCTGCTTCTCGCGCTATTTCTTTCACATACGGGATCGGACTTTCCGTCGCGGCAGCAATGTTGTCGATCGGCATGTTCAGTTTGAGCAGATTCATGATCACTGTTCTACCTTTTTTCTCCATGCCTTTTTCCATACCTTGCTTCATGCCGATTTCGATCCCTTCCTGCATGCCTTCGGTTTTAATATTTTTGGAGTTCCATCAAGGGAGACAGGCAATAAAAAAGCAGCCTGCCGATGAAAACCGACAGGCTGCTTTTCTATGATTTTTATTTTTCCAGCTTTTTGAAAAGGCTCGCCATTTCGAGTGCATCCATCGCACATTCGAAGCCTTTGTTGCCGGACTTGAGGCCGGCGCGGTTGATGGCCTGCTCGATGGTGTCGGTGGTGAGGACACCGTAGAGGACGGGGATACCGCTAGAGAGGGAGGCCATAGCGACGCCTTTCGTGACTTCGGTCGCTACGTGCTCGTAGTGGTCAGTCTCGCCGCGGATGACAGCACCGAGGCAGATGACGGCATCATATTTCCCGCTTTCTGCCATTTTCTTCGCCGCGAGCGGGATCTCGAAGGCGCCCGGAACCCAGGCGAGATCGACTTTGTCCATATCGACGCCGTGACGGGCGAGACCATCGGCTGCGCCGTCGATGAGTTTGGAAACGATGACTTCATTGAAACGGGAAGCGATGATGCCGACGCGGATGTCGCTTTCATTGAAAAGTCCAGAAATAATATTCATGAGGAAGTCTCCTTTGGGTATATGTAACATATTTTGTAAACGGTAAAGTCTAGGCTTCAAGGTTCAAGGTTCAGGGTTCGGGGTTGTTGTGGCGGCTGCGCCGCGAATATATGGCCGATGCGCCGATTTTTGTAAACTGAAATCCCCGAAACTGGCATTCCAGCCACTAGCCACTAAAATCCTATGCCTTCGGTTCTATGATGTCCTGGTCGAGCTTCAGCATGTGGCCCATTTTTTCCTGCTTGGTCTTGAGGTAGAATTCGTCTTCTCTGGTGGGCGCGATCTCGATGGGGACGCGCTCGGTGATGGTGATGCCGTACTCGCTGACGTCGTCGATCTTCTGCGGGTTGTTTGTCAGGAGGCGGATGTGGACCGCACCTAGATTTCTAAGGATCTGCGCACCGGTCATGTACTCGCGAAGGTCGGCAGCGAAGCCGAGCTTGAGATTCGCTTCTACGGTGTCATAGCCTTCGTCCTGCAGAGCATAGGCGCGGATCTTATTGATGAGGCCGATGCCGCGGCCTTCCTGACGCAGGTAGACGAGGACGCCCCGACCTTCTTTGGCGATCTGGCGCATAGCTGCGGAGAGCTGCTGTCCGCAGTCGCAGCGCAGCGATCCGAAGCAGTCACCGGTGAGACATTCGGAGTGGATGCGGCAGAGGACGGGAGATCCGTCATCGACCTTCCCCATGGTGAGAGCGACGTGGTGCTCGCCATTCATGCGGTTCACGAAGCCGTAGATCTCAAAGTCGCCGTACTTGGTCGGGAGTTTAGCGGCGGTGATGCGCTCGACGAAGATCTCATGCTTTTTCCTGTATTCGATGAGTTCCTGAATGTTGCCGATCTTGAGGCCTTTTTCCTTCGCAAGGCGGAAGAGGTCTTCACGGCGGGCCATGGTGCCGTCTTCATTCATGATCTCGCAGCACAGGCCGGCGGGCTTGAGCCCCGCAAGGCGAGCGAGGTCGACAGTCGCTTCGGTATGGCCCTGCCGTTCGAGGACGCCCCAGCGGCGAGCTTTCAGCGGGAAGAGATGTCCCGGGCGGCGGAAGTCTTCCGGCTTCGCACCGTCTTTGATGGCTTCCAAGGCTGTCATGGAGCGGGCGGCGGCAGAGACGCCGGTGCCAGAGTCTTTGTAGTCGATGGACTCTAAGAAAGCGGTCTGGTGATTGTCCGTATTGTGACGGATCATCGGTCCGAGGTACAGAGATTCTGCGATCTCCTCGGACATCGGCATGCAGATGACGCCCTTCGCTTCGGACGCCATGCGGTTCACATTCTCAGGCGTGGCGAATTCTGCGGCGCAGATGTAGTCGCCTTCGTTTTCGCGGGACTCGGCGTCCTGCATGATGACGATGTGTCCCTGCCTGATCTCTTCTAAAATATCTTCAATCGGGTCAAATTTAAATTCCATAGTTTCCTCCAGAAAGTGTCTCAAGCATGCCCATGGTGAGACCTTCTTCCGTGTCCTTTTTCATGAGCTGCTCCACATATTTTCCCAAGTAGTCGCACTCGACATTCACCGGGTCTCCCGGGTGCTTCCCGAGAAGAATGGTCTTCTCCCCCGTATGTGGGATGAGGGAGATCGTGAAGCGGTCTGCTTCGCGCCTTGCGACCGTGAGGCTCACGCCGTCGATGGCGACGGAGCCTTTTTCTATGATGTATTTCATCCATTTCTTTTCAATGGAAATCGTGACATTCACCGCGTTTCCGTCCTTGATGAAGGAGATCAGGCGTCCCGTGGTATCGACATGGCCGAGCACGATGTGACCGCCCAGGCGATCCGAGAGGCGAAGGGCACGCTCGAGATTCAGGGGCGATCCGACGCGCACCATGGAAAACGACGTGCGGGAAAGCGTCTCCGGCGTGACGTCGCAGTCGAAAGAGTGCGTATCCATCCGCGTCACGGTGAGGCAGGTACCGTTCACCGCGATGCTGTCGCCGAGCTTCGTCCCCTCGAGGACTTTTTCACAAGAAATGGTGAGCGAGCAGGAAGATGCTGTGGGTTTCATCCTGCGAAGCGTCCCGATTTCCTCTACGATCCCTGTGAACATGGCTCTTCCTCTCTCTTCAGCAGATCGACGTCCGTTGGGCGCGTGGACTCTGCCTTTTCTTCTTTGGCTTCTTTTTCTACATACGCTTCGATGACGAGATCCTTCCCCGTCATCTGCGTCTGGATGTCACGGAGACGAATGGCCTTCGGGATGGTCGGTGCGCCCTCGCCGCCGATGAGCCCGGGCGCAGAAACGCCACCAATGATCATCGGCGCGGTATAGATGCGTACCTTGTCGACGATGCCGGCATCAAAGGCAGACGCGGCGAGCGTCGCGCCGCCCTCTAAGAGGATGCTGTCGATGCCTTTCAGGGCAAGACCCGTCATGGCGGCCTCGAGATCGACTTCGCCTTTCTCTTCGCCGTCCGTCATGATGATATCGACGCCCATATCCGAGAGCGCTTTGCGCTTCCCCTCATCCGAGGCCGTCGTGGTGAGGATGATATTCTCCCCTTCTTCGTGGAAAACCTTCGCTTTGAGCGGCACCGAGAGATGCCCATCCACGATGATACGCACGGGGTCGATCATCCCCTCTGTGCGGGCAGTGAGCTGCGGATTGTCCGCAAGGATCGTCCCCGCGCCGACCATGATGCCCTTGTAGCAGCCGCGCAGGACATGTACTTCTTCCCGCGAGTCTTCACAGGAGATCCACTGGGAGTCCCCCGTGTGGCAAGCAGTCTTGCCATCCAGAGACATCGCAGCCTTGTAGAGGACGAAGGGCTTGTGCTGCGTGATGTATTTCAGGAAAACTTCATTCAGCTTCTTCGCTTCCTCTTCCATGATACCGACCGTCACGAAAATCCCCGCTTCTTTCAGCTTGCGGATCCCCTTGCCGGCGACGAGAGGATTCGGATCCTCCATCGCGACGACCACGCGGTCGACGCCTTTTTCCACCACGAGGTCAGCGCACGGCGGCGTCTTCCCATAGTGCGAACAGGGCTCGAGCGTCACATAGAGCGTCGCCCCCTTCGGATCTTCTGTCGCGTGAGCGAAGCAGTTCACTTCCGCATGCGGCCCGCCATATACTTCATGCCAGCCCTCGCCGATGATGCGGCCATCTTTTACAAGCACCGCCCCGACCATCGGATTCGGACGGGTATGTCCCATGCCGCGCACCGCTAGCTCCAGCGCACGGCTCATGAATTTTCTGTCTTCATCGATACGCAAAAAATCCACCTTCCTTTCCTTCAGGGAGGTGGACAGCCAAAAAGTCTACCACTCTTCTTTCATCCGGACTCTAACCGTCGGCTCTGGGTTCTCACCAGATCTACTGCAGGACATCTGCAGCTCGTGGGCTCAGAAGATCTTTACCACCGGTGGGGAATTCCGCCCCGCCCTGAAGAGATATATTTCTACGTTTCTATTATAACAGATGATGCAAGAGGGATGCGTGGCTAACGGCTGATGACTAGGGACTGGTGACTAGTGGCTAGGGACTAGGGATGAGAAAGGAGAATACCGCTTTCCCCATATCGTCATTTCGATCGAAAGCGAGAAATCTTTTCCGTTCGCGGTCAAGCCAAGGATGCGAGAACAACGGATAACGGGAAACGCCATGCTCCATATGAACTGGACACTACGGTGTTTCATGCAGACAGATTCACACAAGAAAGAAGAAATCCGTAACCGAAAAAGATCCCTCGGCTACGCTCGGGATGACGATACGGGAAAACGGACTCTCTCACATTCCCTTTCATACCGCTGCGGAGCCAACCTCCGCCCCTTCGGGGCACCTCCTTCCAAGGGAAGGAGGTGGAATACACACTATCCCCCGAACCATAGCCTTCCCCGCATGGGGAAGGTGGCGAGCGTAGCGAGCCGGATAGGGTTCTAGGAAAACGCGAGAGAATGACCTAATCCCCAGTCACGAATCCCCCAACCTCCCTTGCGTAAAACCCGCGCACCATATATACTAGAAAAGATAATTCTATTTTTTATTAAGGAGATGGATGTTTTGAATTTTGTTGACGCCGTAGTGGCCTTTTTGAACATTGGCATTTTCAGTACGCTGATCTGCCGCTTTACCGGAGCGAATATGGCAATGCTCGTTTTCTGTGCGCTACTCTACATGGGAAGTGAACCGATGGAAACGGTAGGCATCATGCTGACGTACCTGGTCTTCATGCGCCTCACCATTTACACCCAGAAGCGCAAGCTGAATTTCAAGAAGCTGCAGGTCTTCAAGGGGATGCGAGTCTTTGTCCCTGTCCTGCTGATCGTAATCTCTCTCTTCCTGTATCCATTCGCAGCTCTGGCAATCTTCCTCCTGCTCTTCATGGTGGAGATCCTCGCGCAGATCAAGTCGGAGATCCCGGAGGACAGACAGCTCTCGAAGGGAGAACTCACAAAGTACATCGTGATCGGTTCTCTCCTGACCACCGTCTCTATGATCGCAGTCAAATTCATCCCCGCTGCCTGGTACTATGCACTGGGCGGCGCTGTCGGCCTTTTCCTCTGCGGCTTCGTATGGTGGCTGGGACAGGACCGCGACAGACTTTCCGGCATCTGGGATACTGTCATCCTGCTCTCCTTCATTCCTCTCGGTCTCTTCGGCTTCGATATGGCGGACTGGATGGATGATATGCGCCGCAGCGTGAACCCGACCCGCATCGCATACAATCTGCCTTTCATTTTCCTGCCGGTCTTCTATGTCGGCTTCCTGATGGCAAATATCCTCTTCGGTGTCTTCTCCCTCTCCGGCATGTGCATCACCTTCTTCGGCGCACTCGGCCTGCGTCTCTTCGGCTACTATGAAATGTCCGGCAAGGGCAAGGCAAGCCTCATCGCGATCGGCTTCACCGTCCTCGGCCTCTTCCTTCTCTTCCTCACCGCACCGGAGCCTGTCGGTGTATCCAAGTATGTGGATGCTTTCCTGCCGACCAATTACTATGGCTTCAAGGGCATCCTGAATATGTTCTGAGGCTTGGTATCTGGTGACTGGTGACTGGTGACTGGTGACTAGGGATTAGTGGCTAGGGATTAGGAAGTTTGCCTCACATTTCCCGCTACTCCGCTATACCTGATTCCAAAAGAAAACCGTCATGATCGAAATAGTCATGACGGTTTTCTTTTGCCCGAAACAGATAAAGAAAAATATAACACGCAAAAAGCGAGGCCTCATGAACCTCGCTTTCGTATCGATTTCATAAACCGATAGTATGGAGAAATGGTAAGAGGGAAAATTCCTAATTCCTAATTCCTAGCTACCAGCTATTAATCCCTAGCCACTAAACAACTACTCCCCCACCTTCGGCTGGCGATACGTAAAGACACGCTTCGGCTCCTTACTTTCTACCTTATGATCGAGGAGATTCACATCGAGGATCGGGCAGACACCACAACCATTGCAGGCCTGGTGGCGGCAGTCATGGGTGAGGATCCCCTTCTCGGCCATGCGCCATTCTTTCAGGAGGTAATCCTTCGTGACGCCGCTGTCGATATGATCCCATGGTTCACATTCGTAGAAATCACGAATGCGCGCTGCGTACTCGTCGGGATCGATACCGCATTCCCGGAAGCTGTCCATCCAGACGTCGAAGTGGAAAAATTCCGTCCAGCTGTCATAGGTGCAGCCTTTCTTCCATGCGGTGTAGATGGCAGAAGAGAGCTTGCGGTCGCCGCGAGCGAGGACGGCTTCGATGTATCCTGTCTTGGCATCATGATAGGCGTACTTGATATGCCGGTTTGTGAAAAGGCTCTTCAGGTACTGCTGTTTGCGCTCGATCTCCTCTACGCTGCACTGCGGCATCCACTGGAAAGGAGTGAAAGGCTTCGGCACGAAGCTCGAGACGCTGACGGTGATGCGCAGGTCATAGCGCCCCTTGATCTCATGATAGAGCTCGTGGATGCGGTTTGCCAGATCGGCGATGCCCTTCAGGTCTTCATCCGTTTCCGTCGGAAGCCCCATCATGAAGTAGAGCTTCACCTTTTTCCAGCCATTTTTGAAGGCATTCGCACAGGCGCCCATGATGTCTTCCTCCGTGACGCCCTTATTGATGACATCGCGCATACGCTGCGTACCGGCTTCTGGTGCCAGTGTGAGACCGCTCTTTCTGACCTGCTGGATCTTTTTCGCGATGTCGATGGAGAAGCTGTCGACACGCAGTGACGGGAGGCTGACGCTCACGCGCTTGTCTTTGAAATTTTCCAAGAGGTGATCGACGAGCTCGGGCAGGCAGGAGTAGTCTGCCGAAGAGAGGGACATGAGGGAAATCTCATTATAGCCCGTATTCTTGATCAGGGTATCTGCGATCTCCTGCAGTCTCTCTTCGCTCTTCTCGCGCACAGGGCGGTAGATCATCCCCGCCTGGCAGAAACGGCATCCGCGGCTGCAGCCGCGGAACATTTCCAAGACGGCACGATCATGCACGATCTCGATATGCGGGAGGATCGGCTTGTCATCGATGTGGACATGGTCGACATCACGGATGACACGCTTCTTCACAGGGAACTGGGCCACTTCGTCGATGGGACGGATGCTGCGGAAGACGCCATTCTCATAGTAAGAGACCTCATAGAGGGACGGCGCATAGCAGCCATCGATCTGAGCGAGACGGCGGATCGCCTCTTTGCGGCCGCCGGGCTTCCCTTCCGCTTTCCATGCTTTCACGATATCCACCATCTCTCCAATGGCTTCTTCGGATTCTCCGATGAAGAAGACGTCGAAGAAATCAGCGACCGGCTCTGCATTGTACACACAGGGGCCGCCGGCGACGACGAGGGGATCCTCGTCTGTGCGATCCTTCGCCCAGACAGGAATGCCAGCCATGTCGATCATGTTCAGGATATTCGTGTAGCACATTTCATACGGCATAGTGAAGCCAAGTACATCGAAGTCCTTGACCGGGCATTTGTTTTCCAGCGAAAAGAGCGGGATGTGCTTTTCTCTCATCATCGCTTCCATGTCCACCCATGGCGCATATACACGCTCTGCCAGCGCATCCTCTCTGGCATTCAGGACACTGTAGATGATCTTGAGTCCCAGATGGCTCATGGCGACTTCGTAGACATCAGGGAATGCCAGCGCCACTTTCACCAGGATCTCATCGTGGTTTTTCACCACACTGTTCCACTCTCCGCCAATGTAGCGGGCAGGCTTCTGGATATGCATCAGCCATACGGGATCGATAGTTACACGGTTCATTTGATACTCCTAAAATAAATGGGGTTACAGGTTTGTGGTTGTATTGGTTCAATGGGTTTAAGGTTCCGGGTTCAGGGTTCAGGGTTCAGGGTTCAGGGTTCAGGGTTGTGGTACGGCGCATAAAAATATAGAAGCGCCGCTGCTTATGAAGAGCCTTCCCCTCTAGGGGAAGGCGCCCCGAAGGGGCGGATAGGGTGACTTTGGTATGAAAGAGAGTGGAGAAATGCGTTTCAAGCAGGCGATTTATGGGAGTACCCGAGCACCGTTTTTGTAAACGGCGATGCCCGAAAGTCTCTTTATGGCAGGTTTCCCGTTTGGGGTTTCCACCCATCGACCACTGAGCCGCGAATGACAAAGATTTCTCGCTTCGCTCGAAATGACGATACGGGAGTCTGCTGTCTCCTAGTCTTCTAGTCTCTTAGTCTCTTAGTCCCCAGTCAATCAAACATCAATTTCTTTCTTCTTAAATAGATATTCATCAAAAGCCCGACGCAGAGAAGATTCATGAGGAGAGCCGAGCCGCCGTAGCTCATGAAAGGCAGCGGGATGCCGGTGACAGGCATAATGCCGAGGGTCATGCCGACATTGATGAAGATCTGGAAGAGCCACATGGAAAAGATCCCACAGGCGAGCAGGCTGCCGAAGGCATCCCCCGAAGAGCGGGAGATCATAAGTGTCCTGTATAAAAGAACGAAGAATAAAAAGAGAACGAAAATGGCTCCGACGAAGCCCAGCTCTTCCCCAATGACGGAGAAGATGAAGTCAGTATGATTTTCCGGGAGAAAATTCAGCTGGCTCTGCGTGCCTTCGAAAAGACCCTGCCCGATGAAACCGCCGCTGCCGATGGAAATCTTCGACTGGATGACATGGTAACCGGAGCCATACGGATCGACGTCCGGATTGAAGAGGACGAGGATACGCATCTTCTGGTAGCTGTGCAGGACAAAGAACCAGATGAACGGGAAGACCACGACGAATGCAAGAAAAGCGCGTTTCACGAGCTGCATCTTGAGCCCGGAAATATAAAGCATGCCGAAGGTGATGGCCGCGAAGACAAGGCTCGTACCAAGGTCCGGCTGGATGAAGATCAAAAGTGTCGGAAGCGCCATCATCCCTGCGACAGGCAAAAGACTCTTCCATGTCTGGAAGCCGGATCTGTCATGCGCCATGAGCCTTGCCAGACAGATGATCATGATGATCTTTGCAAATTCGGAAGGCTGCAGCGTGAAAGGGCCGAGCTGGATCCAGCGCTGCGCCCCGAGCGCACTCGTCCCGGCGAATTTGACGACCAGAAGCAGGATCGCATTGATGCCATAGAGGATGGGGACGAAGCGATAGAGTTTCCTGTAGTCAAAATAGAGCGAGCCCCCGGCGATGATAAGACCGCCGACAAAGAAGATCCCCTGTTTCATGACGAAGTCATACTGCCCCGGTTGTCCATCCATATTCGCATGAGTGGCACTCGCAATGATCAGAAGACAGATGACGCCAAGGCCCAGGACAGCCATCAGCAGCGTGCTGTCGATGCGCCGCCAATATCGAATGAGATTCATTCTGCTATCTCCTCCTCTGCCATTTATACGAGCGGCTGCCCGAGTGCCAGGAAAGGCCGGCCGGCGCCGTCTTCACAGGGGCCTTCTCCCGCGCATTCTCCGCCTCTGCTCTCCGGAGCAGCTTCTTCCAGCGCGGAAGCGGGATCTGTTTCTCTTCTTTGTACGATTTCCAGAAAAGAGCGAGTGCTTCTCCGAGCGCCCCTTTTTCGGAAAAATCCGAAAGCTCTCCCTGATGCGCGAGACGGTCTGCCTCCTCCGTATACGGGATGATGGCAGAGACGGACTCTTCATCGAGGGTCTCTAGCATATCCGTCAAGGAGATCTGCGTATCCCCCGAGAGGGAGAACTGGTTCAGCACATAGGTCATGTACCGCTTGCGCGGTCCCGTCATGAGACGCTCTGCATTCCGCTTCGAGGCCCAGGACGGCGCCACGACAAGGAACATATGATCTGAGAGATGCTCCGCAAAGCGGATGCCCTCTCCCCGCCCCGCCGGACAGTCGAGAAGGATGTAGTCATACTTGTCCTCCACGTCTTCGAGCACGGTATCCATCGCCGCAGGAAAGACGGTCTCCCATGTATCATTCTGCGCCGCCGGCAGAAAATCCAAATGATCATTCACTTCCAGGATGACATCCTTCGCAAAGCAGCGGCCTTCCGCCAGATCCATCACATGATAGAAGCACTCATTTTCCAGCCCCAGCACGAGATCCATATTTCTCATGCCCATATCCCCATCGATGAGGAGCACCTTCTTCCCCTTCCGGGAGAGGAAGATCCCCAGAGTAGCAGTAAGGAGCGTCTTCCCCACGCCGCCCTTACCGGAAGCAAAGGATACGATCTCAGCCATTCTTTTTGCCTCCTGCCTTTGCCTCATCCGCTGCCTTCAGCTTTGCCGGCGAATAATCTCCGATATGGAAATAGGCATCCATCATCTTCTTGACGACCGGTGCCGCGGACTCCGAGCCGAAGCCGCTGTGCTCGAACATGCACAGGATCACGACCTCCGGCTTGTCGAAAGGCGCATATGCCACGAACCAGCCGTTATCGAGACCATTCGTTTCCGCCGTACCAGACTTACCGGCGATCGAGATCGGATAATGTTCGAAGATCTGTCCGCCTGTCCCATTCTTGCTCATGACCATCCGAAGTCCTTTGTGGATCGCATCAAGTGTATCCTTAGATACCGGAAGCGTCCCCACCTTCTCCGGTGAGAAGATCTTGAGCGGTGTCCCATCCAGCTGATCGATGCGGTTCACAAGGTATGGCTGGTAGCGGAAGCCGCCATTGGCGATCGCCGAGTATACCATCGCCATCTGCAGCGGCGTCGTCAGCGTGAAGCTCTGCCCGATCGCGGCATCCATCGTCTCCCCGAGGTACCAGTCCTGCTTGAAGACTTTCATCTTGTAGGCTTCGCTTGCGACATTGCCGTCCGATTCACCGGCAAGGTCGATGCCTGTCGTTTTTCCCAGACCGAATTCCTCCGCCATACGGGAGATGCGGTCGATGCCTGCACGGCGTCCCATTTCATAGAAATAGACATTGTCCGACTTTTCGATCGCTTCGTAGAAATTGATCCATCCGAAAGCTTCGCCCTCAGAGTTTCTCTTATCGACGAGCCAGTGCTTGCCGTTATCAAAAATGCGTTCCTCGGGTGTCGTCACCTTCGCTTCGAGTGCTACCGCGCCCGTGATGACTTTGAAGAGCGATCCGGGCGGATACATCGACTGGATCGTGCGGTTCTGCATCGGATGATTCTTATTATTGACGATCTCATTCCAGTCTTTTGAAGAGATCCCCTTGCTGAAGCGGTTCGGATCATAGCTCGGCCAGCTGGCCATTGCGAGGATCGCTCCGCTATTCGGATCGACAGCCACTGCGGAAGCCCCCGTCGGCATGACACCGCCATGGACGAGCGTCTTCACCTGTGCTTCCATCGCGTCCTCTGCCGCTTTCTGCAGATTCGCATCCAGCGTCAGACGCACACTGTTCCCCGTGACAGACGGCGTACCGCCCACATAACGGACAGGCTGACCCGATGCATTGACCTCGACCGTCTTTGTGCCATTCTTGCCTTCGAGATAATTGTTATAGCGGCTCTCAAGGCCCGCACGACCGATCAGTGTCGTGGTCGTGTACGGATTTCCTTCCGAATCCCTGTCATCCGGCCCCGCTTCGCCGACATAGCCAAGGACCTGCGCCCCCGCATTCCCCAGCGGATACACGCGCAGCGGATTCACTTCTATTTCGATGCCGGGGAATTCATCCTTCTTCTCTTCGATCTGCGTCGCGACATCGATGCCGACATCGTTTGCCAGATAGATCGCTCCGAAGGCCAGCTTATTGTCTTCGATCTTTTTCTTGATATCGGCAGTCGGCACATGAAGAAGCTGCGACAGGCGGCTAAGCGCCTCATCCGACAGCGTATTCCCCTTTCGATCGACCGGCATGACGACACTGTATGCCGAGCGCGAGCCCGCAAGGATCAAGCCATTTCTGTCATACATGACACCACGCATCGCCTGCATGGGAAGGTAGCGGATGCGGTTCCCATCCGCTTCTTCTTTATAATACCCGCCCTGAATGACCTGCATATAGAAAAGACGCAGCCCCAGGACGAGCAGGAGAAAGATCGCCGCATAGATCATACGTGCATAGCGGGACTCCTCCGTATTTTTCAAAAGCCCACTGAGAATCGAGGGCACATGCTTATTCACCACTTCGGTTCTCCCTCCCGTTTCATGGCCCATAGCGGCCTGTGAAGAAAGAGCACAGCTGCTCCATTCATGAAGGTAGTGCTCATCACAAAGTACAGGATATAAGAAATCGAGAAGACATGGCTGCCGGCTGCCAAAAGCACCAGCCATGACAGCAGTGCATAAAGGAGCGAGGCCAGCGTCATCGCAAAAAGCGAAATATACCAGTGACGGTTGTAGCGCTTCCTGCCCAAAGCGAGATACAGCGCTGCGATCGCCAGGTATGGCAGGAGGTGCAGTCCGAAAAGATTTCCCGTCACAAGATCCGTAAGGAGCCCGCCCACGAGCGCAAGCGTCATCGCCGTCTTGTTGTCAAAGATCAATGTCGCAAGGACGATGACGACCAGCCACAGATCCGGCTGATGCAGCCCCGAGAAAAAGAATGGCATCACCGAGGACTGCACAAGAAAAACGAGAAAGCTCAAAAAAGCCAGTGCATAGCCACTCATTCCTTCTCACCTGCCTGATGTTTATTGGGATTCATCGGCGGTTCCTTCTTCGGCGGCTTCACCAGGATACTCTCTGGCGTCGCCCTCTGGATATGGTCCGTGATGATGAAGACCTCTTCCAGATGAGAGAAATCAGCCGCCGGAACAATGCGTGCCACCTGTGTGCCGCCGATGGAGTCGACATCCACCTGCTCGACGGTACCGATGACCATCCCCTTCGGATACACCCCGCCATAGCCGGATGCCACGATGGTATCCCCCTTGATGACATCAGCCTCACGCGGCAGATTCACGAAAGAGAGCTTGCCCGGCTCACTGCTGTTTCCGGAAACCATCGCCACCACGCGCGAGGCCGGACGCGCAACGATACCGCCCACCGATGTACGCGGATCCAGGAGGAGCTGCACACGTGCGGAATTCTCATACACTTCACTCACAAAGCCCACAAGACCCGTCGGGACGATGACAGGCATATACTTCTTGATACCGCTGTCACTGCCGCGGTCCACGACCAGCGTCTGTGTCCATCCCCCGTAGTCGCGGGTGATGACAGAAGCCCCCGTCAGGTGGTACTGTTTATAGCCCTGCTTGAACGAAAGGAGACTCTTCAGTCGGATATTCTCCGCAAGGATCTCGCTGTACTGAGCCTGCTCCGCGCGAAGACTTTCATTTTCCTTCCGGAGCGCATCCAGCTCGTTCCAGTTCCCCCACGCGCCCGAAAGTAAGTCAAGCCCCTGTGTGAAAGAAAGCGCCGTCCTGCTCGCGGTATAGTTGAAAGGAGCTGCACCGCTAGAGAGCGGCTGCGAAATGAAAGGGATGTACTCCCTATGCCGCCAGAACCAGCCGCACGCGCCCATGAAAACAAAGAGGGCGACCGCGGCGGCCATCTTTTTTCTGCCAAAGAAAATCACGATCAAGCGCCTCCGTAATATTTTTCACCGTTCTCGATGAGAAACGGCAGATCCTTATACATGCCAAGAGCCTGATAGCAGCCCATAGCCAATACCTCCCCCGGCAGAGCCGGTACGAAGACCGGCATATGAAGCTCTCCAGCGAGCCAGTCCTTCAGCCCGTCTAAAAGCGCACTGCCGCCGGAAAGAAGCAGACCATTCTTCAGAAGATCGCCCGCCATTTCCGGCTTCGCCTCACGAAGGACACGGCGGATGAGCTTCAGAACAGGCTGCAGGATACGCTGCATCACCGGTCTTAATTCCTCTGTGGAAAGCTCCACCACCACTTCCACGCCATCACGGATCCTGCGCCCGCGGATAGTGAATGTCGCCTGCCCATCCGCCGCTTTGAGAGAGATCACTTCACTCTTCAGCTTCTCCGCCTGATCCAGCCCGATCATGATCTGATACTTTTCCTGCAGATACTGGCAGATCCCCTTATCGATATGATGCCCGCCGAAAGGGATCCCCTCCTGCGTGACGATCCCTCCGCAGCTGTAAAGCCCCGCATCAGCGACATCACGCCCAATGACAAGAGAAAAGATCACAGACGGTGCCAGCATATCCTTCCCCGCCCCGATAGCCGCAGCCGCCGGCGAAGGAAGAAGGTACACATGCTGCGCGCCGGCGTGGATCAAAGCATCCACCAGCGCATGCCGCGTGACCGAGCTCGTCTCGCCCGGAATGGAGATCATCACCGTCGGACGCGACACCGCATGATGAAGCGATTTGCGGATAAAAAAACGAAGCATCGCCTTCGTCATATCATAATCAGCGATGACGCCATTCTGTACCGGCCACTCCAGAGAAATATTCTCCGGCGCCTTGTGGTAATGAATGAGCGCCTCCGTGCCAAAGCCCAGTACATGGCCGTCGATGTTATCCACCGCGACCGTACTCGCTTCAGCAAGGATCACTTTATTCTCCCGGTAGATACGGACTTGGGACGAGCCCATGTCCATACCGATCCAGTTCGATAGTCCTCGAAACATTTTCATGGTAAACCCTCACGATATATAAAGGCCGGTACAGAGCTCCCACAGTCAAAGACCTGTGAGATACAGCGAAAATCCGCGGCACATTCTGAAGCGCAGCCCCTGTCTCTGTCCGATGTATTCAAATGAAACGTCTTATTATTATAGCATGTTTACCATGGAGAATACAGTAGAAAGAGACGGTTTGAAACCACCATAGCCAAGGAAATATACGAGGACGAGCCATCGGACTGTGATCAGGGATGTGCTGCTAAAATAAAGAAAAAGGCATGATAAAAAGCCGGGGCATACCGCCTCGGCTTTCTGACCTCCTCAAAGGTCGATTTCCCCCATGTATTACCCCACCTTCATGGGGGGGTAACTGGACGAATTATATTTTGTCCGATATAATCGGAGAAATTCTGGTGCGTCTAGAGGGATTCGAACTCTCGACACCTGGTTCCGGAGACCTTCAAATGAGAATGATAAATTATATGAAATTCGGCGAATCAGATACCGTCGCATTTTCTGCCGTTCCTATGCCGTTCCATTCTCATTTAGGGGTCTTTCGGGCCGCCAACTGCGCCCGACTTTGCGCCCAGCTATTCTTTTTCTTTCCCATACAGGCGCTCCATGCCTACCTTCGTTACCAGTCATGTGCGGCCGGATGTGATATAATGAGGTTGCCAAGAGGGCATTCGCCCTCTTGCACCTCAGCTCTTTAATCGTCTGAATCATTTGCGGTGATGGTGACGTTTGAAGAGCTCTTTTGCTTCCTTTTTCTAAGTCTCAATCCTTTTCACGAAATCGCTGCACTCTTTCATTTTCCCGTGTTTGACTAGCCGGGCGAATGCCTGAATCACCGCCCATTCTTCGTCATATGCGCGCAGCTGATGTTGTTTTCTCACGCCTTCGGCTTTCTTGGGCCTTCCTGTTTGATTGGGGCGTTTCCCGCCCCAGCCATTCTTTTCCATTCTTCCTCCATGAAATTTCATTACTTCAAAAATCACTTTAACCACTCAGCAACGTTCAGGATCGTCGCAATAATTACTAAAACCATGCAAGTTGTGGTGTAGTTACTAGCCCACCATGCGATGGCAGCGCATGCCCAAAATACAGCTAATAATATTTTTGTTTTCATTTTCTTTATATGGTATGATATTAGGGAAGGGGCTCGGGGATTTCTCCCCGGCTTCCCTTTAGTTCTATTTGCGGTTCAGCTGTTTAATTTTAATCAGTATCGATAATACTTTTTCGATGCCAGTCAGTATTGCGACTACCGACCCAATGATTAAAGCTATCAGCTGAATCGCTTCTTTAATATCATCCATCATTTCACCTCCTTTAATTGTATATATTATATCATTCATCTTGCTTTTTGTCGATGCAATGTTCTTGAGTTTCTTCGATTTTATCGCACTTTTCGACATTTTTGCAAAATAAAAAAGATGTCTTGATTTAACAATGTGCTAAATCAAGACATCTTTTTTTATTGCTTTGCAGCTTCCTCTGCCGCTTTTAGCGCAGCAAGCTCGCGCATCGAAAGCACCCAGCGCTGTGGCTTTTCTTTCTGTGCCTTGCGTACTGCCTCCCGTGCCTCCCGTGCCTTGCGTACTGCCTCCCGTGCCTTGCGCGCTGCCTCCTCTGGCACAATGTAACCGGCGCCAAAAACACTTTTCCCTACTTCGCGCTGGGCGTCCATGGCGCGAATAAGTACGCCAATGTCTTCGCGGTATTCGATTCCATATTTCGAAAACAACGCCACGGCGCTCGATGTCATCACGTTATCTGGATACGTGTACACCGGCTTTGGTGGCGCTTTCTTGGCCTTGATGTTCGCGGCATTCGCTTCATCAAGTATGCGGTACAGGTCTGGTGCACTTCGGATCAGCGGGCCTTTAGACGCTACAAAACTAGTGCTTACTTTAGCGCCGTTGTCGTATGTAATCGACACCCCGACGCAAATATGGCTATGCGCCGCTCGGATGCCGAGACACGTGAGGTGCGGCGCAAACAAGAAATAGTCGATGTTATGTTCCGCGTAGAACTTCACGACTTTCGCTATGATGGAAAATGGCGGATTATCGATAACTACACAATCTGCTGGATAGTCGAATTTTTCAAAGTCGCCGCCCGGCCAAAATGGACGGACTATCGTCCGCCCCCCCAATCCATTTCTTTGATTGCCCAGTCCTTCACAACCTCATAAATTGCGCCCGGTGTATAACAGTCATCTGTGGTCTTCTTTGGTTTGAACTTGTCGACAAATTCCTCATAAGTATTAGATTTTGGCATATGCGCTCCTATTTCTTAATCCATGCATACAACAGACCGCCCGAGATTGCAATCCAGAGGTTACGCTGTCGAGTTTTCGTCTCAATGTCCTTCTTCGCCTCGTCCTCTAATTCTTTCAAGGATTGATTTGCACTCTCTAATAATTTCCGCGTCTCGGCGTTCGTTTTCTTCGATTCTGCCAGCTCTGTCTGCGCTGTTTCTAACTGCTTCTGCTGCTCTGTCAAGAGATCCTGCTTGGTCGCGTTGCTCTTCGTCAGCTGATTCAAGTCCTGCTCGAGTGTCGTCAGCTCGCTTTCCGATATCTGATACATCTCCTCGGCCTGCGAGGAAGTACCAGCAGCTAGCCAGAGCAAGCACCCCAGCCAGCAGATACACAATCTTTTTATTGATTTGCACAATACAATCACCTCATCAGTACCATTCACTCATGTCGTAATTCTGCCCGCCGATGCTATAGCAATCGGTCCACTGCCAGCCCGCGAGAATGTTGCCCGGGTAGCTGTCGTGGAAGCCGCACTCGCTCGTCCCATACTGAGCGCACCAGTACGGCACATAGTCGGCCAGATCATTAACATTGATACGGTCTGTCAAGGTGGACAGGCTCGCATAGATTCCGGCGCTGTAGCCGGCGGCGTTGCATGTGGAAATGAAGGCACTGCATACTGCGGTCACGTCATCAGGATCCTGGCCGATGACTTCGGGCGCTTCCACGTCAATCCAGATCCCCAAGGGCGGTGCTCCGTATCCTAAAGTTTCCAGTGCGTCAATGACGACCGCTGCCTCCTCTTCCGCCCGTTCCGTGGTCTGTGCGTGGGTGTAGCAGTAAACTCCCCATGGCAATCCTCTAGCCTCTGCGCCTGCGATATGCTTACCGTGCAAGCTACTGAGTGTTCTACCTTCGGAAATCTTCACAATCGCACCACCGACTCCTGCGGCAATGAGATGAGACCAGTTAATGTGATCATTCCAGTCACTTAAATCAGTTACCAGCATTCATTATCCTCCTTTTTCCAACGTCCCTTTATCCAATCCCCTACGGTAAACAAAAAGGCTGCCACGTAAATGACAACCCATTCTTTTAATTTCATGTTGGACTCCTCTTTTTAATTACTGCAGCTAAATTATGGACCATGGACACGCCAGCATCGTCCAGGTTCTCCACGATGCTGAGAAGCTCGGTGGATGCCAGGTAGGCAATCACGATCTGTGCAAAATTGACATGACCCACAAGGATATCGGCTAGACCGCCAGCAATCACCAAAAACATATAAGCAAAGATTTTCCCTGCAAACTGCGTTTTCATTTCATGGCTATTGATGATACGAGCCCGATGTGCCGCTGGAATGCCTCTGATGGAATCAACCAGCGAGGGCTTTTCCACGTTGTTCTCAATCAGCCAGTGATAGGACAGGGCAATAAATTTGGCGAACAAGTCAAGAGCCACCAACACGGCGAATGCGGTAAAAAGCATGATGTGCTTCGACATGGCGATGAGTAAGATCCCCACAAGAATTTTGTAGGGCCAGCCGTCCGGGATGCTGCAAATCGCACGATCGGCGGAATTGTAAATTTGAATGAAGATTTCAGTCATGTTTTATCCTCCGCATCTTTCTTTTCTTCCGTTTCATCTTTGGGTGTCAGCGGCTTCGATCTGATACATTTCGCATTTGTGCAAAGTCCAGTCTTGTTATCCATCTTGCGATGGCAAAGGAAACATCTTTCCATTTAAATCGCTCCTCTCTTTTCTGTGTATTCCGCAACCAGTTCTTCTCTTTCAGCTTTGAGGTCCGAATAATAATCTTCATCCTCGATAGCTTTCGCCTTTGCCATCTCTGATTCGACCTCGCTGATTTTGTTGGCATATTCCGCATCAAGGGCTGCCAGTTCGGCTTCTCGCTTTTCTTCTTCCGTCGGTTCCGGTTTAGCCTGATATGCTCCATCTTTATACAGCAAATCACCTTGCAGGGCTTTGTTGTAGGTCAAAGCGTCTTGCACAACATGGACCTTGTCTGGATATTCCACTTTGGCTTTGGTCTGCAGTTCTTCCACCGTGTCACCATGTACACCGGTCACATAAGAGGTTACTCTTTCACCTGTTGTTTCGTAGATGGACAAATATGTCAAAGTAGGATTGGCAATAGATACTACCATCGCATTATCTCCTTACATTAAAATAACCTCCATCAATATGATTGGAGGTCTAAAAAATGAAAAATCCAAATGGATATGGTTGTATTAAATTATTAAGTGGTTCACGGCGGCGGCCGTATTGCTTTGTTGTGTCCCAGCAAGGCAAGCAGAAAGTCATTGGTTACTTTGCTACTAAGTTGGAAGCTCTTGCCTTTCAGGTTGACTATAATCAGTCTCATGGGCTCCACCGCCTTTCAGACAACAAAATAACATTTGCAGAATTATATGCACGCTGGCTCCCAAAACATATCGAATATAGCAGCGTATCTGATAGCACGATTCACGGCTATGAAAGCTCATACAAGCATTGCGTCTATCTGTATGACATGCCGGTAGCAGAAATCAAATACAGTCATCTGCAAACCGTCATCGATGGAATGGGTAGTCTGTCATATGCCAGCAAGAAAAAGGTCCGCAACCTGCTATCACTGCTATTTGCATACGCTCGCAAAATGGAATACACGTCTCATGATTTTACTGGACTTATCCGAATCGGTAAAAACAAGCCCGTTAATCCACATCAAGCCATGAGCAAGCAAGCCATCAATCGACTTTGGAAGCTAGCTGATAAAGCAGATATCGATATTGTACTGATACTCATCTACACCGGCATGCGTACTTGCGAACTACGTAATCTCAAAAAAGCTGACATCAACCGTAGGCAGAAGTATATCCGCATCACAAAATCAAAGACTGAAGCCGGAAAACGAATCATCCCTATCGCCAGTAAGATATGGCCTCTCGTAGAAGCTAGATACTCTTTACAAGGCGATTTTCTGTTATGTGATGAAAGTGGTAATCCCTACAGCTATAGTCGTCTCTCTCGCCTTTTTAGCCGTGTCATGAAGCTAATTCACGGGGAGAAATACAAACCACATGATACTCGTCATACATGTGCCACTCTGCTGGATGCCGTAGATATCAACGATAACTCTCGGAAAATGATCCTTGGTCACGCCAGGCATGATGTAACCAACGGGGTGTATACTCACAAAACCCTAAGGCAACTACGTAAAGCTATCGAAAAAATTTGATACCAACTTGCTGCTAACAGAATAATTGCCCCATTTGAAAAGTACCACGAGCACTGTATGCATCGTGATACTTTTTTGCTGCCAGGATTCTGACGATTTCTAGGATTTTGGGCGAATAGACAATTCTAGGATATCCGTAATTATCGGCTTTTCTGCCATTCTACGAAAATCATTTTCTACAGGGTGGAAACTCCAGCGTTACAGGGGGTGTGGTTTATCCTATATCATTTTCGTCTTTTGGACTTCCTTTTGCTATAACTTTCGGGGAAGTCCTATCCGCGAACATAATCATCTATGCCGGATCCAATAACGTCTCCGGATTCGAATGGGGAAGCTCGGTGGGTAATTCGAATACATCGATTCTGTGGACAAGTATTGGGATATAGACAGGGTGTAATTGGCTCTGGAACTGTACCATTCCCCATATCGTTTAACCATGTATTATCAGGGTTTGCTCAGTTTGATAGCACCGTCTCAAATGATGATCTGTGGAACGCTGACCTTGCGTTATTTATTTCGAATAGTTCTATCCGGTGCGGTGACGAAGGGCGAAGATTTTATCACATCGGGATCGGTTACTAGACAGGGGGGATATGAAACTGGTAAATCTGGATCATGGGCAATAGCATTCCCTCATGCTCTGCTGGGTATATCAGGCGATTATTCAGGCAATGGCGGTAAGATGGACTGGGGACCAGCAATCGGTGGGAATACTACTGGATGGGGATCGTCTGGAGCTGGGGCTGATGTACGAGTTATCGCGATAGGCTATTAGACAGGGTGGAAACTCCAGCGTTACAGGGGGTGTGGTTTATCCTATATCATTTTCGTCTTTTGGACTTCCTTTTGCTATAACTTTCGGGGAAGTCCTATCCGCGAACATAATCATCTATGCCGGATCCAATAACGTCTCCGGATTCGAATGGGGAAGCTCGGTGGGTAATTCGAATACATCGATTCTGTGGACAAGTATTGGGATATAGACAGGGTGGATTTAGCTCTGGGTATATAACTTACCCGATAGCTTTTTCTTCCTTTTCATCGGTAGTCATTCAGGGGAAGCAGTCCGGCGGCTCGTGTGAGTTTCGCGTATGGAATACGTCTAAAACCGGCTTTCAGACCGCGGGGGATCGCGAAACTCAAGGACTATTCTGGATAGCTATCGGCTACTAAACGATACCGAACACTAGCCAATTGTACGGAAAACCTTTGGGGTTTGATACGACGGTATTGCTAATATTCACCTTCGAATCTTGCGTGTACCAGTTATAGCCCCAAACGTCGCTATTAAGCGAAAATGCAACGGTTAATACCTTAGACAAAGATAGTGGATAGACAAACGAACTACCACCAATTCCACCCTGTTTATATACCAATTGCTATGTAATTATAGGCAGACTGCGGATACTCTAAACCAAAACCGCGAGCTGTTAAATTGGTAACACATACCCTGTTTTTGCTCATGTTACCGTTATCGCCGTGAGCTTGTAACTGTGGAACAACGGTAAGACATTTTGACGCAAAGCTTACCGGGAATGTGATTGGCGATGGCTGGGTAGTTCCACCCTGTATAATTATCGGGATCGTCCCTCCCAGCTTCACCCACCATGCATTAGCGTTTGACACGTCCCCGGCAACTACGCCGGCAGACAGTGTTTCAAAACTGTCTTTCGGTGTTTCCCACCAGTTAGATTTACCGGACAATGCTGCAATCTGGTGAACGATGCCGGAAAGCAGAGCAGCCAAAGATCCGGTATTGCCACTCGGTACTGTTTCCTGAGAAAGTGTTGCCTGAAGCTGGTTGATAAGATCAAGAACCTGATCCGATTTTCCATTTCTTGTGCGGTAGTGAATACCGTCGGATGCAGCAGACAGAGATTTAATAAAATCAAGGGATGGGTGAGCAGTTTCAAGAGCATTATGCGCAATAATAGCCGCTATATTGGCCAAGTTATTAAAACGATGTGCAGTAAATACAGCGGTCCCATCAGTTACAGAACCGCCTTCTGCCACACTGGAATACCCAGAAGGAGCCGATGCGGCTGTAGTCCCTGCTGTAGTACATACCAAGAAAGTCCCTTTGCATGTTTGTTCCGCAACAACGTCGTTCTGTTCATAGCGGGTACTTCTCTCCAAACTTTTTATCGGACTGTCTACGACCTGACCAAGCTGCGTTTCAAGCATTACCTGATCATAACTCCCGCTGCCATTCTTTACTTTGAATTTTCCTTTTCTGTTGGTCATCATTGAACCTCCTATTTAAATTCTATAAAGGCATCGCTTTCTGCACCGATAGTAATATCTTCCATATCGACATCAATCCACATTTCACTTTCCGGCTGATAAATACTTGCTACCACTTTCCCGCCGGTTTCGGCCTGAGGGGACGTGAGATAAGGAAGGTCATTATATCGGGTACTTCCGTCGCCGGACTTTACATATCCGGTATCGCTTTCAATGCCCAGTTCTCCTTTTAGAAGTAAGGGATTGTCTGCTTTCCATTCGGATGCCAGTCCGATCCGTTGCTTCATTCTTACATTTAGGTATGTGATCGGCATGAGACATCCTCCCTTCTATCACCCCTGAGAATTACCGCCATTAAGAATCAATGTATCTCCGGAGGGAGTAAACAGTTTGGACGTAGACAGAGCTCCGTCAGCAATTTTTTCATTCGTGATTGCGGAATTTTTGATGGTAGGATTTGGATAATTTCCGGTCAAATCACCCCCCGCGGTTCCTTTAGGAATACGCGCATCGGAAAGTCTTGCATCATTACCTTCCGCAGCAGTGCCGGCGGTTGTGCCAAAGTCTACATTAAAAGCGGATTTCTTATTTGTAATCTTCGCTTCATATTTATTATCCGCATTCTCTTCGGTAATATATCCTTTATTCTCGATAGCCTGGCTAACTTTCAGAGGTGTCATGACCTTGGTATCATCGGTGCCGGACTTTGCCTCCTCTGTGCTTGCTATATCCAAAGGCTTGGTTATGCAGACAAACGAAGAGCCGGACCATCTATACTGCTCAAATTTTGCGGAGGGATCCAGGTCAACGTAGATTTTTCCGGATTCCCCTTTAATAAGAGTCGTATGGCTCTGTTCTTTATAAAATTTGCCCTCGCTGTAATAGCCTTCTATAACATCATCAACATAACTCGGGAGCTGTGTCGACGGGACTAATCCATTGTTATCCAAGGTTGCTACCCCGTTTTTTGCTCCCTTTTCAGAGGTCGGGATTTTGGTATTGTCTTTGATAGTAATATCCGCGGTACCATCAAAGCCAACACCATTGATTTTTCTGGCTGTCTGCAGCTTATCTGCAGCCTTTACAACACCGACCCCGGAGCCTTTATATTCTGCCAGTGTCATGTATCCGGATAAATCTACATTTCCGACAAAATACGTTAAATCGGACCATTTTGTAGTACCATCACCGAATTTTAATTTCCCCGTATCAACTTCATAGCCGGCTTCCCCTTTCAAGAGCACGGGATTTACACTCGCCCATGCGGAGGAGCTGTCCGCTCTCAGAGTAATTTTTACCTTCAGTTCCTTATTCATTGGCTGTACCTCCATTAATCAAACTGATTTCCTCATAATCTCTGCCAACACAAAAATACAATAGTTTTTCTTCATCCCAGCGATAAACTGCATTCTCACCGATTACAAAATAAATATTCTGCGAATTCCCAACAGTCGGTAAATCCAACCGATTGTTTACCCGGACTACCGCGTCACTTTCAACCTGCCGGAGGCCTACTCCCAGCATTCCGCTCAATACCTTCTCTTTTTCCAAGGTCCCTTCTATGAATTGGCTTCCATTTGCCAGAGATCCTATAATGATCCGGTCCTGATGAAGGGCTACCATGTTACTTCCTCTCCTATCGTGAATCGACTGGGAGGGATAACCGTATAGACATTGCCCTCATCCATAGTGACTTGGACATCGTACACATAATTGCCGTACTTCATGTGTTTTGTATGCTCTGGAAGGAATGTAAAGCTACCATCCTTTGCCGTAATCTGGATCAGGGCTGAATCTGTGTCTGTGTTCTCTTTAACGGTTAAAATGCAGGAACAATTTTCACCAATATGCACGGATTTGTCCCTTGCATCTTTTAAATACAATTTCAGGACTGCGGTATCTCCTCTCGTCAGTGTTATTCTGTTCTTACTGTCAATCTGAAGCACTTCCCTCCCCCCATTAATAAAGTTCAACAAGAGCCCCGGAAGTTTTTGATATATCTGTTTCCTTATCCACGATTTTCAGGTATTCACGGAGAGCTAATTCGACATAGCCCATCGTTGCCAGGGCCCCCGGATCGATAGAAACCTTAACATCAGACGCATTAGATGCCGAAATATATACGGCAAATTCCTGAGATACCGCTGTAGAGCCTCCTCTCGGCGGAAGGTAGTCCGGCGCGGAATCAGAGGTAACAGCATACAGGATTTCCCCATCGTCCGGATCATTGGCAAAAACGCCAAGCTCCCGCACATAGTATCCCGCGGAAAGTCCGACATTGGTGATTGTCGCACTGATTTTACACATCTTCTGATCCGTCAGAACTTCCTTAGCTGCAATTCCTACATTCTGTTCCGGCGTCACAAGGTCTGTCAGGTCTTCAAGCGAAGTCCCCTTAGGCAAAACCCCGGATCCCAGCTTCATTTTAGTCAGTGCAAGCACAACGCCGGTTCCTACTTTCGCCTGCAGAAGTTGCCCTTTCTTAGTCAATACAAGCCCGTTCCAGTTTGGCATTATTGAATTTCCACCTTTCTCTGAACTCTCACTCCTGCAGCTTCACGTACAGTACCGGATATATCCGACATCCTGAAAGCCGCAGGATAAATACTGATAACTTTTGCAGAGGCAACAGGAAGTGCGTAGTAAATCGTTTTCGGCAAGTCTCTGTGAAAAGACACCCCGTCCAGCCAGGAGCGAACATTTTTCGTGTGCTCGATGACGCGGTACAGGCTGTTGATCACGGAAATGTCGGGGACCGCTTCGGTAATCATCACAACCTTGAAGTGATAGGGTTCCCCACCATACTCCCAGTTTTCTTCAATCTTTGCGGATTTGAATATCGCCGTACAGACTTCTTCTACCACAGATGGGGTTCCCTTTCGGCGGTGCCATTTTATACTCTGCTTCACCAGAGCCCGTTTTTTCTCCAACGTTGCTGCGTCATCATAGAAATCAACATGGTACTGCCATGCCAGGGCATCGACGATTTTTTCCGGAAGTTCATCCAGCCTAGGAAGAAGTAAAAGAAGAAGTGTATCTCTGGAGATTTTCCGGAGCCCCGGATCAGTAGCCGCGGAAATGTTCCGGATCGTCTTATCTCCGGAAATGGAAGACGGGACAATGGTAATCAGCTTCTGTTCAGACAGGTTACTCACTTTCAATCCCTCCCATGGCCACTGATATCTGATCCGCTACAGCCACCTCTGTGTTTTCTACTTTCGTAAATACAGGCTCTGTGATTTCCGCCCGTTTGGCTCCCGCTTCGATGATATTCTTCATCAGCTGTGACGGATTGATGTCTCTGCCCAGCTTCTCCTTCTGCCATTCAACGTATTGATTGACCGCTTCCGTGACGGCCTGCTGGATGGTTGCAGAAAAACTTTCACTATCTTCTCCGATGTAATAAGTAACCTGAATATCATAATTTTTCACAGTCGGAGCTTGTACGCTCACCTGATCTGTCAGAGGCCGCACCGTTTTATCATTGCACGCTTCAAGCACATCCTTCAGTACTTCCTCTTCCGGGATTTCCCCACCCGTCATCAGCGGCACGATTTTCACCTCGCCCGGAGAGGGGGATGTGATGAAAACATCCGCAATGTCCGGATTCGCAGACTTGGCAAAAAAGGTGTATGCCCCATAGGAGCCTGCATCCGAAAAGGACTCCGGGGCTTCGTGAATGCGTTCTCTGTAGGATTCGTCGCTTTCCTTGTCTGCGCCACCCGCAGTGACGGTCGCATTCTGCACGCTGTCCACATAAGGCAGCGGATCGACCAGCTTCGTCAATGAGGCAATGGCCAGATGATTTCCGGCATCCCCCGGCTCCGTGCAGACGGCGGCCACCTGCGCGGTCAACTGCCCCGCCGGAATGGAGAGGGCTTCCGCCGTTGCAAAATACGCCCGTTCGTCCTGCGTGGTGACGCGTGTCCCTTCCGGTATGATGGCGCCGGTTTCTGCGGTCGACAGGATGAAGGTCAGCGTGGTTTTCGCCCTCTTCGCGGGGATGCGCTCGACGTCAAGGAGCGCGCCCAGGTGATCCAAATAATCGCCTTTGGAATAGGCGAGCAGGTTCATCTTCCCCGTGTAATCGATGAGGTTTCTCTGCAGGATGAGGAGTTCTGCGATGGATAAAAGAAAAAGCCGAACGGGGTCTCCATCGGCCAGTGTACGCCCGGCGATTGTTTCATACCGGGCGATGATTTCTTTTTTCACGATCTCCGCGCCTGTCTCAGCGAAGGAAATATCAGGAAGATTCTTTAATTCCATTGAGTCTCACCTCGATTCTTGGCTCTAGTTTCCCATCCATGGACTCCGTGAAGGAAATCCCGGTGATAGTAACTCTCGGCTCGTACTTCCGCACCGCCTGAATGATTTCTGCCGCCAGCATGGCCTTTGCTTTCGCCATAGGTTTGTCTACGTAATCTGCACTCACGCCGAAGTCTCGGTCAAGTGGTACGCTCCCCTTTGTGGTCGCCATGATGGTCCGCACGTTCTGCAGAATTTCTGTGATTTCATCCTGCGGTGAGAAATCTACAATATTCTCGATTCCGATGGAGTAATTCATAAACCAACCAACCCCTTGAACGCTTCTTTCAGCGTAGTTTTTCCGTCTGAATATTCCTTCAGGGAGACGTTCGCCGTGATGGCCTGTGGGTGTCCCCACTTATCCCAGAAATCAACGCTATAGGATAGCCCTCGCACGGTCCACAAACCGTCTCCGATGACTTTGAACCCTAGTACCAGCGGCACGGGCGTGCCGCCATCCCGAAGCTCTTTCAGTGTGTTGACTTCACTCTGTGGGTTTACGCCCTGATCTTTTCGGAAGAGCATGGTGAAGGAAATTTCCTCCAGATTTTCTCCCAAAAACTCTGAAAGGGGTTTCTTGCCCAGGATTTCATGCTCCGCCCACCGGGCTTCTCCTTGACGTTTGTAGTCGTCGAATGTACGGACGTAACCACGCGACGCAACGAAGGGGATTGTCCCCAAAAATCCTACGAACATATCACCCTCCTATGAAAACATTGGATGAGCCCGCCGCTGCCGACCCGCCGCACGTGACGGGATCGCTTACACGAGCAGCGGGACGCCCATTGATGAAGACGGTGCTGCTCCCGCTGGCGACGGCCCCCGCATGCGTTGGGTGCGCCTTGCACCCATGCGGCTCGTAGGTGTCCCCCACGCGCCCTGCGCCCTTGCCGTTGATGAATACATTGCCACTGGCAGAAGAAAGCGCTGTGGGCGGGCAGGCGTCGTGCCCGGTGTCATTATCTCCTAGTCTGTGTGCAGCCGGCATAGCTCCTCCTTAGTTGATATCTACCCGCGGAGCTTCGATCTTGATGGCACTCGCGGCCTTGATGGTAATAGTACCTCCATCCCACTTGATGAGGCTCCCGTCAGGAAAATGGATTGCTCTCACGTCGGCGTTCTCCTCGGGCGGCGGCTTTGCCTTCGAGTAGTATGCGCCTAGGATGAATCCGGCATTGAGCCCGTTCCCGGATGCATTCGGCAGGAAGAGGCAGAGCACCTGCGTATTGACTTCAGGCACCCAGTATCCTTCCGTCCCGTTTGCTCCGATCTGCAGCACCGCCAGTTCATCACTTACGAGGTCGTCTTTGTCGGGAAATGTAACCCGCGCGCGGCATGTCTTTCCGTTCACGGAGGATACTTTTCCGACGCGGATCAGGTTCTTCAGCTGGTTAGTATCCATTGAGACACCTCCTCATTTCTATGCTGGTGGTGTAGCCGCCGGAAATCTGATGCTTCGCCGATGTGATGATGTACTTCCCATCGAATTTCCCGAAGCCTAATACATTTACCGTGGTGGCTGCCAGCATGCGGAAATCCCCCGGCATGTCGACGGTCATCGTCCATTCGTCTTTGTTCTTTTCGCGAAGGCGCTTCTTGGCGAGCTTTTCGGCTTCAGAAACAGTCTTCACCTGCTCTTTGACTTCGAGTGTCTTCCCCTCCGTCTTTCCCGGATCGGCGAACGTTGCCTCGACGGTCTCGCCGGTATCGCTGTCGCTGTTCTTCACGTGACAGGCTTTGTAAATGTCCCTTGTCACGGCGTGCATCCGGTAACCTGTAATGTTCTGCACGTATTCCATGCCTTCCTGGACTTCGTAGATCGTGCCTGGCTTCACGATCGTGGCAGCGGGCTCTACTTGCTCATAATCGGTTTCATTGAAGATGACAACCTGCTCATTGGTGATTTTCAGCGCGAGGCCATTGTCCTCGCAGAGCTGCAGCAGGAAAGAGAGGTCGGACTGCTCCGTCTGCTCTGCCCTGTCCAGTGTCGGGTTCTCCTCGCTGTCATAGACAAGCGAGAGCCCTGCGCCGGTCGCCACGTCGTTTGCGATGGTCTTCAGCTCCGCCTTTTCCCACGAACGTGTGCGATCAACGCCGCGAAGCTCGTTGCTTTCCGGAATGGATGTCGCTTTGAGTTCGATTTCCCTCGGCGGCGCGCTGCCCTCTATAGTGTCGATAGCGAAGAGCCCCGCCACCATGATCTGCAGGCCGTCCGCGAGGTTTTTCCAGTTCAGCGTGACATAGGACACATCAAGCGTCGCTCCGCGGTCAGGGAACCAGTCTGATTCCCACAGGCCATTTCGGTCTTCGAGCCTGATGGTTAGATCATCTGCATAGCCGGACATGTTGTCTGTGAAGGAAATCGACTTCAGGTGCGGCGCGAGGTCTTCGGAAATGTCCGCCCCTTCATACTTCACAAGGGGCACGACTTGACGCGGCGTCATGAACGCCTCCACGGCGGCAGGCGGCTGGTCTTCGGTGCTTCCCAGTCTGGCACCACGAGCGTGATGCCTGCCGGAAATACGACGATGTCCGCATAGTCCCCATTGGCTTCGAGGAGCTTTGTCATGCCGCTCTCACTGCCGTAGAGTGTTTTCGCAATGCTGTCCCACATGTCGCCCTGCACAGTGCGGTATGTCTTAGCCATAAGAAAGCCGCCTTTCGTCTCTCTGTATATCCTTGAGCATGCGCCTCAGGTCGCTCACGGCGTCTTTCATCGCGCTCTCCATGGTGCTCTTGTCTGCGTTGCCCTGAATCGTGATCTGCGGGGCGAAATTGATGGTGGTGCTTCGTGTCCCACTCTTTTGCGGCGCGATGCCTGAAGCATTCAGCGCCCCGAGACGCCGCCCTGTCTCCTGCCATAGTCCCAGCGCACGCCGGCTCCCGTCGATCGGAATAGCTGCTTCCGGGCTGTCTTCAGCGAATGTCGTCAGGAAAGAGCCTTGATTATAGATACCGCCCGCCGCATTGGCTGCCACGTCGGGCGCGCTTCCTATGCTCTGATTGTAATTGACCAGTGCGTCGATAGGATGGGAGAGAAAGTCTTTCAAAGCCTGCCATTTCCCCTGCACCCAATCGCATACCTCCGCCACTTTATTGCTGATGGTGCCGCAGAAGTCAGCAATAGCCTGCCTTCCGCCTTCCCACATGGTGGCAGCAAAAGAACTGATGGTATCCCAATTCTGGTAAAGCACATAACCAATCGCAATTAAAGCCGCAATCCCCATAATAACAACGCCTACGGGATTTGCTGTCATGGCTGCGTTCCACGCCCACTGGATCCCCGTCCAAATTCTTGTTGCAAGTCCGGCTTCTTTTGCCCACTGGACAAACGTGGCGACCGTTTGCACGGTTCCGGCTAATGTACTAAGTGCGCCAACTGCCCCGCAAAATATAGCTATCGAGACGGCTGCTGTACCAAGGACGGATGCCGCACCGGGGAACTCCTGCGCGATTCCCGATACCCATTTCACCCCCTGCGTCAGCAAGGAGATCATGGGCGTCATGGCCGGTATGAGTCCGTTTCCTATTGCGATCTTGAACGCCTCCATATTGTTCTTGGCAAGTTGTAATGAGTTGGCCGTCGTTTCCGAGCGCGCGGAAAATTCGCCCTCCATGCTTCCTGCATACTTAGACGAATCGGCCACTTTATTTAAATTGTCTTGTACGCCATCCAGATTTGACAAAAGCGGTGCAATGGCCCCCAGTGATTCCTTTCCGAAGAGATCGCTTAATACGGACGCCTGCTTGACTTTGTCTAGCCCGCGAATCGCGCCCAATACCTTCAGGATAGTTTCCTTTGCGTTGTCCTGCATTCCCTGGGCTACATCTTCGGCGCTAAGCCCCAATTCGTTCAATGCTCCGACCTGTGACTTCGTTGCGCTTTCGCCCGCCGTCAGTGCGAGGATCATATTCTTCAGGCCGGTCGCTGCTACATCTGACTGGATGCCGGAGCCGACCATCGAAGCGCCGAGCGCGGCGATTTCCCCGGCTGCGACGCCTCCTACTTCACCTAATGGACCAATGCGCGTCACGACATCGGAAATCAGCGGTGCGCTGGCTGCCGTGGTGTTGCCCAAGTAATTGATCTTATCTGCCAAGTCGACGACTTCCGTCTGGTTCATTTTGAAAGCCGTTCGCCACTTTGCCATCATATCTCCGGCCTGTCCTGCAGAAATATCAAAGGCGACGCCCATCTTGGCTGCCGATTCGGCAAAACCGGTAAGGTCTTCTCTCGCGATTCCCGACTGCCCTCCAGCCGCTACGATTTGTGCTAAATCCTGTGCGGCCATAGGGATGGTCTTTGTCATTTCCAGGATGTCATTTCCCATTTCCTTGAACTGTTGCGGTGTGTCGAAGTCTACCACTTTTTTGACATCCGCCATGCTGCTCTCGAAATCGATTGCCGCCTGGCTTGTCTCCATCAAGTCTGAACCAATGCCTCTTGCCATGCCAATCATCTTTGCCCCGCCGGTCGCAAGGATCCCGCCGAATGCGTTCTTGGCTATTGTCTTGCCGTCGATGCCTTGCCCGACTTTCCCGAACTCTTTAATCTGGGATGTCAATTTCCCGATTTTGCTCGAAGCTTCCCCGAAACTTGCAGAAAAACCGTTTGCCAGGTTCCCGTTGATTGTAAAATTAAAAGAAAATCCTTTCCCTGCCATAGCCCCCTCCTTTCGTGATATAATCAAAGAAAATCACTGGACTGTTTTGAATTTTCAGCGGTTGTCATGCCTAGAAAGTGGTGATTTTCGTGGACACGCTAGGCTGTCTCGGACTGATCTTCTTCCTTGTCATGTTTGCTTACGCCATCGTCGCAACATGGTTCCTATCCTTTTATGGATGGACCTGTGTGATTGGCACTTGGGCTTTCTTTATCTTCCTTTTTCGCCACCCTATTGGCCGCATCTGCTACAACGTGAAGTGCTGCCTCGTCGGCGGCTGGAAGGAGGGGCTGCGCAAAGCAAAAGCCCGCGAAGCCGCAGAAAGAGCGAAACGCCAGCGCTCAGATAATGATTGAAAGCTCTAATCGAGGTGAATGCTCATGCGTTTTTTAGTTGCCCTTCTGGTCGGCGCCACGTTCCCGCTTTTCGCTTTCCTGCTGGCTATTTATTTCTTTGCCTGTATCGTCATCGGCTTATTGCTTCCTCTCATCCCGATCCTGATCATGCAGCTTTGCGGCATGCCCAAGTCTGAGTGGGTGCTTATCGGGAATTATCTTTTCGCCGCTGGTGTGCTTGGCGGGATTGCGTTCTTCCTCTATACGACGTATCTCTTCCTTCGAGAAGTCAGGAAAAAGCCGAATAACGAAACTACTTCCTATCTTGACAGATTTCTTCGGTGATTTCTGCATACTCAATAAGCAAAGGCAGCGGTATAGATAAATAGAACTCGACTGGCGTATAGGTGGCCATTGCCATCTGAAACGCCAGTTTTTTGATGGGGCGTGTTCCTGCGGTTTTATCCACTACGCCATAAGAAAATTTACCACTGGCGCTACCACGGCCTTAAAATCGCTCGCGCTCAATTCAAAAAGATCATCCGCCGGACATCCGATAGCTTTTGCGGCAACGACTGCCTGAAATTTCATGGACGCGAATACGGACGCCTCTCCTGCTTTAAGCGCTCTCGCTTCAGACTCCGCCGCAATGAGATCGTTCCCGGTAAGCTTATCTAAATCAAGCACCACGGTCGTGGTCTCTTTCCCTTTGATGTGTACTGCCTTCTTTAATTTGACTGTAACAGCCATGATTCCTCCTTGTAGAGCAAAATGTAAAAGCCTCGCGTATGCGGGGCTTTTTCGTTACATCCCCAGCGCGTCTCTCACGTCTTCCAAGTAGTCGACGCCATCCACTTTGCAGATGAAATTATACTTATCCAGCTCGAGCTTGGTTTCCCCGTCGATGTCAATCTTGATGTAATCGCATTCAAGCGTGGTCTTGCTGTCTGTGGTCGCCCCTACGTCTAATTTGCCAAGGTCAGCTTCTTTCGGACGGCCGCGAAGCAGGATTTTGATCTTTCGCGTGGTGTATTCGCCGCTTTCGGAGTCATATCCCTGCCCTGCGCCGCGCAGATCGAGAGAAAGTGCTTTATTCGCCGCCAGGTGGAGCAGATCTTTCTCGATGGTGCGCCAGTTGAGTTCCGCTTCACAGGAGCCATAGTGCCCTCTTGTCGGTGCTTCAAGCTCGCCCGCGAGCCCTGCGCCTTTGATGGTCTGTGTCATGGCAGAGAGCTTTGGCAATGTGACATCAGAGATACCGAGGAAAGCGCCGCCGTCCTCGTATACTCTGAAATTGATCAAGTTTTCAGGTACGTTTCGCATATGTGCCCTCCCTTATCATTTGAAAAGGCTGTCCAGGTAGTCGGTATCGAGTTCGATGACGTTCTCGATGTCTTCTGCCGGGATCGGCGGGGTGAAATAGGTGTGGAATTTGACCTTGCCATCCAAGAGCGAGGTCTTCGGGTTTTCGCTTTCAAGGAAGGCAACGCGACCACCCAGAATGACTTCTCTAGCAGCCAAGCCGTTGAGACGGATGTTTTCCGAATCGATCACGCTGTCAATGAGGCGACGATTGGTCGGATTATCCACCTTCTGCCAATAGGTCTGAATGAATGTAGCGGCATGCCAGTTGAACATGCGGCGCAGTGGGATGAAGCGGTCTTTTGCATCTGTATCCGCCGGATAACAAGCGGTATTGTTCCCCCACGCCTTCCATCCTCCGATGAAATTCAACGCGGTCACGATACCCTGCCCATTCAGGTAGTTGGCCTGCTCCGGTTCCATGACGACTTCGCTGCCATCTTCCAAACACAAGCCCTCGATCTGCATGGACTTGTTGGACGGGCTCTGGTACGGCACGCCATCTTCATCCGTGCTGTCGATGGTGCTGATGACGCCGAGAAGCTGGGTAGACATGTGGTAAATCTTCTCGCCCTGCTTCACCATTGGCCAGCAGATGGCTTCGTTCACGCCGGTGTAGTTGTGGTTATTCTTCCACGCCGGCACGTCTCCGTACTTGGTGACGCCGCCTTCGCCGCACGGGATGTCTGCCAGGACGAGTGCGGTGAAATGTTCGTTGATATTTCCTGCCTTCGCCTTCATGATGGCTTCGACCGCCGGATCATGGCTCCATCCCGGCGCCATGACGATGCCCGGCACAAGGCGAGTCAGTGGGAAGACTTGATTTAGGGTTTCAAGGCCTTTCTTTTCGTTCGTTGCGTTGTCCACACCACCGATGATATCCGCCGAAGTCACGGCGCTTGGGTCGAGATAGGTATAGTCTGCGAATGCCGCAGTCACATCTTTCAGCTTTCCGGTGTCGAGTGCGGTGATGATCAGCGTACCATCATCATCGTAGGCTGCCGTGTAATCATTCTCGCCAAGCGCTTCGCCAGCCTCTGCCACTTTCAGCTTGAGCGTATCCAGAAGAACCGCATCCTTGATGGCTGCCACGCCGTCTGTAAAGGTGAGCGACTGGTTCTTCTTGTCTTTCTTGTGCTTCTTTGGATCCAGTACGTTCACCAACACGACCGGCGCGCGGTTATAAAGGGCGAACTGGCTGTAGATCGCTTCGCACAGGGTGTAGTCTTTCCAGTTATCCGAATAGCCGAAGGCTGCCACTGCCTCTGCATAGGAATAGCAGAGGACGGGGCGGTTCGCTTTCGCCGGATCGGATGCCAGGTGCAGGGGCGCCGTCCCGAAAATGACGGGCAGGCCTGCATCGGTTTCCACTGGCGGGATGATGCTGGTGGGAATTTCGCCAGTATATACGCCATGTTTGTATGCCATGTTTAAACCTCCTTGCATCGATTTGCAAAAATATAAAGCGCGGTGCCTTTCTTCGTCAGCTTTTTCATACTTTCCGCATACTCAGTCACCGGCACGAATAAATGAATCATCCATGGGTGCTCGTCCAGAATATTCTGCACGTGCGCAGGGTATCCCCCGATGAACGTGGTGGCATGTGCCAGCCGCGAGCCAGAGAGCGACGGTCCGACGTAGATCGTCTGCTTTGACGCTTCCATTCAGAAATCCACCTCCTCTTCGGGCTGCGCAATGGTATAGGAAACGGTCAGCCGTCCCTGCCACTGCGGGAACGGCTGCGGATCTACGATTTCCCCTTCCAGCGGAAACAGCAGACGGCTCCTTCCGCCCAACGTGCGCTTGGTGAGAAGCGCCTGCCGCACGTGTTCCATCAGATTGTACAGGGATAGGCAGCCCTCTTTCGGGTCCTCATCGAAAATGGAGAAACCGATCTCGATATCCACCCGGCTGTAACGGTCTTCGGTGTCATGCACCTTGACCGCATAGCAGTAGATATAGGATTCTCTCTGCTCCGGTTTCGTGGAAAAGGGCGGATAGCCCGCATAGACAGAGACAGGGATCGTGCCCCACCTCTGGTGTGTGCTGTACTCTTTCACCACGCCTCGGATGCGCGCGGCGACGTTCTCCATGGCTTCTATCGGTGTCATGCTGCCTCCTAACCAAACAACTTAGAAAAGCGAAAATCGATTTCATGCGTGAAGCGCTTATTCAGGAACTCCTCCGCTTCGTCGCCCCACTTGGAGAAGATTTCATCATTCCCGACCATCTGCGGGATGCTGGGGCCCGCCGGAGTCTTTAGTGGATACCTCGCGCCGCCCACACGTTTCATGGGACCGACGTATCCTTTCGGGAACGGCCTGGCAAATAGCCCCTTGACGGGCTTTGAGCTCCCGCGGCGAAGTACTTTCACTCGCATGGGGCCGCGCCGCCCACCTCCGATTTTGAAAGAGGTGAGCGGCATGGGCTTGCCCGTAGAAATGATTTCCCCCGCGAGCTTCCCTGCGCTCGCCCGGTTCTTCCGAAGGCTTTTCTTGACGCTTCCCGCACGGACGATGTATTTCTCTCGCACGGTCTTCGCCATTTCCTTCGGCACGTGTGTCAGCGTGCGGTTGATGGCAGCGGCGGCTGCACGGTCCGCTTCTTTCGGAGCAAGGGCGAGCATAGTCTTTGCGCGCTCGATGCGCTTTTGGTCAAATGAAATGGTAATCATCGTTCATTCGCCACCAGTCCGATGGTCAACATGCCCATATCCTCCTTCACGCTCTGCACGATGTAGATTTCCTCATCCACCGTGAACAACTGCCCGTATACGGGCGTCTCTTCTTCGAGGTCAGATGCTTTTACATTGACTGTCAGATCCGCGCCGTAGATGGTGGGATAGGTCTTGCTGATGCCTTCCCCGATGGACAAGGCCTGCTGAATGGTGTCCCCCTGCAGGATGCATGTGCAGAGGGTTCCGTTCAGCTCATGTTCTTCGCCGAATTCTGAAAGGTTCAAGAAGGTATCTCCGTTATCCTTCTCGACCTGTTCTTTGAAAGAAATCAACCTTCGACAGTGCCTTCTACATCCGGGGCGGGCAGTGCATCCTCGCTTTCTGCCTTCTTGCCCTCTGCACTTTTGCCTTTCGTCGATTTTCCCTTTCCCCTCGCTGATGCTTTCACGGGTGTTTTTTCGGGCTCTTTGGCGGCTTCTTCAGCGGCTTCTTCGGCTGCGCCTTCTGGCGGCATGACTTCCACGTAGTCTTCGGACGCGAGGAGAGCCTTACCTGCCTCGTCATCTACCTCAACCACTTCGCCGCGTCGGAAAATTTTTCCATGGGCCGAAAGGCAGTTTCGTTTCACGAGAATGAACATGGTGCCTCCTTATTCGCCCTTGGCTTTGATAATCGCCCAATCACTGACGCATTCTGGTGCCAGCACGGCGCGAGAGAACATGGTGAGGGCGACCGTCTGGTCTTCCTTATTGCCGAATTTGTACGGTACGTACGGAGAAACGAAGGTATCATAACCGGTGCCCGCTTCGTTGACCAGAGTGACGGCACCGTGAAGCTGACGGCCACGACCGGTGATGCCGATGATGACATCATCATCGCCGATAAACGGCTTCTGTTTGCCATCATCATCCACGTAGGTTTCGCCGTAGGTGTAGATTTCAAGGTTCAGCGCCTGAATAAGACCGACGCGAGTGACCTGTGGAGATACGATGCGCGGCGCGATGGACATAAGGCCGAGATTATCGCGAGACGGTACAGCGAGCCACTTCATGATCTCATCGTTGTTCAGCATGTAGTCGAATACATGACGGCCGATGATCATTGCGGTTGGGATCTGGCCGGCATTCTGCTGGATCATTTCGGACATGCCCTTGATATCCGAGTAGATGGTCGCACCCGCCTGATCCCACTTGGTGGTCGGGATAAGCTTCTGGTCGAAACCGTAGTCCACAGTGTCGATCAGTTCTTTTTTTCCATCATCTGCGAAACCGATGATATCGCACTTGCCCGTGGTCAGGATATCGGCAGCCATTTTGTTCTTGCGGTTGATGATGTCCGCCTGCAGGTCGGCAAGATCCTGCGCCTGCAGATCGGCGGCGCGTTCCGCCGGAGTCTTGGTGGAGTAGAAACCTTCGCCAAACCCGCGCTGCGCAATAATATCCGGATCGAGTACACGGCGCGCTGCCATCATCGGCGGTGCATAGGTTTCCTCCTGGATGGGATCGCGCTTCATGTCAATGCCCTTCGCTCCACGCACAATGAATGGCGCAAGGCGGCGGGCAGCTTTGCGGAACTGTACTGAGATCTTCGAGGTAGTGGCCGTTGCCGGCATGCGCGGGAAGAAGGTATCGAGCAGGAAGGCGGCTGGCGGTGTAGCTCGCTCTACCGCTTCCATCATCTGCAGAGTTTCTGTGTAATCAATAGCCATTGTTTTGTCCTCCTCATTTCAGAGCGGCGAAGAGAATGCCCTTGCCGCGAAGTTCTTCTTCGTGTGCGTCTACGGTATCACCTTCTGCCGCGATCACTTTTTCTCTATGAAAGCGGCCGGTAATGTAGACTGTTGCTGCCGTCGCTTTATCACCCACGTCATTGGCGAGGATGGAATCAGCCGCGCCGCCCTTCGCGGTCGCGGCTGCGGTTCCATCCGTCACGGTCATCAGTGTGCCGCGCTTCATGGCGGTGCCCGCGGTGATGGCTACATTCTTGGTGAAGGCAGCGATACCACCTGCCAGCAGGCCGTCGTATTCCATTTTGGTTGTTTCTCTCATTGCCATTATTTTGTCCCCCTGTACTTATTCATGCGTGCGACGATGTCTGCGACCGCCGCCTGGTTCTTCGCCTTTTCTGTATCAGCTGCCGACATCTGCGGCACCGCCTTGACGGAAGATGCGCCGGACTGCATATTGTCCTCGATCAGGTCGCGGATAGCCGCCAGCTTGGTGTCTTCCTTCGGCTCTACGTGAACAGCCTTCAGTGCGTCCACAATCGGTTTCGCCGTTTCTGCAGTCATGCCGGGGATGCCCTTGCAGGATGCGATGACAGCATCCACGTAGGGATTTGCCTCTTCGCCTGCGAGCGCTTCAATGGCGGTGATACGCTGGCGTTCAGCCGTTGCCTTGATGTCTTCTTTTGGTTCTTCTTTCGGCGCTTTCGGCTTGTCCCCGAGGAGCGCCTTGATTTTAGAAATCAGATCACTGTCATTCATTTCGGTTGTTTTCTTCCTTTCTTCGGTCTTCATCACCCGCCGGATCTTTTCGGCATCCCGATCCTTCACGGGCATGGAAATAGAATTTACCACTACGAGCCCGCTCTTCATCTGGGCATCGATGGCATAATCATCGATTTCATCAATGAGCCCTTTTTCGAGTGCTTCTTCGGCACTCATCCACGTTTCCTCATCCATGAAACGAATGATTTCATCCGCGCTCATCTTGTCCCCGGCGCGGTCCTTGTACACGTTGACTACCGTCTCCTTGACCTTCGCCAATGTATCCGCCATTTTACTGAGTGCTTCTGCGTCCAGCATGTCGAATACGCAGGCCATAGGATTGTGGATCATGTACAGGGCATTTTTCGGCATGACGACTTTACCCGCGCCGCATGCCACGACCGTGGCAGCACTCGCGCAGATCCCGTCGATGTGAGCCGTCACCTTGCCTGGATATGCCTTTAGCACGTTGTAAATAGCCTGTGCTGCGAAAATGTCACCACCCGGGCTATTGATACGGAGCGTGATATTCTTCCCCCCGCACGCCGCGAGATCGTCGGCGAATTCCTTCGCGCTCTTGTCGTTCTCTCTCCACGGCTCTTCGGCAATCTGACCATAGAGGTAGAGTTCTACGTCCTGGCTTCCGGCCTCGTTTTTAATTTTCCAAAACTTACTCACTTGTCTCACCTTCTTTCTCTCCAGCCAGTACGAGTGGCTTGGCAAATTTTAATCCCAGACCATCCTGCCGCTTCTGCTCGTATGCCAGCGCTTCGATATTCTCATCGAAATTGGTGCCCGTCATTTCTGCCGCTTCTCTTGTCCGTGTAGACAGACCGTAAGCCACACGCATGGCACTGCCGTTCACGTCCTTTACCGGGTCCAGAATGCTCATTGTCGGGCCGAACCAGTCTGCATGACAGTAGGCTCTGCGAATGCGCGGATCGTCAAAAAATCCCGGGGCTTTGATGCGTCCGATGGCGACCGCTTCTAAGAGCCAGCCTTCATAGATAGGTTGGCAAAAATCATTTGCGAACCACGTCCTTCTCAACTTGTACTCATCCCATGCCTGCAGCAGTGCTGCGCGTGATGCGGAGTAAGACGATGTGAAGGACTTCAAGAGCACTTCATACGGCTGCCCGATGGCTGCCGAAATCTGCTTGATGAGCTGTGTCACGAAGGGCTCGAAGGTGCTCTGGCTGTTCGAAGCATCGACGGATTTCACGTCTACGCCTCTGGGTAGTGCGTTCATGGTGCCCGCCGCGAGACCATACTCTCCCACATCGACTACTGGTTCATTGGGGTCTTGCGGCCCAAGGATGCTATTCAGATCCTGCCCGGCCGCGCTGCTGGTGAAGAAGAGGGCGAAAAAGCTCTTGATAATAGCAGATGTCAGCTCCGCCCGCGTGTACCTTGATACCTGCTTTAATGTTTCGAGCACCGGAGCCAGATACGGCACGCCTCTGTACTGCTCCGCGCGGATATCGTGACAGATCTGCAGGATATTCGGCGCGCCGGTACGTTTCCCGAAGGCTTCGACACGGCTCCATGTGGTCGGCGCGTAGTCCGTCGGATCATACGGCACCTTGCTGCTGATCCAGTAGGCGGTGATTTCTCCGTCTTCTGTAATCTCTACGCCGTCGATAATACGGTTTCCGTTCGGCGCACGCATTTCTACGGCAAACGGTCCCGGATACCCCATAACGCCAGCTCCGAGCGGATTGGATACTCGATTCGCCTCGATGAGCTGGATGCGCAGAGAATAGGGCATGTAGGCGCTCGGTGCTTTCCGCCGGAAGAGGGCGAAGGAGTCCCCGTCCGTCAGGTAGGTCGTGTAGGCGATGTTCTGCAAGTTGTAGAAATTATTTCTTCGGTATAGGTCGCACTGCGTAGAGCCTGCCCAGAGGTCAAATTCCCTTGCGGTTTCCCGTTCCCATTCCTTTGCTTCATCGACACTCATGCCAAGCGTCTTGAACTGCAGGCGTGGGGAAACGGTAAGCCCCGCCCCGATGGCGTGCATCGCAGACGTGTCGATCGCCGCTGCACCGATGGGCGTATTCGTCGCCTGATCCGCACTTCGCCCACGAAGTGCTCCGATATTCGCATCGATGTCCGATTTCGCGCTCGAGCGAATGGGGTTCCACGCTTTCAAGATGTTGCTGGTGCGGCTTCCGCCCCCTTCTGAATAGCCCGTATTCTGCACGCGAAGTCTTCCCGTGCCGTTCGGCGCCCTGATTCTGTTATTATTGCGTTTCATCCGTCGTTTCATCTGACGTCCCTCCTAGCCTGAAAATGTGAATCCGCAAAATACAAATCTGTATTTTTTTGACTCTTTTTGCCTCATGACGTTGTGCTATACTGATTGTTTAATCCAGAAGCACGATGCGCTTCGTGCTCCCGCCGGATGTCTCTTCGCCGTCTACTGTCGCCCCTGCCGCGATGAGTTCCTGAATGACCCGTTCAACGGTTGCCAGGTTCGCCCTTGTCAGGGTGCGGTTTCCGATGGTGTAAGACTGCCCGGAGAGGATCGCTTCTTCGGCTTCGATGTATTTCCTCAGCCGTTCATTCTGCAGCTTGCTCATATTTGCTCCTACCAGATGTTTATCTGCCGCCTGCTGGCGGCCTTTTTAGTATTCCGCACGGCACGCGCTTTCTCCCGGTGCTCGTTGCGCGTATTCCCCGAAAGCGCCGCGGCGGCTTTTTCTTCCCATCCCGCCGGAAGAGAAAGCATGCAGGCGAGATTGTAGACGCGAAGGTCGAGCGGTTCATTTCTGACGCCCGCCGTCGGTTCCCAGATTTCGCGGAAAATGCCGTTTTTCTTGATGCGCTTTCTGTGTTCGGATATGATGCCCTTGAAATAGATGTCATCATACCCACGGCGATTTATGCCTTCTTCATCCAGCGGGAAATGGAAGTATTTCGGTCCTGCTTCCTTGATGGAAAGACGGGATAGTACCATTTCCTTGCCGTCATCGACGCCCAGGATCACCAGAGGAAGCGTTGCGTCTTCTGCTTTCCCCAGTTTGTTTCCATAAAGGGGCATGCCCGGGATGCCGCCCTTGCCCTTGATGGCGAAGCGCTGCTTTGCAATGTTCGCCCGGCAATACGCGTATACCGCCGATGAAAAATGGCCGCCGGAGTCGATGAACGTCCGCACGACCTTGAGCTTTTTGCCATCAGCAAAGGAATACGGGTGATCCAGCACGGCATCCAGCTGTACCCACGTATTTTCGCTCCCCGGCGAGCCTAGGATGACGCCCTTTCGGATGCCCCAGCACTCCTCTTCTTCGCCCCATCCACAAACTTCGTATTCCAGGCGGTTATCCTGCGTGTCGACGGCAGCCGTGAGGTATAGCACACCCTGTGGGAGCTCTGCTCCGTAGGTTTCGCGCCGCCTCAGGAAAATTTCTTCATCCTCGAAGGCCTTCGGCGAACTGTATGACTCTCCGAAGCGGGTATTCTGGACGACCTTCTCGCGTTCTGGGTCGCCTTTCGCTTCGAGCCACTCTCGCATGATTTCCGCCCATGAAATCCATGGCGAAGAAAAAGCATTGAGTGAAAAGGATCTGCATCCATTCCCCAATGCTTTCGGGTTCGTGACTACGTATTTTTGCGGTGCGCGCTTCATTTCCTGCTCCGTGGCGTCAAACCCACAGCAGGGGCACCGCCATTTAACAGATCTCACTAGGTAAGTCTTTCGGCTGGTGCCCTCCACACGCTCCGCATCCGTTTCCATGTCGCTATATTTCAGCTTGCAAAATTCGCCGCAGTGCGGGCATTGATGCCGCCATTCTTCCTTGGTCCCTGCCTCATACTCGATATCGATGCGGCTCGCTCCTTCATTTGTCGGGGTAGAAAAAAGCCCCATGACACGGTTCCAGTAGGTTGTCATTCGTTTCGACGCTAAGTCTACTGGATCGCCTTCCGTCCCCGCGGAGTCCGGGAAACGGTCCACTTCATCACAAAGCAGAATGCGTACCGGACGGGACGCCAGCCCCGCCGGACTATTCGCACCTGCCATGACCAGACGTCCGCCTGGGAAGATTTTGTTCAGGATGGTGTTGTTGCTGTCTCTTGTCTTCACATCGAGGAAGAGACTAGAAAGCGCCGGTGTATCACGGATCATGGGCGCAATGCGCGTCTTTGAGAAATCCTGCGCCATCTCGATCGTCGGCTGGATCATCATGATGGTACAGGGATCAAGGTGGGCGAATCGTCCAATGACATTGTTCATGATGTCCGATTTCCCGACCTGCGAGCACGATTTCACCACTACTCGATGGATTCCTGGCTGTGTGAAGGCATCCATGATGTCCTTCTGGTAAGGCGCCCGGCTTGTCCTCCATCTTCCGGGCTCCGCCGATGTACTGGAGAGCACACGGTAATTGTCCGCCCATGTGGATACCGAGGTCTTTGGCGTCGGTTTCAGGCCGCGCATGGAAACGTATTTCCACAGCTCACTGGCTTTCTTCATCGCCATCCTCCTCGTCCACTTCCTCGTCGAAGAGATCCGGCGAATAGGCCGCCAGCTCTGACAGCTTTTCTTCGATCTCCTTCGTCATCGTGGTGTAGATTTCTTCTTTGGACTTTCCCTCCAGCATGGGGGCGAGCTTCGACGGCAATCCCAGAAGCTGCGTCCGAAGGTTCGCTGCCATGGCCGTCATTACATATTCCACCACGCGTGCAGAGTAGGCGTTTTTCTTCATCTTGTCCAGTTTCAGCTCAGCGATCTCTCGCTTGACCTTTTCGTGAAGTGCCCGTTCCTTTTCTAAATCGATTTCTTCTAGCCCCGATACGGTGCCTTGATAATACTTCCGAAGCCCGTCCACCAGAAGCAAAGCCCCCGTCTCATCCACCGGAAGCGTCCCATCCTTCGCCATCTGGCTCACCCGCTGCTGTGAAATCTTGAGCGCGCGCGCCATCTGCGTCTGGGTGGTGGTGACCTGGTTGATCCCCTTGGTGATTTTCTGTCTACTTGTATTTTCTGTGCGAATATGTCCTTCTTTGTCTTTTACTCTAGTAGCCAACCATGTCACCTCCTCCGTTTTTACTAACAAGGACCAAAAAGTTTTTGTACCTAGAGCGATTTTGGGGTCGCGAGGACCGCAGGCTCTTCCATACGCCGGAAGGACCCGTGGGCCATGCGCCCGCACAATCAAAAAGGACGGCCGCTCGGCTGTCCTTTACCATTGTGTGCCGCACGCGGCAGGCGTCAGCACATGACGCCCGCCGTGGTGGCGGCCTATGCAGTTGTGTGTGATGGGTGTCTCGTAAGCTCCTCTGCTTTATCGAACCTCTCACAATGCCATTATAGCACATCGAAGTCTGCACTTTTGTGCACTCTTTGCTTTAGCGCTATTTTTCTGCAGCCTTTAGAATTTTGGCGGCCTTCTCTGGTTTATCTAAAATATTCTTTATATCCACATATTCACAAACTTTTTCACACGCAAAACGCCAGTCACTCGGTACTCTGAATGACTGGCGTTTTCTTATTCCTTGCAATTCCGCGCGATGGCAGCGACGGCTTGATTATAGATATTGTACGGCTGGCGCTCCGCGTAGTGGTATTCCTTTTGGATTTCTGCCTGCGACTTTCGGTTGACGAATCTCTCGACGAATAGTGCGGCCTGCGTATCATTATCGCAATATCGAGACATGCGCAGCGCTTTTGTTTCCCAAGCATAGATCCCCGCTTCCTGCTCGGCGATCTCTGCTTTGATGCGGCTCTTTTCTTCTTCCTTCTGGATCAGCTTGTCCGATACGTCAGAAAGCATGCCGCCGGAAACCCTCGGCTTCTCGTAGTCTATCGCCTTGATGCTGTATGCGTCCTTCTCGATCTTGTCTTTCTTAGCTTCCAGTGCCTTCAGCCGCCTTCTTTTCCCTTCCCCTTCTTTGAGGAAATTCCACACGTCCTGCTCCGTCATCCGCCCGTCTCCTACTGAAATCATTGAAATCCTCTGCCTTTATTATACTCTCTTCGGCCTCTGTTTTCTCATCTCCGCGTGCGGCTGCCACGTACAAGGCGGCGATCATCAGCCCTGCTGAGCCGCCAATGATGATACCAATACCGAATCCTAAAGCAATAGCTCCCGCGATGCTCATAGTCGTACCCCGCTTCCCCTTTTACAAAATCAGCTGGCTCGGCGTAAATTTGATCTTCTTGTGCGCCTTGATCTGAATGGCTGCATGCGTTCTCGGATCGCGCCCTTCTCTTGCCGGCACATCCACCGCGCGAAGCGCCCCGAAGCCGATCAGCCTGACCTCTTCGCCTTTTCTTAAGGCATCCGCCATCGCGTCAAGCATAGCACTCTCCCATTTCTCCGCTCCCTGGATAGTCTTCCCACGTCTGGCTGCCATGGCTCTTGCCAATTCTTTTCTGTTCATTTCCTTTGTCTCCTTTCTTTGCGCCTTCTCGCCGCTGCCGCCGCCCGCCGGTCTTCCTCGTATGACTTGGCGCATTTCCGGCATCTCTTTGTACGAATGTTGCCCTTTCTGAATACTTCTCCGCAATCGATGCACCTGCCATAAGCCTGCGGAAACCATTTCACCCTGTATTCGGCGCTTTTGGCTGCTTCCAGGCATTCCCATGAATCGTACGGCGATATCCTGGGCAGTTTCCCCTTCACGTGTTCCTTCCCGCAATGCGGACATACCTCATAATTCTCCTTGCGCCATTTGTCGAACATCGCTTTTGTCATCAGCTGGCTGAAATGGAAGAGCCGCGTATCCCTTCGCTCTTCCCCGCTTCCGTTCGCCGCCTTCATGGTACGTGTCATGGTCGCACCGCAGGAAATCACCGATACGATTTCCCACTCGCTATAAGTCGTCGGTTCTGCAGCTTCATTCGGTGCGTACAGCTTTACCCCCGGCGATTTATCGAGCTGTTTCCATTCCCTCTCTAACATTTGCGACCGCTTTCCCTTTCTGCGAGCTCATGCGGCGCCTGACATTTTGCCGCCGCCTTTTCGTCGTACGCTCGCAAAGCATCCAGCTTCTTCTGTACCAAGGTCTCTATGATCTCCTGTACTGACGTCGTTATCGCTTCGATAGCCTCCATATCGAACCTCGCGACATCCAAGAGCAGCTCCCTCGTGCGCCTTTCTTTTTCTACCTGGTTCCGGAGCTCTGCACTCTTCCATGCCAGCTGCTGCGCTCTTCCTTCACTCACCTTGAGTGCAAGACGCAGCATGCGGTTCTCGTCCATCAGCTGGCGGCTGCGATCCCTGAGCTCCACCAGCTCATTGAATTTCTTTCCCATCGTTTTCCTCCTTTGCCCATGCCGCGACGTTGACTTCCACGTGCGGCGTAGTGCTGTATACTTTCTCGATGTCTGCCTTTACGATCTGGCTGTCATCATGGTAGGCGACGCCGTTCAGCGCGTCGCAGATGATCTTCTGAATGTTATCAAAATCCGGCTTCTTGGTTGGCACGATATCTCCTGCAATCATCATTGCTCGCTTTTTCTTTGGTGCGCTCTTCGGGATGCTGAAGCATGCGGTGATCCTGACGCGCACCGGCACTCCTTTTGGGAATACCATCCCGCACTCTCCATACGCCAGCCTGACCAGCGATTCATAGCTTTCCGTCTTGCCGGGCGTGTAAGGATGACCAGTGCGCGTGAAGCGAGGCCGTCCCTTCCCTACCGGTTCTCCCGGCACAGAAAAAGAAATGCTGCGCACCTCACCATCCGCGCCTCGCCGGATCTCCGGCCTTGCGATGCGCATGCCGCCGGATAAAAGTCCCAATCCCATCAGATGCCGCCCTTGCCCTCTTTACTCGTCTTCATCCTCTCGCTCCTCCGCGAAACTCTCGAGCCATCTTTCTTTCCCATTCTTCCCGTACCGAAGCACGGCGCGCCTGTAGGATTCTTCCTGGCCTGGGATCTGTCTGCGTCTTTCGCAGCACCGCCTCATCCACTTGCACTTCCTGACGCGCTGCCCATCCTCATCGTACATCCAGTGAAATTGCCATGGCTGATAAAGTGCCGTGCCGCAGTAGGCACAGTAGCCGATGGGTTCCGGAGCCTTCAGGCTCTTCCCCGCCGGATGCCGAGCGCTCTTTCTTCTCACGCAGCTTCTCAAAATGGGATGTCCTCCTCGCACTGGGACGGATGCGCGGCTCGTCCTACGGCTTCCTGCCGATCTGCCGGAAACATGCTCGTTTCTTCCATCTTCTGCTTTTCAGCTTGCGGCGTGCCGAACTGCCCGAAGCCTCTTTGCGTGGGCCCCTCGCTATAGACGGTGCGTCCTCCGGCTGCCGGCGCTCCCGGATTCCCCCATCCCGCCTGCGTCTGGCTGCCCCCTTGCTGGCTTTCATTTCCCTGCATGCCGATAGGCAGCGCGATGAAGGTTGCGGTCACCTCTGAAACCCACCGCTTCTGCCCATCCGGTGTGTCATAGCTTCTTGTGGTGAACCGCCCCTCGACGAAGACGCGCGTCCCCTTTCTGAGTTGGTTTCCCGCTGCCTCTGCCAGACTCCCCCACGCGGTGACATTCACCCAGTCGGTGATTTCTCTCTGCTCTCCCTGCGGCGACATAAAGGTTCTATTCACCGCCACGGAAAGCGATGCAACCGCTCTCCCTGTTTTCGTTGCGCGGAGCACTGGGTCTTTCCCCAGATTTCCTATGATCTGTACTGAATTCATGCAATTCCTCCCATGTCTCTAATTCCTTCGAAATCATTTCCAGCTCTTTCACAGCACTTCCCACATGATCCACCGGCAAAACGTGAAAACGCATGACTGCCTCCCCGCTTAAAATCTACCTGATTGCAGTTTTATGCATGCTACTTCCTACCTTTGCGGAGTTCTATGATAGTTTTATGCAAAAATCGAAAAAATCTATCACTCTTCATTTGCCCGCTCATTGCTTGACTCCTGCTCGCCATCCCGGCTCGTCTTAAAAAGGTTTTGTTCTCTTCGCTCGCCGCTGATGTAAAGCGCCGCTTCATCATAGATTTTCTTCATGATGCGGAGCACGTTATCGGTCGGAGTGATGTCTTCGATCGTGCTAAACCGCTGTGTAGCAGCGCTATCCTTGATGTGGAACCTCCCGCTCAGCCGAACCCCTTTCAGCGCCCCGGATTTCTTATCCCGCTTCGGTACTACTTTGTCCACCGCGAAAATGGCCTGTACCGGTTTCCCGGGTCTATAGTCCCCTGCCATGTCGGTATAGTAAAAGCTCATCGCCGCCATAGCGGTTCTGAATTCTTCTCTCGGCTGCTCTTCACACGTGAACGTTTTCGCACCATCCGCATCGACATAACTGATGGAAACACTGCTGTTATTCAGCTGGATGCTTTGAAACTGGATTTCTCCCGCCCACAGATCCCTGCCCTCTTTGCTTTCCAGCAGGATTTGAACCTGCTGCCTCAGCTTCCGGTCCAGCTCTTGCAGCTCCTTTTCTCTTTCTTCCGTTGTCATTTGCTTTCTTCCTTTCCTTCCTCAGGTGCTTTCGATCCCCTTTCGTGAGATCGATACCGATTTTCACCTGGCAATAACTCTGAAATGGAAAACCGATATCACTGATGCCGGCTCTCATGTTTTCATAGTCCACCCAGTAGCCGGTTTTGGCTCTCGGCTTTTCTGCCCAGTCGCCCGCGACTACGACCGTGGTCTTTTTTGTTGGCTTTCTGAGATTTCTCGTACATCCATACCTGGCGTGCAGAATGGGATCATCGCTGCGAAAGGTTTCTAGCCCGTTCTTCACAATATAGGCAGCGAGATCCGGCCAGTACCCTTCATCGCTCAAATGCGTGGTGTTGCACGACGGGCAGGGGCATTTCTCTGTCCCTACAGTCTTCTGCCATGCCTTCTCGATGAGGCGGCTATCAATATCACCATTGATGACGGCATGAAAGTGTACGCTTCCCCTCTTCCCTCTGCCGATGACATAGATCGATTTGAATTCTTTCCCTGCTTTCTTGTAAAGCCGGGAAAGTTTTCTCTTGAAGCGACTAAGGTCTCTCCTGATTTCCGAAGACGTCTTGCTAAACGTCTTCGGCGGATAGGAAAAACGCATCCAGTAATCACCCGGCTTGAAATTCTCCTCAAGGAGAAGCAGACACTGCTGCTCTGCACGCTTATCCTGCCATCGTCTCACCTTCTCCTCAGTCGGCTTTTCGCGGATGCGTTTTGGATCCCTCTTCCCGTACCTACCAGAGATAGATTTCTGCACGATGATGATCTTCCCGCTTGGGATGCTCCACTCGGTGCGGATGTAGGCCCCCTCTCCCCTCCGTCGAGCAGTCATTCTTCTTTTCCTTGACCGTTGTCTTTTCAGCAGCTTTCTCTCGCTCGACATGGATACACCTCATGGAAATGGTTCAAACTTGGATACTCTTAGCTAGCCCGCAAAGTGCGGCGCCGTCTGCTCTTTCCTTCGGGATCGCTCCGCACGATAGCTCTCCCGCGGCTTTTGAAAATCTTGCCCTACGGCGGCCTTGCTTTGTACTGGCAGCCGTAGGGTTTCTTATAGAAATTACAGCTCTCGCAATGCATGTCGCATATGGCCATGTGACCATACTTCGGGCATGCACTGGTATGGTGCGCCGCCTTCCCACAGATGGGGCACGTTGCATTCATGGGCTCCTCATCCTCCCACTCGATGCGGAAGAAAATTTTCTGCCTTTTATATGTATATAAATAAGGCGTCTCTTCCCTGCTCTTTTCCAGCACCACCTTCGTGGTCTTGTGGAAGCCCTGGTAATACGTGCTGCTCTCATCCTTCATCAGACAGCCGTCCGGATCCATCCATCGAGGATCTGCCTTTTCGCTTATGATGACGCGCCCGATTTCTTTCAGCTCGCCATGCTCTGCCTTGAAAAACGGCACCTCGACCTTCGTCTTCCCGTAGATGCTGTTATCCACGTTTTCTCCCACGTGCTTCATGGCTGCCACTTCCTTTCTTGTGGAAAACGATCGTAAACGCAACCCCGAATATGAAATCCGTCCTCTGGATGCGATATCCTTCGAAATCGCACTCCCTGTGAATGGGCACATATCTGCCCCTACGCCGGATCCACATCGCACGATCCTTCGGTATCGGCCGCCCGCACGCCCAGCAGGTATAACCATCTTTTCTGTTTATATCCATCTTGCTACCTCGCATAGAGGAAAGCCGCTGCCACCAGCGGTGCTATAGAATAAAAAAGAAAATCAACGAAATACTTGAACATGGAGCGTCCCTCTCCCTCGCCCCGCCGGAAAGCGGCGATAATCGTCACGGTGAAAAGATACGTGCTGATACCCATGACCATGTTCAAATACTCCATTCGTTCTCCTTTTTTGCTATAATCTCCCTTAGAGGGGAGGTGAATACCATGCGCCTAAACTTTGACTGTGTAAGAGCCATTATGCTGTGGGCTGAAGAGTTGACAACGCCGACCCAACCTGCCGTTTACGTAAATATTGATTCTCTTTCGAAAACTCGCGACCTCTATCTTGATGACGCCGAATTGCCTGTGCCTGATGACCACCAGCAAGCTCTTTTGTCTAACTATTCCAACGAAGTCCTCGTCTATCATTTGACATACTGCACACGAGCGAACTTGCTTATCCCTGAAATCTGCCTCGATGCAAACCTGATATCCATCAAAGACCTGACTCCTGAAGGGCATGCGTTCTTGGAAAACATTAGAAGCGATTCCGTGTACAATAAAGTAAAAAAGATTTGTAAAAAACTGGGTATCGAATCGTTATCCGGTATAATCCACATCTCCGAATCCGTTGTGACTGAAATCATCAAGGCATATCTCGCCAATCCGTTTTGACGCCCAGCCTCTTTTTCAAAATCCATATTTTCGCCTTATCCAGCTCCTCCTTCGTCGGCATCCGATAGTTGTGCCAGAGCATGTAAGCGATCAAACCCTCAGCTCCCATCCTCGCCGCGAAGTAGAGAAGCAACACGTACACAAGAGCCACCAGCAGCGCGCAGAATGCCCAAAACGGTATATCCATATTTATCCCTCCTCTCCGTCGACCTTGCTCATCAGCACAGACCGGCAAAGTTGGCGATGTCTCCATCTGCGGCCGGAGAGTTTTCGCTTGATCCGGCCTGTAGCGGTGCGTACCCTCCAGTAGATGTCGTGATCCTGATTGTATGTCGGTTTTCTCATTCTTTCTCCTTTTTACCCGTTGTAATTAAAATGCTATCCTTGGAAGCCCCATGTTCGTGTTCCAGCACGAGTATGGGGCTTTTCGCGCAATGTCTGAAGTAAAGATCTCCGACTTCCTTCTCAATGCGCCCTGCCGTTTCTAGCATGGCGGGACTAATCCCCTTCGCCGCGAGCAGTGCTCCGTCACATCCAAGCAGCGTCGCGTATCCGTAATTCTTTTTGACGTTGATAATGAGCAGAAATCCTGTTTCTCTTTCCTGTTCTGCACGCGTGAGCAGCTCTCCGAGATTCTTCTGCCATTTGATCCACTTTTTGTAACTATCGCTGGTCAGTTTGACCTTGATCGTGGAATCCTTCATTCTTCCTCTCTTTCGTAGTGGTACATTTTCGACAGAAAGCGCGCCGTCTCCTTCTGTGCTTTTCTGAATCCGGCTTGCTTTCCCCTTTGGATCCTTTTCCTCCGGTCTCTCTTTCCTGCCTCTTCGACAATGCTTCTAGCCAGTTCTTCCTCGATGAAGCGCCGCACTCCATCGGCAGCGAATCCTGCGCGGATCGTGCTGGCGACTACGCCGAGCGCATCTCGCATCCCGCACAGATAGTCCCCGACTTCATCGATGCCCGCTTTCTCTTCGTCCTCCTCAAGATCCTTGACGAGGATATCCAGCTGACTGACCAGCCCGGCCATTTCCGTCTCCATCATTTGAAATCCTCCCTCTGCCTGACTTGCAGGATATGTCTTGCCATCTGCTGCGGCTCAGCCGCACCCGGCCACTCACGGCCTTTGTACTTTCTCTTTAGCTTCTTCTCCACCGCCCGCATCCGCGCGCCATCGATGGCAGCGATCGCAGCCAGGAGACGGCGCGTCCAATACTGCTGCCTGATGCTATAAGGGCTCTTTTTAGCTTCTGCGTTTTTCATTTCTCGGGCTCACTTCCATCTCGATGACGGGGATCTCTCCGCTCCCATCTTTCAGATCCTCGGTGTTGCAATAAATCCCCGTGAGTACCAAGTCCGGCACCGGCTCTTCTTCATTGATCGAGTCTTTGTATCCGCAGAAATAGTCATTCCCCTCCTGATCGTAGATGTGAATCGCGTGGCCTTCTTCCGGCACCAGCGCCAGCACCTGCTCGAGAGTTACTTCCCCGCTCATATCGCACCATCCTTTCTTTTATCCACGAACGGTCGGTACTTCCTGCCCGTGGCCTTTTTCTCTTGCTCTGCGTTCTGCTTCTTGTAAATTCGCGCCATGCGCTTATGTTCGGCGCAGCAGTACATAGCCGTTGCCGACTGCGTGCCAAAGGCCTTTCCGCACCACTTGCAGCATCTCTCAAAGTAGCCACCGCCGAAGCCTCTGCCCGCCGGAGCTTTCGAAGCCCTTGCAGCCTTCGGCTTATTCTGCTTCCAGAACGCCTTTTCACATTTGGCACTACAGAAGCGGAAGCGCTTGTCATTCTTGCTCATGACGCGGACCCAGTGTCCGCAGCGCTCGCACTGGAACTCGCGAAGCGGAATACCTTCTTCCGCTTCTTCTCTGGCGTGGTCCTTATCGCGGCGCCCTTCGTAGTAAGAGCGCCTTTCACACTCCGCGGAGCAGAAGCGTTTCCGCGGGGCGGCATCCGCGGAGAGCAGCTTTCCACAATATTCACAGTGCCTCACTGTATCACGGCACATCCGGCTGCGATAAATGCCCAGCCGATAGCGACGCCTGCGGTGGCTGCGACGTCTTTTACGATTTCCGTGAGAAAATCGCGACGCTCCGCATTCCCGCGATGCGTATTTGCTTTGACCGCCGCACGCTGCTCATCGGCGGCGCGCATGGCGAAGATCATATAGTTGTCTTTCATGCCTTTCTGTGTGTGCACCCTCATAGCATCATCCTCCATCGAAGCCTCAGGCAGTCTCATTCTTTCCTGCAGCTTCCTTTTGCAGCCGTTTGAGCTGGCTGCGGAAGTCGAACTCATTGCCGCGGTCACCGCCTTTGATGACGCGGCAGTGGTTCCTCTTTTCTTCTGCGATCTTCCGCTTTTCCACTTTCGCCTCAGCCTTGAGGCGCGCCATTCCTCCTTTGAAATCAAAGGGACGCGCTCCCAGCTGCTGCTCTTCCCATTTTTTCTTTGCGGCGGCCTGCGTGGCCTCCATTTCCGCCTTCATGGCGGTCTTGAGGTCTTCAAGCTCGAACTTGAAGGCCTTCTTCCCGTTGTGGTAAAACGGGAAAGCTCCTTTGGCGATGAGCCGCCGGATCTCACCGTACTTATATCCGGTGAGCTTGGCGGCCTGCGAGATGTTTACCCACATATGAGCCTCCTTTCTACCTAAGCTCGGGGATCTGTCGCAGGATGTCCCAGAGCGCCGTGCGCGGGGCGTCCGTGCTGATGTCCGCATAGCGAACTCCCCAATGGCGAGCTCCATATTTGAACATTGCCTCGACCGTGCAGTCGCTGCCGTCCTCGATGATTTTCAGCGAGAGGAGCGGCACGCCCGCCGCCTGCAGCGCCCGGCAAAGAAGGGCGACCGCATCTGCGCGGGCTTTCTTCTCGTCGACAATTTTCTTTTCCCGTTCTTCGTCCGTCATGGCTCCTCCTCCATCCTCTTTTCGATTTCCTGCATGGCCCATGCGGCGCGCTTGGCGAGGCCTTTCATGAACCAAGCGTCTCTGGGATTACGGTGGTACTTGTTGGCTTCTCCTTCAGCGTCGTCAACGTAGTCATAGACCCACGCTATGTCATCCGCCCCGAAGCAGCCATGGTCCTCGATCGCGTGGCGAATATGCCTCGCGATGCGGATGACCGCGGCCTCCTGCCCACCAATCTCCGTGGCTTCTTTTCCGTCCGCCTCGATGAATCTCTTGTGAAGCGCTTTCGTCTTTCTGTTCAGGATCTGCAGTACCTGGTCTGGATCTTTCAATACTTTCATATAGTCCTCCCCTGTTTTATTTCCCACTCTTGTTCCCCTCTCTTGCTATAATTTCTATAGGAAGGAGGTGAGAAATATGAATCTTCGCTATACCTTGCGGAATTACCACTACTGATTGACTGCACAGCTATGACGCCGGAAGGTGCGAGAAAGGTTTATGACCAACTGCATGCATCCTACGATTTCGTTGACATCGTTCTTCAGCAACCTCGCACCTATGCACTACTCGTCACCAATGGTGAACCCGAACTTTCCACGGTGTTCAGTCCGCCGGTTGAGTGTCAAGTGACACCGCTTCAACCTCGATAGAGTCCTTGGAAACCCAAACCCCAGTATCCTGTGCCAGCAGAATGCTGGGGTTTTCATTTCTTCGTTGTGCCACCAGGGTGAACCTTGCGGCATGGTGCAGCACTTTGGCTGCTATGTCCAGCGGTTCCCTTCTGATGTGCGTCTCTTTCAGCTTCTTGTCACCCTTTACGAGTTGCATTGTCAGGCCATCGCCTTCTTTGTAGTCCATGGTGATTTGAAAATCTCCTCCGCCGGAAAGGCCTTGCTGCAGGTATTCAGAAAGAAATAGATCCCACCCTGCCAGCTTTCCCATGCTGCGCGGCTTCAGTGCTATGATCATGCGCTTGTTTTTCATGCTTTCCTCCTAACTTTCATTACTGATTCCTTTCCCCGGCGAGTTTTCATGGCCGCCGGAAATAAAAATCTAGTGTACTAGATTTTTGGGGTAAATAAATCAGAAACTTTGCAGTTTAAAGCATTTGCAATCGAAATCAAAGTGCTCATTTTCACATCTGTTTTCTTCCCAGATTCTAAATCCGAAATCGTAGCTCTCGATACATTCGCACGTTTGACCAATTCTTCTTGTGTCATTTTTTTCTGAATTCGAATTTCCAGTCCTGTGTATTCCATCTCTGCGTACCTCCTTTACGTCTAGTGTACTAGCGTATCCCCATGTTGTCAAGTGCATTTGACACAGTGTACTGAAATAATGTATAGTTTATTATACAAGGAGGTATATCAACATGAAAATTGGAGAATGGGTTCACTCCTACAGGAAAGAGCATGGCTTATCAATGCAGACATTTGGAGACATGTGCGGACTAAGCAGAGCATATATTTCAATTCTCGAGCGTGGCATTAACCCAACTACGGGAAAGTCTTTTGTCCCGACTATTCAGACATTGAAGAAGATTGCCGATGTTACGCATACAGACTTTGATAAACTGCTAAGCTTTCTTGATGCTTCTCAGGAGGTCCTTATAAATTGCCCTTCCGAAGAGACCACCCCGAATGAATTTATTAAGCTGTCTCCCACTGAGCAGCAGCACATCAAGAAGTACCGCAAACTATCCCCCGCCGGAAAGAAAGAGGTGGATCACTACCTTGACTTCCGCCTCTCCGCTGAAGCTCCCCGGGTTGAAAAAGATGCGGAAATATCATCTTCGTAAATTTCAGAAGATCCTAACAGGTGATGATAAATCCCCACCATTTTCGTGAGGTCACGGGAATGGTCTAGGTGAATCGGGTGTCTGTTCGAGTTATTGGAAAGGTTAAGCAGGTACGCCGAGACTATTGATTTCAGCTTATCCAATGCTCTAATGGAATAGACTATAAAAAGGAGTTATTTCGTGATGAATCTCAATCAATATAAAGTTAAAGTCAAATATCTGCCCACCAATCGTTTCAGAACCATATCTTTATGGGCTATCAATGAAGCTGACGCCCGCAGGAGAATATCAGAGGAACCCCAATTTGCTGATTACTCTGAAATTAAAGGTATTACGCTTGCTTCTGTTTATAAGCCTTATCCTGATAAAATAAATTACGCCATCAGCCTAGGAATAAAAATAACTCCAGACATGAGTAATGATGATGTGTCTGCTTTAATTTCTAGAAAGCTTGATGATAAATGGGAACCTAAAATTGGGCTAAAAGACTTTGCCACTGCCCATTACATTCCTTTTTCTTTGTATATTGGCAAAAAGGCTTTATATAACATCGTCTTTTATCATCTAGATTTAGAAAATCGAATTGCATTCTTTATTTTTTCCGTTTATCGATATCTTTCTAATGATAGGGAATCTAATTTGGATAAATCTCCTTATAGAAATCTTTTTTATCAAGCAGCGCATAATTGGAAGGATAATGCTTCCATAGTAAAATCGTTAGATTCTAATTACAATGGAGAAGATCTTCGATTTTTTGGGGCAATATATGTCCCCGGTGGCGGTTATGCACGTGGTGGCAGTAAAAACACTCTGGTTTATAAAAAAGCAGTGCAGTTTCTATTGGAAAAGAATCTTATTTCAGAGACAGATACTCATAGGGCATTTGTTCCTGGAAACGATAACCCTAGCAATTCCTATTCCACTGTTAAAACAATTCCGTGCCCTGAAACCCCTTCGCATTCCAGCTCTGTTTCCATCTCAAGTAACAATCCGTCTGAAAAGGATACTGATTCTAATAGTCATAAGAGTCATCGTAAACTCTTCATAATATTAGGTATTATTTTTGTTATTCTTCTAATTGTTTTATAGCAGCACATCAAGAAGTACCGCAAACTATCCACCCGCCGGAAAGAAAGAGGTGGATCACTACCTCGACTTCCGCCTCTCCGCTGAAGCTCCCCGGGTTGAAAAAGATGCGGAAATATCATCTTCGTAAATTTCAGAAGGTTCTGATAAAAGTCACTTCGAGCTTCTCGACCGCACGATCTTTGCTCTTCGGGATTTTCGAACAGTTCAAAATAGCCTGTCTGGATTAAAGGCAGGTTAATGGAGGATGATTTTGCGGACGTCCGCAAAATGACTATTTCTGAAACTTAGCGGCTGTTAAGTCTTGGGTTTCGTGATTTTTGAAACTTACAAGGTTTCAAGCTGGTTTCAAGTATTATTTTGCCAATGCCCGCAAAATGGGCTTCCCCGGGGCTTTTTCGGTTGCAAGGTCATTACAAGTAGTTTCAAATATAGATTTGTGGAAAGGCAATTTGCTTTCCAAAGGTGTTTGCATATTTTCTTGAGTTTCAAATTTGACAGCTTTCCCTGATGTGCTATGATAATAGCAGGTGAATTGGCCGTATCTCTTAGGAGGAGGGCCTAAAAGATGCCACTGCTATTTATAGCGGTGGCATTTTTTTATTTTGTTTTCACCGGATTAAACTTCATATTGACAAACCTGTAGGATATGGTAAAATATACCTAAGCGAAAAAGTGATGCGTCTGCGGACAATTCACGGAAAACTGCCAACCTGCGGGTTGGCAGTTTTTTTTGCATGGAGGTCTATTTCATGATTATTGACAAGCCTTTTAAAACCTACTATCAACAACTTCGAATCCTACGTTCTAGAAATCTTCTTATTCCCAATGGAAGTCGAGCTGTTAAAATTTTGAAACGAGAAAATTATTACAATATTATCAATGGGTATAAAGATATCTTTTTGGACTCAAACTATTCAACAGATTTTTATAAACCCGGTACTTCATTTGATGACATCTATGCATTGTATTGCTTTGACAGAGACCTTCGCTCTATTCTTTTGAAGTATATCTTACGGATGGAAACTTCGCTAAAAACTAAGATCGCTTATCGTTTTTCTGAAAGATATCCTTCAAATTTTAATTATTTCGATATAAATAATTTCCGAGATAACGTTTCTGCTGTCACTAGCCTTATTGCACATATTTCCAGCGATATAAAGAACAATGTTGAACCATCCCGACCAGGACAAAAGGCTTCTCCCTTTTCCCATTATTTGGAAGTTCATAAAGAGCTACCTTTATGGGTGTTGATAAAGAAAATGACTCTTGGTGAAACTGGTTATTTTTATGCAGCATTGTCTGATGATTTACAACTAAAAATCCTGAATGATGTGTATACCGAATACCAAGTTGAATATCGACAATCACCGAGAAAAGCCGCTTCTCAATCAGATATTTTTGGATTTTCACAAATGATAAAATTTGTTGTAGCTTTCCGTAACATCTGTGCTCATGAGGAAAGAATGTACGATAATATTGTAAAACATAAAGGAAAAATCCCGAAAATTATATATTTCCACATGAATACACCTTTACGATTTACTTCTCGTTGTATGGATGTTTTGCATATTCTCGGATTGTTTTTGATAAAGAGTGATTATAAATGTCTTGTCAAAGAAGTTACTGCCGAGATTAATATATTATCTAAAGAACTGCAACCTTCTACTACCAACGAAGTATTAATAAAAGCTGGTTTCCCAAAAGATTGGAAAAAAGTATTAAGCCTTCCGAAGTAGCCTTGAGTGGTTGTTGCAAAGATGGTGAAGTAGACAAGAATTCAGTTGTTTCCATTTTGGAAACAACTGCTGCTGACAAGGTGGGAGAAAGGAGCTCACTATGCCGGGACGATATAAAGAAGGGACGGTTCACTGGGAAGAATCACGGCAGCGGTGGCGCGCCTTCGTCTCCGTGGATGGACGCCGCTATTCGAAGCGGTTTCTTAGCCGCGATGAGGCTCTGGCATGGACACAGAAGATGCGGCTCGCCGCGCATAATGGATCCTTCGTAGCACCATCCGCCATCTCTCTGGGCGAATGGCTCATCAAATGGCTGGGAACATACAAGAAGCCCACGGTAAAGCCTTTGACTTATGAGCGCTATCTATTCACCGCAAACAAAGCGCTGCCGCTCGCTGGGATCTCTCTGCAGAAGCTGACGCCCACCATGCTTCAGGAGCTCTACAATGCCCTGACGCCCGACTGTGCCAAGAAGCTCCATGTGCTGCTCCATGGTGCCATTCAGAAGGCATGGGAGCTGGGGATGGTCAGAAAAAACGTAGTCACCTTCGTGAAGCCGCCCCGCGTCATCAGGCAGGAGAAAGGGATCTTCACCAGCGAGGAGCTGAAGAAGATGATGGATCTGGCAGAGTCAGATCCGAAGCTAAAGCCCTATGCACTCTTTCTTCTTGTGGCCATCAATACCGGCATGCGCCGCGGGGAGCTGCTCGGTCTTCGCTGGTGCGACGTCGACCTTGAAGAGCGCACTCTTTTCGTCCGCCAGCAGGTACAGACGCTTTCAGGTGGTACGCTCATCATAGACACCCCGAAGACGGCCGCGGGCAAGAGAAAGATCTCTATCCCGACCAAGGTGTACCAGAAGCTCAAAGAAGCGAAAGCAGCGCTCCCCACTATAGACGAAGAAGAGCACGACCTCGTATTCCTAAACCGCGCCGGGACGCCTGTCCGTCCTGAAGCGATAGAAAAGATGTGGAAATACCTCATGTCCAAGTCCGGCCTGCCCTACAGGAATTTCCACTGTCTGCGGCATACCCACGCCACGCTGCTGCTGGCGAACGGCATCCCCATCATCGAAGTCTCCCGCCGACTGGGACATAGCAGCGTGACACAGACGCTCGACATGTACGGCCATGCGATTCCCTGCTATGATAAAACCATCGCCGAGAAGATCGACGCCATTTATAATTAATCAAACGAAAAGAGGCATCTCATCGCGAGATGCCTCTTTTCTAGTCGGCAAAGTCCCAACGGGGACCAACTGCGCCCAAATTGTGCGCCCACTCCATGTGCGCCCAAATGCGCTATTTTATTTTATCCGATAATATCGGAGAAATTCTGGTGCGTCTAGAGGGATTCGAACTCTCGACACCTGGTTCCGGAGACCAGTGCTCTATCCACTGAGCTATAGACGCTTAACAAGCGTTATTATAGCATATGGAGAGAAAATAAGGAAGGGGAAAAGATGTCTCGCTTTTGCCCGACAGGACGATACGAACCAGATCCCGCTCTCCTCCAGTACCGGATCCTTCAAAACTATTTTTCTACAAATACTCTCGGGATGCGCTTCAGGTCGCACATGATTTCATGGGGGATGGTCTCAGCCGTAGCAGACACTTCATCGACAGTGATCTCTTCCTCTCCCTGCTTGCCCATGAGGACGACTTCATCGCCCGGGCGGACTTCGTCATCGCAAGCGACCATGAACTGATCCATGCAGATGCGGCCGACGATCGGGCAACGCTTGCCATTGATGAGGACGACGCCCTTATTGGAAAGGCTTCTGTGCCAGCCGTCCGCATAACCGATCGGGACAGTCGCAGTCTTCATATCCTCTTTGGCGACATAGGTACCGCCGTAGCCGATGGCTTCGCCCTTATGCAGGATCTGGACATGGGTGACATGGCTCACGACGCACATCGCATACTTGAGGTCGCGCTTGTTCGCCATGACGTCCGATGGCTGCGGCCCATAGATGATAATGCCCGGACGGGCAAGGTTATGCCAGCTTCTCGGGATATCAATGACACCGGCACTGTTAGCGGAGGAGATCACGAAGTTTTCATCGACCGGCATGTAGGAGATCGCTTCATCGAAACGGTCAAGCTGTTTCAGTGCGGCATCCTTTTCTTTGTGGTCCGCCGTCGCCATATGGGTGAAGGTGCCATGTGCGTGGATATGCGGATAGGCTTCGAGCTTTTTGAGGAGCGCAGGTACGTCCTCCGGATGAGTTCCGATGCGGTTCATGCCCGTATCGATCGGCAGCATGACTTCGATCGTTTTCTTCGAAACAGCCGCGATGGCTTCCAAGGCGTCAAGATCGACGGTATCATCGATCGGCATGATGAGATCTTTGTTCACACCGATAGGCATATCCTCCGGCAGCGGCAGTCCCAGTACATAGATCGGGCAAGTGAATCCGGCGTCGCGCAGCTCCGCTCCTTCTTCCACGCGGGCGACAGCAGCAGCGACGTAGCCTTCCTCGAGGGCGATGCGCAGCGTTTCCTTCGCGCCATGTCCATAGGCATTCGCCTTCACGACAGCGAGCACATTCACTTCCTTCGGCAGATGCGCGCGGATGACCTTGAGATTGTGACGAAGCGCATTCAGATTGATTTCCATGTAAGAAACCGGCATTTGTATTCCTCCCATTCTTTTCTGCCGTCGGCAGAAATGAAAAGCACCGCGCCAAAAGCATCAGGGCGATGCCTGATACTTTGAAGCCTCGGTGCTTCCTTTTATTTTTATGCATCTATCATACCGCGATTGGAAGGAAATGGCAATGGGACCCTTAAGAAAACAAGCCTCCCACAAGCGGGATCCATGCCCATGTCAGGAAGCCATAGAAAAGCAGTCCGGCCGCCAATCCCACGATAGCCCCATTGATACGAATACCTTCCAGCTCATGATGCACTTTCGACTCGATGAATTCATTCAGTTCCTCTTCCCGAAAGCTTTCCAGGACTTCTATCATGGACCATGATAAGAAACCATGCTCATAGGTGATGATCTCTGCGATCAAATCTCTTCCGATAGTGTCCATCTTCTGTCTAAATTCTGAGTCCTCTATAAAAGAAATACTTTGCTCTATAGCTGGTTTCAATTTTTCTGCCAAAGCTGGCACACCCCAATGGTGCTGAAAATCAGAAATCCCCTCGTCGATCCGTTTTTCCAAAGGGAAGGAAGCGAAGAGACCCCGCCCAAATTCCTGCAGCGCCTCCAACGTAGCCGGTTCTTGCAGGAAACGAGCGATCAGAAGATCCCACTGTGACAAAAGCTCCTAATGAAACGGATTGTCCTCCCTTTTCCATGCTTCCATTTCTTCGGCTAAAGCATCCAATGCCGCCTCAGCCAACTGGTCATAATCGATCGCGCCAAACCATTTCCCGAGCGTATAGCCGATAGATCCCAAGAAGCCTTTCTCTTCCCGGTCGCCTGCCTTTCTCAGCTGCTCTGCCAGTTTGTGTCGAAGGGATGGATCCTCGATTTTCCGTTTTCCCTCCTCCAAAAGACGAAGAAGCCATTTTTCCCGATTCATCTCCTGCTGTAACCGCCCTTGCGCGAAAGAAATAAAAACAGGCAGCCATTTCTGCGATTCACTCCGTCCCCAAGTGGCTATTTCTTTTCTATGGCTAGACAGAAATTCCACTGCATAGGTAGCTCCCTTCACTGCCAATGTTTGAGAAATAGATTCTCTGTGACTGGTAAGCCATGGAAGACATAAATCCGTCAAGGAAAGACGGGATATCTTTGCCAGCAAATTCTTCGGGCTCAAAAGGCTCTGATTCATTTCTACCACTTTTTGAATAATCCGATCCCGGTTGGCAGGAACGAGCGGCTTGATAGGGAGAAAATGTTTCCGAAAGAGTGCCTCTACGGCAATGAAATCTGCTGCGCATCCGATACAGCAGGACTGGGCCATGAAATAAACCAGATCTGCCCAATACGTGCCCTGCCAGGGACTTCCCTCTTTGAGCCAAAGAGAAAACAGCAGAAAAAGCAGTGAAAAGAAACAAATCCCATTGGCCGTTTTATATCGTTTCATTTCTACGCCTCCTTATATTACGGTTGATGATTGATGGTTGTCAGTATGCATAAACGGAAACGCTGATTAAATCGCAGAGCCGGATTTCATATGGATTTTTATACATAGCTTCGTCATCATCTTCCTTAAATAGCTCGCTATTCGCGTCAGATGATTCCTTGCTCTGTATAAAAATCCAAGAATGAAATCAGACAACGATTTAATCAGTGTTTCCAAAAATCCAAGAGTAAGATCTGACAACTATTGCATCAGTGTTTCCCATAGGAGTGATACAGCAAAAAAGGCCGCTCCCAAGAAAGCTCCCCACAGAGAACCATTGATACGAATGGCCGCCACATCTTCAGATACAGATTTTTCTGCCAAGGACGCCATCGTCCGGCCATCATAACCAGCCAAAGCCTTCTCCACCACCGACGCCGCCATGCGATGCATCCATCCCACATGCGGCCGCACCAGACGTAAGAAGAAGGCATCGAAATCCCGCCGCTTCTCCTGAGCAGAAAGCTGTCCATCCACCAAAGAAAGTAAAGCCTCTGCCAACCGATGCGCCAGTGGCTCTTTCTTTTCCTGCCACAAGGAAATGAACCAATTCCGCCCCTTACCAGACAATAAGCGACTAATCAACTTCTGCGCAGCACCATTGACCTGCCGCTTCCAAACTTCATTGGTCTCTAGCTGGACGATCATTTCATCATAGGCCTCTCCCATCTTTTGGCGAAGCTCACTTTCCGGATCCGTCAAAGCCTCTGACAAGGACAACATCTTTTCCTGCACCTTTTTTACCATCTCTGCATCCCGATCCTCTACCGCATCCCGGAAGAGGGAATGAAGCCAGCCCTTATCATTATATTTCCGCCAAGCCAAAAGATAGACTCGCTGGATTTCCTCCTGCGTCACCTCAGCCTGCAGAAAGCCCTTCACCTCGGCCGCCAAAGCCTCCGTCAAAAGTTCCTTTTTCGGATAGTCACGGAATGCCGCCATCACCTTGGCCATATGCCCCGCCCAGTCTATATCTGCCGCTTTTCTCTCGATCGCCTCACTGGACATCGTCCATAACGATTCCGCAGGAAATACAGTCAGCACCATGTGAATCACATCCGCTGCCAGCTTCTCCGTCAGATCCCTATGGACTGTCAACCAGTGAGCCACCACATCAGAAGGCACATGCTGGCGCAGGATCTCCGACAGCCGTCCCCTGGTCAGAAGCTCATTCACCACCATATCCTTCGCGATGGATACAATCATGTCTCGATTCTTCGCGATCAAATCCGTTCGCCAGGAAATGCCAAGGGGCCTGCGAAATAAAGAAGTCACGCCGAACCAATCGGCAAAACCTCCTACCGCCGCCGCAAAAGACATATGAAACACCCCTGCGAGCCACGGGCTCTCCCCCTGAAACGGAGCTGCCCCTAAAGTAAGAACCACAGAGCTCGCCAGTATACCGTCAGCAAGCCATCGTTTTTTCAAAGAAATCACCACCTCCGATTAGACATCACTAGCATTCAGTATACACTGATGCGTAGATTGTTGTTGGTTGTTATTAAATACAGATGATAGGTCCGTAGGACAGTGCTCCCTTTGGGGGAAAGGTGGTGCCGAAGGCACCAGAAGGGGTGTATTCCCTGCGGCCGTAAGGCCGGTTGTATGGTTTTAATACTAAATCTGACAGCCAACAACCTACCCATTCCTGTTAATTTTTCAAAAAGAAATCCTCAAACGATTCCCCCTGGTCTTGCAGAATCACTCTCACTTCATCACGAGACAAAGATGGATTCTCTACTGCATTCAGCAACTGGCATTTCTCATGGATTTTCTGATAGAAAAATTGATTGATTTTCTGGAAACCCGCTTTTAATTCCATTTTCTTATCCATAAAAGATACCAGTACATCATTGGGAACGACAAGGATCTCATCAGCATACCGTTGAAGTTCTTCAATCCCATGGTCCGCCTTTTCACCCCGCGTCTTTCCTTCAAAAGAAAATGGTCTCGTGACCAAAGCCATGGTGACAATCCCAAGCTCTTTCGCTCGCTGTGCTACAATCGGTGCGATGTCAGAGCCTACCTGTCCACCCATACCCGCCATAATAAAGAGGACTTCCGCACCAATTAGCCCCTTATCCAGCTCCATGGTAATCCATGGCTTTATTTTCTTTACATTCAAATGCCCATCCATGTAAAAACATTTCATGACTTCTGCATCTAACTGTATGCTCCTTTCTGCGCCCGACTGCAGCAAGGTCTCTTCATCTGCTACTGTAATATACTCCACATTTCGTATCGATTGATTCATCACGTAATCGAGCATATGATTTCCACCATGACCGATACCCATCATTTTGATTCTTGGCATTTGCTTCATATGATATTCCCTCCATTAATTCATGTTGTCAGCTGTTAGTTGTTTGCCTCTCCCTCGTAACATAATGCTGTTAGGTTAAAGATTTGCAGTAGTAGTTATGAGACCGCTAGGGAGTATAGGGTTCTAAAGATACAAAGTGTTCTCAGGGTTCCTGAATGAGCTGATGAACGCTACTGCTATCATCTCATTCGGGGCTCTTTAGAACCTTTAGTCTCCTTAGAACCTTGAGAACCTTTGGTGAAGAAGAGATCATCGCATATTTTGTTTTACACCGGTAAAAAGCTGAATGAATAACCAGCCACTAAGCTAATGTGTAGTCATCTTCCCGATAACATTCTTTATTTCATGATAAGTCAGATAAGAGGCCTGTGTCACAGAACCATTTTCATCGAGAAGTAGTGTATGCAGTATCTTTTGCATCATCATCACCAACTGCCACGCTTTGGCCCAAGCATCCAAATTCACTTTGTCATATATATCCGCCTCCACCTTGTCTTCCATGACATTTGGCAGCTGGCTCATCGCCTCATGAAATTTCTCATGGACTTTCCCTATTAAATCAATCAGTAAATTTGCGCGACCACTGGCCTCCTGAAAGGCATCGCTCACCAAATTCATTTTCTGATTTGCCTCTTTTACTTCTACATAGTAATGTTTGGCCTTCTCTAAATTTTCATCGGCCTTCTTTGCCAACTCAAATCCATTCAGAAGAAACGTCAGATCTGAAATATCTTCATCAAAATCAACCATTCCATCCACCTGCCTCAAATCCTTCCCAGTCATGACGTCTCGCTTCCGTGCCATTAAAGCAGCTACTCCACCAAATGGTTTTGTATTTCCCTCCATAGGAATCATACTACATGCCCCAAATGCCATTTTCTCTCTAACCGTGGCCTCTTCCTTTTCTCTTTTCCTCCAATCTGCCGATAAACGACTCATGTACTTGACTTCCTTGCAAATTTCTTCTAGCGGTTCATCTGCTAATAGATCGCTAGCTCTGCCATCTGCCTTTAACATCTTTGCCAAATGCACAAAAGAAATCATATCCTTCACGAAAACACGGACCTTGGCCTGTCCTAACCCCACCAAACTATCACATGCCCTCGTTTTCGCCTTTTGCAATCGATTTCTGGCTACGCAGTAGTTATGCCGTGCTTCATTCACCATCTCCTTGGCCTCTTGATTGGTATCCTCCGCCTTAGTTCCTTTCATATAACTGGTCATGCCAGCCGCAATCATCATCGCACCTACAATAAATGGTAGTGCCATATGGTTCTCCTTCCCCTAAAATGACTACCTCGATAATTCAATTTTCAATAGCAAAAATCTGGATTACCGATTGTTGTTGGTTGTTAGTTGTTAGGCCAAACAACCGACAACTAATAACCAATTACCACTTATCAATCCATTTTTCCAGTTCATCCAAGGAATCAATGATCGAATCACAAGCCTTTTCCGTCACCGTATAGGCTTTATCCAGCGTATCCACCAGTGCGTCCGCCGTTGCCATCAATTTCATCTCGGCCGCTTCCTGCTCCTCTGCTGGCAATTCCTCTATTTTCTGATCCACCCAATTTCCAGCTTTCTCCAATAATTGATCCATCATCGATGGTGCTTTCTCTACCTGTTTTTCCTCCACCATCTTGGCATAATACCGTTCTGCCCAGTTCTGTAAATCTCCATTTCCCTTAGCATCCATTGCTTTAAACATATCGTTTTCTTTGTCAGCCATGCCCATTTCCTCCTTAGCAAATACATTTTCAGCTGTCTATACATCAGCTTTTCTTCCAGTATACTCATGAGAATGGACAAAGAATGGGTATGGAAAATATTTCTTTGCACAGTTTTAAAATGAAGATAGCAAAAGAAAAATGTTGCTGCGTATCTGGCGTGAACCAAATATGCAGCAACATTTTTATGAACATATTTCGTAGACTAAATTTTCCACCTTACACGTTATGTAATCCTCTGATAAAACGTTTCCTTCGCTTTTCCCCCTATCTTTTTTGTTGTATAAAAATCAAAAGTGCCGCCAATCCCACCACCAATGACGGGAACCAGCTTCCCTAGATTAATAAATCCTTTAGAGCCAAACTTTGTAATCAGCCGAAATCCCACGGCCCTATTGATAGCTTTAATTACTGTCCCCGGAAGCCGTTTGATTTGTGCAGCCACAAACTTCTCCCCACATACAATCCCTGCATCTTTTAGCACATCTCCCATCGCCTTGCCACAAAGGCAAAGATAGGCTAATGTCTGAACCCTATCGCTATGAATATCTTCATGGCACATATAAGCAATCGCAGCAATCATCCGTAATTGCATATACAGTACGCTAGAAATATTTGCAGGAATAGCTACAGGTAAAGTTACTAGTCCACCAAGGCCTGTCATAAATCCAGAGGCACCACACTTTTTGCACTGCCAAGTAATCAATTCATCGATAGCATTCTCTACACTACTATTTTCAGTTAAATAGGATTCGGCCAATTCTTCTGCAGTTCCTGTACCTGGGATACCATTTAGGGATTTATCCCAAGCCCAAGCCAATGCCTTTTGCATCCCATCTTGAGAAATTACACTTGTACTCATAAATGACTCTTCCTTTCGGAAATATATTTTGCTTTTGGCTCTTATGGTAGGCGTTTTACAGCACTTTACTTACTGCCTTTCATATCAATAGCCAGTTTATCATAGTCATCTGAAATTTTTGCTAAATGGCTAACCACACCCCAGGCATTGGTTTGATCATTCATAAGTGTCTTCATTTTATCACTCAAATTATCTTCATAGTTGCCAATATGACTGCGAATCACCTGATTAGTCCAAAGAATTAAGTTTTCCTTAATGTCATCAACCATATACAGACACTTTTGTTGCAATGCCTGTCTAGCCTGTTCTTCTGCCTGAGCTTTTGCTTCTGCCATAGCATTTTCTCTTTCTGCCTGCGCTTTAGCCCGTTCATAGGCCCCATCATCTCCTAAGAAATGCTTCAATGCCGTATATCCCAGAAGAATAATTTCCAACGGTGGTACAGGAACTTGGGCTATAAAAGGAACACTTTTAATAAATGCACCAAGCCCAGTCTTTTTCAGAAAGTATTTACCAATTCCGCCTTTCCCTATTTTAAAGCCTGCACCTTTCATCATACCTTCCAAAAGTTGAGTACCTTCACTTGCTATTGTACGAGCTGTTTCAGCATCCATTTTGCTTTCTGCCCAAGCACCCATACTTTCTTTTATAAAGTCTGTATTTTCTTCCGGTATTTCCGTAGATTGAGCTGCCTCCACTTGCGGTTCATCGACTCGGATACGCTGGGCTTCCAGTTTCTGCATTTCTACCACAAAATTTGTCCAATCCATAGACAAATCATCTACAACGGTTTGCAATTGATCTTCCAAATGCGCTTTAACCTTTTCTGAAAGATTTTGCTGTGCCTGTTGTACAGTCTGGTCTATCTTTGCTTGATCTTCTTTGACTGCCCAAATCGCATCAGGCAATGTAACCCCTAACTTATTAGTTTGAGAAGAAATGAAATCGCTCATATTCTTTCTAACTTGAATTTTAGCGTTGTGCAAACCATTCAACACCTTTTGGATAGCCATATATTCTGGATTTGTATCTACTTGAGAAAGCTGCTCTCTAATAGCTTCTACAATAGCTTCTACATCTTGGTTGATTTCATAGATTGCATGCCGAATTACCGCAAAGTCATCAGAATTTTTCATTTCAGACAAAATATAAGATTCCAATTCTGCGATTTGGCTTTTCTCCCAGAGAAGAGGTTTATTGGCTGTACGGCCTTTGTGGGCCAATTTAGCATTGACAAAAAGAATAGTAAATCTTTCTTTGACATTATTGATACCTAAAGCCATCATATTATCATAAATTTTCTGCTGCACCTGCATCATTTCTTCATAGCATTCTTGTGGCAAGAAGTTAGATTTGTCATTGATAACAATAATGATTTTTTTCCCAGCATCTACAATATCTTTCATCCGGACATAATTTTCTTTCTTCTCAAAAGATCCTGCATTAGTCATTACGAAAAGTACCACATCCGCTTTGCGAATGGCCTCGTTAGTGACTTCTTCATGTTCAATCGGTGCTCCTACCCCTGGTGTATCGGCGATAGTATACCCTCGCCAATTATAATAATCCACATGATCAGTAGTCGGAACATCTGCCACTTTAGCTACATCATCCCGAAGCAACTCATTCAAAAGGCTACTTTTCCCTGCATTATAAAGTCCGAAAAACATGATTTGTGGCTTTGTATTTTCAATTTTCTCTTTATAAAGTTTTTCAATATCTGCCATCTTAGCAGCTACTATAGGCATCTTTTCCATATAGGGAGCAGTGTCTTCCTTAAGACGTGTCAAAATGTCATTCAACTGTTTTTTGAAATCAATTAATTTACTTTCCATTATAGTTTCTCCTTTCTAACTCATTTCAATACAAGGAAAACAATACCAAGTGATTCTTCTCCAACCGTTGTAGAGCCCTCACAACTTGTTCTGTTCCTTTTTCGATTTGCTCTGGTTCCTTAATGACCCGGTGTATGATTTCTCTGACAGACAACTTGCCTACAGAATAGAGCAATACCTGCTGTTCCAATTCTGACAAATGCAAATTCATCAAATCAAAATGATTATCATCAGAATAGCTAATATGATAATTCAAACTCAATACACGCATAGGATGGGCGTCATAAAATGCTTCCTTTGATATATCTTTCGATTCGCATACTTCCCCTGTATGAAGCATTTCATAATACCCATACTCTGCTGGCATTTCTGATAAAAGAGCATACCAACTACTTACCACCTTGTAATGACCAGCTAGATCGAACCAGGACAAAATGCGTGAAGTAGGAATTTTTCTCCTTCGTATCATATCTTTCATATAGTCATTCAAATCAAACCGAAGTTGCTGTATCAGTTGAGAAATTTGAACTCTGTTAAATACTCGAGTCCGAACCTGGGGAAAATCATCTGCAGCCTGTTCAAACCGTGCATCTTCAATTTGAATACCAAAGTCATTGGGATGAGTCGTCATCGGTGTTTCCGCCAAAGGCCAATAAGAAACCACGCCAAACTCCATTTGCCCGGCACCTAACCGAATCAATTTTTCTGCAAAAGCCTTATCTTTTTCATAGGTTTCTTTTGTAGCAAATGCACTACCAAGAATGATATTACCAAAAATCTGCTCAATTCCTGCATCCAAGGCATGCTGCACCACGGCTTCGATTTCTTCCAGTGTACAACCCTTGTTATATGCATCCAGTACAAACTGATTGCCTGATTCTATGCCCAGCTGGATACGCAAGCATCCCGCTTCTGCCATATCATCAATCATTTGTGGATTTTTATACAACATATGCACATGACCTTCGCAGTACCAGGTGAAATCATAAGTCTTTTTGAGTTCCTTTAATCCTTTGCAAATAGCATGTACACGCTTGGGGATCAACGTAAAGGTATCATCGGTAAACAGAATATACACATGTCGATGCTTTGCTTTGAGTTCCAAAAAATGTCGAATTTCATTCAAAACATTTTCTACTGACCGAAATCGCACTTTTCTAGAATGATGCCCCTCATGACAGAAAGCACAATGAAACGGACAACCTCGACCAGTCATGAGATCCAATTCATCATGCCGTGCTTGTGGATAGATATAGCACAAATCATCCACTACAGGCAGTGCATCCAAATTTTCAATTACTGGACGTTCCGGATGAATATGGCAGGTCCCATTCTCATAGGTCATAATGCCAAGCATCGTATCCAAAGTGCCACTTCCATCAATGAAATATTGTGCTAGCTCCAGAGTTGTCATTTCCCCTTCGTAGCGAACCACCGCATCACATTGGGATTTCAACATGAACTCTTCTCGAAGGGACGTAGCTTGCGGCCCGCCTACAATGACAGGCAACCCATAGGTTTCCTTGATATAGCGGCTTAGGAAAATATTTTCCGTTACATTAGCATAGTCACAATAGAGTCCTACTAAAGAGACCATTCCCCCTTGGCAAACTTTATCCAGTATCCGTTTTCCTTCCATGAGCGAGCCAGAAAAGCCTTGTGCTTCATATCCGTTTTCTCGTAAAAAGGCAGCCAACTGATAAATACCAAGAAAGCCACCATAACTAGGTTGTACATTGGTATACCGCCTATGGAGATTCAGAAAGATCACTTCATCCATTTTCTAAATCCTTCAGCATCTTTTTTCTAGACTTGATAATCACTCGATACTTTTCTCGATTGGCAATCAGTCGCTTTTTCAAAAGCTCCAGGCCCTTGGTTTTCAAGTATTGAATCAACCTACGACGTCCCTCGCAATTGGGATAGCGTGCTTCCAATGTGCCAAAAGCATTGAGTGCTTCAAAAGAACATCCACCACGGCACAGATTCCATTCCGGGCATCGACCGCAACCATGCGCTTGTAAGAAATCCTGACGGCCTCTGATGATCTTAGCATGAGCAGATTCATACATTTCTTGCAAAGAAACATTTTGAATATTGCCAAATCCGAGATTTTCTTTTTCCTGTTCTGCACGACCACAGAACCCCATTTCTCCATTAGCAAAGATACACAAAATATTTTTCCCGCAGCTGCCATTATAGGAGCATTCCCCCAAATGACTATCCGACAAAATCGCCCGCATCATTTCTTCCAAAGGTTCAATAGTTCCCTCAAAATCCAAGTCAGACATCGCTGTTTCATAGAGTCTTTCCATGATATCCACATACCGATCATAAATTTCTCTTGCATGTGGATGTCCAGCTGCCCGACCACAAGGAATAACCGGATGAATTTTCATATGCAAATCATGGCTTTTGATAAAAGTATACAGCTTATCTATGTCAATATCTTTTTCTGTATTCAGCACCATGAGTGTGCCAAAATGAATCCCTGCTTCCTGTAGCCTATCCATGTTCTTTGTAACGATAGCAAAGGTGGGATTTCCATCTTTAGACAAACGATTGGCATCATGCAATTCCTGATAACCATCTATGGATACCCCCACACCAATTTGATAAGTTTTGATTAAGTCAATCCATGCTTTATCTAGCAAAGTCAAATTGGTTTGCATCTGAAAAGACAATTCATAGCCCTGCAGTTTTTCCTTCGCATAATCCATGACCTGTTGTAAGTAAGCCGTCCCTACCGTCATCGGCTCCCCGCCATGCCAGAGCAATGTGATTTTTTTATCATGATGAGCATCCAAAAAAGCCGGTAACTCATCAATCAACTTGTACAAATATTCCTTTTTCAATATCATTAGGGGCTTATCCCCTTCGCTGCAGTACACGCAGCGAAGGTTACACCCCGTAGTCAGTTTGACAACGATTTCCAAAATAATCCCTCTTAATTTTCTCTAAATTTGACATTCTCCAATCTTTTCTGTAATTGACCTATAGCAGTTTCCATTTTATTAGCATACTGTTCCTGCGGTGCGAAATAGGCTTTTTCAATCTGTAATAATGCGTCAGAAACAAATTCAGTAACCGCTTTGGTCACCACCGGTTCCAGTCGTTCCATATAATCTTCAATATTGGTTCCCACATCGATATGAATTTGTTTCTTTACAGTTTCATAGGTCACCTCATAATATTTTTTACCAAACCAAGAACGGACAGTTTCCCAAACACCATCTGCCTCTCTTTCTTTAACCACTTGTTTCTTATGCTCTTGTTCAAGGGTTTTCGTCTTTTTTTCAATACCACCTACATTAAGATTGGCTTGAAAATGTCCCAATTGCGTACCACTGAAATGGTCGATGATTTCTCCCACTTCTTGATTGATTCCCTCTGAAACATGTTTCTCAATAATGGAAGAAACGACACGTTCTGCTTCCTTTGCCTGGATGGCTTTTCCCTGGTTTGCTTCTGCATCCCATACTTCTGCCTGGGCCCGAATTTCATGCTTTATCTTAGATAAAATACGGGCACATACTCTCTGTTTTCGTGCTTCCAAGGTATGTACATAGGCATCGCGTTCTTTACGGATAGCATCTAAACTCATCTGCACTTGAGCCAAACCAGCATCCTTTTCTTCTCCAGAAAGCAATTGATCCACAAATACATTGACTGTTTTCTGTACCCGTTCCTGTTTTAGCTGCCCAGCCTGATTGGCAAAGGTATCTCCCAATCGATTCATCAAAAGGTCCAAATGGCTAGCTTTGAACCTTTCATCGTCATCTTCCTTGACCGCTTCTTCTGCCAATGCCGTAGAAACGCTAAAGATATCATAAGAGTGTTGAGCTACATTTGGATAGGTTTCCTTGAACCGTCGTAATACATCCTCTTCCTGTAGCCTTCTTCTTTCTGGTGCTTTGGGAATCTTCGTCTGTACCAATTTACCGTCTTCCGTCTCATCCCAATCCGTTTCATCTGACCTGGTAATAAGAATCAACGCTTCCTGGTCTACACGAGTCAATTTCTGAATATACTTCATATCTGACTGTAACCCAGGTTCTGCAGAATTTACTAAGAATAGGCAAAAATCCGTATAGGGAATATATTCCTCCACCAATTTTTCCATGTCCAGATGATCGTCCTTTTTGGCGATAGCACCTGTTCCTGGTGAATCCATCCAGCGAAGGCCAGACATGGTAAAGTATTGGATAGCCCCTGTCGTATCAGTAAATCCTACTTTAAAAAACTGCCGTCCTTTTTCATCCTTTTCAATACCACCTTCTACTCGTCCCGATTCTTCACTTTCCATAGGCACAAATGGATGATGCTTAAACGCATTATCAAAAGGTGCTTCTAAGAAACTTTTCCCTGCCATAAAATTCCCTAAAGAACTTTTCCCTGCTTTGACAGCACCAAAAACCATGACCACTAGGTATTTCTGATGTTTGTTCATAAACTCAGTACCCTTTGCATTCTGTAGCTTTTGCTGATTCCAATCTTCGATTTCTTTATCAATCATTTGAATGGCCTGATTGGTTGCTTCTTCTACATGATTACACTGTTTACCTTTCACCAAGTACTGCTGCTTGAGAACTCCAGTCTCCTTTTTGAAATCATCCAATGCAGAAATAATCTGTGCCTGTTTTCCTTTCACATCATCGGAAAACTGATGTAACGTGTGCCCCATACCATCCAACTGTGTAAAGAAGTGATCTACCGTTTCTACCATATATTGATGTGCCATATTTCTCCCTCACTTTAACTATCCAACCACTTGCTAAATCGCATCATTTCTTGAGCTGCATACTATTGATCTTCTGAATAGCAGCATTGATGTCATCTACTTTTTTCTGTGCTTCCCGTACTTCCTCTTCCATATGGAATTTCATATGTTGTAGAAGTTGATTTTTATCCCTTAAAAATTCTTGTGCATTCTGGGAACTGGTAGAAAAATCACCATATTTTTCTCTTAACTGATTCAAACCGTTTTGATACTCTGCTCTTAAAGTTTGTTCCGCTTCATCAAGATTTCTTTTTGCCTGATCCTTTTTTGCTTTAGCGGCTTCCACTTGCTGAATTAAATGAGAATCCCCATATTCTGAATAATCACTATAATCACTATAATCGGAATGGTTATCATGACCAATAGCAACAATCCCAACCAGGGCACCAACAGCAATAATCATATATATTCTCCTTCCATTACCACATCAATATATAATTCATATCTAAATATTTATACCCCAAAAATATTTATCATTTATTTATATTCCATTTATATGGATTCCAGAAGCATTTACCAATTTTGTCTTCTTGATGTTTTCTTTCCAAGGCATCAGCAGTATTTTGGGCATTTTTATAAAATGTATTTTTCCTATCATAATCCGCAGTTGCCGCATTTATCTCATCGGCTAATTTTTCCACATCTGCTTTAAACTCCGCATACCGTTTATCTACTCGTAGATTACAATGTGCTCTCTTTTCCATTGCAACGTTTCTCTCTTTTTGTAATTCCTTCAGTGCTTCTTTTTTCGCCTGCTCAACCATTATATGAATACGTAATCTTTGCTCAGTCCGATAGGCAGGTAACTTCTCATCAATAAATGCTTTAAGCTCAGCTACCTGGCTTGCTTTTTTCAATACTTCTTTTTTATTTTTCATTCCTTTTTCAAACAAAGAATTTGAAATACAGAACATAGGGATTGCAATCAACTGGCAATAACTTTTAAGTTGTTTAGTAATGGTCTCCTGGATACTGCTCAATTCCTTCTTTTCATCATTTAAATCATCTTCTCGATGCGTCAATACCAGGCAGAAATGTTTTGAAAAATAGGAAGGTGTTAATAAAGATTCTATCTTTTGAATCCATTTCAATTCATTTTCATGCAATTCGCCTTTTTTCATTGCATGTACAAAAACAATCAAAGAAGCATTTTGATAAGCCTTTTGGGCAATTTCTTCATCAGATTCTGCTGCTTCTAATCCAGGCGTATCCATCAAATACACTCCATTATGATATTCTGCTTTCTGATTTTCTATAGTAGTTCGAACATCCTGCACCTTGAATGCATTTTGACCTGGCACACACTTTCCTTCTAACATCAACAATGAATTAAAAGTACTACTCTTACCATTATTAGTAGTTCCTGCATTGACAATGTACACCTTATCTTTCATCAGGCCTATTTCATCAATCCGTTTCTGCGTACGATCCAGAATTTCTTGAATATTACTCATACTAAACACCTTTCCTAGAAACATATAAATTCACTAGAATTTTATAGCAATCAGTAATTACATCCTGATTTCCAAACAACCAGCAGCAAATATCGCAATAAACACCCGTTGGCTTTACCATTCATTGGGATGCACGGCCAACTGGCTACTAGAATCTATATTTTGAGCTTGAATTGCTCCTAAATTACCATTTCAACGAAAGAGCAACTGCCTATGTCTAATGTTCTATGTCATTTTGTATTCCTGCTTACAAAAACAATCAACGTTCCATAACTGCAATGATTCTAATTTTATGAAACGAATGACGACTTAACACTTTGGCTCTAGCATCCATACGATTAGCTGCTTGTACCGTAGTCCGCTGTTTAGTAGAACCCTGCTTCTCCACCTGAAATTCCACAATATACGATTTCATTGTAATGACTCCTCTCTTTCAATAATTTGCAATCACAGTGGCTCAAAAATTCACGGCCATATGGTTCATATTTTCATTACCATTCACAAAATCAGAACCTCAACATTAGTAAGTATCTCTATATCTTCAGTTCAAACTTATTACAAGTATGACGCCCCTTGGTCTTCAACCCGACAGACTTCATGCAACGAGCCTCTTTTTCTCTATCGAACTCCCACCAATTTCCGGGCAGTGGCTTGATGGCCGAATTGGTCGGATCATACCAATGTTTACAAAAAGCACAATATCCCAGACGAAAATCGCCGGCATAAAATTTTCCTTTGCTCATTTTAAGCACTCTCCTTTGATTTGGTTAACCGTTAGCAGTTAGCAGTAGGCAGCCCAGTAATCGTAATGACATGCGTCACTTCGCCCTTATCACTTGTCGAAGTATCGCATTTCATACCTTCTTCATCACTATGCACAAATACCACCGGCCCCCATGATGCTAGACATGAACCCAAATTAATGAGCATCTATACTAATTCGACAACACTTTTCCGTTTTACCTCCACCTTTCCTGCATGTATCAAATCAATACCAGGCAGGATCACTTCTTTTATAGTTCCACTATATGGACAACTTTCGTACCTATACCTAATATGAAAATGCTCATCAAATTGCATCCCTACCTGCTCTTGTCGCAAGACATAACGAAGCCTACCATAAGAGCCATTAACTTTTTTTACGCTATAAGATAGTAACTTCAATAAAATAGACCTATCGTCCTCCCAGAAATCCGTATTTAATTCTTTAACCAGATCCCACAACTGAAGTAAGTTTTTCTCTTGTCCCACACAAATCAAAAAAGATTCTGGTGTCTGCCATCTGAAATGATCCTGAACTTGACTCTTTATAACAGGTGACAAATCTGATAGCAGTTGATACATATGGAGTACCTCCACAAAAGGAGTGGCTATGGTTTTCCATTCATTTAAATCTTCTTGCTTCTTCTCCAATTCTTGCCTCAACCGTTGGAGCTGCTGTTCATAAGCCCCCTTAATATTAGCCAGTTCGCTTTGCCATACCCAATAGTGTTTCTGATATATATCCCGCTCTCTTTGCCATTCTGTACGGGATTGTGCCAATTCTTTTTCCAGTTCCTTACATTTGGCAAACGCTTTATTTCTATCAAGAGGGTGCTGTCCCTTTTTATCTTCCTTCAAGCACATGACTTCTTTCTCCATTTTCACAGCCAACATCTGCTTCAGCTTTTCCTGTACTTTCTCATCATCCCAAACAGATAACAGCTGTTCTTTGAAAGCCTTCATTTTATCTTCTTCAGAACTCACAATGCATTCTCCTTCTTATCAATTACCAGTAAGTGGTAAACTGTTCAACTGCCTTTCGTTAACTACTTAAAATGGCACGCCAAACCGCATTTACTTGTTTAGATGTTTTTACGCCCGTTTTACACCAAAGAGCGAAATGCTCGCAGTTATTTCCGAAAAGGTCGTACCCTGCCTTTCCTAAGCAGGATTTGGCCCGTGCAACAGTTTCTTTAGCACTATACAAATGATAGCCTTTCAAATTGCTTGTCTTAGGAAAGGCCACAATCCGGTAATCGTTATCTTTTTCAAATGTAGCAAGAGTTACTTGGCGAATTTTCGCATTCTCCCCGAAATCCCCCTCACTGGCGGCAAAGTGAATCACATTCCCATGTCCTATATATACACCATAGTGTTCATACAGATTGCCCCAACGAGATACGGCCAGTATGTCTCCAGGATAAATCCGCTTATACAGCGTCCCACCTTCATGATGATTCAGTAATACCCGCTTCACCGCGAGAAGTAACAAATTTTCCACAAAATCGGATGACAAGGTTCTCTCCCCCTTATCTTATTTGACCGTTAACGACCTACCCCTAACGACCTATTAAATGACCTTCACCTTATCCCCCTGGCTTCCCAGCCACATGTCGATGCCGATCCCATAGGCTTCGGCGGTGATGGTGTAGACGCCCTCTTTTTCTTCTAGGATTTGTGCCGTAGGAAGTCTATCCAGCACGGCTTCTACGGAAGGACCGCTATAGGTGAATTTCACTCGCCGCAGAGGCCCTGGGTACATGAATTGTACCCGTTTCCGGAACTCACCATCTTTGAAGCGGTCGGCATAGGGGATCTGAAAGGTCTTTCCGGTCTTCTCCATCTCTTCGATGCGGTCGACGCGGAAAATGGTGGGGTATTCGCTTTCTTCTTCTTTGAATGAAACGAGGTAAAAGTAGTACTCGGAGAAGAGGATGGCGACGGGCTTCACAAGGTGTTCCCGATGGATACCGTCCATGCGGGTGTAGTGGATGTGAAGGATCTCCTGGCCGCGAATGGCCAGCGAGAGATCCCAGAGTCGATTCAAGAGTTTCTTTCCGTGCTTCAGAGGAACGTAGTAGAAAGTCTCGCTTTTGATGATGCCTTCGATGATGCTCCGCTCTTCGGGCGGACACTCAGCGATGAGTTTGTCTAGGATGCCGTGAAGTTCAACTGGCTCTAGGGCGCGGCTTTCGAGGAGAATCTTCGCCAATGCCAGGATTTCCTTGTGATTCAGGTGCTCATAGGAAGAATGTACCAGTCGATATCCCCGCGCTCCCATATCGTACTGGATCTCCCCGCGTCCGCCACGAAGGGCGGTCTCGGACAGATGTGCGCGGAGCTCATCGATGTCACGCTGGATCGTTTTCGTCGTGACTCCGTAAGCATCAGCGAGCGCTTTCTTCGAGAGGATTTCTCCATGGCTTAGCCTATCGTACATATCGAGCAGGCGCGCGCCTTTGTTTTCGTTTTCGTTCATGTATCTCTCCTTTGTCTGGAATTTGAGAGTGGCTAGGGTTAGGTTCAGGCGGGTTCAGATCACCGCCTGCTCTTACTATACTCAGAGCCTTGGACATTCTTTGGGATAGGGAAGTGAATTTTTCATTTCTTCCAAATGCAAAAAGACCGCATGACAGAAAGATAGACTTTCTATCATGCGGTCTCGAAAAGCAGAGGGCGGAACGCTTGTTTACCCCCCCCGATTTTTCTCTTGTTTCATCATTGCAACGTGGCAGCACAGCTTCATTTTTTCTTTCATATCCATGCTCCTCCGTTTCATACCAACGATTTTTGAATGGTTCTTGTGTTAAGGACACACTGATTGAATCACAGAGTTCGATTTAAGGAAACGCTGATTAAATCAAAGAATCAAAATTCATATGGATTTTTATACATAGCGTCGTCGACATCCTCCTTAAATAGCTCGCTATTCGCGCCCTCTGTCTCCTCGCTCTGTATAAAAATCCAAGAATGAAATCCGATAACGATTTAATCAGTGTTTCCCAAGAAAGATCCCTCAGCTGCGCTTTCGATGACGATACGGGAGTCTGATATCTCCCAGTCTCTGGGTCTTTTAGTCTAATCCCCAATCCCTAGACACTAGACATTAGACACTAGTCACCAGTCTCCAGTCTCCAGTCACTCAAGGTTTCCATTTTCCCATTGACGCGCTCCATGTGCATCCTTATAATAAATAAGATATGATTTTATAAGGGTTAAGGAATCGGATATGAATAACGACTATGCAAGCATTTTCTCCGGCATTTTAAGAGAGAATCAGATAAAGACAAATGAACCCATGAAGCGTCATACCACCTTTGGCATTGGCGGGCCGGCAGATTGTTTTCTGATGCCGGAAACGACAGAAGAAGTGTGCCTCATCACAAAGCTCGCACACAAGCATGCGGTGCCGCTTTTCATACTGGGCGGCGGGGCGAACCTGCTCGTCCGGGACAAAGGCATCCGAGGGGCGGTGGTATTCACCGGTCGTCTGCACCGCATGGAAAGGAAGGAGAATCTCCTGACGGTCGCGAGCGGAGTGCCTACGGCAGCTGCCGCAAGGAAAGCACTGGAGTATGGTCTCTCCGGCATGGAATTTGCCAGCGGCATTCCTGGCAGTATTGGCGGAGCTGCTTATATGAATGCGGGGGCCTATGGCGGAGAAATGGCGAAGATCATCGTTTCTGCTACCACCTGTGATGCGAAGGGGGATATCATTGTCCACTCCATCAAGGATATGGGCTATGGTTATCGCCACAGTCCCTTCATGCAGAACGGGGAAGTCATCCTCGATATCACCCTTTCGTTAAAGCCGGGGAATCAAAAGGACATCGAAGCGCTGATGAAGGATCTCAACCAGAGAAGAGCCACGAAGCAGCCTCTTGAAAAACGAAGCGCCGGATCCACCTTCAAGCGTCCCGATGGTCATTTTGTCGGACAGATGCTCGAAGAACTGGGACTCAAAGGATTTTCGGTGGGCGATGCGCAGGTCAGCGAGAAACACGCCGGTTTCCTCATCAATAATGGCCGTGCCTCCTGCGAAGATATGCTCTCTCTCATCCATCAGGTACAGCAGAAGGTCAAAGAGGCCTATGGCGTGGACCTGCATACCGAGGTTCAGATCGTAGGGGAAGAGTGAAAGAAGCCGAAAGGCTTCTTTTTTGTTTGTTGGTGACTGGGAACTAGGGATGAGTAGCTAGGGAAACACTGATTCAATCGTTGTCAAATTTCATTCTTGGATTTTTATACAGAGCGAGGAATCATCTGACGCGAATAGCGAG
>ERZ780075.6-NODE-6-length-106928-cov-33.595127_pt1 | contig 106928 bp, 128 predicted proteins | sample MGYA00511839_ERZ780075 | MGnify/ENA primary metagenome ERZ780075 (study PRJEB29588, sample SAMEA2155953) | human gut metagenome | biome: human gut; feature: human-associated habitat; material: faeces | place: Denmark | collected 2008/2010 ...
CTCCTGGTGTTGGTGGGTGATAAGTCCAGACGGTGGGCGGTGTGTGCTCATCGGTGGGCGTGTCTCCTGGTGTTGGTGGGCATATTTCAGACGGAGCCAGGCAGGGGGCAGGGGGGCAAAATACCAGTGTGGAGGCGCAGTGCTGCTCGAGAGTGAGGTGCTGAAAGGGTGTTGGAACCTATGGGTTTTCTCTGATATTCAATTATTTATATTCTCCTCTCGGGCTGTAAAAAACAAGAGGGCATTAGGCAGCGATGTGAAAAACTAACGGAGAAACATTAGAAAGGCATTAATTATCAGAGATTTACAGGAGATAAAAATAAATTCAAAAAATAGGCTATAATCTTATTCGGAAATTATAGCCTATCATTTTATTAAAAGTATTTGTCAAGAAAAACTGAAACGTTATTTCTATAAGTATAAGGTACCTCTACTAAAGATATTCCCTTACTCTCTGAATAAGCTCGCAGATGATCATCTCGCTTTTTTTGCTTCTGCCACCCACGGCTGTTATGAGTTATCTTAGACACAGCTATATTGTAATGCTGCTCGCCTTGAAACTCTATAAACATATTCTTATCGGGCACATAGAAATCAATACGGGCAAAAGTATCAAAATATCGTTTGTCTCGAATAGTATATTCCTGTATATATTCAATACCTTTTTGCTGCAAATATCTTCTGACAGCCCGTTCTCCCAAACTCTCTTTTTTTGAAGTACAATCCGGACAACCTACGCCTTTATGAATATTAATCAAATCGGTAAAAAACTCTCCGTGAACAGGACAAATACACTTAAATCTTTTATATGATTCTACGTGCTGCATAGGAATATAAACCTTACTTGCCAATTCCCGACGAACGCAATCAGCATAATAATATATCTTCTGCTTATCTGTAGTACCTTTGTAATACTCTGAGTCCGTATCTCTGTAGGCAGGATGACGCAGATGTTCGGTAGGTCTAACAGAAAATTCTTTCCCTGTACTTACCTGTATCAGCGTAACAGGCGTTTTACTATTTACATAATGGCATTTAGAATAATCAAACGTTCCCTTTCCGAATATATACTCAGATTCCTTGATGAATCTATCTGTGTCCCAACGGAGGTTGCATCTTTCCGGCAAATAAGCAGCTTCTACGGTGTTCTTATAAGTTCGCCCCAGTTCCTTGTTGCAGCATGGGCAGCCGTAGCCTTTAAGCAAATTAGAAGGGGTCCGTTGGAAAGAAAGACTATGTTTCTTGCAAAATAGAGTAACCTTTGTTTTTCTATTTTTATATATTACAGAAGAATAATCATACAAATCTCCATAAATATCTTTCAGTTCGCTAACGAACATATCTTTCGTTCTATTTTGGTTTTCTGTACTATAGCTATACCTTCTAACATGATCATTATAAGGCTTGAGGGAATCGAAATAAGCTTTTGCCTCCTTCCCCTGCTGTTTAATCAAACCCAATACCAATTCTTTATAACGTTCCTTGTATACATTCTCAGAAATTGCCATGGATTGGATAACCGTCTTTTTCTTTAAATCGCCGATTACATTTTTGACTTTAGAAATACGGAACTTAACTAAATTGAGTTTTTCGCCACTATTAATTAAATCTTTAATTAACTCATAGTAAGCTTTTATTCGATGCCAATCTCTTTCTTTATGCTTATTATCCATCATAATAACGAAAAGATTATTCAAATCGGAATCAAGATTAAACTCTGAAGAATATTTAAGGAAAATATTGGCCGCGAGTATTATTTGCTTTTGCTTTAAATCCGAAAGACAACAATGCTCCATAGAAATAGTTCCATTTAATACGTTTCTTATCGCATTGATTTCCTTTTTGCTTAAAGAAGACTTATAATCACACATAAAAATGATTTTTAAAGGTGAAACATTGATATTTACTAAAAGGTGGAGCGCAAGCATGCAAAAAGGATACTCAAACCCATATTATAGGATATGGACTGTTCCTGACTCATACTCCCGGTATCGGGTGGTGCAGTGGCAAGCTGCTCGATTACTGCCGTGGCTGCCTCTTGGAGGTCAGCTTTACCCATCGGTAGGGTAATTGTTGTTTCATTCATGTTATGCTACTAATTTTTGTTAGACATTGACGCACATATTTATATATAAAAAGAGGCAGTACGTCCTTAACCCCTTGTCTAATGGTAAAACGCTCGAGCATAGTAGAGCAAACCACGCTGACGACATTACATCGCAAGCAGGGGAGTACGTACTGCCATATATCTATATGCAGCCTCTGTATCAGAGACACATCATGTGCTTCGATACTCCATGCTCTACATTCCGAATGTTTTATTTTTTAGACGGTGCAAAGATAAGGAGATTTATCGAAGCAACCAAACGTTTTTAAACAAAAACCTTTATTTTAACCATTTTTTAGGCTAAAAACTTGTATATTATAAAAATATATTATACTTTTGCACCACGTAAACAACAATATGATAAAAATAAAGCAATATGAAATACTTGGATATAAAAAGAGCTTTGTCTGATCATAATATAACCCAGGTTCAACTTGGCGAGAAATTAGGTCTCTCTCCTCAAAGCTTAACATCGGTAATAAAAGGCAATCCTACCGTGAAGAAGTTAGAGGATATTGCCGTAGCCATCGGCTGCGACATCACCGACCTCTTCTATCCCGACCCAGCGGAAGAGGCAGAGACACAAGAAGAGGGGGCTTATCCTACCATGAAGGAACTGCAGGATATTATAAGAAAGGCTTACCCTAGCATCAAGAAAGAAAATGTGGATAAGATTGTGGATAAATTGGCCGTGATGAACGCAGCGGATGAGGGCGCGTGTACGGAAAACGACGAATTGCGTACTGAAAATGGCGAATTGCGTACTGAAAATGGCGAAAATCATGCTGATAATGGAATGATGCGAACATTTGCGTATTGTCCACACTGTGGCAAGAAAGTAACGGTGGGTGTTGTGCTGATTGGTAATGAATAATTAAACAGTTATAATAGAATAAGAAATGAAAAAGAACTTTTTAATGAAGATGAAACGTTCCATGATGGCTATCTTCTCGGTGGTAGTCATGGGAATGATTACGGCTTCGCTGGCGGCTTGCAGCAGCAGCGAGGACGAGAGCGAAAAGAATGCGGCTAAGGTGAAGGAATATCTTGCCGGAAATGAGTGGACCATCAACAGCACCAGCGGTACTTATTCTTACTACAAGAACCACATGGTTTACTATGAGGGCGAAGGAAGCTGGTCATCGGGCGGTCTCTTCGGAGAGCCTAACACTGCCTTCGGCTACTGGCAGATGGATGGCGACAAGCTTACTACCCGCTTCGAGGTGGGTACTCCCGAAAGCTTCAATATCAAGAATCTGCTGAACGAGACGATTTCGGGAGTGCATCTTCAGGAAAGCAACAAGATTACGGGCAGCAGGGTATCGGTAAGCATCGATATGAGACCGCTGATTGTGGGCACCTTCGCCAACGGCAATGAATGCCAGATGAGATGCGGCAATTCAATGAATGATATTTCGGATGAGACGGACCATGATGCGGCGATAAGGGGTACCTGGTATTGCGTCATAACTATGACAAAAGATGGAAAGAAGAAGAATTACATTGGTTCCATGACGTTTAACGAGGATGGCACCATGCACATGGTAATAGAGGGTGAGAAGGACTTCACTACCACCTATTCTACGAAGAACGGAAAGGTTACGATCAATGGTTATCTGGTAGAGAACCATGTGGCCACCTTCTATTACACGAACCTTTACGGTTCGCTCATCAAACTTTATAACTGCGAAAACGGCTACCTTTCGTCGATATGGAGGAAGAACAGAGACGAAGCGTATCAATAGCTCCGAGTAAGTCCCACACGCCCTGAAAGGGCAGAAAATCCTAGCCCAGGGCGTATGCGTGTTTAGGAAAAAGATGAAGCCTTCTGCTCCTCGGATTAAGGAGCGGAAGGCTTCATCTTTTTTAGAGAACAGCGAAAGAATCGCTTGGGGCGGGCCTTTACTACGAAAAAACGGACAATTCTTACGGATATGAACAAAGATTTACAGATGATTTCTAGTTTTTCTCTGATTTTCTCTGAATTTCTCCGATTTTCTCTAAATTTCTCTACATATCTCGGTTTTTCTTCGTATCTTTGCAGTCGAAATTCCGCTGCCCGTAAAAAAGGTGGCGGTGTTATAATCTTTATAAAAGTATTAAAAAACGATGCAGCCCTGCCGTCCGCGATGGATAGCAGGGCTTTTTAAAAGTTACGGACCAGCGATGGAATCGCTGGGGACGGGGGCGCAAAGGGGTTAAGGCTTTTTTTACCTTTTTACCTTTTTACTTTTAAGAGATGAGCCAGCCGAGAAGGATAACGAGGAAACATCTCACCACATCTTCCCACTCGAAACATGGCAGGGGATATACCTTATATTGCCAAATCTTCTCTCATAATTTAGTATCTTTCCCATAATCATGCACAGATTTTACGTTCTAAATTGAGGCGACTGATAAACATGTCAAAAAATCCGTATATATAAAACATTGCTGTTATTATCATTACGGTAAAGCAAGAATCAATCATATCTTTAGTTGTATACCAACTCCATTCCACGATATGAGACGCATTCACACCAAAAAAATAGCGTTAGAACGGTTTCCTTACCAAATTCTAACGCTATTAGTGTTTATCCTATCACAACCTCAAGGCTCTCCATATCAGCGAACTTCAAGCCGCAATCTTTCGCTGCCTTGAACAGCTCCTTCTCGTCAACGTCCTCGATGGCTACCTCTACCTCGGCATTGGCAAGGTCTGAGAAGTACTTCTCTGTCTTCTGCTTCTGATTGAAGAAGTACTCATTGACCTCCGCAAACTTGGCTGAATCGTCCTTGGTGTATTCGTAGCCCTCATTGGCGTGCTTCTGCTCTAGCTGCTGGCACTCCTGAAGCTTGCGCTGCATCTCCTCGAACTTATCGTCCTTCATGCTCTCCTGTGCTTCCTCCACATCCTTGTCGTAGGTATCGGCTACGTGGCGCAGAGCCTTCATATTCTTCCAAACTCGCATGGCGGCATCATCACTCATTGATGATGTCTTCAATGCCTTCAATGTTCTGTAGGCTGCAACAGCCTCGATTGTCTTAATCTTTTTCATAATTGTTTCTTTATTTTTATGTTATACAATATTCTTCGCCAGATTGCCATAGCAGAATAGCTTTCCTATTAACACTGCAAAGTTAAGAAAATAATTCCGAATAGCAATGCAGGAGGAGCAAAATTTACGAATTTTAAAAATCAGCTTCCCCACGTTGGATAATCACTAGGTCGCAATGTGTCTGCTTTCTCAGTGAGAACGTAAACCACAAATACATTTCTAGCACATTTATTATATTAAGAACATCTACGTTTTAATACATAATATAACTACCTCCAGGAGGAACTTGTTTCCATTCACCATCTATATTAATTTCAAAAGATAATTGACATTTTTGTCCATAATAACCTCCTTCATAAACATTATCAAATCTTATATATATATCAATATAATCTGTTCTATTACCGTTAGGGACAGTTACAGAAGATATACCTTGACCAGAGCTATTAGATACATAACCTCTTCCGTATGTTGTCTTATTATTACCATAAGAGCAAACACTTCTAAACATACCATCAGTAACTGTAAATGCAGCATCAGGAAGTTTATATATTCTTACTTTACAAATACAAGTACCACCAACTAATTGTTTCAATGATGAGAAATCAACAAAACCGCTAGAACCACTTTTAATACTTTCCATATAAATTTGTCTAGGATAATACTTAAACTGAATACTACCTGGACCTCCTATAAAAATTATTTTTGAATTATCTTGTAAATTTGCATTACGAACATTAGCTAAAAAAGGTACAATAGTAATTTTTTTATCGTTACCTATATCAAAAGTTATTTCTTTACTAGCATATATATAATCTGTTGGTTCTTTACAATTACCAACATAATAAGTTTTATAAACATTATCAATATTATTATATGGTGAATCATAACGAATTTGAATCCAAAAAGACCAAGCTAAACACAAATCAGGAATTATATCTTCCATATTAAGATTTGTAGTATCATCTACATTTGTATTCTTATAAAATACACAATTAAATTTAGAAGTTGAAGAATTATAAATTTCAACATAAGTTTCTTCAGGAAGAGAACTTTTGAATGTATTACGTTTTGCGTTATTGCTATAGTTTCTAAAATCACCTAATCTATAAGGAGAATTAGTACCACCTTTTGGAAAGTGTTTTCCTGAGACATATACTATATGTGAATTAGTACTTGCATCTTTATCAATGCCTCTAAGTCCATATACATTATCATTATAAAAATTTTCACATGCTTTAATAGCAAAACCTTCTCCTCCATAATTATTACGTAAGTTCTTATAAGTATCCATAGGTATATTCATACCACAACGAACAACACAAGTATATTTACTATATGAAGATGTTACTATTTCATCAGAGTCTTCTCTAATAGGATATTCTTTAAATTCACCTTTACAATTAATAGGTTTATACTTACTCCATATATTTATATTTTCACTCTTACAAAGAGTAGCAAGGTCATTGCTACTCTCTCCAAGAGCTCGTTTAACATCATCAATGCTAACAGGAGCACTAATAATTCCAGTTTCACTATTGTAAGACATAATCTTTATTTTTTAAATATTCAACTTCAGTTCCTTATTCTGTTACAACTTCTTTAGTAACAACTCGCTCTACTGTTACATTGAACATTAGGCAAGGCAGCTCTATAAGAGCCACCCTGCGTTAATGCTCACGATACTTACTCTGCTGCCTCGCTTGCCATATTAGCAGCGATAGCGGAATTAACCTCCTTAATCAATGCTGATACCTCACTGAGCTTGCTCAGAGGAACACCGCTGATGTTATAGGTCAGTTCGCTGCCGTTGGAGCTTGCGTTCGCATTGCCGAGATAATTACCATTTGGGTCACCATAGATACTCATATTGATGCTCTCAATGTTGCCACCCGTCTTGTCAACATTGTAGGTGATTTCTACTCGATAGCCGCCCTTGGTATAAGTAGCAGCTGTCTGTTCACTCTTCTTGTTAATCTTTAAATTCTCCATTTTCTAATCTAATTTAATGAATTAATATTCTTGTTATCTAATCTCTTCTTGTTGCAGTCTTCCTTATCTCCACTCAATCGCTGAACCTCTGATTCGAGGAAGACCACCCGAGCCTTCAACCTGCTGACCTCATCGCCCACCTGCTCGATAGCACCGAATGCCGTTGCAATCAGCTTCGGAGACCAGTAGTTAATCTTGTAGTAGCCCTTCTCGTCCGTCTCAACGATGTCCTTTAAGTGAGGGTTGCACAAGACGTGCTGGGCAATCCAACCGATAGACCTTGTATTGTCCTTCTTCCAAGCGAAGCCATAAGTGCCACCCATCGCCTTGATGATACCCAAGTAGTCCAGCTTCCGCAAATCCTGCTTCAAGCGGATGTCAGAAGATTGATAAGCTGTAACTCCACCTTTAGCAAGAATGCTATTAGGGAAGTAAGTATTCATATAAGGGTCATAATCATATATATGACCAGTAGTACTAATTGTATATCTGTCTTTAGGATAATAATATTTAGTTAAAGCTAAAGCTCTAATTTTAGCAACAATACCATTACGTAAATTAGTATTATTGCTAGGATGACTAAATACTAATCTTACATAACGATATGTATCATTACCAACATTTACACCTAAAGGACCAACACAAATATCACATTTGTGTGCCCATCCAGATATTATTTTAGAAACATATTCTTTATAACCACCAGTACTACTTCCAAAGTATACTTGACATTTTATATCAACTCCATTATTTACATCAACACTTATCCAACTAAGTTCTTGATATGTTTCATCAGGAATCTTAACAGTAACTCTAAGTTGATTTTTCTTTATTTGAGCAAGTTTATCAGCATTAGTATCACCAAGCATATTATTAGACCCTAAAAAATAATTAAATACCCCAGCATTATCATTTACAAGATTAAATCTATTTTCTGGATTACCAGGATATGTATTCCAACTAGCACCGTTATCCATTGAATATTCTACTTGTATATTATCCTGAGGAATACCGTTAAACATATTAGTAACATTAGCAGCAATACTACCATCCCAATTATTTACTTTAGTACCAAAAGCGTTTACGTCAGCAGTAGTAGCATTTATAGCTTTAGCTGTTATTAAACCGTTAACTGATAAATTACCAGCAATAATAGCATTTTTACTAACACTAATACTATCACAACTAATAACATCATTAACAGTAAGACTTTTAAACGTAGCACTACCATATTGTGTTATGTTCCAATAACTACTATTTACTTGACTACACATGTCTTGAACATAAACCCAACCAGAATTATTAGCATCGCCTAAATATAAACTACCATTACCTCCAATTCTAGCTCCAGCATTAGGAATTATAGTCTTAATACCTGCAAGTCTAAGTGTACCATCAAATTGAGGAGTATTAGCATTAAATGCAGAACCATCAGCTATACCAAGATAAATAGTTTTATCAGAATGATTATATTTAAGACCAGCCCATTGATTCCAATCCCAAGCAGTTCCACCAAAACGAATAGCATTACCTGTATTAAATATTACTTGGTCGTCTATAGCTGATATACGAGCATTAGAACTTATATCACTATTTAATCGTATAGCTCCGTTACTAGAGTTACTATTATTTATGTATATTGTTCCATTAACATTACCAGTACCATCAAAACTTTGACCCCAAATACTTCTTGCTGTTGCAAGCTTAGATGCAGAAGCTACATTTATATTATGTATATCAGTACCATTAAGAAGTAATGTGCCAAAATCCAATCTTAAAGTATGGGCTGTTTTAATAGTCATACCAAAGAAATCAGTAATAGTAGTACTATATGCTCCAGTATTTGGATACCTATGGTCAAATCCATACCAAGGATGTTTATTAGTACCATCACTCCAAGCATCATTCCAATTAGATGACCAATTTATATTACCATCAAAAGTTCTACCACTAGTAGCATGAACACCATCTACTGTGTCAGCATTTCCTGCACTACTAGCATAATTAACACTAATATTTGAAACACTTTTAGTAGTTCCACCAACTGTTATACTAATTCCCTTATCAGAATTAGATAGAGCAGTAAGAAGTCCGTTAGCATGATAACCATCTACTGTATCAGCGTTACCTCCATTAGCAGGAAGAGTAGTAGGTATTTGACTAGTTAAAGCTAAAGTACCTGTAGCTCTAGGAACAGTTATATCGTGTGCTATAGTTTCTGCACTAGGATTTGTATTATACCATCTAAAATGAATTTGCTCATTTGAAGCATCATCACCTACCGCTATTTCTAAAGTTCCACTATTAGCAGAAGTTTCTAAATGTCTAATCCATCCACTATCATTATTTGAATTACCATTATATGGGTCAGCAAATGCTATACCGTTAGAATAAAGAATTGTTCCACGGCATGAAGTATTATATGCTAATCCGCTAGGCATACCTGCTACAAGAGTAAGTCTATTATTATTACCTCCAGCAGTACCGACACCTTGAATCCAAATACGCTTGTTATTCATAACAAGTTGTTTATCAAGGTTTATGTTTGTATTATCAAACCATAGTTTAGCAACTTTAGTTTCGTCACTATTATATATTGCTATACCACTTACATTGACATTATTGGCAGATTTAATACAAAACGTACCACCAATATTGTGGTCTCCAATATAAGCATCGTCTCCTACTAAATACCAAGTATTATTAGCAAATTTAGGATAACGACTATCACTAAGTCTACTATCATTAATAGTAACATAGTTTGCTAAACTTTGATGAGAAGTAAGGAACGTTGCACCTTTGGTAAAGGTGAGTTTCTTCCCACTTTTCGATACCGATGTGATGGCGTTGCCAGTGCCGCTGGTCGCAACCTCATTGACGTAGCCATCTAGGCTCTGATGAGCGGTAAGATAGTTTCCCTTCGGTTGATACAAGCTGGCTGCGTCAGTCCTAGTAAGGTAGTTCGCAAGGCTCTGATGTGAAGTCAAGAACGTAGTTCCCTTTGTCACGCGGATAGTCGTTCCGCTCTTACTGATGGCTGTCACTGCGTTTCCACTACCGCTAACGCTAACGTTCATAGCCGAGCCTCCTTCTAGGCTGGAGATACGAGAATCAAGAACCTTGATGGAGTAGGCAGAGGCAATCTCACTCAGCGATTCTGATGTAAGCTTCAAGGCATTTGAATAACTCTTCACACTGCCGTTCAAGCCGCCACCACCGCCCGTGGTAGATGCTCCTGCTCCGTATGCCGTGATACCGCCTGTGGCATAGAGATTACCATCAATCTTGATAGCCTTGTTTGTGGAATCATACGTGAGCTTAATGCCATGGAAGGAGATTGCGCCCTCGAAGGTAGCATCGCCCGATACACCAAGTTTAGAGAATGGTGCGTTTGGCTTCAGTGATACAAGGTCGGCAACGCTCGTTCCTGCACTTCCTTCCTTCCAAGTCGGCTCGAAGAAGATGAGGTATGCGCCAAGATTCTTTTCGCTGATGATAAACGATGTAGGGTCTGCGTGAACCTTTCCGCTCACATCCCACCAGATAGCACCATTGGCAAGATAGCCAGAGCCATCGAAGCGGATGAGGGAGGTTGCAGGGGTAAGATTTCCGTTATTATAGTCCTTATCCACCATCTGACCGCCCCACCATGTTGCGATACTCTTCTTTCCTCTATTCGGGTCTATTGCTCCGTTGATACCGCTCTGAACGTTTCCGTCTCCGTCTCTCAGCGCAAGGAGCGTTGTCATTACAAGACCACCGTCAATATCTGTAGTCTGACCGAGCGCATCCTTGAGATACTTGTAACCTGCGAGGTCTGTGATATTCTGCTTCAAGTCACCATATATCTTGCTAGTGATATAGGCGTTTGCCAAGCCAAGTTTGTCATAGAATGCGCTGTATGCGGACTGAAAGTTAGTGAACTTCGTTCCCACGGCTGAGACGATAGTAGCCTTGCCGTTGGTATCAGCCTTATTGTAATTTTTAGATATATCTGAGAGATACGTAACGAGTTCCGTCTTGGCTGTAGTGAGTGTTGCAAAAGCAGTTTTGAGGTCAGTGAGTTCCTTGGTGTTCTTCAGTACCTCTGCTTCCTTCACTTCATTGTAAGACTTCTGTGCTGCCGCAAAATCATCCTCAAGTCGCTTAGAATCCTGCGCCATAGCCGCAATCTCGGAAGGCTCTAGGTAGCCATCGGTAACATAATTATCGAATTCCTTCTTATTATCAGTGACCGTCTTTCCGAGGTTCGTAATATCCTTCTGTGCGGTCTGTGCCGCCTTCTGAGCATCTTCTGCTGCCTTTTTGGCTGCGTTGGCAACGGTATCATCGGTGTATTTAGATGCTTTAATCCAATCACCGATGGCGAACTGAGAACCTGCCGCTTTGTTGGTCTGACAGCGCAATACCTCATTCTTGTAGGTACTGCCGTCAGAAGGATAAGTGGCATTAACCCATATATCGCCAACCTGATAAGGTGTCGTAGGCTGAACGCTGAACACCTTCATTTTCCCGTTTGCGGTCTCCTGTGCCATTCTTGCATCGGAAAGGGCTTTGGCGATGTCGGTATCTGTAATGATAGTCCACTTATAGGTGTTGCTATCCTTGGCAAAGCGGTATGCCTTGCCCGTCTTGTTGTCGTAGTAAAGGTCGCCAAGATGGATTTCTTTATCCTTATCGGTCTTCCAACTGATGGCTGGGGCATTCTCCAAGGTAGGAACACCATCATAGAACCACGTTTCGATAGCACCATCCACCTGATTCTGCAATTCGCCAATCTTCTTGAAATACTGAGACAATTCCTTGCCATCCACAGTGGATTTAGCGGAAATCTTAGCCTTAACAGACATTTGCTTAGTGCTGCTATCATATCTGATATAAGAGCTGCCCTCATAGCCATTCTCCTTTGTAGGTCTATCGCCTACATACATATCACCATAGACGTTGAAGAATGCCTTGTTATTCTGCTTATTCACACCATATTCCACGTACTCCCTATTGGCAAAGGAATAGCTGTTGATGCCGTGATAGAGGCTGATGGATGGCGAATAGGTATCTACTGCCGAGAAGATAAGGCAGTTCTGACGTTCTACATCGGTTCTATTACCGCACTGGTTGAGCACATCACCTTTAGCAGGTACGTCGCTTGCCGTAGCGCAATCGGTATCGGAGAGGTCGATATAATGATACTTCTTTCCTTCCAGCTCTACAGGGTCTTCATCACGACCGATTACCAATCGCCAATAGAAGTGATTGCCAGCCTTGTGATAAGTGCCCTTGCGGACGTTAAAAGATTCCGAACGCACTTGGTCGCCAATAGCGAAATCATTATCCACGCCATCGCCTTCCTGCTCTGCTAAGAAATAGCAACGATAAGCCTTCTGTGACACATTATTATATGTCACAGTAACCTCTTCTACCTTATGAGCCACCACACCGCCAGCAGGAGAGATTATCTCCTTACCGCCAATGGTGGATGTTTTATTGATGACCAGCTCCTCGAAGATAGCCTTCATTCTTACCTCCAAGTAATCTGTGATGAGGTGCGAACGACCTTCTGCGTCTGGAGTCCACGAGCCTCCGTTCTCATTGTTGGAGTTACCGATAAGCAATCCACTAAAGAACTTCTGCACCTTTTCCCAAGTGATCGTGCCATGGGCCGTATCATCCTTATCCTTGGCAAGGAAATGCTTCACACCAAACAGACCGAGATACTGAGGGGTAACGACGGTATCATTGCTTGTTTCCAGGGTGCCGTTACTGTCAGCAACGCCCTTCAGTTCATGCCCACCCAGGAAAAGACTGGTTACGCGAGCTACCTTTGCCGACAATTCATTAAAGTTTGCCTTCAGAATCTCCTTGAGGAAGGTGATGGTATCTGATACGGAATTATACCGCCACCATGCGCCTTCACCACCGCTGGCTATTGCCTCGTCGGTAGCCAATTTGCCGCATTCAAAATGCTGTTCCCATTCTCGCTTTCTGGTATTGTCGGCATCGGTCTTTACAGCAGATATGATACCGCCTGTAAAGATATAGTAATAAGCCTCGTTACCTATCTGCACACCTTCAGTTCCAGAAGATGGAATAGTCTTACCGTATATATCTATCTTCTCACCAGGGAACACGACGGTAGCCTGGTTATTATCGGTGGTAGACTGTCGGGGAATGGCGATATACACATACTTCCGTGCGCTATCGGGGAAGATAGAAGGGTAGGCAGCAAGCGTCCAACGCTGATAATTGTGGCCGGCATCATAGCCCAAGCCGGGCACATCGCTCATATAGCAGAGGACCGAAGCGCCCGATACTACACTACACTGGATGTAGTTAGACTCTCCCATCGCATTTAGTTGGATATAGAGCGCAGTGCTCGAGATCCAATAATTTGTACTTTTTGCTTCTGTTGCCATTTTTTTGTTTGGATATTTATTTATAAGGCAAAGATAAAGGTTTTCGCTTTTTTAGGGGGGACAAAAAATGTTGAATGGGATTGTAGAATGTTGAGTGTTGAATGTTGAATTAGCCTAACAGACTCAACAGCGCTAGCCTAATTCAACATTCAACATTCAACACTCAACATTAATAAAAGCATTCAACACTAAATAAGCGGGTTGCCATTGATACCGAGCTTGGCAGTAAAGGAAACGGAATACATATTCTTGTTGGTTTCGTCCTTGATGGTTATCTCGTCTTCAAGATTGATGGTGCAAGGAAGCCAGGCATCATTGGCTTTCAGCCATACGTGCTCAGACATCAGGAACTCATGGAGATACCACTGCTGCCATGCCTTGGTAAGCGGGTCACTCTGATAGAGCCAGCTTTCACGATCATTCTGCTTCTGAATAGCCGAACGGGAGAACTCATTGAAGGTTTCCTGAATAGCTTGCGTATATTGCGTGCTCTCTACACTCATCTTCTGAGAGTAGGATTTCGGAACACTGATGCTCTCCAGGCAACCGAAGCGGTTAATGAAACGGAAGGTGGTACGGTCTTCAGCTTCAGAGGACGGTAGAGCATAGATAGGGTGCCCCTGAATACTCTGCGCACCTTCCTTCGTGATTTCCTGCTCCCTAGATACAGGGGCGGTCAGTGAGCTGCTGGTAGCTAAGTTCTGCCCTGCGCTATAGGAGACAGGATAAACAAAGCTCTCGCCTACAACGGCTATTTCGTGGGTATCAGTCGGTTTGCAGGAGAGAAGGGTGACAGCCTTCGTTACGCCCGATTTCAATCGTTCTATATCGCTGAAGGCTCCGGCTATGCAGCGAAGGTTGGTTTCACCTTTATTCTTCGAGCCATCAGCTGGATAATAGACCTCGCCTACACCGGTATGCACCTCGCCGTTGTTATCCATATACTCATCGTAGGCTTTAATGTACCAGCTTACTACAGGGTAGGTGGTCGGGGTAGCGGCATACTTGTAGCTATCCAATGGTATACGGATAGCCGAAGATATATCGAGCGATACATTTCTTCCCTCAGTGGTAACAGGGATAGTGAGCTTATTGGTTTCGTAACTGCCCGTACCATCATCAAAATGCACTTCTACGATAACCCGATGGAAAGATGGATTTGTAGCCACGGAAGGGGTGATGGTAAAGGTTATCGGGTTTCCGGCAAATACAGAACCCGATGTGAGATTGATTTTCTGTGCCATAGTTATTTAGTGTTGAGTGGTGAATGTTGAATGTTGACTTTCTGCTCGGTGAGCGCAATTACATCAGAAACGAGCTTGCAATCTTTCGCCTCTTCCGGGGTAATCTTGATATGAAACATCATTTCCACCTGCTGGATCATATCGAGAAAATCAATAGACTCCAGTTCTACCTCGTCTCTGATATTAGAGGCAGGGGTAACTTCGTGTTTTACCCAAGATGTTTTCAGGCTATTCACGATAGCGATAATGCGAGAGGTTATTTCTTCTTTTTTCATATTTTTTTTTGCTTTTTATTAGTAACTGACCAACGATAGAATCGCTGGGAACGGAGGCGCTAGCCTAAATCAACACTCAACACTCAACATTCAACATTCGAAATAACGAATGAGGAGTTTGTACCTCCAAAGCCAAAGGCATTACAGAGGATATGATGAGGGGAATAATACTTAGGGCGCATCACCAGGTTCAATTTCGGGAAGGCGTTCTCCTCGGTAGTGGCTGCATGGAACAGACGACCATATGTAAGCATGATGGTAGCTTGTACGGCTTGCGATACACCTGCCATCCAACACTCGTGACCCGTCATACCTTTTGTAGCTACTACGTTCGGACAGATAGGGAAGATCCTCTCTATTGCCTTTGCCTCGGCTTCATCGCCCATCGGTGTGCCGGTAGCATGAGCAAGAACTACGTCTATCATACCTTCGTCCAATCCTGCGTCCTCGATAGCATTCAGCATCGATACTTCTTCCTGATAACTATCAGGGGTAGTGATAGCTTTTCCATTGGTAGAGAAGCCATAGCCGGAAAGGGAAGCGAATGAATGCACCTTCTCTTCTTTCAATCGAAGACTATCCGAGGGTTCGAGAATGATGCAAGCTGCACCGCCCGATGGTGCCAATCCATTTCTGCCTTTACCAAACGGCTGCACCTTATCGGGTGAGAAGACACCGAGGGCATCGAAAGCCTCCATACAATAATTACTTGTTGTTTCCTGCGCACCAATCACAATTACCATTTCAGTCTGTTTGCTATCGAGCAACATTTTTGCCAGTCCGATGGCGTGGCCACCTCCTGCACAGGCTGCGCTTACGGTAAGCGATAAACCATGAATGCCGAGGATAGTAGCCAGGTTCATGCTGATAGTGGAATTAAGTGAACGGAATAGGGTTGTTACCGGAAGTCTACGATTAGAGATGTTCTTTTTTACGTGAGAGACCACAAATTTGCTTTCATAACATTCTGAGTCGTTACTTACGATAAGTGAAACATTATGGTTTTCAAGAAACTCCTTACTGACCTTTGCTTTCTTCAGCGCCTCGAATACCGCATCGAGCACATAAAAACCATGTGCAGGCATACATTCGTATTGCGCATGGGTAAGTATATCCAGACACTCTGCTTTCCAACTAGGCACATTGCCAGATAAATCGGAATTGTATTTATCGCGGCATTCGTCGTGATGCAATCCGCATTTACCCTTGTAGAGGTTCATGGCTACTTCTCTTGTATTTCTACCCATGGCAGAAATAATACCGGTTCCGGTAATCAATATCTTTTTATCCATTTTTATTTCATTTTTATGTTATAAAACATATTTTCTATTTAAAAGCTTTTGCCCTTACAGGGCGTACACCGTTAACTCAACCTCGCCCATTCCCGTCTTGGCATCGATGGTGGTATTCACCTTGTCTATGAGGCATTTCATACCGCCTATGTTCCACCATTCCTGCCAGTGGTTCGGTATATCGGCCACTTGCGCTACGGTAGTGGTACATCTCACCATAAACTTCTTTCTGTTTAAGAGGAAGTAAGCGTAGGGGAGGACAAAGGTATCAAAGATGCCACGGGAGCGGACCTTCTTAACGACCTTACCATTCTTAACTTCATCTTTATCACAAAGTACTACATTTTGATACTTCGGATCACTTAACCACGATGGTTCCTTGAAAGCACGTATCTTGAGCGAGAATTTTTCACCTTCGCCCGTTCCTTCCTGAATACCATTATAGTCAAATTCATTGCCCATCATATCCAGTGAATCGCATGCCAGGGCATACTTACCAGATACGGTACGCCATTTGGACGTTCCGAAGTGGTCGTAATTATAATCGTAAGACTGGCGGGTAGCATCGCTACCACCGCCTCGCATCAAAGCAACCGCATATCCCCAGCGTGAATCATCCTGCAACGGAGAGTTGCCATCATCGGTGCTCGACGGGTCGTAGCTTTCTACGAGTGATAGTGTCTGCTGCATGTAGAAATCACAGAAAGCAGTAGAGATAGTCTGATTGATAATCTGCTCCACAAACTCATGCTCCATATCTTCATCTACATAAGCACAGAGGATAGGCTGACTATCGGCGATGGTTACACCATATTTCTTTCCGTTGTAGGAGTCGATTGCCTCGTGAGAGCCATAGGCAGCTTCTATCTCCTTGAAATAGTTCACATCATTGAACGGAACAGGAGTAAAATCTACCGAAATATCGTGAATGAAATCTTCGTTCTCATCGCTGCAATCTCCATATTCTACACCCTTAAACTGACCTACCTCAAAGAGTACCGGTTTCAAGTCGGCTGTCGTGGTTGCATCACTATTCACCTTTACGCGATAAGCATTGCCCGTCTTGCGGTCGATATAACAATGCTTATCTCCACTACTCAGATTATGGAAGAAATCGATGTAGTCGAGATTATAGACGGTGGAGTTATCGCCACTATCAGGCGCAGGGTAATCGATGTAATCATAATCGGTAGAATAACCCATGTTCTTGTTTCTGCGGCTATCGAGTACATTCTGCCGCTGATCTTTTGCATCACTCTCTGCCGAATAGCGCATACGCACACCGGTAATCTTCTCGGTCATCGGGACCATGGAGTGGATATTGGCATGAAACGTTCTTGCCTCGTTGCCACTCTTGCGCAGTACATCACGAGTAAGGTAAGCTGTTACCTTCTTCTGTTCATAATCATACGAGAACTTGATACCGAAGGCGCTTTCAAGAGAGGAGATTACGGTGCTTACACTCTCATCAGGGAAATTGCCGCTGTTGGCTACCATATTGAGCACGTTTGCCTGAACATTGAACTTGCTGATTTTTGCCTCGATGCTAATACCGGTAACTTTGCCGCCATCATCACGAACCTCACCAACCTGTATATGCTCGGTGGTGCCTTCAGGTGTGTGGAGTGTTAATTCCTGCACGTCCTTATTTTCTGCCTTTACGATGTTTATCTTTCCACCGCAACCGCGGCTTTCGAGCCATGAATTGATATGCTCCTGGCTTTGGAAATAACCCGTCTTGATTTCACCAGCTTTCTTCTTCTTGGCGATGACTTCGGCATCGTCTTTTCGGTAATAAGTACCATGGTGAGGGTGAAGATTAGGTTGTTTTGCGCCTGTAGGATCTTCCTCGTCGTACTGGTAACTGACGGTATCGTAGCTGCATACGGTCGTGAAGAAACAAAGATGCTTCAAATCCTCTATCTGCATTAAGGCTCGCTTATCGAAAGTTACACCCAGATAGTCAAAGAGGCAATCGAGGAAATAAAGCACATAGAAGCAGATACCCGACTGCGGACGTTTGGCATCCAATACCCAATAAGGGTAAAGGTCTTCGTTCGTCCAGGTACAGTCTTTCGTACTAATAACACCGCTCGCCGTCTTCTTGTCATCATCAAGACCATGATGTTTGTAACAGATACGGGCGTTGCAGTAAGCGGCTGCCCTGCCCGCGCCATCGGTTTCGCCATAGGCAGCAGCGGTGTTTATATAGTTACCGTTATTTGCGATGGTAGGCTCATTTACTGTATGGTTCTGCGGATAGGAACGCTCTGAGAGCTTATACGCATCACCTTTATAATGCTGGGTAGATGTGCTTGTATATTCCTTACAACTGGCAGGATAAGAGAAACCGAGTGCTTGCGGTTCGAGAACCTTGCTTACGCTTACGTGGGCGGCTCTGATTTCGTGGTTTTCCGTCTTATCATCCTTATGCTTACCTCCGGTAACAAAAACGTTTACCTTTACCACTGGGTCGCTCTCTATATCCACCCTCACATTACCGATTTTCTCGCCGATGATAATCTGATCCTTGACCGGAACATCACGACACTGCAGGTCGCTGATAAGCTCGCTGAAGCTCTGGGTGCTGGCATCGATGTTCATAGAGAGTGAATCGGTTATTTCCTCATCGTCCTGCATGACCAAGGTACCGCTACGGAATGGCAGTCCGTCGGCATGAATGCGAGTAGGCAGGTGCTCCACATTCACGGCTTTCATGGCGGCATGAATATCTTCGATGTTCTTTACCAGCCATCGGTTGCCGTCCAGCGGAATAGAGAAAGGATAGGAGAACATTTCCGTATCGTTGAACACGGGGTTCTGGTCCTCAATATCTATTGAGAAATCATCGGGCAAAGCTACCGGCTTGTCGTTTATCAATATTGTAAGATGTGAGTTCATTTTCTGATTTCTATTTTTGCGTTATCGTACAAATCTATGAGGCGATTGGTGAAGGTATCGATGGTTGCCGTGCCAAAAGCATTGATCTTCTGGTGCCCATGGTCGTGAAGGGTGCCATCGGTGATGAAGACTACACTCTGGTCGTAGCTTTCTGCCTCGCTGCCAGTTACCAGGTGGGCATAGTTTCGGGCGATGCCGTAACCTGCCTTGATGGTTGCCTTGCTGCCATCCAGGAGTTCTACCTTGCAGCCTTCGTTCATCACGAGGGCGGTAGCCGCATTATGGAGGATAACGTGTGCCTTGCCTAAGACGTATATCTTTCGGGAGGAGTAGAGGTGGATTTCCTCGTCTGTATCGCCTACAAGGACGGTACCGGTGGGCGAATCTTCATTATAGAAGATACCACCCTGGTTAATATCTGCCTTAAATTCCGGATATACCGCCTTGAAAGCATCGATTACCTGCTGCGGTACCTCGGTGATTAAGCCGTGCCAGTATTTGCGCCATGCCTCGCACATTTCCGGAATACTCTGCGTGCTCTTGAAAGCATGCTGCGATTCCTGGCAGTTGCCACTCTGGGCAAGGATATGGACGCAAAGGGTCTTGAAGCGGAGGGTTCTTTCCTCCGGCGTTTCTTTATTCTTTGCCATATTGCTTTTCTTCTTTGTTTATAGGGCAAAGATAGGAGGTTTTTTCTTATTAGGGGGGACATAAAAAAGAACCCAGCGATGGAATCGCTGGGAACGGGGGCGAGAGGGGGATTATGCTTCGGGATCCTTTTTGGCTTCTTCTATAGTTTTGGTGAGAATAGCTTCATAGCCGGAAAGCTCCTCTTCGGTCACGATGTCAGAGAAATCCTGGCGAAGTTGGTCTATACGCTCCTTGATGCCTTTCACTCTTGTCTGGGTAGATGGCTTATCCTTACGAAGGATATACTTGATGCGGGCATCGGCTTCTGCCTTGTGCTTGGCGGCTGCATCACGGGCTGCTTTTACTTCCGGACGGTCGTTGGCAATCTTCTCGGCTACCTGCTCGGCAAAATGAGGGTCACGAGACTGCGCCTTCTCAAAGAATGGCTTGAACTGGGTGCGGAGGATCTGAGGGTCGATAGTAAAGGCTTTCTTTGCATAGGCGATGTATTCTGGATCGCCTGTCTTCTCGCTCAGTCGCAGATAGCATTCGCCCATCTCTCTATCTACTGCCTTGAAGATTTCCGGAAGAATATCGCTTTCGATTTCTACGGCTCTTGTGGCGAGAACGGCAATCTCATCCTCGGTATAGATGGCGCTTTTGCCTTGTGAGATGGCTTTCTCGTTGGCTTCTGCCATGGTCTTGGCATGCTCTGCCTTGCTTGCCATCTCGCTGCGGAGGTCACGCACGGTGTTCACCTGCTCCTGAAGGGCTGTAGAAAGGAATGGACGAAGCTGCATCAGGTTGGGCATGGTGGCAGCGATGCTTTCGCCGTTCGGGTTTGCCACGATACCATTATAGGTAAGTGGCTGCAGGGTGGTGTCCGGTTTTAGGCTAGGGAAGAGAGACTGCTTCGCCTCTTCCAGGGCTTTCTTTTTCTGAAGTTCGGCATACTCAGCCTGTTCCTGCTTGGTAGGTCGGCCAACACGTCGCTTGTCGGTAGCAGATGATGCAGCGTTGGCTTGAGAGTTGCTGTAGCTGTTGAGATAGGCTATCATCTGTCGGGTACGGCGATGGTAATCTTTAAACTTACGTGAGTTCTCAATAAATGAGCGTGCGTTACTTGCACCTTCCAGGAGAGACAATCCCTGCTCATAAGCATCCTTCTGTTCCTGGGTAAGCATTCTTGCGCCGATAGCTGGCTTCAAAATACTGATGATTTCCTGTAAAGATAAATTTTCCATAAATCCTTGTTGTTGTTATTTATTTGAAAATTAAGAATATTTTTTGCCTGTTTTTGGCTTAATTCCCGATTAAACGTCAAATTAAGCGGTTTTGAAGACGCTTGATATGACATTAAAACGGAAATAAGCCTTAGCACAGGATAGGAGTGACGAAGATACGAGAACCTTTTTGGTTGTTGTCGTAACCTTCGCTGCCACCTTTGTTATCCGATGATGAAGCGATGGAGGCGTTACTCGTCGATGATGAAGAGGTACTGCCTTCTGCGGCACTCTCAGCTTTGGCTGCATCGAGTTTGGCTTGCTTCTCGGCTTCCTCTTTCTTCAGCAACCGATGAATGCTTTCCCTTACGGTGATGGCATCATTGTGCGCTGTGGAGCGGGTCAACTTATCGAAACTGATAACTGATGTACGCTCCTTGAGATAGGCGGCTACAAGCTGACGTGCCTTCTTCAGCATCTTATCGTTCTCATCGGCTTGCAGGAGACGAGGAATAAAATCTTCGCCAAATGCTTCTTCCAGATATTCACTCTGGATAAAAAGCATATCGGGGATAAGACGGACGAACTTATCTCTGTTGCCGTAAATATCGAGATACGGCTGCAAAGACTCGCAGGTAGGGAAAAGCAGATCCCGATGATAGTAGTAGTACTTACTCTCCTGCCAAAGGGTTACGATTTCCTCTATCGCCTCATGCAGCTTCTTCTCGGCTTCGGCTGCATCATCTTTGCCGCTATCGGGTTCTTCATCTGTTCCTTCGGATGAGGAACCTTGGTTGCTGCCATCTGAAGGGGTACTACCTTCTGCATCATCTCCCGGTGTTTCGATAGGCATAGGAGTGTTCACTTCCTTTGCCCATCCCTCTAAGAGGGAAAGCAGGTTATTGAGCGAGGTCATTGCTGACTGGCGGTAGCTTTCCTTGCCTTGAGCAATCTGCTTGTCGGTGGCTACGGCATAGTCGTTGCTGGAGGCTACGTTGATACCGGAGCCATTCACAGAAAGGGCTTGCTTCTCGATGTTCTGCGCCATCGCATCGTTTACGATCATGCGCTGGGCATAAAGCAGAAGCTCGCTCCATGGGTCGTTGGTATAGGTACCATCGGTTACTGCATCGCAGAAGACTGAGGGGTCTATGCTTGCATACTGCTTACAGAGACGGTCGTATAGGGATGCTCCTAAGCGAGGCTTCAAAAAGTCCTTTTCGCTGTTGTCGAGCATACCCTGCAGGTTGGCTACATCGTCCACGGCATTGCTGGGGAGGTGGAGCCTGAGTTCTTGATTTGATGAGAGTATCATTTTCTTTTTGCTTTTACATTAAACATTATTCCTGACCTTGCTTGGCAACGCCCGTTTTGGAGTTATCGAGGGTAGTCAATACCTCCCGGTCGATCTGCCATATCAGGTGCTCGTCCCAATCGTTAAAGCGGCTCAAAACTTCCAGCGGGCGTATCATCAACTGCTGCAAGGGGGCAAACTGGATTTGCTTTACCAGGAAACGCTCTCTCAGGTCGGTACCGCCCGATGATGCCGTATCGCCAGGGGTGTTGCCGATAAGCTTTGCATCAAGTCCCATGGCAAAGAAGATGATGCTGCTTATTTCCTGCAACTCGGTTTTGTCGGCATTCGCCTGATCATTTGCCTTGGTTTCGATTTCCACGATTTCCCAAGCTTTGTGCTCTTTCCCATCGCTGCCCGTGAAAGCAGAAGAGATGAGCGCCTGACCTGCATTATCGGGGTTAGAGAGCCAGGTATTGATAGAGGTAAAGATTTCGTTCTGAATCTCGCCCTGGGTTTTCTTTTTCTTCTCACCCTGCTGCTGATAGAGCCTGCTGATATAGTCCTGATGGATATAGATCACTCTACCGATGATGTTGCTGTTGCGCTTTCGGGTAAGGCGGTCATCTACGATGGTGAAGGCATACTCGAAGATGCTGCCGGCAAAGATAGAGTGCCAAAGGGCATCGGCATAGTAGGGGCCGCCGAAATCTCTTGGCGACATGATGAAGCGGGTAGGGCGTTTCTTGCGGCTTACGTTCTTCTGACGTGCCTCGCGTATCTTGCGCTGCAAATCCTTTACGGCTGATGTGGTAGGGAGATAGGGGATAGCAGCTATCTTGCGGTCTTCCTCTTTCTGCACGCCGACGTATTGGGTTGGGTCGAGCCATTGGTTGCTGACGTAGGCATAGTTGATGCGGTAGTTTTCGTCCATGCGCTCCAGTCGGGTAGTGAAGATGCTGCGGTGCTTCAGACCGATCACCTTCGGAGTCCACTGTGCAGTAGGAACGGCCTTGCCGTTCTCGTCGAGGGAACGCTGATTGAGCTGGAGCTCTACAAAGCATTGTGACATCAGAGCCATATCTCCTGCCAGGTCGAGGAAGGTCTGCATCAGGTCGTTGTTTTCCAGAAAATCACGAAGCTGGGCATTGGTTTCTTCCCATTTGCGGAGAGCTTCTTTCAGAGATTTCATCTCCTCGCTTTCCCCTTCATCGGAGGATAAGACCTGCGATTGAACCGCAGAGAACGGTGACTCCTCCTGCTGAGACTGCCCGTTCTGGTTCTGCTGCTCGTTCTGGCGCTTGGCTTCGGCGGCTGCCTCTTCCTTGGCTTTCAGGTCAGCTATCTGACCTCGGAGCAGGACTCCTGCGCTCTCGTAAGGGATATATTTTTCTGTGATGTTACCGCCAACGTACTGGGTGTAGTGATACTTGGCTGCGGGACCGCGACCTACCAGTATCTTCTTGATGTAATCTACTCCTGCTGCGGTAAAAGGCGACATGCGGGAGAGCATCCAGATAAGGTTAGGCAGTCGGTTGGCTATACCCCATTCCATAAAGCCTAAGCCTTCGGTACCTACGCCTTTTGGTTTGCCCAGGTTCTCGCCGCCACTCGATGCAAAGATAGTGGAGACTTGCTGTCGTGCTGCAGAACCGCTTGCGTCGCCACCGCTTGCCGACATACCGGCTGTGGTCAGGAGCATGCTGTGAACGTAGTCGTTCCAGGAGAAGACTTTACCGCCACCATTCTTAAGCGGCGTAAAGGCATCCGGGCGAACGGCTACATAGCCTGCATCTTTCAGTTCCTCACTACGATGTTGGAGCTGCTGCAGGTTGGTTACTTTGTTTCTGTTTTTGCTTGCCATTTTTGCGTTTCTTTTTTATGTTATCCTGAATGTGATAGAAGAGATAAGGGTGGCGATATACGCACGCCCGCTTTTTCTCCTTGTTTCTGAGTGTAAAGTTAGGGCTTTTTATGGTTTTGGTAGGGACAAAGAGGGGTGGAGACCAGCGATGGAATCGCTGGGAACGGAGGCTCCTCTTCTTATTCATAATTGATAATGATCATAAAATCCTTGGCGATGGAGGAGATGGCATTACTGATACTCCCCCCGATTTCTAACCTTTGGGAGTGAGGGTTGGAGTACCAATCACCATCGGCTCTGCCTCTGCTTGCGCAGGTTCTTATTCGTATTGTTGACATAAAAGATTATCTTTCGTTACGGTGGAAATGCAGTTACTCCAGGGGTATGGGCTTGGGCGATGATACTTATCCTGATAACGGCAACCGCCTCTGTCGCCGTGTATCTTGCGATATGCCTTCGCTTCCTCGGTGCGATAGTGGGTAATGATGGCTTGCTTAATCATACTCCACAAATATTTTGGGCTGAAGTCCACCTCCCCCACATGTATTACAAGCAGGTGCTATGCCTTTTACCGCATACACTCGTTTTGCCAGTTGAAAGCGCTTGTCAAAAGGAGGCGTATTCAGCAAGCCTACTACTATCGTATGTATTTCGTTCATAACTTTTCTTTATTCATATCTGAAGGCAAGGAGATTATCCTTCGTGTGGAAGGTACCGATGCACTGCATCAGGAAGCTGTCACGGAAGAAGACGGCTTTATCACGATAATCGTTGGTGCCAGTCTGCTTGCGTACTTCCTTGGCGTGCTCTGTTCTTGCCTCGTGAATGGCTAATATCTTAATCATATTCTATTAATACAAGGGGTGGCATATCATTAGGATCATCCTCCTCCTCTTCGAGAGAAGGAATGCTACCTTTATCTATTATAACCTTATTCATACTCTAATAATATTGCCGCAGCCTTCGTCTGCGAGTTTGTATTTGGAAGGATATTCGACTCTCCATCCTTGGAGTAGTGAGCCGTGATAACATTCAGAATACCAGGAGGAGTGTTGATTGTTATGAAACTAATCATACTCTAATAATATTTTCGGTTTATCAACATCATGCCATTTGCCCCCCCACATAGGCATAAAGCGATACCTTTGGGGTGAACGATAATGCCGTTTTGGGATGGGCTATAAGAGCCAAGGATAATGGGGTGATTATTATTCATAATTCTACTGCTACGTAATAATGGTTTCTACTACTGATACCAGCTAAAACGGTATAGATAATATCTTTGCCATATTGCTTATTATAGGTATCGATCCACATGGCGTGATGTGGACGGAAACCGCGCTGATACATACGCTCCAGACGTGCGTTCTTTTTAAGCATACTCTAACAGTACACCCCCCCCCGTATTGTTGGATAGAGTAATGGTAGGGTATATACCTTTCACGCCACAGATATTACCATCAAAACCGGGCTTCCATTCATTAAAGTAAATGTTGCCTATTTTGTCTATCGTATTATTCGTATTCATATAACACTACTGTCATGGGATAATGCGCAAGCGTTAAGATATTGGTAGGACCTGTCGACTCATAGCGAGTTGTTAAGGTGGCTGCACATTCTCCGTCTGTTACGTTTACTGCCTGCTGATACCCCCCCACTAATCATAGGCGAAGGTTTTGCAACATGGGTTAGACTGCAAATCATTTTCTCTCCAAAAACTGATGATACATACTATCCAACTTAGGATTTGAGAACTTGCCGTTTTCTTTCCAATCGTTGAATAACGTCATTACGTCGGTATGGATGGAAGAAAGCTTTTCCTGCATCTCTTTCGGAGTGTGGTACCAAAGATGCGACTCTTTCGTGAAGAGGGTGAGGATGGCTTTTAATGCCATCGCATTCTCATGGCTCGGCTCTATCTCAAACTGATGGAAGACGCAGGTGTCTTTATCGTTTGCCTGGAGGAACTTGCTGACGGCTTCATCTTTCAAGAAGAACCTTGTATCTACTTCCTCCTGCAACACATCTTCCAACTTCCTCTTCAGCGGAATAGGGTCGGGGAACTGGTAATCGAAGGCTACATCTTTTCTCATCGAAAGGCAGAAAACTCGGTCTCGGTTCTGCGGAACACCATAGTCTTTGGCATTGAGGCGTGCCCATCGGCTTACGTAGCCGAGAGACGAGAGTTTATCAAGCCACTTCTGAAAATCGGGCATAAACTTTTCGCTTACCAGGGCTGCCACATTCTCTTGAAGCAGATACTTCGGACGCAATACCTCCACGGCATCGGCTACTCGCCACAATAATGCCGAGCGGGTATCGGATCCTTCCTTCAACCCCATCTGCTTGCCGGCTTGCGATATATCCTGACAAGGTGAAGAATAGGTAAAAAGGTCGATTTCTTGCCCCCCCCACATTATTCTTTACCTGTTGCCAGTCGATTTTGGTTATATCGCCCAAGGCTTTGTCAGCAAACTGCGGAAAGATGAGGTTGTGCATCTGACAGGCATACTTATCTATATCGCTCCAGCCTACGCACGTCCAGCGGAAATCAGGGTGCTGCTGGGCGAGAACATCGGCTGCCATCAACTGCGAGTCGTAACCGGAGAAGGTGGTGAGGATAAGTTTCTCACCATGGTTCTTATCTACCGGATAGGTAGGGAGTTGGTCTTCTGGGAAGAAATCGGCAAAGAATGAGGTCTGTGCCTCACGCTTTGGCTCTTTCGGATACCAGAGTTGCTGATAGATGGCTGCGAGCACATCTACCACGATAGAATTTCCAGCTTGCTTGTATTGCTGACTAGCCGATACCGCCATATCCTCTGCCTTTCCCTTGCTCTTATAGCCAGCTACTCGCTCGGCTGCCTGGGCATTGGTACTCTGCATCATGCGGATCACATCATCACGCACACCCATGAGTCGGAAACACTCAAAGGGTGTCAGCTTTCGGATAGCATAAGACTTGATGGCCTTATCTTTGAAGTTGAATTTTGTTATCATTTTGTTTTTGCTCTATAAATCGTTAATCATACTCAATGAATACTCCTGTCCTGGGGAAATGAGCCAAAGACATTAAATACTCTACACACAAACGTTCGTATCGAGTATTTAGTGTTACGGCCACCCCACCCATACAAACATTCAAAGGCTGTTGTCTAACCATATACAAATCAAGAGAACGAGTCAGGCTCTAAGTTGGCAATATAACAATAATACTGCACGTCGTATTTGCTAATAAACATTCGCCAATTCTGTTCGTCGTGGTCGAAATGTTCATGCACAAACGCTGCGCCCCCGCGTCGCCAACAGAGAAGCGACCCTATGCAATGCGGTTTCTCTTCGGCTGGGTGCCTCAGTTGAGCAATGTTGCGATATTCTGCTGTATTATTCACTTCTTCATCACAAAGAGACACATTTTTGGCGCTTATGCCATTTGCTTCATTCTCAAGGCAAACTACATTTTCTGTTGTCTGACTTTCTATCATCTCAGAAGCCTTTTGTGACAAGAATATCACGTTAGGCAGTCGGTTGTTTCTTTCCATAATCTTATTGTTTTATAATTCTACAAACACAAACGGGTTGCTGCTGGCAGCCGTGAGTGCGTTCACCAATTTACCACCCCCAACGGTGCGGCTACGTCTTAGGGCAGAAGTGGGGTAACTTAAATCGGCTGCACCTGGTGCAGGACAATCGGTATAGCCTTGCTCTGTAGCCTGACGGATGCGCAGGAAGGCTTCTCCTTCTATATCCACGATTTCAAGAAACGGACGGTCGAAGGTGGAGTATATCCGATAGAGAGAACCATCGGGATAAAAGCCATATCTCTTTCCGTTCTTGATAATCGTTCCTCGCTTGTATTGAGGTGGTTTATTGCTACTCATATTTTTCCGTTTATAACTCCTCTATCAGAAACACGTTCTGCTCAAACGCATTGATAGTAATGGTAGGGCAGAGGCGCGTGTTTAGAATGCCGCCCTTATTCTCGCCTCGTGGGTATTGGTAAAAGCGATGGTTATTCATATTCTATTATAGCCTTCGCCCTTATCATTTGTTCCTTCTCATCTTTTCCATTTCCTCATTCTCTTTCGACAACCTTTCGAGGTGTTCTAGAACTAGGGAGTAGGATTGGGTGTTGACCTGATCTTCTGTTAGGCCGGCATACTTCTGCATCGTAGCGGTGGTGGCGGTGTAGATTTCCATCGGAGTTTGTGACTTTTTATTATCTACCTTCTGCACCTTGAAAACGTGAGGGTAGCGATGAGCTAGGGTGTGCATGATGCCGCTCCACCAGAAGAGGATAACCTGCCAGTTGGCTTCCGGGTAATTGACGAAATAATTTGCGTTCTCGGTGAACTGCTTCGACTCGTAATGAAAATCGTATTTCGTGATGCCTGTTGTCGGATCAACGTACTGGGTGGTAGTGTTGAAGATGGTGGCTAGGAACATGTTTCTGGCGCTGGCTACACTCTGAGCTTGCGTCTGAAGTTGCTCCTCGGTGAACTTATTCATCTGCTTCATCTTTACCAGGTTATTGCTTAACTTGGTGTAAGTCTGCATCATATCGCTAGCAAAACGGTATTGCTGCCAGGAGAAGCCATCGAGGTCGGTACTCGGACCACGGAAGGCTTTGGCACGACGATACCACTTGGCTTTCTGCCCGATAATCGGATAGGGGAAGAGGGTTAGGAAATTGCCGCTATCTGCATCCAGCCAGTCGAGAAGACCTGCGCCTTGAGCGATGTACTCAGGGGAGGTCTTATCGTTGGTTTTGGCTTTCGGAGAGAGCCAATAGTTGAGCTGCCAGAGATAGAGGGGGAAAGGAGTGCCCTTGCTCTGACCAGCGATAGAATCGCTGGGAACGGAGGCGAAAGGGGAGAGGAGCTTCTTCAGAAGGCTCTTCTTCTGCGGCTCTATACTTACAAGGTAGTGCTGCTCATTGATAGGCATGCGAGGGTCGGGATAGGCATTGATGCCTATTCCGGCAAAGAGGAAGAAAACGGCTATCTTCACCTTCTGCATATCGAAGGGATGATAGCGGTCTGCCTTGGCTATCTGCTCCTGCATGATGAGGGCAATCTGCTCCAGCTGGGTAGGGGTGCATTGGTTCCAGCCCTTCGGAATTGTAAGATTTATTTGTTCTTGCATATTCTTATTTTTTAAAGGTAAAAAAGCTTTTGCCCTTACAGGGCGACATAAACCACATTCCATATACCCAGGGTGTTGCCCTGGGCTAGGAGCTTCTGCCCTTTCAGGGCGTGCTATTGGACCAGCGATAGAATCGCTGGGAACGGAGGCTAAATGGGGTAAAGTTCTTTTTACCTTTTTACCTTTTTACTCTTTTACCTTTAGAACGGCAGGTCGCTGTTAGGATCATCGTAACCTGGCATTGATGAATAATCATTGCCTCCATCTGCTGGCGGTACATAGGCGGTAGCGTTGCCAGCGGCTCCGTAGGCTTGCTGTGGGTAGGTTGGCTGCTGGGCGGTAGGCTGTGGCTGATAGAGACTGGCGATACGCTTATTCATGCGGGCACGGATTGCCTTAAAGAGATGAGAGTTCTCATCATTGAAATCCTGATTTACGATGTCAGGATCTTTATCCTTGTTAGCTTCCTTCACCTGCTCTACGAGTTTAGGGAAATTCTTTGCTACTGCCTTGATGTACTCGTTGGAGAAGGAGATGTGCATTTCGTGGGTAGGTACGCTCACTTTTGTGTCGCCACGTTCGGCTGCAGTCTGGCGAATCTTATTCTTATACGCCTCATTGAAAGGGTAGATGCCAACTCTCAGTTTTGCCTGAGTTTTACTTGCATCATTCTTTGATTTCTCTACTCTAATTTCGTTCACATCGATAGGAATGCAGACGTAAGGACGCTGCGCATTCTTCTCATCGATACATACTAAGACCTTTGCTCCATTCAGAGACAAAAGGTCAACATTTCCATTGTAAGAAGCCATTTTTTTTACTTTATTTATTTGTTAAAAACTTATTTTCTTGCCGCCATTGGCGATGAGACTGCCGTAATTGATAGCATTGAGTCTGCGGAGCCAACCTGCCTCGAAGACCTGCTGGCTAGGGTGCTTGGCGATGATGCCGAGGATATACTGCTTGCGGCGAGCCTTGATGCGCTCGAAGAACTGCTTAGAGTTCTGACTGTTGAGCGCCTTGAGGGTTTTGTTGCCTACGATACCATCGGCGGTTACTCCTAGCATTGCCTGTACGATGGTGATGCCTGGTGTGCCGCTGCTCCAGACCCAATCTACCAGAATGTTGGCGATGCTCTGGTCTTTGATGCCATCGGCTTTCAAGCGGTTCCAATAGCAACGGCGAAGGATGGAGATAGCATCGGCTTTGGTGATAAGCTTTACATCCTTTGCATCGATGCGGCCATCATGGTTCTTGTCGTAACCTTGGGTTTGCCAGGTTTTCAATGTTACGCCCATATTGGTAGGACCGCCCTTGTCATTGGGGTGGTTTACGTAACCTCCTTCAAAGGAGAGAATGAAATCTGCAAGAGGTTGAATCTTTGCCATATCTTTTCTGTTTTATCGTTTTTATTTCTTCTGAGGGCAAAGATAGGGGTTTCGATTTTATTCGAGGGGACAAAGAAAGCCTCCCTGCGGCTTTTGTAGGCGCAAAGAGGCTTCAAAAAATGTTATCCCAATCTTTTTACTTTAAATACTTGCACTCGCTAGTGCGAAATCCAGATTACCTATATCAAAACAAACTACATCATCGCGTGAGCGGACATATAGTCCCATATCTTGGTACAATCGTCTTCTTCGGGCTGCCAGTCTGCGTCCTGGAAATAGAAGAGATAAGCTGCCTTGATGATTTCATCTTCTGTCATATCGCTGCACAGGTCAGCGTACATGGCATTGAAGGCAACATACTTATCCCAATCGTTCACCTTATCATGGAACTTCATGCCCTTGGTGGCATTCACTATCTGCGATTTGGTCCAGTGTGCACCTGTTCCTACCAATTCGCCATTCTCGCCTTTCTTGCTATACACAAGATGGCAGACATCATGGTTGGCCATTTTCTCGCTGTAATGACGATCATAGAACACTGCGTGCTGGTGACGGAGGATGCACCAGTACAATTCCGGATTTGTTTCCTCCAGGGAGGCGAGGTCGCAGCTCAACTGCTCCATCGCCTCCATCATCTTCTTCTCGGTAGCCACGCCGTGAGCGCGGGCTTGATCTATTAACTGAATATACTTCATCGTCTTTTACCTTTCCTTTTGTTGGTGGATAGTCATGCGATGGTGAGTGTTAAAGGAGCATCGCACACGAAAGTCTTGCTGCAGGAGCAGCAGGCTACCTTGACAAGACGGTTTTTCACGCTGCCAAGAGATGTGGTAACGTTCGTGATTGCCGTAGCAGAGAAGACAGGAATGGTGAAATCCTGACTTACTACCTGTGAGCGGGTGCAGCAGGAGCCACAGTTGCAAGGCACGTAACTGATAACACCTTCTACATGAATCGTTATGAGATATTGCGAAGTACCCACGTTGTCAATACTCTTTACTGAGAACTGAGGGTTGAAAACCGGAGTCTCGTCCACGCATGAAGGAGCACAGAGCTGCTGCGTGATATTTACATCATAATAGGGAGCAGTGGCGGTTGCACCTACTGCAAGCGTAGCCATGATGCAGGCTGGAATTGTTCTTTTATTCATAGTCTTTTCTGTTTTAATAGAGCGACGACTTCACCGCCGCATTAATGTTTCACCTGATAGCCCTGGGTCTTCTCTACCGGAAGGTTCTTCTGAAGAAGGTCGGCGAGTTCGTCAAGATCTTCCTCGTCAAAGGTTATAACACCCTCCAGGATAGAGAGCGGTCCTTTGTAGCGAAGCTGCTCTACCACATCGTGCGCCATCTGCGGAATGCTCTCTTCGGGGATGTTCCCGAAATACTTGGCGAGCATCGGGGTGACAAACGCATTGACCACAGGCTGAATCATCGGTTCTATATCGGCTTGCAGAGAATAGTTGCCACTCACCAGTCCCATGCTGCCGATGGTAGCCTGGAGAGACTGGAGCATAGGCAAGTGCATCAGATTGCCAGCCGCTATCTGAGAGATGGCAGGGCGTGCCCATTCGGACACCACCGCTGCCAGGATTTGCGAGTTCTTGTAATCCATATCGTTTATTCCTTTTATCCGAAAATACGGTTACTGGTTACAAGCGCATCCGCATCCCATCTGACAAACATTGCCTGATGGAATCATCAGCTTGGTAACACTCGTGAGTGAAGCTACCTGCGATTTCAGCACGTCGATATTGGCGTTGGCAGCGGCATTATATGCCATCTGCTCTGCGTTGACCGCCTGCTGTGCATCCTTGTTGGCATCCACCTTGTTTTCGAGCTGACGAATCTTACCGTCAAGATACTGAGTAACATCTACCATCTTCTTGTCGGTATAGTTCTCACTCTTCTGGATAGCAAGTTCCGTCTTCAATGTAGAGTTCTCCTGAATAAGGTTGGTCTCACTCTTGGTTACAAAGCGTGCATCCGGATCACTCGGATTGGCAGTCATGCCATTGTTACCTCTACCGAGGTTAAACAAGGATGCACCGCCACCCAGCAAACTGGTAGCCAAACCTGCGATACCAAGTCCAAGGGCGGTATTACCCAATCCCTTGCTGGCAACATCATAGTTGCCATCATTCGTTTTTACCTGCATAGTTTTTTGTGTTTAAATTCTTCCAATATCGGAATCGTATGCAAAGGTAACATGAATGAAGTAAACAGAAAAGTGATTTTCATTAGATGTTCTTGCGGATAAATCATGAAGCAGGAACACTTATAGACGAATAAGAAAAAGTACAAACGTGCAGAAGTACATAAGTACAAATGTACTTTGGTACAAAACTACATGGTTTCTTCCAAAGCCTTGATATACGGGATGGCTTCGTCCCTGATAATGTCGAGGAAGAGTTGTGCCGAACGCTTCATAGGTACATCCTTCATCCAGTGGGCATTGCTCATCAGTTCTTCTCCTATGCCATGGATAGGACGAGCTATAAGGGTAGGGTGATTCTTCAGATACAGTTTCGGCATAAAAGTAACCAGGTGAGTATCTTCTATGATGGCAAGGTCTTCGTCTGGGTCGCTGACGATACACTTTACGCTTAATTTGGTGAGATCGTTCTGCAAATATTGCTGAAAGGTGTTGAAAACACGTTCGCCTACATCGGGCATGATGATGCCGTGCTTCAGCAGGTCATCGTATGTTACCTTATCTTTTCTGGCAAGAGGGTGTGTGTTTCTAATGATGGCGCAAATACTGAATGGGATGCAGGGCTGGCTCTCGATACCCTCGTTGGTATAGGCTTCGTTCATCGTAAAAGCGAGATCCAGCATGTGGTCTCTCAACAGGCGGTTCAGGCTCGTTGCCTTGGAAAATTCGGCATTCACTCTTACGTTAGGGTATCGCTCCATGAATATAAGTGCAGCCACACGGATATAGGGGGCGATAAAAGAACCGACACCGATGCGCAGTTCTCCGGTCATGCAGTTGTTGAGTGCATTGATATGCTCCTTGCAGTCTTCCGTCAACTTCAGTATTTCCTTGGCACGTGGCAGAAGTGCCTCCCCGTTCTCGGTGAGCATAATGCTGTGCGGTGTGCGTATCAGTAGCTTGCAGCCCAGTTCGTCCTCCAGAGCCTTGATATGCTGACTGATGGCTGATTGGGTGACAAAGCATCGGGAGGCGGCGATGCTGAAAGAAAGCGTCTCTGCCACATGCACAAACGAACGTAAATGTCTTAGTTCCATAATCTCTTACTCTTTTAGTTACACTATATATATATTAAAATTTTATGCTGCAAAAATAAGAAAAATATTCTATGCGGAGACGCATCTTGCATTAAAAAATCTAATTATGGAATAAGATATTAAGAAATGAAAGATATGTGCAGTTTTAAATGCGAAAAGCCCCGGTATCTTGCCTTATCTTGTTAAGGATTAATACCGAGGCTTTGATTTATAGAGTAAATTGCCAATGGAAACGCATTGGATAGGGGGAGCGATTATTCATCGTTTTCGCCGGGCGTAGAGGTTTCATCATTGACAGATGCTACCTGCTTGCTCCGCTTAGATGACTGCTGTGAAGCGGAATTGGTATCGCTCTTGTCAGTTCCGCTTACACTTCCCCCGATGTGCCTGCACCGTTGCAGAGAGAATCCCAGCCACTTTCTGGTGTAGCAATCTCATAACGGCCAAATGTTGTCGGACTGAGGGAACCGCTCAGTGTGACTACACGATCATCTTCTGGTTTTTTGCCCGTGTCTCCTTTAATATTACCGGAGTCGTACTTGAAGTCGTGCTGTTTGTCGTAAATGATGATTGATTTATCACCATCCTCGATGATGTAACCACACTTGAGGTTATTGAGACCACGAGCCACATACGCAGAATCAGCACTTACGCTCTCAAGAACGTAGTCCAAAGTCTGCTTAAAGCCCTTTCTGAAGCCCAAGTTTTCCCAGGTGTGACCCTGACCGCCATCCTGGCACTCAAACTTGTAGAGACCCTTACCTTTCTTGAAGGACGCAGCTGTCAGCGCTGCATAGGTGTTCTTACCTACCTCTGGTGAGAGAGGGGCAGCGAGCTCACTCTTGATAAAGACATATACGTTTACGCCAAGACCACCGAAGTTCTCCAAGCATTCGTTCTCGGAGAGAATATCCTTGATCTCTGGGCATGTTACATTTTCTGCCATAATTGTATCTTTTTTGAAGATTAAACGAAATGGCGGCGGAAGCCATATTCCGCCAGGTCAGGCGACCGCCGCCGAGGATTTATAGAGGTTTGCCTTTTCCCGGTTGGACCAGCGATGGAATCGCTGGGAACGGGGGCGAGATGGGGCTAATCCTTCTTGAAGAAGGCGGTGATACCCATGCTCATACCGGTGGCGGCGAATTGGATTTTCCTCTCCTTGCTGCCAGTGCTCCAGTGAGAGAATACATCGGTAGTGCCCTCTGCCTCCAGGGTAATAACCTGGTTAGGGGTTGTGGCTACTGGGGTAGTGTACTCTACACCGTTTACCTTCACCTTACCATCGGTAACATGAGAAGCATCCTCCATGGCGGTTGTTACCACAAGGTTAGAGTTGGTGTAGTCACCAGCTACGTACTCAGCTGTAGCAAGGCTTCCGTCTGACATCGCAAAGGCGTATTTGAACGGATTGCGAGGTGCCAACGCCCCCTGAATTGACTGAATCTGAAACTGTACGTCACGCATATCGGTGTCAGTGCCGACCTTAACACCGACGTAAGTATTGTTGCTAAGTGTATCAACACCGTAAACGAAGTTCTTCTCGATGGTAGCGTACATACGATCACCTTCACCGAAGTCTGCGATAGGGCAGATGGTTACACGAGAGAGACCTGGAAGCTTGAAGTTACCTCCTACCTCATAGTCAACCTTGAAGTTGCCGTGGAACTTGTTAGCGTAACCTGCAGCGATGTACTGGGCAGTCTGCTCGCTCATGTAAACGAGTGTGTTCTGCTTGCGCAGACGAGCATCCCACTTCATGTGCCATGCCAGGAAGTTATCGTATGGAGTAGAGTCATTGTTGTCAGAAGGCTCTGCGATTGACTCACAAGGAATCAAGTTGCCGTTAGCCTCGCTGATAATGCCAGCCTCGATGTCGTGCTTGATACAGGTATGGAAACCGTCGTAGAGAGCCAAAGCCTGCTCTGAAGCTGGAGTGCTCTCGTCACCCTTATCAAGACTGATGTCGCCATTCCACAAGCAAGCGGTAAGGTTGTCGGCGTAGTTACGGAGAATTGCGGTAGCAGCCTCGGTTGCGAGAGGGTACTGACCCTGTGCGTCTGTACCGAATACTGTTTCACAGTACTTGTCGATGTTATCGGTATAATGGTCCCAAGCAAGCTTGCAGACGATTGTACGTTCTTTCAAAAATCCCGCCTCGCTGTTCACCTTAGTGTGAACATCCTTACGACGGGTGGTACCGCCCTTACGGAGCAAGATGTGAGTTGTGCGCTTGAACTGGATACCAGTGATGATGTCAATCTTCAAGCGGTCCATCTCCTCTGCATCGGTGTAACCTGGACCCATGAGGATTTCCTTAGTTACCTGCTCGGCTACATGCTGCAAGGCAGTAGTGCCAATAAAATCTTTAGGAAGTGTTGCCATAATTTCAATTACTAATTAAAAAATGAATAAGAATGTTTTAACCTGAATACTTAGTGTTATCCTGATGATGGAGGGCTTACTCCTCGCCACGCATAAAGCGCTCGTAAGCTGCCTTGCGCTCTGTATTGGTCTTATACTTCGATGGGTCGAACTCACGGAGGTTCTGAGCCTTTGCGCCCTCACCGTTATTCTGAGGTGCTGCACCCTGTGCTGGCTCCTCACCTGGGTTCTCATTCAACTCAGCGATCTGAGCGTCCTTGTCGGCGATGGTCTGCTGGGCAGTAGCGAGTGAAGCCTGGGCAGTCTTCAACTCCTCATCTACCTTAGCCTTCTCCTCATCAGCCTTTGCCTTGGCATCGTTGAGGGCTTTGATGTCCTCATCGGCCTTAGCCTTTGCCTCTTTCAGGTTCTTAATCTCCTCGTCCTTCTGGGCGATGGTTTCAGCGAGTGCGTCGTGCTTTGCCTGAAGGTCAGCAAGACTCTGCTCTGCTGTGGTGGCTTTCTGCTTTGCATCAGCCACAGCCTGCTCCTGCAATGTAAGATGAGCTTCGAGTGTATCGAGCAGTGGTGCATTCATGAATGCGCCTTCCTCCTTTACCTCAATCTGCTGACCATCCTGCATACCGCAAGCGGCGTTGATCTTTAGATAATTTGCCATATTGATTTGATTTTGGTTATTTGATAAATGTTGATTGTTGAATGTTGAATGTTGACTTTCCGGGGGGTTATCCTCCGGTTCCGGCTTTTGGATAAAAGCCTCTCGGTTGATAGGCTCGGCGGTGCCGTTGTAGAGAGCAAAGCAACGCTGAACGCAACCCATAAAGGTAGACTGGTCATCCATAAGGATTCCCTTCACGTCTTCAGCATTGAATATCTTTCCATGAAGATGCTCATCTTTTGCGTTAGGGCAAGCCTTTTTTACATCAGCTCTGAACTCAACACCCAGTTCAGCAAGCTCTTTTACGAGTTCCTTGCTGTTGTTCTTGTTGGCGATGTCACGATAAGCCTTATTCTTATCGAATGACTCCGGGTCATACTCCTCGTGATAAGTCTCATCTGTGTATTTATCCTTTGAGCCATTAGCCAAAGTATAGAAGGCAGCCATCACGCCGATGCAACCAACCTGGTCTTTCGGATTCAGGTAATATCGCTCATCGCAAAGAGAGGCGAGATACATACCTGCGCTGGCACACATGCCATCTACCAGGGCGATGACCTTCTGACCCTTGGAGTGGGCATAGTCGATAGCAAGTGCGTAATCGTTCTTAGCCCAAGCCGAACCGCCAGGAGTATTAATGATAAAAAGATGACCTCGGCAAAGCGGATGATCAGCTGCACGCATCATCATATCGCGATGGTCGATAGAACCATAAGAGCAATATCCACCATTCCGGGTGATAGGACCATCTACAGTGAGAACCGAAACGAACGGGAAGTTCTGCGCCCGCTCATCCTCTTCCGGATAGTCGAGCTGATAGTGACCCTTCACCTGCTTGCCATCCTCAGAAATCTGATATTCCTCCGGATAGTAGGTGTTGCCTTTTTCATCCTCTGCAGTGACGAATCCACAAGTCTTTTCCGGTTTGGTAAACACTGTATGAGTATTTAGGTTCTGCTCAATCGATTTGCGAATGCCATGCACAAAATCGGGGTTCACCATCCACTTCTTTTCGGTCAGAATTTCATAAAGACCTTTCATGTGGGTAATAAATTTTTAAAAATAAATGTATGTTATCGTTATCCTGAATACAAATCTCCTTACCTTATTTAGCAAAAGAAGACCTTTCAATATTTCTGACGGCAAAGGTAATAGGAATACATGGGCATATAGGGACAAAAAAATGTTGAATGTTGAGTGTTGAATGTTGAATTAGCCTAGCGGATAAAACAAAAAACCCTGCGATCCTCACGGACAGCAGGGCTAAAATTAATATAAAATTTCGATACTATGAAATATATGTTTACTAAAACTAGAAGATAATTAAGTACTATAAATTTATGATTGATCAAGCTATCGTTATCGGAATAAACTCTGACATCGCCTGACAGGTAGCCGTGATGCTACGCGTCTCAGCATCTTTCTGAGCAGTCATGGAATCAGTGATACTGAAGGTACCAGGCAGCGTATGACACAGAAAAAGCGAATCATCCTTCTTACGCAAGACTATATAATAGTCCTTTCTGTGCATTTTTTTGATGATTTCGGGTATATTCGCCTTTCCGTCACTAATATTGGCTGTAATCTCGAACTTGAAGACGGTACCGTTGCCGCCCTCTGAAGAAGTCTGCTTTGCCGTGATGCTATCAGATATGACGTAATTGTCGCCTTCGCTGAGGGCAATATGGAGTGTTTCGCCAGCAAACTTGCAGCCATTTATCTGCAATATCATCGGTATGCTGAAGGGAATAGGAACGGAGCTTTCCAATACGGCATAAAAATAAGCATCGGTTACTCCATCCAGAAATAACTCTCTGCAACTATCAGGTAATTTCATAACTTTTCTTTGATTTAGCTATTATTTAACTTTTGTTTATACATGAATTAACACCTATTATATAAGGTGTAAAATCATAGCCACTGCACTTCGTCGATGCGGTTAGGCTTATCACGACTGTCCTTATACTGCATATCCACGCAGGAATAGCTCTTGAAGAAGCAATGCTCCGTGCGGAACCACCTGCCGATGATGCGACGCAACACGTCTTTTTCTTCCTCGCTGGTTTCTATGCCGTAACGCATTAAATAACGCTCCAGCATGGCGTTATGGGAACGGGCGATAACCCTGCCTTTGGAAGTGCAGAAGTCGAAGGTGGAGAGTGCCCATTCTACCAGACTGCGCTTGAAATCGTTGTTGAGTGATACCGCCAGCGCCCTCATGCCGTGCGTATCGAGTGTAAAGGTAGGCTTTACGGGATAAACGGTATCGACAACTTCTACCTCGCTGGGCAAGCGGATGCAGAGATAATCATCGTGTGACCCCTTGCCATCGGTAAGGCGGCCATTGAGCTGCTGCACCTCCTGAAAGGTGAGCCAGCTTCCGGCATCACGGCGCATCACTACCTTGCCTCCTGCAGGGTGCTTGCCCGACAGCATATTGCACCATTGCTGCTGCGAGAAACAGCCGAGGTCGATACGGCTGCTTTTCGCAGGGGCGCTGATAAGCGAATTGCGCATGATGAACTGCTCGTGTGAGTAGTTGCTGAACACCACCGGCTCATCCTTGGCCAGGGTGAACTTAGGGTCGCGGTGCCGGAAAAACTGGCAGCGGGAGGTTGGGAGACGGAGATAGATATTTGGCATTTTTTTTGAATGTTGAATGTTGAGTGTTGAATGTTGAATTAGGCTAGCGCCCTTGAGTCCACTAGGCCTGCAACTTGTAAGGAATGCTTACAAGTTTATTAATTACTTCAGCGAGAAGCCTTTCTGCTGGGCATAGTAGAGCATGATGGCATCGGTAACGTTCAAGCAATACTTCTGGATAGAGTTACCTTCCTTCGGCTTGGGCACCAGTTTGTCGAGTTTCTTGGTCTGCTCTTCGTCGATGTTGAAGGAGAGCTTTACGGCATCGATATACTTGCCTCCACTATCGGTAGCGCTGATGAAGCTCTCATTGAACTTATCTTTCTCACCGAAGAAGAGGTTGATGGCCTCTACCATCTGTTCCTGAGTGAAAACAGGAAGGGTAGGATGCAGCTTGCGGTATTTTGCCGAATAGGTCAGCATACGCTTATTCATATAAGCATTGATGCTGTCGGCATACTCATAGTAAAGGGCGTAATCTTTCGATTTCTCGTCTTTCTTACGGGCAAAATCGAAGAAACCGCTCAACTGACGGAGGCTTGCCATCACGCCGTCAAACTGCTGAAACTCGCTGGCACCTTTGAAGATTTCCAGCATATCGCCCTTCACCTGGGTAAGCAGGTTTTCGAGCGTTTCAGACAGGAACGTTATCTTATCGAGATTGGTATTCAGCTGGTCTACCTTCTCCTGTATGCCCGGACGGCTGTAGTCTACGTAGTAGCGTGACAAATGACCGAAACTGAGGAAATCGTAAGTTATCTCACTGTGCAGATTTACCTGCACAAGCAGGGCATAGATGGCATTGGCCAACTTTGCATCTTTTTCCTGGATAGCCTTGATGAGGGGTGCCATCTGAGGTGCGCCCTGCGGTATGCGGTTGGCAGCACGTACCAGTTCGTTGCGGTTGCGCACGGCATCGGCAAACTGAGGATCAGAAAAGATTGCCTCCAGGGTTTTGGCGTATACTTCAGATGGCACATCTTTGAAGTTGAAGGTGTAGATGGTAGGGAGCTGACGGATTTTAGCATCCCGCCTTGCCATAGCCTCCATCTGGTGTTGCTGCTGTTGTTTTTTCTTGTTTTTATTTCCCATTGCTATTTTTTGCTTTTTATTGCCAAGCATTAATTGGCAAAATACTCTATTTACCATAATGAGCGTTAGAGATAGTGAGTAGTGATTTTACCTTTAAATCTCGAAGTCCTTATCATATTCCATCATTCTCTCGGTAATGATGCGATGAATCAGATAGCCTATTTCCTTGGCGTTAGGATGCGCCTTGCCGGTACTTTCATGGAAGCGGAGGTCCAGGATATGTTTCCACTCCTTGAGGGTATAGGTATAAGCTACCACCGTATAGGTATCGAGAGGAAGAATGCCGCGAGCATCCTGCGGCTTCATGCCTGATTTCAACAATCGGCGATAGAGCCAGTCGGCAATCTTGCAGCCGGAGAGATAGAGGAACTTCTGCCATCGGGTGCCTTCATGCAACCAATGCGGACGGGCAATCTGCACGCCACCTTTCTTCTCCAGGTTCACATAGCGGGTGCTCTGCTCGCTGATACAGTTAGGCGATGTACGGTTCAGCTCACGGCTGGTGCTGATCTGCGTGGTAACAACCATGGTCATGCGGAGGAGATAGAACGCCTTTTTGCATTCATACTTCAGTGCCTTCTCAATGAACTCATCTTCCTTCACCTGGTAGGACGTGAGGATTTCGAGAATATCGGGATGCTCGGCGAGGAACTGCATGTTGCTGCTAATCCATACCTTCTTTTCCTGCACAGCATAGTTGATGTAAGGTGAAGCAACGAGGAGTGACCAGAGAGACCTCGGCAATTTATTATCGTTCTTTACGAAGAAATAGAGGGTGCCGTGACGGAGCATAGAGCGATGTCCGCTCTTCCAGAAACTGTTAACCATCTTTACTGCCTGTTCTTCCCGAAACTCCTCTTTCTTTTCTTCAGAAAGTTTCTCGTCAGGCTGTTTGCCTTTGCTCTTGTAGCAGATTCTGCCTACTCGGGCAACCTGTTGAGTGCCGGTCTTCTGAGGCCACCACTCAACACCAGGAATTATCATTTTCATATCTAAACTATCAATTATTAATTATCTTTCAATGCTGCCTTTATATATTCGGAAAGTTTTGAGCTTTCCTGCTTTTCCAGACTATAGTTCGTTATCTGCAGAGACGTTGTGATTACTGACTGCATCAGAGCGTAGAGCGAAGAATTGTTGGTGATGACGTAATCGAAACTGTTTATATCCATTGTTACCCGATATTCGTCACGCTGCATTCTTTCTGGAGCGATGCCACGAGCCTTGAGAGTTTCGGGCTTGGCAGCTACGTAGATATTCACCAGTTCAATATCAGGGAATCGCTCGCAAATATCCATGATGCCCTTTTCGTCGATTACGTAGATGGCGGCATCTTTTATCTGGTCGAGTTCCGTCCAATACTTATAACCTCCATACTCGGTATAGGCAAGCATTTTTTCTCTTGGGATATTGCACTCTTTTACGAAGATGTGCTCTCTGCCGTTTACCTCGCCTTCACGCATAGGTCTGGTGGTATAGGAGCAAAGAATGGGCACATGGAGTGTCATCCGCATCAGCTGAGCAACCGTATCTTTTCCGGAGCCAGCCTGACCTACTATTGCAATAATCTTCTGTTTCATATCTTTTGTTTTGTAAAGTTTTTATATACCGAGAGAGTAAATAAATAACACACGGCTTCGATATGGTTTCGAATAGGCTTCGATATGGCGAAAGCTTTTTTAGCCATCTGTAAATTTATTTTTACTTTCTCAACACCTTGTTTCCCATAGGGAAAAACGTGAGGTTTCTCAGGCGTTCCAGCGAAGGATATTGCTGATTTACTCTGTCTCTAAAATCGTCCATATCGCCCATATCTACCATGTATTTTCCCAATGCAATTTCAAAGTTCACCGGGAACGTCATTACTATCTGCCGGAGGAATTTACCCCCCCCAATCATCACATCGATTGTTACTTTCATCCATCGCTGACCTTTCTTGTCGAGCCATGCCCCCTTGGGGATTTCTACTTTTCTCTTTGCCATAATCTTATATCTTTAAATGTATTAAAAACTTTTTTGCTTGTGGACCAGCGATAGAATCGCTGGGAACGGAGGCGCTTTCTAAGTATTCTGATATATCTCTTTCCAGTCTTCCCTGGTGAGAAAGATACCCGACCGCTTGCAGTAGTCGAAGAAAGTTGCCTCAGAAATCTTGTTGTAATTAGCGAACTGGTTCCATCGCTTGCGGAAATCCATCTCATTGTGGCCGCAGGTAGAGTCAGCAGGACGGAAGCGGGAAACTCTTCTCCATAGGTCATAACCCGCCGTTCTATCCACATGGTAAAGCGACATGCCGCATTTCACCCAACCCAGATAACCGCTATTAGCATCCTTTCCGGCACAAATATCAATGCCTTGAGCCTCTATCTTCTCAACAAGGCGCAAAGCTTTGCGATAGATGATTTCCGGTGTGTCCCGTCTGTAGGTGCCCTGTCCGCTATGCGGATAATTGCCTCCATAGCCAACACCAGTCGGATGACTGCCACTGAAATATGTGTTGGCATAGTTCATCACGGGCATTGGTGTAGGTACATTATCGGGCAGTTTGGTATATGGTATCACACGTTCATTAATATATATATGTGCAGGATCATCCCATGAGGCAAAGCGCACGCGTCCGATGTTTCCGCAGGAGCCATCGAGCATGATACCCATTGCAGCATATTCATGCAGTAATGCCTTGAACTGCTCTTTATGATGGCCTGGATAAGCCAAACGGACCAAGCCAAACAGTCCCGTTCCGGAGCAGGAGCGCATCAGCAGGGCTACTTCGGGGCGAAAAGCCAACACCCTGCGGATATTCTCGAAATCGGCAATACCCTCGTTGTCCTGAAGGTCAATATCTATCGCCAGCCATCCGGTATGCTGCTGAAGGTGGCTTTCTCTTCGGGAAACCATCACACGCTGCCCCGGATGGGTAAGGCTATCGTCCTCGTAGGTAGCGAAGAGACCGCTCAGTGTAGCACCAGGAAGCATCTTCTTGGTTTCGATATACTCCGGCATCTTCTTCGCCTTGCTACCATACTGCTGCCGCAGGGCTCTCAGTTTCTCTACATACGGCTTCCATCTGTCCGTAAGACAGAACTCCCGGATAGACATCTGCGTGATGCACTCGCCAGTCTCCATATCGACGTACCTTCCGAGTGCATCTTTCGCATCCCGATAGATGGAACATATCTCGTCAAACATACCTTACATATATTTATATTATTCATTTTTCGCTGCAAAGATACAAAAATAAATCGAAAAAAATATAGGTAAGCTATATTGTATTTGAAATAAGTTATATTTTTAACATTTAATATAGGTTTGAGAGGGGGAACCAGCGATGGAATCGCTGGGAACGGAAGCGCAAAGGGTGTTTTTCCAAAAATGGGACCAAACTACCGATGTTGGTCTCATTTTGCCGATTCTGGTCTCATTTTAATTTTATTAGCAAAAATGTTAAAGCCCATTAATGAGGAAAATGGCGTATTCTGTCCCCCTGCTGCCACACCATTGTCCCACTGCTTGCCCACTGTTTTTTTTTGTTATCTGCTTATTTTTCAGCAACTTACTATATCTTGGTCACATTTTTATATAATTTTCTATAAACAGATGTACGCAGGAGATACAAAATATTTCAGAAATATGTAGAATATATGTAGAAAATCACGCATTTTTCTCGCTAGCTGCCACTCCCCTATATTCCCATAACTACCTTATTGCCTGATGTTTACGGCATAGCCGTTAATGCTACTAACTCCTAGTTTGAGGTTAGGGGATTTTGTTTTCAGGGAAAAGAAAAAATACACGGAAAATTTTATATATAGGTAGTAAAACCGACGAAAAATGAGACCAAGATATGCTTTTGAGACCAAAAAGCCCACTAAATCAACGGTTTATAGAAAGCCCACTGATTTCTCCCCTTGGTCGAAAAATGGGACCAGGATAAAATTCACACAAAAAAAGCTGCCTCGCTTCACAGCGAAACAGCCTCGAAAAACAAATAACTAATAAACTTAAAAACTAACAACTAATAATCAACAAAACCTTCTTCTATTTATTCTTCATAAACCGATTAGCCTTATTCAGGCTATCATGCAGTCCGTCACGACCGTACATGTTAATCTGGGCGTTGATAGGCTGATTGAGGCGCTGAATGAGCGCATTCACAGCTTGCAGGAGCGCCGCATTGCTTGCTGCGCTGGCTGCAATCAGGTCGCCTGCCGCTGACGCGCCAGACGAAAGATTACCATTGCCTGCTTGCGTGCCTGCTGCAAGAACATCACCCACGTTGCCATTATCAAATGCCCTTCTTGCTGAGTTTCTTCCGGAATAGTTGCGGTCGTAGTTGACGAGTGCTTTCAGCAAGCCAGGGTTATTCATCATCATGGCATGAGTGGTTTCACGGCCAATCACGATTTCCGGTCCTCTCTCGGCTACAAGAGACGGCTGGCCGTTCACAGAGGTAGCGGTAGGTGTCGTGAGCATCTTCACGCCCTGCATCTGCTTGCCATCATCCTCCTTTGCCCAATATACCTCGCCATTATCAGCCACAAATGGCTTCAAATCCTGCACGTTACCGCTATCGTAGGTAAGCATACCGGTTACGAGCTTGGTGTTGGTAGAAGGAGTGTTGCTCTTCTTCTTACCGCCGCTGAAAGCTGAGTTGAGTGCCCACTGGAGTAAGCCCATGAGGGTAGCCATCACACCTGCGGCTGCAATAGGACCCGCGATAGGACCCAGGAAGTCGAAACACTTACCGATGGCACCAGCGATAGAGAAGGTCATTCCTGCTTGCGTGCGGGCTGCGTCCGATTGAGTGATTGCCTCATTGTTAGCCTGAGTATTGGCGAGGTTGGTAGTGAGTGCCGTTTCCGTCATAGCCATGCCTGTATTCAAAGCTATCTTTGTGCCCTCGGTCTGCTCCTTGTTTCCGGCATCCGTCACATTCGTGATGCTTTGAACACCCTGGGTAGTTACCTTCTCACGATCCTTATTACCTTTCTTTATCTCTTTACTCAGCTCTTTCTGGTGCTTCTTCTCCTTCTTTAACTGCTCGGCTTTCTCTTTGTCTTCCTTGGATTTACCACCCTTCTTAAACTCGGTATTCATCACACCGCCGATGAAGGAACCAGTGATGCCAGCTGCGGCATCAGCGAAGGAACTGCCACCAGCGATAGCATCGGCTGCTGCTGTACCCGTTTGCGTGGCGGCATCATTGTAGAACGCATTAGCATTGTCTCTGTTGCGATGCTCCCATGCACGATGCGCGCCACTGCCCTGTGATTGCGTATTCGCCTGTTCGGGGGTTGCAGGGGGCGCGTATGGAGGCACTACAGCCGGACTGTTAGGATTGATAGGTGTACCATCAGGATTCCAGCCGAGAGCCGGCTGCTGAGGAGGCAGATTCTCGAAGTTAGACTGTGGCTGCTGGGTAAGATAAGCTGCACCCTCATCTACCAGTCGCACGTACATCGGGTTCGCCTTTGTGCCAAGGTTAGAGAAATCTTCCTTAACGGCATTGGCGTTAGCGTTGGCTCTCGCTGCATCAATACCAGGTTGCGCTTTCTTCTTACCTCGCTTTGCACCAGCATCATTGATAGCCTTCCACATCTGCGTATTCACGTCGTTGAGTGCCATATTACCCCACGATTCGAGCATAGACTTCAGAGCATTCTTGATAGCTTCCTGTGCGCTGCTTACATCGTTACGCATTTCGGCAAATGCTTTACCTACTTCCGCACCGAAGGTTTCGATAGGCTGCACGAGCTGCTGCATCTGAGAAAGTCGATTTTTCATCGCCGTTGCCATTTGGTTGACATAGGCAAGTTCTGCCTCCTGACGAGCCTTGTCTGCTTCATCGAGGAGCTGCTTGTTCTTTGAGTTCTTGAATACAAAGGCATAGTAATCTTCTGCCATCTGCATCTTCATCTTCATCAGCTCCACCTCTGGGTCAGCGGTGAGATTACCAAGACCGAGGTTCGACCACATATTGGTACGCTTACCGAAGAGACTGCTTTCCTGCTGCATCTTGCGAAGGGTTTCCTGGTTGGCAAGATTGCGCTGATTACGTTTCCACAAGAAATCAGAAATCTTCTTAGCTTCATCGTAATGCTTTTTCTCAGCCTCGGTATATTCATCGGAATACTGGATGAGCTTCTGATAAAATAGCTTTACATTCTCCTCTGTATCGCTGAGAAGCGCAAGAAAGACGGAAGGTGTATTCTCGTAATCTTTGCCAAAGAGGAATTTCAGCAATTTATCTTTCTTTCCTTCAGTAGCAAAGAGATCAGCCATCTGCGTTCTTGCCTTTTCTAGAACCTTAATCACATCATTTTTATCTTTCTGAAGCGACTCAAGAGATACGTCTGCAAAGCGAGATTTTATCAAACCGAGAAAAGAGTTTTCCTGCACCACTTTGGTGTAGTCATGCTCTAGCAGTTCTTTACGACGCTGCTCCATACGTTCCTGTATGATATTGGCATTGCTGTTTTCACCCTTTGACGCATCAAGCCACTGGCGGTCGAGATATGCCCTATCCCGCTCATCGGATTTATAGCCAACAACCTTACCTTTCTTGATTTTAGGCAGTTGCTTTAAAAGGTCAGCACGGAGCTTTGACACATCGTAAGCATTAATCTGCTCCAGCAAGGTACGAGACTGAGACTGGCCAAACTCATCATCCTTCTCCTTACGGTCTTTATCCATTGTCTTTTTGAAATCATTCCAGGTCTTCTTACCGAGGACGATAGATTGTTTTGCCGCAGCGAGAGCCGATTTCAGCTTTATATCCAAGTCATTGACAACCTGCTTCTGTATCTCCTCTTCTACATTATCCTTTGTCATTTCCTCTACCATTGCCGTCTTCTGGCGTTCGTAGAAGTTCTTGATTTTGGTTATGAACTCGGATATATTGTTGCGGGCATCGTCTTCAGGAGTTGTAGCAGAGCCTTTACCGCCCTTCCCAGTTTCATCAATATGTTGTGGGGTTCCCGTCTCTTTACCAGTTGCCACATCCAATTCCGCGCCGAATCTATCTCTTAATGCGTTTTCCTGCGCAATAACATCGTCCAATCGGCGTTGAGCCTTATCACGAGCACTCTTTGCCGCAGCTCGCTGTCCCGCTTGACCGATTGCACCTTGTGTAAAGATAGGCATTGCAGCGCCGCCGGAAGTATGAATCTGATTCCTCTTTCTAGGATCATACACATCCACCTTTGTGTTGGCGTAAGCGTCTTCTTTTTTCTGCAAATCAAGAATAGCATCAACTTTCTGGCGACCTAACTCTGCTAGTTTAGCACGAGCACCTTCAAGCTCGTAATATTTTTGTAAACGAGTGAAGTTTTTATCCCATGCCTTAGTGTTTTCCTTGACTGCACCAGTTTCAGTATTAATCTTTGCATTCAGTCCAGGAATAGCACTATTCAGTTTTTTCATTGCTTCAAGTCGCAAGTCCATAGAGGCAGAAGTATCTTTCATTACATTATGAAGACGAGTCAGTTGCTCCTGCTCCTCCATTGCCTTACGCTTACCTTCCTCCTGCACTTCGTTCAGTACTCGCTGACCAGCTGAAGCCCGATTCAGAGAAGACGTATATTCAGCCAACTTCACAACAAGTATGCCTAGCAAGCCGATTATACCGCCGAAGACACCAGCCTGTTTTACCAATGACAGCTTATTGAAAGTCGAAACCATCTTAGCCCAAACCACACTCAGTGAAGCTGAAGCAGAACTCAATTTCTGAGCATAATCAAGTACGTATGCAAACGCACCCGCCAAACCTGCCATACTGAGCATAGAAATGAGCGTAGGAAGAATATTCAACAGAATTTTGACAGAAGCAAAGATGAGTCCGATTGCTAACTTAACCTCTGTCATAAAACCGATGCTGCTAGTTAACTCCTTAGTTAACTCGAACCATGCCTTAGCTATATCGTGAACGGGACCTGCTGCTGCACTGGATGAAACAAACTGTTTCTCCCAAAGGTTATTGGCACGCTCCATATAAGCCATAGCGGTCTCCTGCTGCATATTATACTCTACCGTTACAGCCGTACCCTCATTAAAGGCTTTATTCGATTCCTCTACAGCCTTTGTAAGCATACCATTCTTAGAAGCCATCGTAACCATCGTCTTGATGAGTCGGGTACCATCGGAACCTAAGTCTTTAAAAAGATCACCAAGGGCGAATACGTTCTTTGTTTCACCCATTCTTCTGAAGATAGTAAGGATTGCGTCCATACCTCTTCCGCTCTCGATCATCTTCTTCAGGCTTCCGGTAGCAATACCCAGAGATTTTTCAATAGGGCTGGTTCCTTTTCGCAACTCAGTTACCAATTTACCAAAAGCGGTTGCTGCCACTTCTGGCTCCAATGCCATACTATCTACTGCAGAACCAAGGGCGAGAATATCAGGCGTGGTAAGGGCAGCCTGTTCACCAAGGGCGAGCATACGGTTTGAAAAATCCACAATCTTATCACTGGAAGCAGTGGAAGTAGCAGCCAGACGGAAGATTGCGGAACCGGTCTTCAACATGGCTTTTTCTACACCATACTTATTAACCAATCCCATTACCTCAGTAATCTTTGCCAAAGACGTGAGCGCTTCCTCGCCCAAATCTTCTTTAAGTGCCACATTCACCTGGTCGGCAGCACGGACGAAGCCAGCGAGCGCCATAGTTCCTCCCTGCGTCTGGATACCCAACTTAGCGCCGGCATAGGCGATGCGATTTAGCTCTTCGAGGCTGGTACGGGTATCAATTTTTGCTAACTCTTGAGATAAATTCGCTACCTCTTCGGTTGTTGAAAGCGCAACCTTACGAATATCCGTCAACTGATCCGCAAACTTCATGTTCAGACGGAACAAATCAACAAAGTAAGTTTTTACCTGGTTGAACACGGCAAACATACCCACGTATGCCGTAAGGTTCTTCAATGCCGTATGCCATGCGCCGCCCTGCTTATTGGCTGCACCCGTTGCGTCATCAATAACCTTTTTGAGATTCTTCAGTTCCTTCTGTCTGTTTGCAAATGTCTCGCTCTTGGTATTGATAATATTCAGTTCCTCTTCGAGCTGCTTATAAGCCTGTCTCAGCTCATTAATATTTGCCTTGCCGGTCTTACTGCGGGCAACAATATCATTGATTTGCGCTTGCGAGAGGCGGGTACCTTTCATTGTTTGTTCCAACTGGGCGTATTGTCTGCGCAAATCAGATACAGCCTTGCTTCCAGCAGGGAGTTGCTGTATTTTCTGCTGAATAGCGTCCATGGTTTGCTTAATATCCTCGCCCGAAGCCTTGCCAGGGTTTGATAATACCTGACGCATTTTCTGCCAACCGATGGCTGCCTTCTGAGCCTTGCCTGATACGGCATCCAGGCGTTCCTCAATCTGGGCAAGGGCATCGTTAAAGGATTTAATCAGAGCGGTATCAGATGTATCTACATTATCCCTCGCCTGAGTAAGTGATGTTCTAGCACGGCGAAGTTCGGAGGCCGTAGCGTTTTTATTACCGACGGCTAGCATAGCTTCACTGGCACTCATCTTTCCGTTACGCCTATCCTCTTCTGCCTCCAGTTGCTTTAACATATCGAGGTTAAACTGATAGCCAGAGGAAGTTTTCTTTAAAGAAGAAACAAGTTCTCTCTGTTGGTTTAAAGCCTTACTGAGCCATTGGTCAGACTGATTCCCAATATCGGCCAAACCTTTCGCAACCTTCACGTATTTACCTTCCAGCAATCGCACCTCGTCGCCTACTTCCTTCATCAGCAAGCGGATATGCTTTGCCTCTTCCTCCTCTGCTTCAGAAAGACCTTCCAGCTTACGCTTGCTTTCACCCAAGGCACGGCGAAGGTTACGGAGCGAAGTATTACCGAGGTTACTGACCACGGCTTCCAGTCGCTCGGTAGTCTTGATGGTCTGAACCTGGGCAGACTGCAGGGCTTTTACTTTTGCCTCTGCTGCCTTGTATTCCTCTGTGCCAGGCTTCATCTGCTTCATCTGCTCGGTAAGTTCCTTTGCCTTATCGAAGAGGAGTTGCAGCACCTTGATAGGCTGCTTGCCGTCCATCGTAATGATGGATTCTATTTTACCTGCCATATTCTTTTTCTTTTAAAATGTTATTCTCTTTCGATTCCATCATCCTCCAGCGCTTTTGCTATCTGCATGATAGCCTGCCAGCCGTAGTAATCGGCAAGATGGTTCTCGTATCTCGTTTTCAGTCTTCGGATGGTTCGCATGATAGCCGGACGATGAGATTTGCCTTCCCGTCTATCCCACTTTCTAATATATCGGGTATTATACTTCGCCTTTCTTGCTCGGTCCACCTTGTCTGCCGTGATATGAGCTTCGGGGTCGTGAGGATTTCCAGTCAGACCTACACCAATATCCACGAACTTCAGATAGTCGTTGTAGCGAATACCTACGGTGAGTTCGCCCGTCTCCTCGTTAGCCTGATATACTGTACCCTCGAAGGATTTTGCACCATCGCCTCTTGACCACCATTGGCCATGCTCTCTACGATATTGGTTTACCTTCTCGTAGCCGCGATATACCTCTGTAGGATAAATGCGCTGCTTCTGGAAGTTCAACTGAATATCGAGCAAAGCCTGCTTAAGATAGATTCCGGCTACATCTTTTAAGGGTGCAAAAGGCGATTGGATGGGTTTAGTCTTGATTCCCATAAGCCGTTTCCTTTCTATTTAGTCGATGCAGGAATGATGTATTTCTGTTCCTTCCTGCATTGGAAGTTATAGAGTGGACGGATGGTTTGCCAATAGCAATCGGCAAGGAGCCAGCTCGGACCACGGAAAAGAGGGTTTACGCCATAGGCGAAACTCTCTATATCAATGGATGATAACTCGATGCCCAACTTAGGCTCTTCCGTCTTGAAGTTTCTGCCTGTGATAGGACAGATACCCGTGCGGCGAAGCTGAGTGAGATAGGAGGCAAGGTCTTCGCAATACTCCATCAGATCATCCGATGCAGCCTGCAATTTGCTACCATCATATCTGCCCAACGTAGCAGAAGAATCTTTCAGTCGGGTAAGGAAACAGACCTGATAAGTAATCAGGGCTTGCTTATCCGATTTCAACTCTCCGGAGTTCACTACACGATAGAGCATACAGGGAGAGTGAATGATATTGGCGTTGCGGGAAAAGATATTTTCCTCATCAATATCACGAATGCGAAAGAAACTCTGGTCTTCCAGCTTCTTGCTTGTCGGGTCGTGGGATAAGGGCTTGTAGATGGTTGCCCAATGTTCCAAAACATCTGATATTGTCATAATTCAAAGGGTTTTTAACACATTATTAACTGATAGCGTACAGAAATTAAGAGTTGTTGGCACTATATATCGTAAGCATCACCACTTGATTTCGACGGAATCCACTCATCTTTATCTGCACCATTATCCGGCTTGGCTGCATTATCTGTATCTGCCTTTTCTTTATCCTTTACCTCTTCTTTCTCGCTGTCCTCCTCTTCTTCCTTCATCAAGTCTTTCAGCTTCACGTTGAAGTGCCTTTCGGTTTTATCGGCTACAATCTTCTGCATCACTCTTGCCCAGGGTGCCCCATTACAGGTACTCTCGTTTTCGAGGATGCTTACGAGCTGCACGCCACAATAAATAGCGGCAAGATAGTTGGCGAGATGAAGAGGGTTCTGGAAATCGAGTATCACGGTATCTACCATCGTGGCTAGGAATATCGCAAGGATGAGGACAGAGAAATCCTTCACCATCTTTGCCATTTTCTTAGATTTCAGTTTGCCGTCGATTTTGCATCGAGGGTCTTTCTTGATAGCCTCCCGATAGCGGGAATAGATGCGGCAGTTGCACCGCCACGCCGTATAGCAATCGCAAATGAGGGCGAAGAAGCATACGGCGATGTAGTTAAGAGATGGTTCCAGCGTACACCATACCAAGCCGATAATGGCTGCAAGAAACCTTGTGAGGGTTGGAATTAAACTTTGCATTTATTTTTTCTTTTTAATGTTATCCTATGTTGTCTTTTAATACGATACAAAGGTATCGGTTTTTTATTGAGGGATGGGGACAAAGAGAGCTGTGGGACCTGCGATGGAATCGCAGGGAACGGGGGCGAGAGGGATGCTATTTCAAGCTAGGGGGTTCGGGGGTTGTCCCAACCATTTAGGGGTGATTTCGTAATTTTGTGGGCAGATAAAGAAATTAAAAAGGCGCAAAATGATAAACGAGCAATTACAGAAAAAGATAGATCAGTCTATTCGCCTCCTGCAAAGCGTACAGAAAAGGTACGATGGAGAGATAGAACTGGCTTATTCGGGCGGCAAGGATAGCGACGTGATCCTGCAGCTTGCAAAAGAAGCTGGTATCAGATACAGGGCGATATACAAGAATACCACCATCGACCCACCGGGCACTATCGCCCACGTGAAGAAGATGGGTGTGGAAATTCTCAGACCGAAAGAAAATTTCTTTCAGCTTATTGCAAAGAAAGGGTTTCCTAATCGCTTTAGCCGTTTCTGCTGTGAAGTTCTGAAGGAATATAAAATCCTCGATAAAACTGTTATCGGTGTGCGCAAAGAAGAAAGCAGAGCGAGAAAGGAAAGATATAACGAACCTACCGAATGCCGGTACTATGGTTCTAAGAAAAAGGAAAATCATGTAGAACAGATTTATCCTATCTTGGAATGGACCAACGAAGATGTGAGGGATTTCATTCTTGATAGAGGATTGAAGTTGGCACCAGTATACTATGATACGGGGGGGCAAATCAACGTTACCCGAAGACTCGGCTGCATGTGCTGCCCCCTGGCTTCAAGACGCAAGCGCCTTATCGAGTTTCAGAAGCATCCCCGCATAGCCAAGGCTTATCTGAGGGCGGGACAGAAATTCTTAGATACGCATCCTGACTCGTCAGCAGTAAGCAGATATGATAACGTTTACGAATGGTTTACGCGTGATGTGTTCTATGCCAACAATAAAGATTGGGAAAAGGCAAACGGCACACTATTCGGTAAGCCCGATTACAAGAAGTTTCTGGAAGGTCAGTTTGGTATCGACCTTACCATATAGCCTTCCGGGGGTTCGGGGGTTTGAACACGAATGACACGAATAGCACGAAATTCGGTTTTCGATTCCCCACCAGGTTAACATTAAACATTAATAAGAGATGAGTCAACTTACGCAGAATACCCTGCAGAGAATAGACAAGTGGCTATCTAACGGACTGAGCATCGATACCATGTTCCCGAAACTGGAACAGAAGTATAGAATGCAGCTCTGCTACGAGTTCTATAAACGCTGGGTACAAAACAACGACATAGACCCCAAGACTACCTGCCGCAACATAGCAAGGCGCGACTATGCGCTGTTTATGAAACAGGCAGGACAGGGCAACAGGGAGGCGCAGGAAATGGTGATGGCGCTGCATATTGATATTGACGACGAAGGAAATATCAAACCCCGTACCATTACCGAGCTGACAAACGATGTGGCGGTCTGCAACCATATCATCCGTTTTTTTATGACCGATGAGAGTCCGCGCCACAAGGCGATGTATCTCAATTCTGCGGAATGGCTTATCCGCACAGGCAAACAGCAGAACAACGACCGTGCGGTGGATAAGGGTATGCAGGCACTGGCTACCGTTTATGGCAACTTCCTGGAAGAGAAGGATGCTACCGAGGAAATGCCGGATATGAGCCGCATTGCCATTACGCAGGATGTGAGCATCGTGAAGCGAGACAGGGTGAACTATACTGACGAGTACAAGAAGAAGATGGCTCGCAAGTATGGTCTTACCGCCAAGGATATGCAGGATATTGCCGAAGAGGAGAGTCTGCAGGAGCATAATGAAAAGGCACCTGACTATATGGAGTATATGGAAGAGGTGCTGGATGATCATGCTGAGAAGAAGGAAGCCGAAATGGATATTCCGGAAGAGGAAGGTGATACCGGAAAGAAAGGAGGCGATAATGAGTAAGCGCAAAGGTAATCATCATTATCACAACAAGGTTCCTCCCTTTACTCCGGACCCTGAGCATTACACCCGAAAGCAACATACCTGGAAGGCGAAGGTGGCATACGAAACAGAAAATGCTGCCTGGGAGTTTCTGAACCAAAGACCGGAGCTGAAGGCGCAAGGGTATGTAGCGTATCAGTGCAAGACGTGCCAGAAATGGCATGTGGGAAAATTGAGAAATAATGAAAGAAAGAAAGCTGAATAAAGTTTCTTTCTTTCTTCAAGAATATAAAAACATAAAAGGAAGATATGAAATATGGATTGCCCTATAAGGGAAGTAAAAACAAATTGGCAGAGAGAATTGTAAGTCTCCTGCCTAAACGCACACACCTGATAGATTTATTCTGCGGTGGTTGTGCGGTGAGCCATGCAGCATTATTGAGAAACAAGTATGAGCATATTCACATTAATGATATTAACTGGATGTGCCCTACTCTATTCATTGATGCGTTGAACGGCAAATATCAAAACGAGACGAGATGGATAAGCCGTGAGGATTTCTTCAAGCTGAAAGATACCGATCCATACGTAGCAGTAGTCTGGTCGTTTGGAAATAATCTGCGAAATTATCTTTATTCTAAGGAAATCGAACCTTTGAAGAAAGCTATCCATTATGCGATATTCTTTCGTGATTACTCTCTGGGAAAAGACCTTGGTTATGATTTGTCTTTCATTGAGCCTATCAGCGACATTAAGCGCAGATATACTGCCGTAAAGAGATATTTCAGCCAGTTTGGTCACTTCCAGCAACAATCATTTGAGGGGGGGGCAGAGAGTAGCCACCAACTGCAAGTTGAACACGTTACGAGGGGGGCAGAATCATCGAGATTGCAGAGCACAGAAGCTTACGACAGAATCAATCAGACTGGAGAATGCCGAAAGATGGAACCCAAGAGCCATCTTTCAAAAAAAAAAATACAAACGCCCAAGCGAACTTCAATCGGAAGAAAGCCACAACTGCATTGCACAGATTGCAGTACAGAGAGCGACAGCTATCCCTGCCTCGAATTTCGGGGGGGGCAATTCTCACACATCACATCAGATGTACTTGATTATCAACAAGTTACAATACCCGATGACAGCGTAATCTACTGCGATATTCCCTACGAAGGAACAGACGGCTACCTAGAAAAAGATTCCGAAGGTTTCGACTATGAGCGATTCTACGATTGGTGCGAGCATCAGACACAACCCGTTTTCATATCTTCCTATCAGATGCCCGATGATCGCTTCGATTGCATCGAAGAGTTCTCTCATCGCTCTACCCTATCAGCTACGGCTAATAATCTCGTAACGGAACGCATCTACGTTCCGAAACATCAGAAGGAACGAGGCGATAGAGCTATTCAACTTTCATTATTTTAAATCTGCGAAATTATGGCAAAGATTATTTATTTTGGAACCAATGGATGTTCCGGACACTACCCTATCGGTATTGATATGACACTGACAGGAGAAGAATACAATAAATGGTGCGAGTGTGATAATGAAGTCTGGATAGAAAACATCCGGAAAAACCCAGGTCGCCACCTGATTCAACACCATGGTGAAACCTACACCAACTACGGTGTGCCTTTCTCTGTAGATGAAGACAGAGTTGGAAACCATACCGAACTCTTCTGGGAGGGAATACACTCGGAAAAAGAAATAATAGAACTCATAAAGAGTAACCCGTTTTTGAAACGACAATTTAAAATGTAAGCAACAATGATAGTAATAAAAATAAAAACATGGAAAGACTGGAAACAGGACTTTCTAAAATGGGTACAAGCACCTCGGCGCAGTACTTGCAAGGAGTACGTAGATTATATGGAGGCTTTACAAAATCAGGTTCTCTACAAAATAATAAACGACACTTGCGATAAATACGGCAATATGCGTGAGGATCAAATTCAAGACATCACCGAGGCAGTCGAGAGATGCGTGGCTGAGTGTGCCAAAGAAACACGCAAGTTAATCGATGATTGCCAGCCCGCAAAATTGCTCTAAGACTGTAAAAAACTGACATATCTACGGATTTTAAATCCGCAGGAACGCCTAACGGACGCAAAGATGCGGCTAAAAAAACATACATTCAGGATAACATTTTCATTTTTATGCAGCAACCACATCAGATATATTTAAACAAATTCCAGCAGGAACTCTTTTATATGGGGGCAAAAGACGAAATCGTCATAGCTGGACGACGTACCGGTAAAACTGATGGATTGGTAGCGCCACGCGTATGGGCGGTATCAAACTCTATGCCCGGCATGTTGGGAGCTTGGCTTGCTATTTCAAGACAGCAAGCATTTTCTAAAACTATTCCTGGTACCATGGCAGCCATGGAACGAATGTTTGGCTTCACAATAGGTATTCACATGGGATGGGGAAGGCCACCGAAACATGCCCGCCCTGCCATTTTTAAGCCAAAAAATTATGATAATATTATATGGTTCGCCAACGGCGCACAATGGGCTTCCATATCCCTTGCGCAAACCGCATCAGCAAACTCTTATACGTTTTCACACGCCATTTTGGATGAAGGTAGATTTGCAAACAAAAAGAAAATCGACGAGGAGTTTATGCCTTCTCTATCAGGACAGACTCATCCATTAGGCAATATAGAGTTTTCTGAATATAACCCTTACTATAGAGGTAGGCTTTTCGTTTCCGATGCTGCTCTGACCGCAAAAGGCAGTTGGCTGGAAAGAGAAGATGAGAAGTTAGACCTAGTGATAGAGAACGGACTTTTTAAAGGTAAAACCTACCGATGGGTGCAGGAGCAGTTGGAAGAATATGCTAATAAAGTTATCTTTTACAATGACCTCCTCTATAATGCCCAAAAATCAAGACACACACCCCATGTGGTTCCTGCGGAAGTAAGAACGATGATTCGTGCAATAGCATTGAAAATGCTGAAGCATGAGGGCATGTTTCGTATTCTACCTAAACACGGAAATCATCTTACCAAAAACATGGTAGATATGGCGGTAAACTACAAACTGGTTACTGCAGAAGATGCCGAACTCATCTATGATTACGAATATCTAATTACACCAGAAGAGGATTTCGAGATGCAGATGTTTTTACGTTCTAAGAAATTCCAAGATAAATATCTGAGAGAATTGAGGCGTTCAGCTTTCGTAGTACGCAGGGCATCTACTCTCGAGAATGTGGACATTCTCGGTGAGGATTACATCAGGCAGTTAAAGCGAGATCTCCCTGCCTATACCTTCGCCGTTTCAATATTGAACATCAAAATCAAGAAATCAAATGACGGTTTTTACTCTAACCTGGATATAGATAGGGTACACGGTTATATCCCCGACAACGAGATAGATCCGCTCTCAGTGGCGAAGTGGGAAACAAAAAAGGCTACGGGCATCATCGGCGGCAAGAAGATTACATCAGAAAGTTATCAGCCCGACTTAAAAGAGCTGTCCGAGAGAAACGACTGCCGTATGGATAGCGACTGCATAAACGACCTTCCTCTTTATCTCGCATTTGACTATAACGCCAATATCAATACCCTGGTGGTAGGTCAGGTATATCAGCGTGACGGAGTAGAGGCAGTGAATGTTATCAAAAGCTTCTATGTGAAGAACGAGCGCAAGCTGAGAGATTTGGTAGATGATTTCTCGCATTACTATGCTCCGAAGAGAGCCGTGAACCGTGACGTGGTTTACTTTTACGATTCTACGGCAAAACAAGGTGCATCGTATGCGCTGACCGATGAACGATTCTACCAGGCAGTTATCAAAGAGCTGGAGCATAACGGCTGGAACGTAACGGCGATAGATATGGGTGTGCCGGAGAAGCACGAGGTGAAGCATCGCATCATCAATAATGCCCTTGCCGGTATCGAATATCCTGCTATTCGTATCAATCAGCCCAACAACCCCGACCTGATTATCGCCATGCAGCTCTGTGAGGTGAGCATCGGCTATCAGGGATTCAGAAAGGATAAGAGCCAGGAGAAGAAGCCGGAAACGGAAGACAACCTGCCGTTGCAGCAGAGAACAGACTTCACCGATGCCTTCGACTCGCTATATCTGGGCTGCAAATTCTGGCGAGGAAATATCGGCTGGTTTGTACTGCCGGACGGAAGGAACGTATAACTAAATGCTGAATGTTGAATGTTGAATTAGGAATGAGGGGCGGGTGTCATCGCGACAGCCGCCCCTCTTAAACTATAACCATAAACTATGTTCAAAATTTTAATTCAAATGAGAACTAATTAATGAAGAAAATAAAATTCCCGCGTTTCACAACGAAGGAACTAAGACTTTAACAACTCAAAAAACTTGAATAAAATAATTGTAACTAACTACGTTAAGCATATTTTGATAAAACACTAGAAGAATCTATTCTTTACGCACACATTAGAATTAATGAAGAAATTAGAACCCCGCGTTTCACAACGAAGGGAACTAAGCGATTTTCGATAAGTAAAAAATAATCGTTTAACTTATAAAATATATCTGACAAAACATTAGAAGAATAAAAATTCTATTTACCTTAATGGCGATTTTCGCACTGTTCATTGAAGGCTGCGATAGCATTATCTTTTCTGTCTCTGCTCATCGCATCCCATCGTTCCTGCCACTTTACTTTCTTGGTATAGCCGGAAAAGTAACAGATAGAACTGACCGGGATTATCATCTGCGTAAAGCCTTTTTCCGGGTCTTGATAATGTACCCGAACGATAGGCTTTGGTCGGCAATTCTTACTATCTATCTTTTGAACGAACAAATCATCTCCACGATACAAATCTTGCACCAGGGTTTCAAAGGCTCGATTGCAGATAGTGATACATTTACCGGTGTTCAGTTGAATGTCAACAAAAACATCGTAAAAATCGCCCGATTCATGCTCCAGGTCTTTAATCTGCTCTTCGAGCGATTGATATACCTCTACGTCATAGCGGGGCGCACTATCTCGCATCCACTCTGAAAACTCATCAAGCTCCTTTATAAGCCCATATTGTTCCAATTCTGTCATAACCTCTATAATCTTTATTTTCTGTTTGCAAAAGTAATACTTTTGTTTTTATTGATGGGGACAAAGAAAAGTAAAAGAGTAAAAAGGTAAAAAAGCCTAGCGGGGTAAGGACCAGCGATAGAATCGCTGGGAACGGAGGCGCAAGGCGGTTAAGGTTCTTTTTACCTTTTTACCCTTTTACCTTTTTACCTTTCAAAGTTCCTTTACCAGCAGCAGACGGGCTTTTTCATTCCTTGCCATTACACGATAGCCAAGGCGCTTATACCACTCTAGGACAAAAGGCTTGCTACCTTTATCATCCCACTCCAGAAGTACCGACTTGCAGCCCAGTTTCTTAGCTTCCCGCTCTGCGGTCTCTAACAGGAGGAGAGCCGTTCCCTGCTTGCGGTATTTCTCATCTACCCAAAGGTTGTAGATAGCGCAATCGGCATGCTGGTAATACTCGTCTTTATAAGGTCCAGGCTTCGGTACCTCCACCTGTACGGTGCCGTGATGATTTTCATCCACGACAACAATCTTTTGAGATGACTCCCAATCTTGAATCTGTATCATAATATATTTTTTTTATAAATCCTTAAAGTCACTTGCTAATCAAATAAACGCTAAAGGTAAATCATTTCTTGTTTCTATCTTCAGACCATGATTATTCATAAGCTGCAGGCAAGCATCTACTGCAAAATCTCTACATAGTCTAAGAGTTCCTTCGTATACCGGATCACCATTCGGGTAGAAATCGAAATGGTCTATTACCTTTGGTCCGATTTCATCCATAACAAACAATTCCGGTCTTTCTCGCTCACCCTTCACGTCTTCAAGATATTGCCCCTTCGCCCAGTCTATCGCCTTGTAGAACTCGTCATCGATATACATATATCCGTAAAAAAATTCCCGGAACGCATCTTTACCTTCTTCTGACAAGGCTTTCGCCTTGACATCGTAGAATCGGTCTTCGTCCAGATATTCAAACATATCTGGAAAATCTTTCACGATAAAGAGAGAGCCCTCGTTCGTATAAACGATAAATGGCTTGCTGAAGTCAATATTGAAATCCTCATCGGTAATAGGGTGCCAAAGGGATTTCGTCTTTTCTGCTTCTGTGTATGAACTCATAATCTTATTGTTTAAAATTCGTCTTTAATACCGCATCTTTTCTAAGGTTATTATAAAAATCCCTTGGGCAAATGCAATCCCAGAAGTTATCTGCTGACGCATTGTATCTGTCGCCAAAGAAATCACAGGCACAGTTTACGCTTGTCTGATTGAAAGCGATTGCCTCTATGTCATTTATACTGTGTGCCTTAATAAAGGCACTCAGTTTTTCGTATTGTTGTGGATATATACCTCCACACTCGTCAGCAACAAACTTTAAGCATTCAAGATAAACGGGTATATCTTCGCCTAGAACCTTTGCAAAATCAAAGGTAGATCTGAACACCATCATTTCCTCATAAGTTAAGCGGAAATCTTTCTGTAGGTCCTCGATTTCCTTTTTGGATGAAGAATAGATCCATCGGCTTACATATTCACCTTTTGCCTGTTTTTCCTTCACCCCTTCCAGTTCCAGCAGTTTTCCATCAGCTCCTACCGGTACGTAAGACGGAAAGTATTTCTTCTCCAAATACATCCAGAGGTGAGGCATTCCACCCCAAGCATTGGGAACCTCTATAGCGAGTTTCCAGCACTTCTTTTTCTTCATTTTTACGTATATCTCAAACATGATAAAGCTTAGTTAATGATTAAATGTATCTCATCTTCGTAGTCCTTGATAATCTCTATCGGACGGAAAGGCTTATCCAGGTACTTCTCGGGAACTTCATTCATCGGACCCTCAAATAAGGTCTGAAGGTTGCGGGTATCAGGCTGGATAGTATCAATGCTTACCTGGCAGAACTCGTCAATGATAGTGCCTACAAGGTCGCCTATCTTCAATGGCGAAGGATGCAGCTTCTTCTCCTCTTTCTTGCTGAGAGGAGGAACGAATGGCTTCGGCATCTCGCAAATCACGTAAGGGGTCACGATACTCTTCTGCTTGGAAGCATCATCTGTAAAATCATTGTACTTGATAGTAACAGCGTTAAAATTGCCGAGATAGTTAACAGGGCAGGCCTGGATAACCTCTGCAAGGCTCGGTTTGAACAAATTCGGTGAGCCGAAAGTATGCACTGCTTCAAAACTAGGCAGTACGCTTTTCACTTCCTTGGGGTGTTCCTTATTATATGAAGGCTCATCCCAGATACAGGAGGCACCAAACACATCTTTAGGCTTTGGATATTCTAAAAGCACAAACTCTTTTGCTTTAGGGTCATGCCGGAAACAGAAAACGCTGATACCTTCAGCTATCTTCTCTATCTGCTCCCTGGTTAATTCTATCTTTTCCATAATCTATAAATCTTTTAATCATTAAAATGCGTCTTTAATATCACATCCGGCTACTGCCTGGTATTCTGCCTTGAGGAAAGCAATCTCATCCTTCAGGCGCTTGATTTCTGCGGTAGGCTGATTACGCTCTACACACTTTTTCCAGTTGCGGTAGGCATAATAAAACTTATCGCATAACTTCAGTTCCTCATCGGTGTACTTTTGCAGATGCAGACAGTGTGCCTGTTTTATCTCATTCAGTTTACCATCCGCTTTAAGTACAATCAACCCGGCATAATCAGGAAGGAGAGGATATACTTTCGCACTAAGGTACCAAGGTACGCAATAATAAAAGAAATTCGGGCGACGACGTTTCTCATCTCCATTCTTCAGCAATTCATGCTTCTGCCGCTTATGGGTGAAATCGTTCTTGAAATCAGCAAGGGATATTTTGCATTCCACCTCATACCAATATCCGCTTCGAGTCTTGATGAGCATATCACTCTCCCAGCGGAACACATAAAGGTTTTCTACGATAAACTTAGGGTTCGATTTCCAGCCGCGCAAATGCTGCTGAAGAAGCTGCTCTGATACCTGCTCCTTAGTAAGGAGCTGTGCTTGTTTACTCTTTGTTCCCATCTATCTTTTTCATTTGTCCGTCCTTTAATTCATAACCCACATCTCGAAGTCTTGACTCTAACATCTTGACTTGTGATATGGAAGCTACATAAATTTCGGCTTTATCAGGATCACATAGATTTATATCAGGAATAATTTCATTAGCGAAATTATCTGTTTTTTCGCTACGGTTCACTCTTCTGTCCGGATCACTAACAGAAAGGCTTTTTAAATCACCGTCTTCACTCCAAAAGAAATGAAGCAATATCTTCTTATCTATATCCCAAAGGTTAGCCTTTACGCAAGCAAAAAACTGTTTCGTACTCCGAAGATCTTTGTTTTTCAGAAAATAAATCACACCTTCCCGCATAAGCGCAGGAGGTATAGCAATATCTCCCACGTATTCACCATATTCACAAGGCTTAACACGATACTTGCAGTTCTCAGTATCGATACTGCAAATCTCTGGGTTGAACTCTCGCCAATTAGGTTCCTCCAATGGGCGATACTCCACCGGTTCCCCCTCCTTGATGGCTTGCAGCACCTGCAGCAAGCCATCAACATCAAACAAATAATTCTTCTTCATAACTATTTTTTATTTATAAATACGGATAAGGCAAGGAATGTAGCAATCGTAGTTTTTATAGCCTGGCTCTACATAGCTGACTTCGGGATTGCTATCACGCATAGCGTTTATATCATCCAGGGAGTAAGGACCTACGTAGCATGAAGGAAAACCTATGTAAAGGATAGAGCCTTCGTTGTCATACCCAGCAATACGGCCGCAATATCTCCCTCCTTTTCTTGCCTGAACGTCTGTCGTAATCAGAACTTCACGACCTTGATAAAGATGATAAATCTCCTTAACCGTCAATCCAGAAATATCCTCATACACGGAATCAGCAGAGGCAGAAGCATTCTTCTGCTCCACCGTATTCACTTTTGGCTCTACTCTATCTTTAGTAGGCTCTACCCCCATAGCGAAACAGATTTTCTTTGCCAATTCTTCTTCTTCACGTTTGCAGCGATGTTTTATCTTTAAAACGTTAAGCTTTGTCTTTCTCCAATTATCAGCCCAAGAAAGGAGCCAGAAACCTACAAAGAAACCAGCCAGCACAACGATGATTGCCCACAGGCAACAATCATATATCTCCTGCGATATAGCGTAAGGGTTTGTATAAATACTCTTCAGTTTGCCGATACCATAAATAAGGATAACACCAAGGATGGGTACCAGTGCCGCCAACAGGTTAGCACCGATAACCTGGGCATAATACTTCAATTTACTTTTCATCATTTTCTTTTTGTTTTGATTCATAAATCTTTTTTATTTCATCAAGATTTCTGACACACAAATCTCGATAAGCACCTTCAAAAGTTTCTGCCTGTTTATACATGCTGTCCTTTACCATAAAACGGCAATCAAGACCGCGTGCCAGGGTTTTAACCGCAACAATAAAACCGACAAACTCGTTGGGATCATATCTATCTTTCTTGATAGGAGATTGAACACCAATACGTATCTCGTCCGTAATCTTGTATGTTTTCTTGATTACTTCCGATGCAGCATGAATACTCGTTATCGGCTCTAAAGATACGAAGGTCTTAACCATGTATTTATCGTGCAACTCACGCAAAGCTTCGATACGCTCCTCAGTAGAAGGAGCGCCAGGCTCAAACTTATCTTTACCGGTGATAGTAAAACCGATGGTGAGGTGGCGGGCTATATCCTTATAATCTGTTGTAAGGTCTCGAAGTGTACTCTTCCACAAACCCGTCTGCATCCAATGCACGTTTTTTGTTAATATCGTGACTGAAATGCGATCAAATAGCAAATGTAAAACCACCTGCTGCAGGATAAGCATATCTGCCTCTATATCGAATGGGTCGCAAGTGAAAGAGAGGAAAATACCGCCATCCTGACGTATTTTATCTATTCCTATCTTCTCTAAATCCTTCGAGATAATATCACGGGCAGCCACAAGACTTTCATGGTCTACAACACCTTTCTTAATAGCATCATGGGCAGTCATATTGTTTTTCTTCAGATATTCATTGAGCAGCTTATCTCGCTGTCTGATGATAGGTGCCGCCAGTTCCGGCTTATCGCCGAAGACATGGCTCAATACCCCTCTGCGGTTATAACAATATGTGCAGCCGTTAGAGCAACCATGGTATAGATTGATCGCCCACTTAGCATATTCACCGGCCGCACCCTGCGGCTGGTAAATCAATGCTCCCTTTACAGGAGTTTCTTTCGTTTCTGTTTTCATATACTTATTCTTTTTTATCTTCTGGCTTTTCTATCAAAAATCCGATGCCAGCGTGGATATTACCCAGCTTATACCACTTCTGACTGAGAGTCATCACATAGCTACTGAAGGCATTCTCTTCGATATCCAACTCGAAATCTTCGTCAGTATCAGGCTCACCATGTCTGATATAACCTTTACCTGGTGTATAGATGAGACGATGATAAACGCCATCCTTGCATAGGTACAGACCGCTATTCTTGCAATCCGAACTCCACCATTCCGGCTTGCTAACGTAGCAAAGCATCACATCACCATCATAGATAGGGATATTCGATTTCTTACCATCGTTCTTGCCTACATAGTCCTTGGCATCGACGCTATCTACCTGACGGGCAATAGTCATCAATTCATAGCCGTTTTTTATCATTTCGGCTATCTCGATATACGTAGCCTGCCATTGCAGGTCAAACTCCTGCTGAAAACACTCTCCATTCTTAAGAAAGATTGCGAGGATATTCTGCTTCCTGTCCCCGTCGTTGGCAGGGGCAGTCTTGATGATGCTGTTCAATGCGTGCAGTTTACGGGCTTCCTTCGCCATGCTTACCATGGTGTAGAAATAACCGTCTGGTTTATCATTGACGCACCAATACTGTCCGCAAGCTATCTTGCGAAGGTAGCCGTACATATCCATCGCTTCACGCTCCGGTATATCATGCTGCTGGCATACGAACTTATATTGGTCGGGGTAAATGCTTTCCACCAGGTCGCTGAATGCCTGCATGTTCTTAATGGCGCTTACATATTCTTCTGTTTTCATACGTTACTCCTTTTTTTTTTCTAAATCCTCACTCTGTTCAAAGTTTTTATTCCAACAGATGATGGTACTATCTTCAGGTATTCTACATACGAAACCTGGGCAGCACCAGCATTCAAAGGAATCTGTTCTGATAAGGCAATCGTTATATTCAGTCTTTTCTCCGTGAGGGCACGGGGCGTTCTGAGGGTACTCCGTAGCTACGACTTTTACCTTATTATAAATAGAACGAAGCCTGGTATTTAAAGTGCTAATTCTCTTATACAGCTCGCTATTCTCTTTTTCCAAATCGTTGTTGCGTTTGTATATCCTATAGGAATTACCATCCCATCGTTCGTACTGCTTACGGAAACGATGGTTGGTATACTTACGGAAGAATTTAGACTTACTGCCCGATTCTATGATAAGGTCAAAGATAAAGCCTGCTATCTTCTCCTTTACATGATTCATATTTATCTTCATACGATTATCCTTCTTTGCTACTATTAATAAGATCCTCATATTCACCAATCGTGATTTCCGTGAAATCACGATTCTTCTTCTCGGCTCGGATGCTATCATCGAAGAAGGCAAAGTAACGGTCATTGCAGCGAAGAAGCTGAGTGATGGAGAAAGCACAAACTTCGCCGATGCTTACACCAAGTTCCTTCAATATATCGAAATGGCTGGTGACAGCCTTGTAGGAGGCAAGAACGGCAGCGATAGCCTTACCCTGCTTGCAACGCTTGTTTGGCTTTATTGCTACGTAATGACCATCCTCAAACATTCGGCTATCTATCTTTCTCCATGCCTTTTCATCCAATGTGTCGAAACGCTCAGATGGTACCCAGATAGCGGTTATCTCATACTCTCGCAGCAGACTGCGGTTAGGTTGATAACCTTGCCACTTCTCAAACTTGAAGCCAACGGCTTCATCCACTCTCTTCATGTAGGCCTGGTATTCTTTTTCTTCAGTTTCAAGAATACCCTTAATGTATTCGTAAGCTTTTGTCCCTTGTTTAGCTTCGTATAACATACGCTATTTCTCCTTTTCTTCTTGTTGAACATCTTTTTTCTTATCCTCCACATACTTCTTTCCGCAGAAGGGGCAATACTCGGGGAGGATATTTACCTGGTTCCACTTTTCGCAGAAAGAACCATCCTTCTTCTGTTTATGGAATAAACCATAAACGTTCACCATCGCAATGCCTGATGGAATACCGATACTTGTATCAAGGCAACCACTCTCGTTGGTCTTCTCCTTAACCATTTTCTCAACTCTGCTAATACAATTACATGCCATAATCTTTAATATTTTTATTTGTTTATCTCATTTCATTTAATTCATCATAGAAAGCAAGATGGAACTGATGCCAGGAAATTTCTTTCAAAGTTTCATCTTTCTCTCTAAACCTCATGCTTGGCTCATCCACATAGAAGAAGACGCGGCTTCTGAAAAAATAGAGTTTAAACGGCCAAATCGGTCTATTCACTGGCTCCGTGAGGTTCAAACCTATTCTTATATCATTGAAACCTGCTACAGGGTTATACGAGTCGAGCACCTGCTGAACAGCCCTACCCTGCTCTGTCTTTTGGTTTGGAATCAAGTAATGATAAACGCCGATCGAAAAACGATGAGTAAGAATTTTCACCCAGGCTCTCTTATCTAATTTAGCCCGTTGCTCTGACGTTACCAGTATCTTTTCGATTCTAAATCGGCGAGTGAGAAGCCAATTTTCCTCAACGTGTATATCTTTATCGAAATCAGAACCGATAGCTTCCACTATTCGCTTCTTGTAGTTTACACGTTCTTGCAATTCAGCTTCGGCAATACCCTTAATGTATTCGTAAGTCTTTGTTCCTTGTTTTGCTTCGTACAACATATCTTCTTCGTTTTTTAGTTCTTACTCTTAATCTGCGACGGAACAGCAGAGGATGAGGGCGAGATGGAGGCGGCGGTGGCGGGATATTCGACGGCTTTATAGGCTCATGCCCACCTTCAAATATTCCGGAAAACAACACCAGGAAGAATATCACAAATACCCAAAGCATGGTTACGATGATCTTTTCCTCCGTCGATAACTCTAACGTCATTTCTTTATTCTCCTATTACGTTTATTCTGTATATACTGCCCGAAGTCTTTAGGAGTAGAAATCATCATCTCTATAGGCTCCGGACACTTATAAATACTCTGAGGATAACCAATATATAACATTTGTTTCTATACGCTAATTAAAATTTATGATCTTTACAAACATTAAAACATGATGTTTTATCATTATGTTTAACACACCATGCAGAGGCACGAGGGTCATCGTCGACACTGTACCAAAAACAGTTGCCACAGAACTGGTCTACTTCATCAGGCATACGGCTATTGCTTCTTGGGTTTATAAATGCTTTCCAGACTATCGTCTGTATCGAACTTATTGCCGACAACCTCGAAAAGAAGGAGGCAGCTATCTTTTTCTGAAAGCTCGAACAGGTATATATCCGCGTTCTCTGTACCGTTTCTGCGAATGAAGAATGCGCCGCGATCAAACATTACCGTAAATCGAGCATGGCTCTGTGTATGCTCAAGAATATCACCTTCCCAAATCGGGTTGACATACTTATCGCAGAAGCCGGTAAACATACAGACGGTTTCAGGGTTAATGTCCGTAGCGGTATAAATAATCGGTTCGCAATCTTGATTCACTCCCAGTGGATGAGAAATAAAATAGCGATTATTATCACTACGACGAAAATTGCCAGTAACCCAACTACCTGGAGGAAAATTCAAATCCCGTTCGTCGGTACTTTTTGCTTTAAATATGATATGCTCTATCTTCATAATCTATACCTTTCTTTTTAAGGAACTCTTTTGCTGCATCAAAGCTGTCAAACTTCATAGGGCGAGTGAAACGATCATTCAGATACCTGTATCTCTGCCACCAATGTTTTTTATACTTAATGAAGTACTTCACTTCATCCGTAAAACTCAGAAGTTTCTCCCCATTAAAGAATTTGGGGAAGCGAACCGAAATAATTTTTATCTTCATACTACTATCCTCTTTAAAGTAAAAATACTCAGCTACCTTCTCCATCAACACGATAAGGGATATTACGAATATCGCAAGAAGTATGAGCTGTAAATCTAAACATTGCTCAAGTGTCATACGCTTATCTGAAAATATGATTATCGCAAACTAAATTGCATGATGTTTCTTCTTGATTGTTAATGCACCAGCCCTGGCCATAGGCATCCTCATTGTCGAACCAGTAGCAGTTACCACAACATTTCTTTTCTTTCTTTGCCATAAGCTATTTGAATCTGATTACGAACATATTCTTTTTCAACCACGCATCAGGGCACATGCCCTTCTTCGGTTTATCTACAGTTATCTCGTCGATTTCCTTCTCGATATACGGTTGGTTATCTTTCGGATAACCGAGGAGAAAATGAACGTGTGTAAATGGCTCTAATACCTCCTTGCGGTAAGTTCTATCTTCCGGACTGTCCGAAGTGTGCTTGAGTCCTCCGGTGAGATAACCTTGCACGAAAAGACCTCTATCGGAAGCACGATGATATTTGGCTACGCCAGCTATCAAGTTTGGCCTATTCGGTATATCCTTTCCAAATAAACGAATCGTCCAGTATAAAGAGCATTCTCGATACTCCTCTGTCTTCTCTCCGCTAGCTATTTTCTGATACCACTCATCAGTAAGATGAATGGTTAATATTTTCTTTTCTGCCATATTACTTACTTTTTAACCAGCGATGGAATAGCTGGGAACGGAAGCGTATACTTCGTAAATTACCCAAATTCAGCGCTGTTTCCAGCTTTTCGAACAACTGTTCTTCTTCTTCTTCTGATTTCTTTCGGAAGAAAGAAGAAGAATAGATGTTTCCCATTGCTGAATAGAAGAAATTATGAGGGTTCCGGTATAGCTTAGTGTAGCTATCACGCAGTTGGAATGGGGTATGAGGAAGCGTGATAGGCAGCATAGACTTGCTGAATACCGGTAATACCGTTCTCGCCAACATCTGAGCTTCGTAGTGCGCTTCCTTATCATCTATTACCAGGAAGGTGCCGGTAAAACCACGAGGCGTTTCCTCGCTCTTTGGGTGACCATCGACACAAAAACTAGGACCGGAGGCTGTAATGCTGCTGTTTACTAAAGGAACCTCATGCCACATTTCGCCCATCAGCTTCTCCCTGTGTTCCCACTCCATCTTATTTTCGCCCTGGCCTATGAATGTTACCAGATTGCCTTCCTCATTAATATAAGGCTGGCCGGGATGCCGTTCAAAATCTTCTTTTCTGCAGACGAAGACTCTTGTGCCTATACCAGCATATTCTTCTGCCGTTTTTTCCTTCAGTTCTTCTTTCTTTGCCATAGCTATTTCTTTTTATAATCGATACCATTCTTTTTCAGATACTCTTCGGCTGCCTCTTGGCTATTAAACTTCATGGGGATACCGAACCAACCTTTCAAGTATCTGTATCTTTGCCACCAATGTTTTTTATACATGATGAAGTACCTAACCTCACCCGCAAAGCTCGGATGCCACTCCATATTAAAGAATCTGGTAAGACGAGCCGAAACAATTTTTATCTTCATACTACTACTATCTTTCTTAAAATAAAAATACTCTGCTATCTGCTCCATTAACACGATAAGGAATATTACGAATATCGTAAGAAGTATAAGCTGTAAATCGGAGCATTGTACAAATGTCATAACTATTCAACTATCTTATCCTTGAAACCAATTAGGCGCTTGGCATCTTCCTCAGTTATCAATTCTATCTCATCGTTGTTGTGATCATCCTTGACAACCAAATCATCGGTAAAGACGAAATAATATTTACCCTCATGGGTGGTAAGATTGATAGGACGGAAAGGTATGCAGGCAATGAGGGCACGCAGCCCTAACTTCTTCAGAATATCATCGTGAGTGGTAACTGGATGATATGAAGACATCACTTCCTTAATAGCCCTACCCTCTTCATTATTCAGGTTAGGAGTAACCCCAAAGCGATTATCATCATAATAAGTCTTGCTCCAGACTTCCTTATCCAATGTTTCGTACTCATCGGGAATAACAACAAACTCGTAGATTTCCAACTTTCGGGAAAAAGTAGAGTTTACATAAGAGGCAATGACTCGGGTTAACTGGAAGGGTATCGCCTTGCGGATGCGGTCGCAATATTCTACACTTTGCTGGCGCTCCTTCTCTACCACGTTCTTCACCCACTCAAAGGACTCAGAACCTTCTTTTAATTTAAATATGTGCATAATGCTATTACTTTAAATGGTTTCTCTGACAACAGAGATATACGTTTTTGATAATCTCACGGAAGGCGAAACTTATCTCGCAGTTGTGATAGAGGATTTCTGCGATGTTAGCCTTCTCTTCAGGGGAGGCTTTGTCCTCCAGAATATTAGTGAGACAATGACCGATATTCTGCTTGCCACGGGTATCTTTCGATACATGATCGCCTTCGATATGAAAGACAGCAAGGGTGGTAAGCTGCAAAGGGTGTTGTTCCTGAAAGACTTGTATCTTTGCCTTGATTTCATTCATTAACTGATCGAAATCTTCGGTAAGATGGTTTAAGCCTTTGATGTAAGCGATGAACTCATCAAGAGTTTCACGGCTATCAAACTGCTTCTTCAGTTCTTCTCTAGAGATAACTATATCCGGTTTCTGACGGAGCAGAGCATCTATCTGCTCGTCGATGTATTTCTTATTTTCTTTACTCATTGTTACTTCTTTTTTTAGGGACCAGCGATAGAATCGCTGGGAACGGAGGCGAGAGGTGGGTTATTACTTTTTGACTTGGCAGGAGCAGGAGGCTGAGTGAATGCAGCAGGTGTAGCCTCTGGCGGTCTCAAAGATGATATACTCGTGACCTTTGGAGGTTACGGTGATACTGCTGACTTTTATCCGGTCGCCTTCTCTGTAATCGGTAATGAGCGCATGAATAAGCAGGTAGAACATGCCGAACATAAAAAGTGTAAATATCACATCTGAGGTTGTTGCTTTCAACTCATAAAAGAGTTTCTTTAACTTTGCCTTATCCATACGCCTTAACAATTATAGAGCTTGATACCATAGCGGTCCTTCATCAGGGTTACTGCCCAGTCGGGATAACCGCCTTTATGCTGTTCCTGATAGATTTCTATCTCCCGGTTATAGCGCTGTAGGAGGAGAACAAATCTAGGATCGGGAGCTTCGCCACCTCGTATGTGATATTTCTCCTGAGCAAACTGCATTTCTGCCATCAGCTTGTAGCTATGCGTGAACTGCTCGTTGCCTCCCTCGTTGTAGATAATTGCCATTACCCTTGCCAGGTCATCCTTCTTCACTACAGCCATACCTACGGCATCAGCCGTGCGGAGAGTAGCGAGATAGAACTGGAAATCGAAATCTGTTTTATCCATATCGTTTTGTTTTTACTTAATCTTCTAATAGAGACTGAGGAGCCTTCAGTTCCTCGCAACCGCAAAGACGGAGGAAATGCTGCAGGTCGTGAATGCTTATTATCTGCATGGCTCCTGCGCCCAAATTCATGCTGCCAGAAATGAAACGTACAATTTGTGCTATTGTACCCTTGCCCTGCGACTCCTGGAGACAAGTAAAGTAACTCAGACCTTCTTTTACTAAGTGCTGAAATTCTTCTTCATCTTCGTAATGCAGTTCGTAAGCCACCATGTAATAATCGCAGACGAAACGCTTGGCAGAGAACTTATACTGATAGGTAAAACGGAGACCACTTTCCTGCTGCATTATATCATCGCTAGGAGTGAACACCTGCGGATTCTCCTTTAACCATTCCTCCGTTATCGGCACAAGATAAAGTTCACTGTATAATCTTAAAACCTTGCGATTAGTCTGCACAAAGACGATAGAGCAACCATCATTATCCTGCTTATCGATATATGCCAACTGATTCCCCTGCTGCGGACCATACGATGATACCGGAGCATAGACGTAATCGCCCAACTGGAAATCATGCGGTCCGTACTTGACAGGTTCGCAACCGCTAATTTTTATTTTATTTGCCATATTAATCTATTCTTTATTTGTTATACTTCTTCTGCATCTGCTCTACACTATCCGCAAGAATTTCATTCAGAAAATCTTCTGAAAAACTAGAGATATTCATTTCTTCTCCGGAAATGTGTCGATGAAACTCCTGATAGTAGATGTCTTTGATTTCATCCCTATCAAGAGACTCGTATGTTACGAAATCAAACAACTCGACAGACATTATCTCATCATCCTTGAAGACGCACCGGGCTACTGCGATACCACCAGGAAGTGCCAACATAGAATAATCCCCGATAATCGATTTAACGCCTTCAAAAGCGAAGAAACGGGATAGTTCCTGCGCAACCTGCAATTCGGAAATCTGCCTGTAACCATATATCGACGAGATATAGGCATTCGCAAAAGAAGGACGAAAAGTGATTCTAAAGTTATGAAACTCCCACTCAGAATTTTTCGCCTTCGTTAGCATATCTGTAAGTACCTCGCCCTTTTCGTTGTGATAAACCACGGCGTAAACACTGCCCATCTTGTTGCGAAAGACAAATTCCACATCTGTTTCTGCGTGATCTACTACCCGGGGCTTCGACAGACGTTCTGTGACGTTATTGAATTTTATGCAGCCGAACTCTTCGGGGGTACCAACAGGAGTAGGCATAAGAACGATGTTATCCTTTCTTTCTGCCCTTGAAAGAAGCAAATTCTTTGGATTGATGATTCCCTGGTCCATACGCTACCCTCCTATCGGTTATAATCTACCACGATGTTATATCTTTCGAGGACGGGTACCAAGCCGGTCATTACACCTTTGCCTAAGAGAGGAACTGCATCTAATACGCTGTATGGGATAACCTTCTTCTTCGGGAGTTGTTCACGGTTGGCTTCCTCTTCGAGGAGCTTCTTGTAAGTTTCCAACTCCTTGTCGGCAGCATCGCGCTCGTCGAGAGCCTTCTTATATTTGGCATTCAGCTCATCATATTGTTCCTGGGCCTCCTTTGCCTCCTGACGCAGTTTAGCGATGAAATTACTGGCTTTATTCATAGTGGCATCGGATTCGGCAGCTTGCTGCACGAGGGTGTCGACTTCCTGCTGGTGCTGGGCTTTCAGATCTTCCAACTGCTGCTGAAGAGAGGCAATCTCTTTACGCAGGGCATCGGTATCGGTGGCGGTATGCACGAAATCAAACAGGCGTTCGATGTTCTGCTTTAACTGGGCGCAGGTTTCGGTGGTCGTACCGATGAGGGTTACGGCTTCCTCGGCGGTGAGGGTATAGCCGGACTTAGAACCAGCGATAAAATCGCTGGGAACGGGGGCGTTTTCGGCGGCGGCTTTTGCGGCTTCCTCTTCCTTGGCTTTCTTTTCCTCGGCTTTCTGCTGCTCTAACACGAAGGAGATAGCTGTGGGCATATCTTCCAGCTTATCGTAGTAATTATCTTCCTGCGCATCGAGAGCAAGACGGCCTTCGTATACCTCCCACAGATTGTTATCTATGAGGTAATAGATGGCGGAGAGCACCGTGCGTTCGCCGTGCTCTTCGATGTAAGTATTGAGAGGAGCAACCCAGGCTTTCTCTACTACGTTCTTGAGCCATTCCTTATAGACTACACCCATCAGGGTCTTCTTATCGTTCTCATCGGCATAACAGGAAGCTATGCGGGGGATAACGTAGAGAGGTTCTGTCTTCTGCAGGAAGTTCTCGTAGTTGATACCGAGAGCCTGGCGAACCATATTGCTCACGCTTTTAAACTTATACTTCTTCAATAAAGCTCGAAGTATGTTTTGCTGTTTATTGATCATACAGATTCAGTTTTAGAATCGTTGTTTATTGTTTATTATTACTTTGAAGTATCAGGCGAATCATCGTCCTCTCCTTCGATAATCTCAAAGCCATGCTTTCGGGCGGTAGCCTCGCTGCGTTCCGAGCGGTTGGCTTGCATGGAGTTTTCGTGTTCCCGAAACTCATGCTTCAGCCTCCGGTTCTGGTTCTTCCGGCCAGCCGTACTCCTGATAACCCGCCTTATGTTCCTCTGCTGATTTCTCACGGCGATTGTCGTAATATACAGGTTGTTCACCTGCGGCTACTCTCTCCTTATTGTACTCAGCATAGGCAATACCTATCTTATCCATAAACTCCTCGTTGGCACGGCGTTTAGCAACCTTGTAGTCGTGATTGGCTTTCTGATATTGGGCGTGAGCTTCGGCACGATCAGCATCTCGCTGAACGAAGAAAGATTTCTTTTCCAAGGTTTGCTTGCCGAGAAATTCTTTCAGGCTAGACTTCTGACGTTCCTTGAACTCAACTTCCTTATCCAGGAGGTTCTTCTTACGTTTCGCAAAAGCCTCGCCGCCATCGGTCTTGATTTTCAAAGCAACTTCGTGCTTTTCGTCTCTCTCCTTACGCAACGGCGCAAGGACTTCTTTCTGAAATTCTTCTAATGTTCTCATAATCTCTATCAATCTTTAATTGTATTATAAAACTTTTCTTAGTCGAAGAGGGAAGGCTGGCGTGCCTTCAGTTCCTCTTCTTTTGCTGCCTTCTCCGCTTTCTCTTCCAGAACTGCAGCAGATAGTATCTGTTTCAGTCCCTTGCGGGAGGCGAGAGGTTCCCTTGATACGAGGGAAATAAACTTATCTCTGCCAAGTTTACGGTAGAAAGGAAGGAACTCCTTATCTACCAAATCGGCAGGGGCACTAGGAATCAGTTTGCCCTGGTAAGGCTGGCCTTTTCCATCTACTACCAGGAAATGACGTGTGCCATTTTCCTCATCTGATATATCAATGCCTCCGGAATATTTGGCTATACTGAGTTGACTGCACAGCCAGGCCTCCTTGGCTATCACGATTGTTTTCATTGGGCGAGGGGTTGCTTATTTTTCTGCAGTTAAATCATTCTTGATTTCATCCCACATCGCCATCTCTACCTTCTTGCCATCGAAGTGGCCAACGGCTACCAGTTCGCCACCTTCCTGGGTGGCATCAGCAGAAGAGATAGCACTGCTGCGGATAATCATTATATCGAACTCGTGAATAGCATCCATGATACTCTTCATATCGATGTACTGCATATCTCCGCGAGCATTCTGACGGATGCGCTGTATATCAACATCGGTGAGCTTAGTCTTTGTCTGCTCCTGCGCCTTGCGCACTGCTGCGGTTTCCAAGTCTATGCGCTGCTGTTCGTAGGCATTACCTATCAGCTCGGCATTCTTAAACTGCGCTAAGAGATTGAGAAACTTTCTAAAAAGTTCTTCTCCAAGCGACATCACGGAGATTGCAAGGCTCTGCTCTATCAAAAGAGTCTTGCCCTTTACCTGCCAGTGAAACAAACCGACACGTTCCCACTCTTTGAACGAAGCATAAAGAGTACTCAGATTCTTCAGAGTTGCCTTTGACTGCTTCTCTTTCTTACTTTTAAACGGATTCCACATAATCTATATATTGTTTAAAATGAATATTCCAGTTTAAAAGCGCCCTATGCTCACGCACCGGGGAGGTGTAGGAAATTGTAAATAGACAACCCTACATTGCTTTTGCTTGTAGTTATTGTAAATAAATACGGAACATCCTTTCGCTAAAGGTGTCTGCTATGAAGCATTTACATTAATTCAATAATTTAACAGTTAGAGCTTTAAAAATCTACGCTAAACTATATTGAATCTTAAAACATGAATTACCATTAATGAGTAATGAACCTGGTACCGTCTACCTCGAGCACCAGAATGTCGTTCACCACCCGGATTTCTCCGCTGTTTACGAACTGCACTTTTCTCTGATGACGCATAACATCCACCTTCAGACAGACGCATTCACCTTCATCTACATGCCCGGTCTTGGTGAGGAACTTGATGTAGAACGATTTGCGCTTTACGTTCCTCGCTGTCTGCGGATGCACATAACCAGTTACCTGCTGTCCGCTGCGTGGGTCTATCCACTGCCACTTTTCGCAGAACTGACGGAGGTTCTGATAAGATTGATGATATTTTGCCATAACTCTTACCTATTAGTCGATGAATTTATACGAAGCCACCGAAATCATAATGATCACGAGGACCATCCTGCTCCTTATCCTCTTCGTAAGGAGGAAGCTTGGCTTGCAGGAATCGGTTCAGAATGATACTGTCTACCTTCCGTTTCTCCTTGGCTACCCTTTGCCGATGCCGCAATATATCAGGAAACAGGATGTTCTTGAGCGGGTTCGACCAATCGGCTGCGTCATTGCATGCCGAATAGTCGGGGTACAGCACCATGGAATAATGCGATAACTTACCGTTAGGTGTATCGAGCATCGGGCCAGCCAACGTAAAGGCTTTCTCCTCGTTGTAAAGAACCATGTGCGAAGTCTGTAGGGTCACATCATTATGGTTCTGATACAAGATTCTGTCTCTGTATTCCATCAGATGAATATCTATCCAGTCTTCTACACTCTTATCGGTTGAGAGCACCAGGTGGGTTATCCAACCTCTCTCAAAGCAAGTCTGAAGGTAGTTGATGATATATCCGGTGGCAGATGTTCTGCTTACGGTCATCGCCAACACCATCACACAGAAATGCTTTTTCTGTGCCCGGTTAGGGTTTACATCAGCCATATATCCGATAGCATGGAAGAATTTATCTATCAGCACATCGCCGTGAGTATAGAAGCTCAATGCCCTCCGTGGTGCCTGTATAATTGCGCGGGGCAGTTTTTTGTCTACACAACAGGGAGGAATGAACAAAGTATCATTCATAATCTTTTATCTTATTCGTTCGATGTAAGTTTATTCTTCAAGAATCATCGGCATGATTAAAGTCAATGCTCTAGGTGATGATTCGTTGGCGGTAATGACCCCAGCACGACTAGGATCGCCAAGATGCAGGCATACGGTATCAGACTGGATAGGTGCCAGGGCATTCAGCAAACTGCTTGCCTTGAAACCTATGCGATGACCATCTACGCAATTACTGTCGATGATAAGCACCTGGTCATTGGCCGACATATTGAAGTCCAAATCCTGCGCTGCCACGTCGAGGAACATACCCTCCTTCTTCAGGACGATCATGTTGCTGCTCTCTGACGAGAAGAGTGCCACACGCTTTACTACGCTTGCCAACTCGCGCTTGTCTACCACAACATTATAAGGGTTGTTGCGAGGAATAACCGAGTTATAATTAGGGTACTGACCTACCATCTTTTTGCAGACGAAGGTAATATCATTACCCGATGTAAAGCGCACCATGCTCTCGTTTGCCTCTATATCAATATCTGCGCAGTCATCAAAAACCGCCAAGCTCTTGAAGAAGGTTCTTTCTACGAGAATAATGCCAGGTGTACCACTGCGGAAGAAGTTGCTGCCACCTGTTTCAGGATTGTTGGTATGGATGAGTTTAATGAGGGAGTGACCGTCAGATGCTACAAAGGTACACTCGCTTCGGTCCTCGGCTACATCGATACAGAGGCAGTTCATAATTGGTCGAAGCTCTGAGTTGCCCACAAAGTTGCCGGCATGAGACAGAACATTGCCGAAGGTTGCCATCGGCAGGGATATATGGAGGCTGGCATTATCAGGCTGCGCTGCACGAGGGAATTCCTCTGCGCTGAAATAAACCAGACTGACGTTACCCTTCTTCACCTTTTCGCCGTTCTGGGTGCAATACTCAATATTCATTGAGCGGTTCTTATCCTGCGACAGATTCATAGTAACTACGCAGTCAGCAGGGAGTGTAGAAAGGAGAGACAACAGAGACGTGATAGGAAGGACTACATCTTCCTTGAAGCTGCCTTCTACGATACTGAGAGGGGCAGGGATAGATAACTCCGAGTCAGTGGTAGCTGATACGAAGAAGAACTGACCATCTTCCTTACGCTGGGTAAGGAGCACATTGCTCAAGATGGCGATGGTTGACTTGCTGTCGATACACTTGGCAGCTTTCTGCAAGGCTTGACGAAGCAAGAGGGATGATTGCGCTTGTATTTTCATTTTGCTTTTATTTTTTTAGAGAAATTCGATTTCTTTGTTTACAAATTTAATATATGTTTGGAAGAACTGCTTTACCTGCTCGCAGGCTCCACTACCGGTATAGGTACATCTGCCCGTGCAGTTGGTTCGGGTGCCGTCGAAACTCTCGCAATACTCACCGGGACCAGTACCGCCTCGGTGCTGCGGGCAGAGATATACGAAGGTATCTACCCAGGCTTGGCGATTAGCCACCCTTATACCTTTTTTCTTTTTTGTTTCTTCTTTCTTTGCCATTTTTGCTTATAACTTAAAGATGACCAGCGATAGAATCGCTGGGGACGGAGACGCAAAGGCGCTAGCCTAATTCAACATTCAACATTAAATATTAGAACGGCAGGTCGCTCTTATCTATTTCCTCTACGGTAGCTGCGGCATTGTTGCCATCGCTAGCGTTCGGTATCGCTTGCCTTCTGCCCTGCTTGCGAGAGGTGAAGGCTTTCCAGCGTTCCTCCTCTTCTGGGGTGAGGGAAACGATGTTGCCATCGTCATCACGGTATGGTAATGGGTCGGGACCTTCTACATATTCTTTGGCTATCCGCTTTAACTCATCATAGCTTTCTGGAATATGATCCTTACCACTGCGGAAGAAGAAATAGACGTGCTTACTCGTCTTCACCCTGCGGATGAGTTTCGGCTCCACACTGTCATCATTCTCCCACTCTCTGCCTACGAAGTATTCCTCCGTTACCCAGGCTCGAAGTTTGAAGCAGCCATGACGCTTGTTGTCCTCACCTACCAAGAGATTATCAGGATTGCAGATGATATTCATATTCTTGCAATACTTCTTGATTTTCTTCTTGAAGGTGGCTCGGCTATATTCCTTACTCTTGCCCTCACTGGCATCAGCCCAATCACGCATAAACTCGCAGAACATTTCGTCTGCACAGATAGGTGCTGAATATACTTCATTACGACTGAAGAACCACTCAAAGTAGTTCACCGTGTTCTCGGTCAGCTCTCTTACCATCAGTCTTCGCTGAACGTTCTTCTGAGGAGCAATCACGAAGGTATGGTAGCGCATGATAAATTGCACGGCTAAGGCACAGATGTATATCGCCTGATTGCGGTCTCGCTCATTCAGATTCTCCGGTTCCTTAACGAGGTTCTTCATCACTTCCTTGGGGGAACGTGCCAACTTATGCTGCATCGGATTTTCTCGACAGAACCTATCCGAGAAAGATACCAAAGGAAAACGGCCGATGGTAGACTCATCATCATCACTCAACTGCGAGTTGCTGGAAATTACGTTCGTTGGCGATTCTTCCAACTTGAAGACGATAGGATCACCAAACTTTCGTTCTACCTTGGCTCCCGCCGTTACCTTATTATAAAAGTACTTCATCGGGAAACCCGAAGGTTTATCTTCCCAGTGTACTACCCTATATTTACCAGGAGAAATCAGCAGGTCGGAAAGACTGAACTTTGCATCGGCAATCGTCAGAAAATCCTTCATATCGACGCGCAGCACATTGACTGCTGAACCTACCACAAGTTCTATCATCAGTGATTTACCCGAACCGCCACTTGCCTGCTTCTCGTCCTCCACCTCATCTTCGAGAAGATAAGGACAGATACTCTGCATGTCAGCCCATGAGCGATAACAGATTCTTCCCAAACAGGAAATCATGTTAGCAAAATGGGAGTCGATGTCGGCGATAGCTTCGGCAGGCATCGGCTCTTTGTTACGGATGCAATCCTGCTCCAGCCGCCATTGCATATTGCAACAACCGCGTATCACTCTCAGGATAGGCCAAAGCTCTTTCTCCTGCTTACCTTTCCAATCCACCTGCCAGCGGAAGGTTTGCGCCCAATCTTTAAGTTCGGATTTCTTCTGGTCGATTTCGGCTCTTGTGAAGACTGGCGAACCGTCTTCGTTGGTCTGAGCTTCCTGCTGGGCGATGACTGCCACCCTATCCTTGTATTCCTGGCTCTCGCTGATAACAAACGGAGGATTGAACACCCTCATCGTAAAGTCATACGGTCTTTTAGCCAAAGCAGGAATGAAGAAATTCAAGCGGTCATAGCTGACTGGCATGATGGTTTCGGGTGTAATCTTCAACGCTACATTGCGGAAGAAGAAATATTCCGTATGGGCATCGAAACTCTCGGTGAAGTCTATCACCATGCCCTGCAAGCCACCAGCCGATTTCTCACTGAAATTTTTATCTATCAGGTTGGCACAATCTGACATCATCTTGCGCTCCTGATCATTGTGCCGCCAACTCTGCTCCGTAAACTGCAGAAGTTGGGTTTTTGTCGCCTGGATGATACTTTTCTGGTCGATGTATTCAACAAAACATCTGTCCAGGTGGATATACTGACCTACAAGGTCGGTACTCTCAGGGTCTATCATTCGATAATAACCATGGCAGGTCATAAAGAGCCAAACCTTAGTAGGCGATACCTTACAAGTAGGCGGTTTAAGCTTGCCACTTCTCGGATCACGAGGATATTCTATCTCGAATGGATCGGTGTTGTTGGCACCCCGCAATCTCGAATATAGCGGCAACCGTATATCATGGTCGAACTTGAAGTTATCGGTATCATCCATGTGGTAGCACATCAGATAATCTCTCACTGAGCGAGGAGAGCAACCGTACAACCAGTTCCACCTTTGATTATATCTGCTTCTGAAGCCATCGGGCAGCGTGGCATAGCACATATCGCAATACTTGGTTGCGATGGCTCCGCAATCCCTTTGGCTGGCGATGTCGTTAGGGTAAAGCATAATCACCCTTTCGGCAAATCGTTTCATCTTCTGATACTGCACGGCATTGAAATCGAGTTTTTCCTGTCTCCACTGCCCACGCTCGATATACCAGAAGTTTCTTCTGCCCAGCGAAAAGGCTACGTGGTACCAGCAGTACTTTTGAAAATGCTTATCCTGCGCCTTATCCTGACGCAGAGAACGCATGGCGTAATAAATGCTCAATGCGTCTTCGGGGGTCCGGCAGAAAACGATGTTCTGAGCTTTGATGTCGCCTACTTCTATAGGTTCCTCCTCAGTATGGAAGGTGCCTTTCGGTTCTCCGTCCTTGGTTTCGTTCTCTACCCATATTTCCTTCGTCTCTGTATAAGCCTCTTCCGGTTGCAACTTTTCTATTGCCGAGTGAACGGCAGTAGAGTTGTTACTCCGATGGTCCATGGCATAAGTAAAGACCTTATCCCCCATCAGCCATTTGCTCACCTTTCTTACGCTATGCTCCTCACAGGTAGAGAATACTATCGGGTCTTGCTGCATGGCTGGACGGAAGAAGCATCCGCAGCTTCCCTGCGGGGCTATCACGTCGGTGGCGAAGCAGACGAACAGCGGATTCCAGGGTGTTCCGTAAATCACTTCACTTACCAGTTGCCCGTTTCTCACTACGTGGGGCAGCGTCACCTGGTCAACGGCATAGATGCGGAAATCTTCGTTCAGCATTCTTGTGTTGAAGTCCTTTCCGAAACCGTATTGCGGAATGCCTTCTACAGATGTGACTTCGCACCCCAGGGCTGCAAGCTCCTGGGGATTGAAATCTGTTTTTGGCATAAAAGAGAACGTCTCTATCGTTTGAGGAGCGATTGTACGATAGTCCATCTTCGCAAAGAGCATCGGCCATTTGGCTCTCGTCTTCTCGTTGTCGCCATAAACCCTCACGATGAGGTCATGGCAAAGACGCAGCAGACTGGCTCCGTGCATCGGCAGTTTGCGCATGGCAGCATAAAGCTCTAAGGCTCCATAGCCATACTTGCCGGTCTTGGTACACATCCAGCGCAGGGCACCATGCTCTGCCTTGGAATTATCTTCCACTCCTACACCGTTATACATACCGCCTCGCTCATTATTGTATATAATGAGGTGTGGTGTCTGCTTCGCTTTGCCCTGCTCGCCATCGTCTGCCTCTTCCTTCTGGCAGAGCGGACAGAAACAGGCAGTCTGTCCCTCGATGCGCTGCTCATCGGCAGGTTTTACGAGGAAAGCCATGTCAAGATTGGCAAGCTGGTTAAGTATAGGATGGAATAACATATCTTACAGTAAGAGTATTTATATAGTTAAAAGAGAAGGGAAGGCATCACTCTTGACCATTGACCAGCGATGGAATCGCTGGGAACGGAGGCGAAGGGTAGGCAAAACTTCAAGTGTTTACACCTTGCCGGGTTATATTCCAGAGCGAGCGGTCGGAGCTTTTGAAAATCTGTGGTACTCGCCCGCGGCAAAGATGCAATATACGTAGTCGTGGGGCATTGCTGCTTCCACTACCCTTTCATAAGAGCGTTTCCAGAATGCCTCCCCTATTCTCTTTTTATCAATATTGTCAAAGAAAGAAGACCTTCGGGGCGACTGGCCAAAATTCTGAGGATGCAGCAACTACCTCCCGATGGGGTTCCCAGGCTTTTTAATCAGACTTTCCCCTTCTTCTTGAAGCTGCGGAGTTGAGATATACGATGAATGTTTCCAAGTCCATCTATCGCCCGTCCGGTCTTCCTGCCATTTTAACCGATGGCTCGGTTGTCTAACAAAATAAAAATCGGAAACGAAGTGTATATCGTACCGAAGTTGCATGATGTCATGCAGAATATCTTTTATTTCTTCATATCTTTATGTTTTATAAATTCAGAAATGTTTCCAGGCGATAATGCCTTATCTTGCAGTTACAGATGGTTTCCATGCGGTGTACTATCATCCGCGAGAGACTTTCCATCGTGAGGAATTCGGTATCTAGACCGATAATCTGCACCTCCTGCCTCCAATAGATCTTGCCGTTCTTGCGGCGGCAACTGTGTGAAGGCGTGATAATCATATCTTCCACGCTGCCCGTCATCATCCTGCAAAGATACTCGCAGGTATCTTTCAGCAGAGCAAAAGGCGCATAGAAGAGAAGGGTCGGAATGTCATCCTTCAGTCCGCTCATCGTCTCGGTATAGGCGAAACGATGCAGCATTCTATATCGTGATAGGTTCCTATGCCTCTGCTGTATGCCCTTCCGGTTAGGGATATATGGCAAATCAAACAGTCTTGGCATAGCCTTCTCTTATCTTTTTCATCATCTGCCAGGTGGAATAGATACTTCGCTTGCAGTCGAAAATCGGGTCATGCGCCGCATCTTCATCGGTGATGTCCTTATAGTCGGTAGTCAGGGCATAAGCCTTGTCTAAGGTAAAAGGTTCCTCGTTTGGCTCGGCTGCATCCCAGATGATTCTCGCAAGCTCAAGATAGAACGTGCGATGGTCCCTCAATGAGGTATGCTTTATCTCGAACTTGATACCCAACTTCCAGCAGATATATCTCAAGACAGCCACATCGAAGTCGGTACCCTGCGCCCAAAGGCAGATGTCATCATCACCGAGCTTCTTTTTGATATAGGCTATCCAGCCGAAGAGGTCGTTCACGACCACATCAATCGGCTGGCAGGGTGCCTCGTCGCTGTCATTGCCGAGCAAGGCAGCTTTTGCCTCGTCACTCTGTTTTGACCACCACTCTGCCGTACTCTTGTCAAATGCAAAGCCGTTGATAAACATGCTTCGCAAATCAACGTGTGCAGAGAAAGTGGAATTTCTCAGCACACCATCACCTTCATCAAAGAAAGGTGATTCTTTCCCATATCGCTTCCACGCCACCGCACCGAGACTCATCACGGCTGCGGTGGGCGAGAGCGAACAGGATTCCCAATCAAAGGTTACATCTATCATTATGGTTACGAATTTACCTTTTTACTTTTTTACCTTTAAAAGCAAGAGTGCTTTAATTCCTTCCTGCTCCCATGGTTTCCAGTCATCAGCGGTAAAACGCTTGATGATGGTCGTGCGGCTCATGCCCCGCTCCTCCATGAAGGCAAAGAACTTCATGCAGAGACCGTTGTTCGCCTTCTTCAGACAGGTGTAGAACACACCCGGCTCATCGGTCTGGGCAGCCTCTACCAGATAGCCTTTCTTTCCAATCTCGTTGCCCAGGGCATCGGTCTCTACATACTCGGATAATAGGTTAGCTACTTCCGGTATAGCTAAGAACTGCTTTTTGCAGTTTTTAATGCCTTGGATTTCCCAAGCGTCGAAACCTTTCTGAAAGAAACGGAGATAGAAAGTTGAGATTGTGAAGCCCTTATCCGATAAAAACTCAGCTAAGTTCTTCTTTTCGTCAGCAGAAATATCGTTTACATCTAGCGGAGTGTTATTCTGCGTAACTTTTTCTACATTTTCTTTTGTCATTTCGATTTTATTTCTTAATTTTGGTGCAAATTTAAAAAATAAAATTATAACTGCCAAATGTTACCTATATTTTCTTTTAGAAATTAGGGTAATTTAACATAGGTTACATATATTAATTAATTTCGCGATGAACAGATTAGAGTTATTCACCTTTTAAATATAGTTTAGCTATGAAGTACTTTTATAATTACAGCTTCCTCAACAAATGGATGGAAGCAAACAGCAAAATCACCAATAGAGAAATTATGAAGGCTATGGGTACCACGAGCAATGCGTGCCTCGATAGTTGGATAAGAATGAAGTCGCCGCTGCCTACCATCGCCATGCTGCGATTCTGCAATGCGTTTCACGTTCCGATCTCGGCTTTTATCGTAGATGCGGATAAGGACTCTCAGGGAGAAGGCTGCTGCGAGGCGAGGTATGTTTGCCCTGGCATAGATGACCAGTTTGAACCTGATGGGGGATATATTGATAATGATGAGAAGCGCAAACAGGGGACGAGGGCGCTGCGCAATCCCCTCGATGTGGAGAGGATGGAGTCGGTGGTGCCTGGGTGGACCAGCGTTGGAAACGCTGGGAACGGAGGCGCAAAGGAGCACAAGACAAGAGAAGAGAAGAACGAGGCTGCCGCTGCACCTATGAATGCCGCTGCCCCTACTCCGATAGCGGAACCGGTTACAGCAGCAAAAACGGACATCAGCTTGAAGACCCTTAACCGCATGCTTGATATTATAGCCGAACAGCAGAAGCAGATAGGCGACCAGCAGAAGCTCATCAGCGAACTCACCCACCGTCTGGAATCTCAGCAGCCTAGCTACGGCATGGTGGCAGAAGAGATACATCGCGAAACTGAATAAAATAAAAACAGCCAACTATCCATCACGGACGGCTGGCTGAGAATGTTTCAGCTTAAACTACTTTTTAGAAACAACTCATATATAAAATATAAAGAACGAAATATGATTAATGCTCATTTACTGCTGCCATTTTACGGCGAAGGAACTCCTTCTCCGTGATAACCTGGCAGTCCTCGCTTGTGCTCACGTAAGGCACATCGGTATAGAAGAAGCCATGATGCAGGAAGAGGATAGGCGTTGTATTGCCAAAGGAGAACGGAAGCTGCACCTCCTTGCCTTCCTTACCCTTCGCCATCTTAGGCTTGAACTGCAGGATAGCGATAAGAGCCGTTTCATTTACGATAGGCAGTGCCATCATCTCCTTCTCCAGTTCGCTGTTTTCTTCTGGAATAAAGAGCGATGTGCTCTGCATTCCGTCCTTGGTAGGAGTCTGAATGTTCGTCCAGCCTTCCTTACTGATCGTGTTTTTGAACTCTACCATCGCCACACCACCTGCAAAGCCTTCGGGCGATTCGTAGTAGGTATCGGCTCCCTGCTTCTCTGCCCAGGCTCTCGCCTTCTCGCTTGCTTCACTGCACTCAGCAAGAAATGCCTTCAGCTTCTTGCCTGTCTCACTCTCCTCAGCTATCTTCAGATAGTTGTGAGGTCTGTTTTCATTTTCCATAAATCCTTATTTTTAAAAATGTTTAATGTTGAATGTTGAATTTAATGTTGAATGTTGAGTGTTGAATTGCCTAACGGACTCAAGGGCGCAAGCCTAATTCAACATTCAACACTCAACACTGGCGCTAGCCTTTTGCCCTGCAATAAATGACCGGCTCGCCACTCTCATCATTCTGCATGATGAAGCCCCAGTAGCCTAGCTCCTGCAGATAGAGCGAAAGCGGGTCGCCAAGCGGACAAACAATCGCCTTGAAGTACTCACGAAGTCGGGCATCGTTAAATACCTCGCAGCCATCTACCCAATGATCCAACGGCTTATACTGATTACTGAAGGCTTCTATCTTTGCCGGGATAACGAAATCCTGCAGCGTAACTTCTGCCTGTTCATCATTATCCACGATGTCGTAACCGTACTGCACGTGTTTTTTACTTTTTCCCTTCCCCATGGTCGGTATATTTATTAATTGCTGTAAGTACCAGAACTATCACGATAAGCAGAAAAAGGGCAAGGGCGTTCTTTCTGGCTTTCTGAATCCAGTTAGCCTTTCTTGTCTCTGCTGTATTTTCTTCTTCCGTAGCCAATAAGCTATCAGTGGCCTCCCAATGGGTGCCCACATCATTGCGGCTACTGACGGCAAGGCTATCGATGGTTTTCTGCATCTGATTGATTTTCTGCTGCTGCATCTGCAATCGCTCATCATAGGATGACTGGTTGTTATAACTGCCCTTGCGACGTGTGGTGCGGTGGGTAGTCTTCTGCTTGTTGCCGGAGGAATCGGTAGTCTCGGTAATCTGCTCCTGTATAGTCTCCTCATATTCGCCCGTTTCCGTAGACGAAGAAGAAGTATGCTTATCCTCGCTCACCTTAATGGCTACGCTGTCATTCACCATTACCTGCTGATGCACGCTATCCTGCTGAATAGCCGATACGCTATCCTTCACTTCCTGGTGGTTATCGCTAACCGCCCGTCGAGAGGCAGCACATGCCGTAAACATCATCGTCACTACTGCAATCAAGAGTAGTTGAATAATCTCTTTCCTTTTCATACGTTTTCATTTTTCTTTTAATGTTTCTGGTGCAAAGGTAAGAAAAGGGAAATAAATGAAGGGGACAGAAAAAGGTAAAAAGATAAAAAGGTAAAAAAGTAAAAGAACAGCAGGGCGATATATTCCGCTAGGCTTTTTTACCTTTTTACCTTTAACTTCTGTAGAACACCGGGGCAAATGAACCTTTGCAATCGAAAAACTCCTTTGCCTTCTCCTCGATACCAAGTTTTCGGATCATATCGAAATCATCATCGCTGCACTCTACACAGAATCTTCCGTTCTTCATGCCAATGTAGGAAATGCGTGAAAGCAGTGATTTCTCAGCATCTCCTATAACAAGCTTGCAGAATGCCTTCCACTTGTCGGTACCTTGCCCGCTCTCGGTTACAATCTTACTTTCCGTAGGCTGATGCACATGGGCGAATATATCACCCTCTACCGGTTTTCCAGTTTGCTGTGCGCTGTGCTGCTTATACCGCTCATTCAGAGTGGCAGCAATATCAGTGTTCTTGTCCTTAGATAGATGATTCTCACCAACCACCGTGCGCCTGACGTGAAACCTGATAAACTCAGGATCACCTTTTCGCTTGCCCGATTTATAGATGATGTCATCGTCTTTCAGCTCATCAAATACAATGTCCGTCTGCGATAACTTCTCCATTCTCTGCAAATCCCTACACACCACATCGAGAACTTGCTTTCTGAACTGCGAGAACTTGGGGTATTTGTTCATAACCGGTTCGCCCAGCTCATTCAATAGAATTTCCTTCTTGTTGTTATCTAGTTCTACCAAACCGAGATAAGACTTCAGTTCCAGGAAAGGCACCGATATATCCATGCTACGGTTCAAACCTATCTGACGCAAGAGATAGATATATACGCGTGGAGTGTTCACGTTCTTGGCAAACTTTGCTATCATGGATATATGGTGAATATACCCCTGCCCCATATCGAATACACGCTTAGAAAGTTTCGGGTCAATCTCAAGCAGGATATATCCCAGTATGCGGTCCACCTTCTTTCCGTCCTTAGTTGTATATCCATTCTTTGATAACGGTATGCGCATTCGGCTGAATATATGCGTAAATTCCTCGCTACCATCGGGCAGTGTACTCTTCACCGCCATATCAAGAATACTTGTCTTCAGCTCCGCTCTCAACTTCTGATAGCTCATATTCTCATAAGTAATGAAATCGTGAATATCTATCTTGATAGGCGGGATATTCATAACAGCATGGTCCACGCCTTGCTCAAACAGAAAATCAGAACGAGCGTCGCCCAACTGTCTTTTCTCCAGAAAGTACTCATCCACAAATTTTTGGAGGTGGGTACTCGTTAGCATCAACACGTTCTGCTGGAACAAAGTGTATTGCTTATCCAGTTTCGTGAGCGAAAAAGGAGTATTTATCCAGGCTAAACCCTTGTTTTCATTATCTTCATTCATATCAAATCTGACTTTTCGTTTACCTAAATCTGACTTTTCATTTACCTAAATCTGACTTTTCGTTTACCTAAATCTGACTTTTCGTTTACCTAAATCTGACTTTTCATTTACCCAAATCTGACTTTTCATTTACCAGTAGCTTTGTAAGTATCTGAAAACTAAACTATTAAGATTTTACTAATATATATAATATCTATAATCTTATAATTTTCTATTTAAAGACTTCGTTTTTAGGTAAACGAAAAGTCAGATTCAGAAAGGTAAATAGGTTCAAAACCACTTTTCAGTTTACCTTCAAATCTGACTTTTCGTTTACCTACATTATCCGTTCTTATGCCTATCCAGATACTCGATGACTGCCTGAAGGGCGATGTCCTTGATAGGCGTACCCGTCTCCATCTTCATCTGCAATATCTGCATATAGTACTCCATCGGTACGTAGATGGTGATACCGTTCTGCGTCTTCTTGCCAGCCTTTCTCATAGGTGCAGGGTCGGGAGCAGAAATAGGAGCGGCTGATGCAGGAGGAACCGGAGACTGCGAAGGTGCTTCAGCCTGGGGTGCAGGTTCCGGCTCTGCGGTACCCTGCCCGTTCTGCTGTTTCTCCAATGCCTCGGCAGCGCGCTTCTGGCGAGCTTCCTCATTTGCCTCATAAATCTTTTCTATACCTTTGATGGCTGGCGAATCTTCCAAACCTTCAAACTTATGTATGCTACTTTTTGCTTGTCTTGCCATAATCGTAAATCACTAAAAATTAAACATCATTATTCCGGCATACTAGCCAAAATTTCCTTCGTAAAATTCTCGTAGTCCTGCCCTACTCTGCTGTAAGGCGAATAAGAGAATATATCCTGATTGATAGCCTGCGCCTCTACCATCTTCGTATCTCGACGGGTGTACGAATCGAACATGTAATCATCAAACTTATTGCCCAGATACTCCTTAAACTGCTTAGTGGCTCTCGTCTGATCATTACTCATCACCATAAACAAGCCTCGAATATCAATATCAGGATTCAAGTCTTCACGGGTTTCCTGCACCGCATTCAGAATTTCGGCAATACCTTTCGTTGCCAGCATTTCGAGCTGGATAGGTATTACCACACCCGTTGCCACCGACAGGGCGTTATGCGTAAGCAGAGATAGCGCTGGTGGGCAGTCTATTAGAACATAATCGAAAGCCTCCAGGATAGATGAAACTCCTTCTGTAGCCAATTCGTCGCCTCGTACTTCCGTCAGCGGCTTGCCGAATAACTTATACAAAGCCTTGCGTGGTACCGGCATCTGATTAAGGAAAGGTTCGATATTGATAAGCCGGTAAGATGCTGGAGCAAGATAGATGCCCTCTCTTACCTGATAGACGGGCAATGGAGACTGCTGTATCATCGCATCGTATACAGTAGGCTTTCCGATATTCTCTGCCTCACTCCATCCGAAGAGGAAGGAGAGACTTGACTGAGGGTCCAAATCAATAAGCAAGATACGAGGTTTGCGCTCCTTGCCATCTTCACCCTTACCAAAGTAACCTTTGCCATAACGGCGAAGACCAGTTGCCAAACTCTGTACGGTTGTTGTCTTACCAACTCCTCCCTTGTGATTGACGAAGGCGAGGATTTCTTTTAATCTTGTTTCTGCCATAATCTTAAAAGTATTAATTCGTTTATATATATATTTATTAATGTATTCATTTCTTTGTTCAAAGAAAGAAAGCTATGTTTCTTTCTTTCAATAAGACCACTAACGCATCCATACATAAATGCACGTTTGTGCTTTTATGCTTTTGTGGAAAAGTGCTTTTGTGTTTTAATGCTGCAAAGTTAAGGTTTTAATTTTAAACCACCAAATGTTTTTAATATTTTTAATGCTTTTATGTATGGATTGATGTATTGAAACAAAGATACTAATAAATCAATTAAGAAATAAAACAATAAATGAACAAAGAAAACAATGAAGAAAGAAATAAATCAATAAATACACAAATACATAAATACATAAACGCACAAACGTGTATTTATGCGTGCTTTTATGCTTTTGTGTATTTGTGTTTTTATGTATTTATGCTTTCGTTGACTTGTCGTAATCAAAGATGTAGAGGTCGGTCATCGCCTTACCGTTGGCAGCAAGTTCGGCACGCGTGATAGGGTAGGCGAGTTGTCAGGCAGGCAGACTGGCTCACGCTCACGTCATCACCTTCAGGCGACGTAAACCGCAGTTTCACCGTAGCTTTGTCAGCCACCTGCTGGCTGCCTCCGTTCTCCACTGCCTCGTCCACATACTCGGTGCATGAAGCGTTCGTCATCATGCACGCTGCCATCATCGCAAAGGTGGTGGCAAACAAAAACTTTTTCGTTCTCATAAGCCAAAAATTTAAAAAATTGTTATAGATATATTTTAAAGCTCTATTTTTGTTTGCATCGGCGAAACTCAGTGATATTTCACCGATGCTATAACATAGGGAAAATTATTCCGTCAGGTTAGGGTCTTTATCGTATTTGCTGGCGGCTTCCTGCTGCCATTCATCACGCTCTTTCCAATATAGTTCCCTCTCATTATCTTTGCCCAGAACATCATTCCAATCCTTTTCAACTTCCTCCTTCACAAATTTCCTTATCGGTCCGAGAAACTTCTTTTCTTCCTTGCAGATGAAACGGTTTTGCCTTTTGCGGTAGTCAGCTTTCGAAGCAGTTGATTTCCGGAAGAATACTCCGAATTCAACCCTGAACCCTATCTGCTTGCTATATTCTATCAGAAAAGAAACCAGGTAGTCTCTCAACGTCCCTAGTATATTCTCTTTTTCATCCTTTAAACCGAGTTCTGTAAAGTACAGACACTTAGATAAAGACATAACTAATACGCCCTTATCGGTTTCTACAGTCAGTTTATAGGACGAGTATTTTTGTTTGTCCCCGTCACGGTCTAGAAATACCTTCAAGGAACCGGTCATGTTCGATTTATCTATATGAACGTCAAAACTCTTCAGGTCGGGAATAACCGATGGAATATATTGGGTATATCCAAAGACGTAACATAGGTCTTCAAAAGGTATCGTTTCTCCACGATGGGCGACGATAGAAGTTCCAGTATATTCATCCACACCTTCAGGAATCTGCCAGGAACCCTCTCTGTCAATGTAATAAGACTCTTTAGAACCTTCTAAACTGTCCTTGTCTTTCTTCCATGCAAGACCAATGCGCTCATACAATATGCCATAATGATCAAGAAAGATGGCATGATCGCTGCAGGGGATAGTAACTACTACTTCATTATCTTCCATATTTTTAGTTTTAAAATTGTTCTTTATATATATCTGAATAACGCAAAGGCCTCCGGAATTATTATATGCCTTCACGTATTTTTTATTTTATTTATCTCGGTAATGCGCCATACAACAAGGCTACTCAAGCGGCACGCCCTGAAAGGGCAGAAGCTCCTAGCCCCAGGGCAACACCCTGGGTAATCATAGGCGCACCCCTCTCGCCCTGTAAGGGCAAAAGCTTTTTCTCGTTCCCCGGTGGTGGCATAGGCTGCGCAGCCACGCCCACCAGATAGTGGATTTTCCTTGCGCCTACGCCCTTATCCCGCTCAAATGGTATAGTTGTAGGCGATGATGCAAAATAACCGCATACAGGCTTAAAATCTCTGGTGTACGATGGTGATGCAAGCAACTCGGCAATATTCATCTTTATGATAGCCGCAGGAACGGAAACGGAAAGGTGTTTTGTTTCTTTCTCGTCTTCCTCCTTATCCTGCGCCAAATCTGCATGCTCCTTAGCCTTCAGCGCCTCCTTGAACATCTTATCCAACTTCACACCCTTGTAGGCGAAGAAAGCGCAGCCACGATAGCTGTTAGCCTTATTCCGTCTATCATCAGGCATAAACTCCTTACAGAAGCCGGAAAGAGTGTAAACCTTGCCCTGGTATACCACCTTGTTATTGTCTATCGTGATAACCCTCTGCCCACCATGGATAAAAGTAATGATGTCGCCAGGCTCGATGCCGATTTTATCAAAAGTAAACTTGCGGCTATCATCCACAGACTTCTTTTTCTTCTCAGAAAATGATGCAGCCTTTTCAGAAGATGATACCACAGGAGTAGTGATTTCGCAGCTCTGCTGTAAAAGGTCGATAAGATTACCTGCCTTACCAGCATCGTAAACGCCATCGGCCACCAGTTCGCCCACATAGGCATCGCCCATCGTGTAAGGACAGATTAAATAGATATATCCGTTTCCGCATACTGCAGGCTTTGGTGTATTATCCTCCATGTCCAGATAGAGTACATCTAACTGTGAGATAGAAAGCAGTTTTTCGCCCATAAAACAGAGATTAAAGCTATGAGCCAACACCTCATCCGTAGCAAAGGTAGCCCAATTTTCGCCCATCTTTACCGTGATAACTTTCTCGCCCTGCTTACCGGAAAGATAAACCAATTCTTCGTTTACAGAGCGGATCATCTGCTGGATAGCCTCCCAACTGCTGCCCAGATGCACAGAATGCTCTGCCGATAACTTGCTAAAGCAGTATGCCCAGTTCACAAAACGACAAGTAGAAGGCTCGTAGGAAGTCACGCCTTCAAACTCAATCACAGTAGCCTCTTCGCGGTTATCCAGTTTGGTAGCCATCAGTTCGTAGGTTTCTCCCTTCTTCATCTTTGCGCACATCTTTTTCCAGGTCTTCGCGTTGATAAGCATTTCGCGGGTATCTCCCGATTTCTGAGTGATGGTAACAGGAATAGCCAACAACTTATAGCTATCAGTAGCCACCAGGCGGTTTTTCTCTGTATCTATAAAGATACTGGGTTTTGCCCCCATATTATGCTTTTTACTGACGAAATCGCAAAGCTCTGCCATCTCCTTGGTAGCCTGGAAACATACGCAGCCACGTTCCTTCTCGTTCTCCTCCTGATAAGTAAACATGTGCGCCTTCTTGCCGATACCGGCAAGACTCTCGAACTTGGTAACAAGACGGAAGATATGCGCAGCAGCAAACTCGCAGCGGAAACTGCCTACCTCTATTTGGATAAGCTCATCCTTATCTGCATCATCCCAATAGAAAATCTTACCCAAGTTCTTTGCTATCTCGCTGGCACGAAAACAACCGTGGTCGTTTCTTACCATCTTCTGCCAAATCATTTCGGCTATCTCATACAGTTTGTTGAGGATAGCCATATTCAGTTCCTTATTTGTCATAGTCTTATAATCTTTAAAAAACGAAAGTATTAAAATTGATATATTTTATTTGAATGCTCCAGCCAGAAGTGGCAGGAAGAACACGGCTACGCCGATGGTAGAGAACAGCAGCACGGCTACACCTACCAGGGCGATGGCTGCAACGGAATATGTAATTACTTTTTTCATAATGCTATAATCTTTTTAAAGTATTAATATTGATGTTTCTTATTCCATATCACTGAGTACCCAGTTCTGCGTCAAGCCTGCAATATCATTTGCAGCCAGGAGCCAAATCAGATTGATGAGCACACCCATATAAGGCTTTTGTTTCTCCAACGGTTTGTTTTCGAGTTTATGCGAGTTAAACCAATCTACGACCGGCTGCATCGCAATGATGCAAGGCTGCAGGGTACCGCACTCATTGGTAATATCCGTGATGGTTTCCTGGCGAATCTGCATTTCGTTCCAATTCAGATCATTTCCGAGCTTCTTGCAAACAAGCTCTTTGATTTCTTCTTTATTCATAGTCTTTGAAAATTTTAAAATTGATGTTTATAATTTTGTCGCAGCATCGGTGATGTTCCACCGATGTTATAACGAAGGCTTCTTCTGCGCCTGTAAGGTCGCAGCCTTGATAGCGCGGAAGGTCTCTGTAACATATCTGCTGCCTCCGTGCTTCCTGATCCAGTCGTGCACGTCATCAGGCACCACATATTTATGCACGCTGCCCTCTGCTGCTGGTCTGCCTTTCTTATTTGATGTTTTATTGATCTCCATATCTTTTCCGCTTATCCGTGATGCGTAGGGCTGAATGATTATATTACTTTTTCTTCTTTAGCCAGGGAAAGAACCAAGAACCTTCCAAATATTGTTGCGCCCTGATAACGGCATACTCCCTGGTATGTATGCGCAAATCGGACGGAATCTTCTCTATTATCTTCCCTTCTAATTCGTGGTCGTAATTCACTCCGCACTCTTTCAGAAGCTCATAGAGAGGATCATCGAAGAATGAAGCAAATATATGATCCTGAGTGTCGAGATTCAAAAACTCGAACGAGCAGAAGGGATAATCTAGGAAGACGTGCAATATCTTAAACATCTTTGTTCCGCTTATCCGCAATGCGGTAGGGCTTTAAAAACTTAAAATTCTATAATTTTTCGGGTAAATTGATACATCGTATTGTTTTATTTCTTAAATTTGCACTCGTCTTCGGAAGGCTTTTAATCGTACCTTTATGGATATTGATTTAATCGAACCTTTATGGAATGGAAAGAGCAATATAACTTCCGTTGACGGTCAGACTCTTCAAAGTCTGTGGATTCAAACGCTCTTAAAGAGCCAAATTTCTACTATCGTAGATTCGAGCCAGAAGGCTCGCAGTGCCCCGGCTTAGGTCGGGGCTTTTTCGTTTTATGCGTAAACGCCAATTTTATGAAACTCCAAAGTTGTATGGTTATCAGGATAACTACAATCCTCAAACATAACCCAATAACCTTGCTTATCCAGGAATATCTGACCGATTGAGCTTGCACTGTCTTTCGGCTCGCCCGCCAATCTATTGCATATTATCCTAGTCAGGTCTTTATAAGGTTGACGTTGTTCGTCTATGATACGGAAAGAATATATATTTTTATCTCTTCCCGTAATCGTCAGCGTGGTTATTAAACCTTCAATCGTTCCAACTCTCTTGTACGTATCACCCTTGCACACCAAAGATTCACCATTATCAAACAATCGTCTTGCAAGAAACGTTGTCGTATTGTTACAAATAATCTCCGACATAATTATTCCTCCTCTTCTTCTTCCTCATCCGCATCCTCGTTGCTATTCTGATAGTCGTCGCTATGTGCGACCAAATCATCGAGAGCTGCCTTGAAGTCGAAATCCTTTCTCGGATAATCTGCTTCGTCATTTTTCAAATCATCATAAAAGAAATAAGATCGCTCATCGTCAGAAGCTCGAAGGATTCCGCCTTCGGGGTCTATCCAAAAACCAAAAGAGTAGGAATCATTACCCCAGCTATAAACGTTTATCTCGTAACCCTTATAATCGAGTGCAAGAAAATCAACCACTGATATAAACTTGATACCCTCGGAGTCACCGGCAACAATATAGAGACCTCCATTCTCGCCCTCTCGCAAATCGTACCAGGCTTTATCTTCGTTCTTCTTTTTCCACTCTGAAAACTCCTTCCATCCGTTTTCGCGTGTTGAAAAAGACTCAAAGCGTTCACGGACAATATCCTCCAAGGTATCACTGCTTTCCAGGGCTTCACTATCAAAAAAGCCTTCACCAAACTTCGTGTACTTAGCATCACAAAGAGGAATATTTACGCAGGATAATATATTATGTCCACCATCGATTGTAATTCTCATATCTTATCCGCTTAACCGTGATGCGGTAGGGCTGAAAATAATCTAATTTCCGATACCTGCCATAAAGCATTAAGACTCTTCAAGAACTCGCTTCATATCAAGAATAGCATTCTCTAAGGTCCAATCCTCCTTGTTGTATTCCCCATCCTTATCCAGAAGTTGAATGTAGTAATACTCGCTATCCTCGTTAAATCTAAGCTCGTAGTCTTCAAAGATAACCTTGATAGCTTCTACCTGCTCACAATAAACTATGCCAGTCTGGTCGCCCGCAAGATAGTAGTAATCACCGTCCTCTGTCTTCTTGATGTCGTACCAATGCTCCTTGTCTTCGTTATTGATCCATCTTGCTACGGTATCTTCCATGTCGTAACCATTCCCCCAATTATTATCCAGGTAATCGGAAACCACCTGCGAGAAAAAACCTTTTGGAAATAAATCAATATCAATATCCTCAAAAGCAGGCACACCATCTACAACATTAGTCAATCCGCCATCGCCTATTATAATATCAGGATTTGAAAATTCTAACATACCTATTGACTTAACCGTGATGTCGAGGGCTATAATGTGTTATTAAATCTAGCAATAAATCTCCGATGCTATAACGAATAAATATCATCACCGAGAAGACGGGGAATGATTTCAGCATCAAGAATGCTATCGTAATCCCAGAGACGGGCACCGAAATCTTTCTTCAACTTCGCTACTGTCATCTTATATGCCTCCTCGCCATTCTCGGCATAGCCTTCATATTCGTAATACTTATATGAGAAATTGACGGTTGCGTAAAGGCAAACAGTAAAGAAACCTTTCGGCATCGCCGCCAGTTCCTTGCGGCGCTCGTTGATTTCTCGGGCGATGCGCTGCTTTTCCTGAATCTCCTCATCCTGCTTGCGCTTGCGGTCTGCTTCCTCCTTTGCTATGATAGCCTTCTCGCACTCCTCTGTGGTATCAGCTAGGGCAGGATAGCAATAGATGAAGGATGAAGGGCTACAGCCTGTAGTCTGCAATTTTCTGCCCGCCTGCTCGTCCTGATAAATCTTCTTCAGAAGGGAATGAACGTTGTCGTTAACCTCCAGCTTTCTGCCGTCCGGCTCGTTCTTGTCGGTCAGGCTGTTAATAAACTCCTCGGCTTCTTCTGCTTAACCGATGATTACTTTTTTATCGAAATATACAAAAAACTTCTTCATGTTTCTGCGCTTAAACGTGATGCGCCTAGGGCTAAATAATTTATAGTTTATAATTTACAATTTATAGCTGCCTAATTCTTCTTTAGCTGCTCTCTCGCCCACTCCTTTGCGGTTCCCGGCTCAATATCGCCGTAGCGCTCCATATTGTGCGCCTCATGCAGGAGATTATCGTAGTCGGTATTATTGTGGCGCTTGCTCGCCGCAATGATAGCCAGGGCGTGGTCGTAATCCTTGATAGGGCGAAGAGGATTCTCACGTTCCATCTTTGCGATGAGCTTGCCGCGCTTTACGCTGTCGCCTCGCTCAAACTGGCGTGAAATCATCGCTGATATTCTGTCGTTCTTATAATCTACCTTTTCCTCTGCCATCTGCTGCGCCTCCTCGAAGGTAACTGCATTCTCAGATTTTCTAACCAGTGAGCGCGCCCATGCGTCGCGAACGTCTTCCCAGGTTTTCACCTTCTTCACGACCTTCTTCTTTCCGTCGAGCATTTCGATAAATGCTTTTCCGTCCTTCGCATTCAGATAATAATCGTGATAGTGATCCTGATAGCCATAACCGTTGTAGTTATCACCGAAGGTATGATAATCTACCTTCTTTTCCTCGACGAAAGCCTTCAGCTTACCCAGAAGTGATTTGGTACCATCGAAGACGCAAACGTTTACTACGCCGTTCTTTTCGCGCGCTGAAACGCTGCTCTTATGTTTCTTGTTAGCATTCTCAACGGATGAAAATTTGGAAGGAATAAATACTCTTCTATAAGTTCCCATATTGTCTGCGCTTCACCGTGATGCGCCTAGGGCTGAATGGTTATTATTTTACTTCAAACTCCTTAATCTCGTAAACAAAGGTTTCTTCCTGGCACTCTACTTGAAATCCCATCACGTCCTCTGTATGCTCCGCTACGTGAACATAAATAGGGGTGTTCAGATAGAAATTATCCGCTGTAGGAATAATTGCTTCCTCACCGTCACAAGTGCGTACAGACTGAGAAACTTCTGTGAACTCATCTTTCTTAGGAAGGCTATTGAAAGCCTTTTCTGGGGAGTCGAAAACGTTTGCGATAATCTTATTACAAAGAACAATATATACTTTCTTGTCGTTCATATTCTTGTCGCTTAACCGTGATGCGCTAGGGCTGAATGATTATTAGTATTAATTGATGTGTTCATCGATGCACTGGTCATAGATGGCCTTTGATAAACTCCAGTCAACTTTAGGATATTCTCCCCAACCAGCACCTTCGTTATTGTTGATGTACCACAGCTCGTCATCCTCCTTAACGGTAGCCACGTGATACATACTAACTCCAGTAAAGAAAGAATCCTGATTGTGATCGTAGCATACATCGAAGGAGTTATCATCGTTTTCACGATAACGATAACCTGTCTTAATCAACTCTTCTTCTAACATTGTCTTCATACGTTCGTCGCTTAACCGTGATGCGCTAGGGCTGAAATGATTATTATTGTTTTTATTATCTTCTTGTTTTATCTGATGCAAAGGTACGAATAATTTCTGAAACTACCAAATAAAATGCACTTTAATTGCGTATTTAAGTGCATTTTTAACGTATTGTTACACTTTTAGTACCTCATACCTTATTTATCAGTCATTTGTTCGCCGTGAAGTGTCGATCCTCACATCTTGATAGATGTTGCCAGCCGTGGCAGCGATGGTAAAAAATTGCTGCTGCTATCCATCACGGACCGCAGACAGCGAGTAAAACTAAAAAAAATGCGAACGCCTTCGCACATAAACATTTAATTTTTAAAGTTATTTAAAAGAATATGCACCCCGCCGCGGTGTCGCTCCACGCTGCCGGTCTGCCGGACGGGGTAGGGGATTTCTATGCTACATCAGCAGGAAAATAGTGTTTGTTGTAATACTCTTTATATTCCTCCTCGGTCATACTATTCGAGTCCAGAAAACTCTTCCAGTTACCTTCCCGAACGTATTCCTCTTTCGTCTCCTCAAAGGTATGAGGAACGATGTAATCGGCAGGATAAAAAGCCTCATGCCGAAATTCGATTGCATCGCCAAGCAAACACCCTGATAGGTTCAGGTCCTCTTCGTCCGGAGTGTTCTCGCTCTCCTCCAAAAGCTTGTCATAGTTCTCAATACTATGCTTAATAATCGTGCGAATGTCCTTTGCCCAAGAGCAGGTATCGTCCGGCTTGATATTGCATTCCTGCAGTACCATATTCACCAGCTCGTCGATGCTCGCGCGGCTCTTGATATAAGCGTTGTGATAAAAGTCGAAAGGGATAACGTGATCCAGCTTCCAGCCCTTCTCCTCGTTAACAGATGGTCGGCCGTATGCCTTGCGGCTCTCTTCTGTCACCTGCATTTCATTCTCCTTATTCTCAATAACGTTCATACCGTTGTTTTTATTATTCTTTGCGTTCATAATTTCTAAATTTTTAATGTTGTTATAAAATGATTACTTCTTCTTGTAAGGCTTGATAATGAAGCCTTGATATTTCTCGCTATAGGTGATATAATTACCATATCCCCAAGGTTTTTTATTTGTCGTATTAGCCATGATTTTTAATTTTTCGCTGTTACTATAATATGTGATTGTGATATTATTTATCGAAAGTATCACTTTTAATATATATGGTCTCAGAACCACGCTTGCACTCCCTTACAGCAGAAGCATGAAAACAGGCTCTACCGATACCAGACAGCCAGCGATCTCTACCTAACTTTTTAAGAGCTTCCTCCTCGCTGATTCTCTGATCATCTTCAGTATAATACTTATAATTAGCTTTTTCTATCTGGTTGAAATCCTCTTCGAGATAGCCGATTTTCTTTAAAAACTCCTTATCTTTCTTTGTTAACTTTCTCATGACTTCTATTTTTTTACACGTTCTATAATATTCGTATAATACCAAACCACAGCCTGAGCCATCGCATCTTTCAATGCCTCCAGATACTTGTCGATAGCTGCCGGCGTATCGGTATTGATATGCTTATCTGGATATTTGCCGCCCTGGTCGCCACTGCCAAGATGGATGATGCAGAAGGAGCGGTCCTTGTCGTGGGTAGCTACCATACCACGGCGCTTGCAAAGCGCCACCACCTTGTCGAAATATTGTGGCTCGAAAGTGATAACCTGGAGCACACTCCAGGGATATTCCTGGGCAGTCAGCAGGATTTTGCCCTGCTGCTGCGAAATAGCGAAATTATATATAACTGATGATTTCTTCATTTTCTATCTGTTCTATAATGAGTGATTTCTAATTTTTCCGATGGGCAATAATAGGGCAGCGCTCAGGCTGCCTTATTATTGCCAGGGTACGTGATAAACTCGGTGATGCTCATCTGCTCGGAGATATTGTAATAAGCCATCATCTCCAGGCGGTCGTCGCCGTTCTTAGCCCCGATTTCTGCCTTCACTATATAATACAGCATGTAGGCAAGATAGGTTTCCTGGCGGTCGCTCGTATGGTTGAATAAGGCTGCACGGTTCCAGTCTTTAATATCATTACTCAGAAAGGACCAGAAACCATCGCTGGAAGAGTGATTTTCCTTGATCCAGCCGGCTATCTCTTCACGGTGAAGTTTTACCTTGGCTATAATCGCATTCTTAGCCGCACCAGATAGCTCGATTTTCGCCTGGATAGCATCGGTGCTGAAGTTATAAGCCAGTGGGTGCTGAACACCTACGAAGGATAATTTAATATCTTTGCAAACATACTGCCGGAGCCAGCGTTCCCACAGCTTGGTGTATGCCTCGCAAACTGCCTTCTGGTAACTGTCTTCATTGAAGGTGAAATCCTCATCCTCTACAACTTCGTTCCGGTACTCGTAATCTGATACCTCAAAAGAAGAATCCCAGATAGTCTGATAAAAGCCTTCGAAGCTTACCAGGTCGATGTTTGATACATCTAATTTCTTTTTCTTTTCCATAACCTTAAAATTTTAAATGTTCTATAATATGTTTCTTTTTATTCCCAGGGAATCCTTATTTTTGAGGATTCCCTGATTTTACACGTACGCTATAATAAGGCGTACTGAAAGGGTATCTTACTTCGTTTACGAAGTACTCGACAGATGGTGTACTCATTGCCAGGGTATCTTGGCAAATTACCCGTCCATTCATACCATGCGCCATCATATTGAGTGCACACATTTTACATACCAGCGGATCTGAGTCTTGAGCAATATACTGGAATGGTCGCCCGGCTGAATGGTCCAGTTTGCTAGCCTCGATAAAATGAGCCAAAAGGAGTCTGCCACTACCAGCTGCACAATCATTCACCGTGGTGCCTTCTATTTTCGCGCTGGTGGCTTCGTTTTTGCCAGAGCCTATAATGGAACTCATCAGGTTAGAAACACTCTGAGGAGTGAAAAATTGCCCCGTTTTCGATGCCTTGCCAGCGGTTAAATACATATCCTCATACAGCATACCGAAAACGTCGAGCCACTGTCCGCGGTCCATTGCCTGGCCAACATCATTCAACCAAGCCATAGCCAAAACGCCAAACTTTGGTTTTGCCTGAAGGTGCTGCTGCTGCCAGTTTTTAAAACCGTCCAGGGTACCGTCAAAAGCCTTCACGCTGAACAGGTCAAGCAGATAGTCACAAAAATCACTTAGCGCCGTTTCGTATGGTCGCCCGTCTGCCTTTGTCTGCTGGCTCAGATAATCAATATAAAATTTCTTGTTTATCATAAATCCTCAAAATTTAAAACGTTCTATAATAAGTAAGATTTCACACGTTCTATAAAGGGTGCCCTGGGTGATACCCAGGGCTTTCCACGATATTATCTACATTTCCAAATACTGGTAACTGAAGGATACTGCTGCAGGTCGTGATCCATCGCGAAGCCTTGAATATATGGATCCTCGCGGCTGAGTTCCTCAATGAGCTTCTCCACTTTGCGCACCTTTGCCACGTACTTTGTATAGTTCTTTCGGGTACCCTGAATGCGTTTTATTTCCTTCTGTAAGACGTTTATCTTTATATCTATAATAGATACCGCCTTTTCCGCCTCCATGCGATCGCCTGGCTTCCACTGCCAGAAATTCTCCATTTCCTGATACCATCTATAATAGAGATAAACGTGGATTTCCTTATAAGGACCAGCACAGCTATATTTATATAAGCTCATGCAGCCATCCTCAAAACAGCAGTAAAAGCCCGTGGCGGATTTTACAGCCTCATTGAAGCGCTTATTTATCACTTTGCCGTCAAAGGTGCGGCAAACAGGTTTTAACGCCTCCAGGGCTTTTATTTGCTGCTGGTAAACACCTACTACCTGGGCAACATGTTCGGCGTATTGTTTAGCCTCCATCTTTGCGCGGTCGCGTTCCCAGTTTTTCACCGCCATCTGGTAATCTTTTTCCGTACCTATAATATAGGTAGTTTTAGATACGTGTTCACCTAACCAACGGCGCAAACGTTCATTCTTCAATACTTCATACTCCTTCGCGTTCTCCTCGCTGCTGAAGGTACGGGCTGAAGGTGGAGTATTTTTGTTAAACTGCCAGGCGTACACGTCGCCGCTATCTGCTGCCAGTTCCTTATATCTAATCATGATTTTCTCCTGGTCCTCGTTCTGGATATTCTCAAAATCTATCTTTGTTTCCATAATTCCTCAAAATTTAAATTGTTCTATAATAGAGTGATATTCTTTGCAGCCTATAGAGAAGGCTCCAGGGGTACCCTGGCAGCCTTCACGGGCTTATTTTCCGTATTTGTCGTAATCGATAAAAATCTGTTTGATAGCATCAAACTGAAACGAGTAGTATACATTATCATAGATGCACTCATTATTTGCGAAAAAGTGTACCTCAAAAGTACTGCCTTCGTGCCAAATATCCCAGTGGCAGTTTGCCAAATCGACAGCGGCAAAGATATTATCATATACGACACCGTCGCCAAAACTAATTGTTTCATTTTCCACGTTCACCTTAAAACCAAGTGCACGTAATATGATAGCCAGTTTCTTTAATTCTTTCATATAGCCTAATATTTCAGATGTTCTATAATAGAGTAATATTTTACATGTTTTATAATAGTGGGTACCCCTGGAGCCTCCAGGGGTACCCCGTTTTGCGTTTATGCAGCCTTGTTAGGCTTCGTTTCGTCTACTTCTTGATAGAGTCTTTTTTCGATTCTGCTGTAGCCTGTTTCCCCGTTACTACAGTGGTATGCAACGGCCAACTCTTCCCCACAATAGCAAGAAAAAACGTACTCTGCTTCATTTCTCAGATCCTCTATAATAGCGTTTAATTTCTTGATAATGTTCTTTGCCTGAAGGTAATCTAAACCGGCGTTCCCGGTCCAATTATCATCTACCACGGAAACCTCGCTAAATTCGCCATCATCAAACATGTCATATTCGGGGCTGCCGGTCCAGTAATCACCGGCAGAGTCTATAGTAACTTTGCCAGAAAGATCCATACAAGCGCCTTCGTAATAACCGGAACGCACCAGGGCTTTTATTTCGAGTGAAATTTCACAACCTCCATAAACGAGCGTTTTATCCTTGTAAGCAATTACGCGCGCGTCGTCTTCGTACCCGTCGTAATCTTCCCAGCCCTTTGCCTGAAGACCTGAAACTATATTTTGCTTGGCAAAATCATAATCTGTTTCCGTTCCGAACTCGTCAAACTGTCCTTCAAGTTCGGGATCCAGGTCGCACTCCTCAACGTCTTCTTTGGTATAGTATCGATTCATACCAATAGCAAAATAACGGGTGCAATTTGCGCTCATAAAATTACATGTAGCCATAACTCTAAAAATTTAAATGTTCTATAATATATTTATTAATTCCTAGTGATATTTTGCAGCCACTATAAAAGCGGCTTTTATCACCTTGTTAGAAGGTGCCGGCGGTCCGCGAACCGCCTGGAGATCTCGAAATCTTTGCACCCTGTTATTTAAAGTTTGAAAAAGAATATCATTATAAAGATATTGATAATATTAAACACACCGCCGCGGTAAACAGATTAATACCTATAATTTGCAGCCCGTTAACTGTTACCCCTTCGCCGTCGCTTGCAAAGTAAGTTTCAGGCTTAAAAAGCCACTGCCAGGCGGCTTTTATAGCCGCAAAGGTACTTTTGTTCTGGCGTGCAAAAAGAAGGGCGCACACCGCAAATAAAATGCTTACTAGTTCGGCCGTACCTGGACGGCGTGAAAAAATGATATTATAATTATTCATGATCCTAATATTTTAAAGATTCTATAATGTAGTTATTTTGCGGGTTCCCTGGAATATCCAGGGAACCGGGGTATTTTTACGCACAACGGTAAAAATTATCGAGATAGTGACGCGTTCCCTTAATGGTGATATAAGGACGTGGCCAACTGTCTTCTTTTTTCGGACACGTATATTTTATTTTTTGCCAACGGGCGCAAAGTTCCTCCTTGTTGTTATAACACACCTTATATAAAGCGCGTTCCCCGTCTTCGTCGATCACCAGGGACCAACCGCCATAACCTTCTTGCTCGAAGCATTCGCCGAATTTTGCCAACTCTTCGTACTGCTGTTTTATAGTCTTTTTTGCCATAACCTAAAAATTTTTAATGTTCTATAATAGGGGGTACCGGGGGGAATGATCCCCCGCCAAGGCCTCAAACCTTTGCACCCTGGAATCTTTAAAATATATTATAGTGCTGCCAACATAGCAACGGCCGCGTTAACGGTTTTAGCCTGGTTTATGTTGGTTATTTCTGGAGTGTGATCCTGGACAAATTTTTTTTGTTCAGTACTCAACGCCGCGAAGTTTGCCGCGAACGCTGCACAAAAAGCTTCTGCTTTCTCGTGTTCATTTTGTGCAACGGCCTGGATCTCCAGGCGCAAAGGTACGCGCATACTTTTAGGGAATTTATCCACGGCGTGCAAAAGCGCCGTTTCATACTCAAAAGACTCCCAGGCCCTATTTAAATAAGACACGCGGGAATGTTCGTAATATTTGCCGCCTCCACTGGCAAAAACATGATGGCAGAAGCCGTTTTTTGTGTTGGTCGTATCACATGTAAAATAAACGTGTTCGCCGTTAACTACAAAATCAAATGTTTTGGTATTATATCTTTTAGTACTCATAATTTCTAAATTTTAAAAAGTTCTATAGTCTATATAATTGTACTTATATTATTTGTTTAATTCTCGTTTTGCTTCGTTATAGTCCATTCTAAACATAGTACCAAATACAACATACATCAAAACAGCAATAACACCTAATAATAACAAATTTTCAATAGCTACCTGTTTCTTTGCCACTTCGTTAAAAACCAAGTTATAAGCGGTATAAAAAGCGCCTAACAAAAAAGGTACGGGGATAATTACCAAGATAAAACTTGTAATCTCCATATTTGCCAATATCTTAAAAAATTCTTTCATGATTTCTAAATTTTAAAAAGTTTCTATAATAGGGACCGCCGGAGCGGCCCCCGTGTTCCTATGTATTACAGTCTAATTTCTTCTAGATTTGCAAGATCAAAAATTGCAAGTTGTTCATTTGCGCGGCCCGCCTCGATAGCTTCAGCGCGGTCCTCGAAAATTACTGTAGCATCATAATAATATAAACCGCTTTCGGAATCATACCATCCGCCGAATGCTAAAGTACGGCCGTTTAAATTACCTGAAGCCTGGAGTTCGTCGATTACGTTTGCAACCTTTGCCAAACCTTCAGCCCCGAAACTGTTTTGTGTCTTCTTTAATGCTACTGCATAACCTGTAGTTACGGGCTGCAAGTTTGCAGCGTTAACAGTAAAACCTTCAGGGTTAAGTGCTGCAATTGCAGCTACACTTGAGATAACTAAATTCTTTTTCATAACTTTAATTTTTTATTCGTTTATTATTTTGTTTCTTGTTTACGTTTGCAAAGGTACGTATTTATCTTTATTCTACCAAATAATTTGATGAAAAAATAAAGATTTATTCTTATATTTAACGTTTGAAAACAATATATCTCTTTATTTTTACAGTTATTTACAAATATATATGTTTACCTAAATAAAAATATAATGTTATATCTTTATTTCTTATTATATATAGTATACCTTATTATATATAGGAAAAATAAAACGGTGGGCGGTGTGTGCTCATCGGTGGGCGTGTCTCCTGGTGTTGGTGGGTGATAAGTCCAGACGGTGGGCGGTGTGTGCTCATCGGT
>ERZ780075.10-NODE-10-length-90116-cov-6.564984_pt1 | contig 90116 bp, 98 predicted proteins | sample MGYA00511839_ERZ780075 | MGnify/ENA primary metagenome ERZ780075 (study PRJEB29588, sample SAMEA2155953) | human gut metagenome | biome: human gut; feature: human-associated habitat; material: faeces | place: Denmark | collected 2008/2010 ...
TATAAGTAATGTTCATTTAAATCTTTGCTATTAGCTTCAATACCTTGTTTTTTTATAGCTTCAACTTTATTAATTTCACTTTTTTTAACTAAGTTCATTCTTCCAAACTTCCTAGTATCATGATATCTTAAATCTGTAAAATCTTCAAAAGTAATAATTATATGTTCATGTTTTACGATTTCCTCACTACTATTTTTAACAAAATATTTTCCTTCCATCCTTAAGTGACTAAGTAGATAGTAATCTCCAAGGTCAAACATTAACCATTTACCAATTCTATCAATATCTATAAATTTTCTTCCTACAAGTATTTTTTTAAAATCATTTATATCACTTTCAATTAATAATTCATTAGTGTATATTATAGTGTTATTTTTATTTATAACTTACTTATTCTTTTTAATGTATTTCTTACTGTTTCTACTTCTGCTATTTCTGGCATTTTACTTACCTCACTTTGCCTCATACCAATTTATGCCTGTATCTATTTCAACTTTTAGTGGCACATCTAATTTATATACTCCTTCCATTTCTTCTTTAACAATTTGTTTTATTTTTTCAAGTTCACTATTTTTACAATCAACAATTATTTCATCATGAACTTGAAGAAGAATTTTACTAGTTATACCATCTTTAATAAATCTATTATAAACATTAATCATAGCCATTTTCATAATGTCTGCACTCGTACCTTGAATTGGAGTATTCATAGCCATACGTTCACCCATTTGGCGAATTAAATAGTTAGGATTATTTATTTCTTCAATAACTCTTTTGCGACCAAATAGCGTTGTAACACATCCAGTTTCTTTGGCTTCAGCAATTTTTGTATCAGTATAAGCTTTAACCTCTGGATAAAGAATATGGAACTTATTAATGAATTCATCAGCATCTTTTTTAGAAATATGAAGATTTTCTCCAAGACCAAAACCACTTATACCATAGATGATACCAAAAATTACAGCTTTGGCACAACGGCGCATTGTTTTTGTTACAGCTTCTTCAGGTACCCCGAATACTTCACCAGCTACATGGGTATGAATATCTTCATCATTATTGAAAGCTTCAATTAAACTTGGACATTTAGATAAAGATGCCATAACCCTTAGTTCAACTTGACTATAATCAGCACTTAAAAGGACATCATTACTAGGCAAGAAAGCTTTTCTTATTTTTCTTCCAAGTTCTTCACGCACAGGTATATTTTGTAAATTCGGTTCTGTTGATGATAACCTTCCTGTTCTTGTTAAAGTTTGTTTATAAATTGTATGAATTTTACCATCACTTAAAATGTAGTTACCTAATCCTTCAATATATGTACTTTTTAACTTAGCAAGGTTACGATATTCTAAAATTTTTTCCACAATTGGATGTTTATCAACTAGCTTTTCTAAAACTTTAACATCAGTTTTATATCCTGTTTTATTTTTCTTACCCTTAGCTATTTCTAGTTTTTCAAATAATATTTCACCCAGTTGTTTTGGACTACCAATATTAAAAGTTTCTCCAGCTAAATTATAAATTTCATTTGTTAGCAAATCTAATTTTACTTCAAATACAACAACAGATAAAATCATTAAAAATCTTTCTCGTTCAGTTAATGCATCTTCGTCTGTATCATATAAACAATGCTGTTGTATTTTTAATCCTGAATCTAATTTTCTTGACTTTATTAACCTTTCAACTTCATCAAGATAATCATTATAACTTACTTCGTAAACCATTTTTTCACCTTTTTCTGTGCTTCCACACATCGGATGTAATTTTTTTGTTAGATATAACGTTTATTTGCACTTTTGGATATTGCTTTGAGAACTGTTTCATTACGCCTTTACAACTGTCGCACATACCTCGTTCAGAAAGCATTGTAATTGACTTAAACGGTTTCTTCTCATATAAATCTGCGAAATATTCAAAAAGCTTTGCTTCCGTGTCTTGATAAGTTTCTCCTCTTATTGAATTATCTTTATCAATAACATCAATATACGAAAATCTGCGTTTATCTTTCAACAACACAAGGTTTGATTTTCCCTTATAACCCTTGGTGCTGTCCGACAATCTGCTATGTGCAAAATACATATTCGACTTGTCACCGTCGATGTATGCTCCCGCAATGTTACCACTCTTTTTAAATTTACTTGTAAACATCGTTCTTTTTTCGGTAATCACGACATCATCGAGCCTGAGTATTTCTTCAACACCCAAATCACCTGAGTCAATCTTGTACTGATTGACAATTCTGTATTTTGCCTTTAGCGATTTCCATAATTCAGGATCTCCGTATTTAATCTTCTGAAAATCCTCAAACTTTGACGGGAACAACTCTTTAAGCGTTGCCTTGTATCTGAAAAACTGCTCTCTGTCTGTGCTTAAATTATAATATTTTTTGGTTTCAATGTCAACAGTTTCCGCAGCCGGATTGCTTTTTATTTCTGTCTTCCGTTTTTCCCACTCATTGAGCTTTGTCTGATATTTCGCAATATTGGCGGGATCAATGCTTCCGACCGTCAGCCGCTTGTATTTTTGGATCATGTTTTCAACATGTGCCCGGTTTAGCTCCTCCGTGCCGTATTCGTTCAGCTTGTTATCTTCCGTTTCATAGTGAACAATATCCTCAAGCTCGGGGTAATACGTTCCGAGACCGTGACGGCAGCGAGGGTGAAATAAACCTTCCGCCATGGCCTGAGAGAGCAGCATATAATCTCCGTCGTCAGGCGTTCCGCCCGAATAGACATCATCAATCAATACCTTGTTTTCAAACGGTTTACACAGCTTACACGACGTCGCATGACTGGATATAATAACAAGCGTTTCGCCGAGATACTTCCGAAATTCGCCCTCGCCTGCCATATATGCACGCTGATTGACTGTCCTGATTGCCATTGACGTGTAATCGGCAATGTTGACCCTGCGCCCGTCCTTGTACTCAATACAGTTAATGCCACGGCTGAGAAAGTCCTTGACCGCCGCATCGTATGCTTGCTTCTCGGTGTAAACTCCGTTCGTAACATACATACTGTATTTAAAAATCGTGCTTCGGTATGTATCGTTCATCATTCGCAGCACGGCTTTATCTGCCCTTGAAAAGTCCGATTGAACCGAATTTATCAGCGCATCAACCTTTCGGGTGTTGATTTTAAAGAAGCCGTCTTTCATGGCTACGGCTGATTTATAGCCTGCGCCCTTGGCTTCCTTAAACCGCTTCATTTCGTGCAATGAACCCTGCTTCATCTCGTCCCGGATATGGTCTTTGATATCTTTCGCCATACCTCGGGTGCTGTTTTTAAGCAACATTTTATTGTGCCGCTGATATTTCCGCAGCTCACGGATTTTAATTGCCTGCCACTGCGGATAATCAATACCCGCTTCGGCTTCCTCAGCCAAATGTAAGCCGAGATTACGTTTCATGGATTCAATCATTTTGAGTTCCATGTCCTTGTAGATCTCGGCTATTTCCTTATCAAAATCACTCATTACTCAATACCGGCGAAAATTTCATCACCTACTGACGGCTCGTCCGCCTCGATAATGCCTTTTTCTTCCTTAATGCGTCTGACTTCCTCTTCCTTCCAATCCTCGTCCTTATCGTTGCCGTAAAGCTCACCGACGCAGGCTTCTGTTGACATAATACCTGCGGCCGCCGCCTTGCTAATGGTTTCAACCTGAGCTTCAAACGACGGGTTGGCATATCCGCCACGGGCAACGGTGATATCAATATGATCGTCCGTTGACTTGTTCTGAAGCGTGTCGCTGAATTTGAGAGCCGTAATAATAACGTCCTTTATGATACCGTCAAGAACGGAAAGAACCTTGTTTCGGGTGTAGAGCGTTGTTTTCTCCTTTTCACGCTGTGCATCGGCATTGTCAAGCTTCTTGACGTCGATACCGAGCGTTGACGGCGAAATGATACCCTGCAAGCAGAGATCAAGAGCCGTGATATATGAAGCCAAAAGTGCCTCATGCTGTATTGTGCCCTGTGTGGTCTCAACCTTGTTGACCGCACCCTCTCCGCCGTCCGCTTCAAGTACGATATATTCGTTGTCGAAGTCGTTGCTTTGCAGAATTTCACCTGTGTACGGATTGGACGGCAAAAAGTCTCTCGGAATGTACTCCTTGATCTGACCTTTACGAACAGCAAGCATCCACTGAGAATAGACCTCGTCAAGGCTGTCAAAATTATCGTATTTCCGTGAAAAAATCGACTGTCCTCTGCCCTTGAATTTTGCCGACGGCGTAAAAATAACGGGGACAGCAGGAAGAAACTCCGCCTTGTTCATCACAGGCTTATACTCGGCAAGCTCGGAAAAATCCGCCATATTGACCTCATTGCCGCTTGAATTCTCAAGGGAATATGTAATACCGTTTTTCCTGTAATGCTCCTTGAACGTGTAACAGTTCTGATTCAGCACCTTTTTTGTTTTGAATATGACTTCAACCAAACGTCCTCGGTCATATTCAAAATCCACCCTGTCCGCCTCGTAGAACTCAATAATCGGATATTTGCTTATACTCTCATCAAACGAGAATTTGAAAGCGCCGTCGCCGAGAGCCAACGTCTGCGAAACACATTCTTTCAAAAGGTCTGTAAACTTGTTATCCTTTGCGATTTCATCCCACTCGTCCTGTCTGTCGGAGAGTATAATATCAAAAAGATCGTCAAGACACACATTTGTGAGCACATCGACGATCATTCCCGGCAAGCCCGTATGTATCTTGCGGATTTTACAGCCCCTTGTTGGCTTTGCACTCCAAAAATGCTGTCTGCTTATGCCGTCATCAAGGTTACCATAAAATTCGTGAAGCTCGTTCGGCTCACCCCTGTACCATATTCGATTTTTGAAAACCTCTGCATCGAAGCTCAGAAGCTGATCTATCTCTATGCTCAGGCTCTGCGGGTCTTTTATTCTCAGATAATTTCTTATCGCTGTAATCACCTTATCGTTCTAACTCATTGCTTAATCTCTCCTATCATCTTCACATACGGTAAAAATCCGTACTGCGAAGCGTTGATTGTATGGTCGTTGCGATCCTCGGGCTCGTTATCCTTATCCTGTGCCCAGGAATACGCCTCAAGCTCGGATATATGCACTCGGCAGGTATCGCATACAAGATAATCGCCTGTGTGCAACCAACCGAGCTGCATGTTAATTCGGTCAATAATCTTTGTTTTCTTCCATGCGCCGTTAAAATTATAAAGGCACGGATTTTGCCGCTTGTACTTTTTCAGCTCTGTAATGGTTGCCTGATCCGCCGAATCAATATACACCTGACGGGCGAAGCCCCACATTTCACGGTTACGCTCCAAAAAGTCAATAAAATTCCGCACCGTATCGGACGGTGCAATGGGATTTGACATATTTGCATTGTTATAGACACGCTCATCAAGCACGATCAGCTTTCTGTCCTGCGTGATTCCTTGGAAAATCATCGAGATCGTATCAGGTGATTTCGAAGAATAAGCCGTATCAAGCCCTGCCGAGAACTGAACAAACCGTATCTTCTTATCAAACGCAGCTTGCAAAAGCTGATTTCGGTTTACGATGTGCCTTGAGCGGTCAAAGTTGCTGAACACAAGACCTGTTGCCCTGCCTCTCAAGCCGAGAATTTTATTTTTATACAGCTTCGTCCCCGGCGGAACCATGCTGATAATTTGCTCTTTCTTTGCCTGCGGCAGCCCTGCATTGTGGTCGAATGAGAAATACCACCACACCCAGCCGCTTTTCGGCTCGGCATTGAGCATATTCAGCAGATCGGGCGGTGCATCGTTTGCATATCGATCTGTCGGGCGTGCATGATTGATATATTCCTCATACACGGGCAGGCTCGGATCGTCGGGATTCAGCGTCGCCATAAGATAATCGCATCTCATCGACGCCTCTCGGATATACTCCATATCGGCTATATTGATTTCGTCGATATACAAGCAACCGTACTGACCGCCAAGAGCCTTTTTCCAACGTGCCTTATTATCGTAGCCGAGAATATATACTACCTTGTCACCGCTCGGTGTGTGATATATAAGGTGCGGCATACTGTATTCGCCCTTTCCGGACGGATTATATTCCACAAGCTCGCCGAACACGTCAAGTATGCCGAGGTCTTTGTTGATGATATTTTTCTCAATCGTACCCGTGTCAAGTCCGCTTATTATGTGAATTTTCTTCACGCTCTCTGCAACCTTGAACATAAACTTAACAATGCCGACAGTCGTTTTGCCCGCCGCCGTCGTACCCTCAAGGAACTCAACGGGAGCTTTGTATTTCAAGAAGTCCTTATATTTCGGACTGAGGATAAGATTTTCACTCATCGTCGCTCAACTGCCTGAGAATAGAATCGAGCTTATTCGTCGTTTCAAGAGTGCCGGAAAGGTCAACCTTATCCGACGGCTTGTCACCTGCACGGTCAAGAATATCCTTGCAGGCGGCGAGAGCAGCCTTGTCATCTGTACTCTCAATAAGCTCGATCAGCTTATTGATTGCGACCTGTGCGGCACCCTTGTATCTCCGCTTTCTCTCACGCTCCGCTTTTGCTTCTTCTTCATCCCTGATTCGCATAAAAAGCTCATCGTGATTTACCCATGAAGATAAGGTCTGTTGGCTCACTTTAACCGCATTTGCAACATCCGTTTGGCTCAAGCCTTTATAAACCTACAGTTCAATGGCTTTTTTCTGCTTTGATTTTAGCTTTTTTTCTTCAAATTTCTTCAAATTTTCATTACTCACCTTTCCTCACCTCTTTCGTGTTATTTTTTGGTGGCGGAAGTGAGAGTTGAACTCACATGCCAAGAGCAGGAAATTTAGAGTTTCCCATGTCTCCCCATTCCATCATTCCGCCTTATTTTTCATAATAATTCTTAAGCCTGTCATAATTACTCATTGCTTCGTTATACATATCCTCAAACACAGCACGCTTGTATTTCAGCTTGTAGTTGTCCGTGCCCTTAGGTATCTTATTCAATTCTGATTTCAAGTGATTTGCCTGAAGCAAATATTCTTCGGCAAGCTCGGCGAGTGTTTTCATATTTTCCACCATAAAAAGAAGCCGCCGCGATGTGCGACAGCTTCAAAATATATTTTAATGATATTATTATAAACGCTTTTTTGACCACCTCTTTGTCACAAATAGCTTAAATGAAGTTCATTTTCACCGAAATGATATATAAAAACTGGTTTTTAAGTCGATAAAAGGTCGAGCAGCTCATTCCATCAATCCCGGAATAAGTAAAAGTGAAATTCCGACCATCAACACACGATTGAAGTAGAGCCTGTCTGACTTTCAAAGAATATTTGAAATCATCGTACTTGAACACTTCACTCATAGAGTTTTCAACCGTCTGAACACATCTGTATTTGTAACTGTTATGTAATCGTTCAAGCTGCATTGCCTGATCCTCGGTTGGAGAGCTCGAGCCGCCCTTTCCGCTCGGCAGATAAACACGCTCTTTTCCGACTGTTTCATAATGACCGCTGCCAAACGAAAGTATTCTGTTTTCTTCGTCCTTAATATCCTTTTTATACGCTTCGTAGCTTTTAACAACCGACAATGCGGACGATCGTGCATAATCGGGAAGTTTGTATTTATTCTGCATAATAGCTCCTTTCCACCGGTTAATCGCCTTTATAAATTAAAAATGTGCTGTATTCATCAAGAAAGCTCAAGACTTTACCGCTTTTTAGTTTTTCAAAATCACCATCTGTAAGTTCAAACACAAAACCACCAAAAAGCGAGCAGTTGAGGCACATTTCATTTTGATTTATAACTGTAAATTCACAATCAGGTTCAAATCTTCCGATTCCATTGCAACGCATTCCTTTAACCTTGCAAAAATTATTTTCTGCCCTTTTGCTTGCCTGCGGACAGATTGGATTATCTTTCATTTGTTCACGCTCCGTTTCTCAGCGTTGAATTAAGGCTGCTGTCGGACTGCACTCCGTCGAACCAATTTTCAAGTTCTTCTTGGCACTTCGGACATAAGTCAAGATAATAAAATCCAACGGTGGATTTTTTTTTAGCTATTGTTGTTTTGGGCATACATTCTCGTTTAAACAGCGTGCCGCATCGGTCACATTCATAAGCTGTCACTATTATTCACCCCTCAAATATCTTTCAATTTCTTTTGCCGCCGCTTCCCAGCCTTGACACCAAACGGCACGGTTTCCGAAGAGGTTAAGATTGTCGAGCCAATTGAGCTGTTGCAAGCTCGGCTTTTCACCTTTTCGCTTCATCTCGATATATAAAGCGTGATATTTACCAGACGGTACTGGTAAGCATAGATCGGGTACACCTTTTTTCAGGCCTTGTCGGCGCATAGCGGCACCGTTATAAACGCTGCGTTTGCCTTCGTTTGGAATGTGATATAAAAATTTGATTTCGGGATATTTACCCACGGCGAAATCTGCCCATCGGAACAGTGCTTCCTGCTCCTGAGCTTCCGTGGGTCTTGGCATTTGATTTTGAAGCTTATTGCTCATTGACTCACTCCTCATGCGTATTCTCTGCTGCGTAAGATATATTTACTGTTTTTTTTGTAAAGGCGGATCGTTATGTACGGAAAATCTATCTTTTCCGCTTCGCCGTATTCATTGATGTCATACATATCGAGACGGGGATCAGCATCAACAAACACGTATCCCGGATATAATTTTTCAAAAAGCTCGGCATTGTATATGTCATTCCTCATCTCTTGGAGCTTTCGACAGCTGATGCGTCCGTCACGCTGACTTTTGGGTGGTTGTTTTAAATTCTTCGAGCAAACATACGATCGGTAGCAAAGCCTCGGATCTTTCGACAAGTAAAAAGCAGCTCCCGCAAGACCTGTCTTGGTGAAAATGAGATGTGATGTGTGAATATAGCTCACTTTTGGATTTTTAGTAAACCGCTTGTTCCATTTTTCTCTGAGGATCTTTGCACCGAGCTCGCCGGAACAGATAAGGTGATAGTGCGGACGGCCGTTTTTCTCTCCAAGCTCGGTTGTATACATGCTGCGGAAATCAATGTTTGCTTTTTTATAAGCATTTTTGACGTTTCGGAGGAAACACGCAAACTCTCTGCCTTCGAGAGCCTTATCATACGGAAAGTCCGACGGATATGAGAGCTCGCAAAGATAATCCTTCGGCCCGAAGTTTTCCTGAAGCAGCCAAGTAAACTTCCGAGCCGCATTCCGTTCGTTGAGCTTTTGCTGAGCAGCTCTTGTCGGCTTTGCTTTTGCCGAACGTCTGCCTGTCAGCTTCCGAACGGGGAAAATATCAACCTCCATATAATCACCTGATTTATGGATGCTCTCTCGGTTAAGTTTTCGCACGTGTTTTCCTCCTTTCGTTTTGTTGATAACTTAATACACCATACTTTCCCGTTACGGACTTTTCAGTCCGTCATCTTTTAGCACCGAGGGGCTCGGCGGAACCGAACCCCGTGTATTAAGTTTTTGAGTTAAGAAGTTTTATTTAACTTCAACGCTCGGAATAACGTTTGTGTCAAAAAATACTTTATAATGATATGGGTCAGAGTGTGTGCCTCCGATATCTTCGACTACATATAAGGTGTAGTCATTAAGATAGACATAGTTCTTTTTATATGTATCTTTTGAGGTTTTGGCGGTAACAACAAGCTCGTTAGTTGTATTGTTTGAGATATCGATATATCCTTCGATATAAAGGATGATCTTATCGGTTCGGGCGTTGTAAACAGTTACCCTGCGTTCACAGTCGAAATAGTTTGCCTGCCTATTCAAGTTGTGATTTACGCGCTCTGCTTCGGTGCAACCCTGAAACAAGCCGCTAACAAGTATGATCGCTAAAATTACAGCGATACATTTTTTAAAATACTTTTTCATAAATAATACTCTCCTTAATATTTTTCATTTGCTTTCAATTCTTCCGTATGACCGACTGTGCGCTTAACGGAGATTGAGCCTTTGCCGGATTTACTGATTTTAACTTTGCCATGACCGACGGTCGTAACAGTCAGGTCAAAAACCTTAGCGTCAGCAATCAAGCGAGCTGTTTTCTTGAGAATGTCGATTATTTCATCATTCTCAATTTCCGTCATGCCGAGCTCGCGCGCATTGGCAACGCAAAGCGACTCGATGTTAAAACAAGTTTCGTCAATCTGCTTTTCCTTACTTCGCCAAGCGCGGGCGGCTGGGCAGTTGCAGGTTTGTAACGCAAGCTCGGCGGCTTCGGTATCAGTCAAAGTTCGATCATCCTCATTCATCAGAGCCTGTCCGCATTTTGGACATGTTACTATCATTTAGTTCACCTCCCGTTCTTAAATATTTTAAAATTATTTCGATTTGCCTCTGCATTATATATTCCTCAAAGGCTGTCCACGCCTTTTTAATATATCTACAGTATTGCATCTCGAGTAATGCTCCTGAACTTTCTTTATAATCCGGAGCAAAAACGACTATATCCGATGAGTCAATCATGGCGAAACAAATTCTTGTATAATCAGCCGGGGTTAAGCCCTGCGGAAGCTTTGCGGGGTTAATTATGACCGTTCCGGGCATTTTCAGCAGTTCTGATTCCATGTTTGCAAATTTGTCTTTGTAATTCGGGTCACCGGTAATCTTCCCGGCAATATAAATTTTAGTCTTTAGCATTTGTTCCGTCACTTTCCTTTCTCGCAGCCTCAAATTTAATAAATCGTTTTAGTTTCCGCGAACATTTTCGGCACACAGTTCTTTTTCTTGCAAAGACCATGATATTATTGCCTATCTCAACATCTCGCTGATCCAAAATACTCTTTATTTCTTTACCGCACATATCGCAGCAGGTCATTTTTCTTCACGCTCCCTCGCCTATAAAGTCAAATAAAGTCGGTGTGTCGTACTGTTCTTCGGCGCTTTTGAGATATCCGACGCCGTCACGGAAATAATCAGCGTTAAGCTCAATTCCGTATCCTCGGCGGTTCATCTTTACGGCCGTGTACGGCACCGTCATAAGTCCGCCGAACGGGTCAAGGACAAGGTCGCCTTCGTTGGAATATCTGTTGATAATTCTTTCAACGATATCCAGCTGAAGCGGACAAACATGCAAATTTTTACAGCGTTGACTCTGAGTTGTATTGAGCGTTCGCATACGATTGATATCATCCCATATCTGATCCGACCACGACGCAGGCGGCATCATCATAAACGTTGCCGGGAGTTTGCCGTCCTCATCGAGAGCTTCGGTCATTGCTACGTGTTGATTAAAGTTATAGACATTGGATTCTGACTGCTTTTTATATGCTTTTTGGATATCCTTAACGCTCATTTTTTTGATTTCTTCCTTTGTCAACAAACGATCTCCACTCGAACGGTAAAAAGCGTGTGCGTCAAGCTGCCATTGTGCACGGGTATAGTCTGTCTTATCCTTTGTGACAGGTATATCCGCGTATGCTTTCGTGGTGTCCGTCGGCAGCTTTCGGAATAACAAAACATATTCGGGACAGCCGATGCCCATCTTGGTGCCGTCTTTGCACTGTTCGGTCCAGCCGAGGCGGTAAGTCTGATTGTTTTCTCTGACAACGTCCGTTAGAACTACAATTCTTCCCATATAACGGAATCCGTGTTTTGTGAAATGCATAACCGTCATGTCACTAAATGGATCAACCGTCGGCATTCCGTCACCGGTTGCATTGCCGAAAAGAATTCTGTCTTTGACATGGATCGCCGCAATTCTTCCTGGCTTTAAAATCCTGAGAAGCTCCGGCGTAAGGAAATCCATCTGCTCAAAAAATTTATCATTATCGGAATTGTGTCCGAAATCGTTGTAACTCGGTGTGTATTCATAGTGATTTGAAAACGGGATTGAGCTGAGAATCAAATCAACCGAGTTTCCCGGCATTGTCTTTGCTTCTTCAACACAGTCGTTGTTGACTGCCGTAAATCTTTCGCCTTTAACTTCCACTCTTTTCACTCCTTTTGACCTTCTCATTTTCTCCATAATAACTTTATGGCTTATTCCGTTTTTACGGACAATCTCAGACATCTGCCGAGATTGATGATTAAATCTGTCCCACTTCGCAAGCAGCTCGTCAAGTATGCTTTGCTCATTTGCGGTGTAGATAATGTCGATAATTACCTTCTCCGTCTGCAAAAAACGGTAAATTCTATGTATTGCCTGGATAAAATCATTGAATTTGTAATCTATACCGACAAATATTGCCCTGTGGCAATGCTTCTGAAAATTGCAGCCCGAACCGCTGATTATCTTTTTTGTTGCAAGAAGTCTGATTTTGCCCTCAGAAAAATCAATTGTGTTTTTCTCTCTGATGTCGAGATCTTGCGAACCGTAAACCTCAACAGCTTCCGGCAGAGCTTTTTTAATCGCTTTTCGCTCACTTTCAAGGTCGTGCCATAAAATAAAATGGTCGTTCGGTGCGCTGTCAACAATTTCTTTCATGCAAGCTATACGGGCTTCGAGGCTGTCCTGTTTTTCTCTCGCCGCCTGTGTAAGCCCCTGCGCCGCATCAAGTTCAAATTCAACCTGACCGTTTCTGCGATCAGTCTGATATCTGATTTCCGATGTCAGCTTGTGATACCGTATATCCATCTGTGGCAAATCATATCCTGTTGAATCAAATCCGAGATCAGCCGGTGAATTAAGGAATAAAGCCCACGAGGATACCCAAAGCCAAAACTCCTGTTCCTTGTGAGGGTAAAGCGTGAGGTTGTTTGCTTTTGTGCTGTCTCGCTTAAAAAATCTTGTCAAAGCCTGTCCCGTGTCCATAACCTCAAGATATCCTGCATAATGTATAATCTCTTTGTATTTGTTCGGGTCTGGCGTTGCCGTTGCAACAAGCTTATACTTAATGCCCTCGAATTTCGGTAAAAACATCTGATATGTTTTCGAGCCAAACGAGCGCAAAACAGACGCTTCGTCAAGGCAAACACACGAAAAGTATTTCGGGTCGATATCACCATCACGGACACGTTCATAATTTGTCATGCATATTTCATCGGTACAGTTTTCAATCTCATCCATTGTTCGGACATACTTCGGCGGATCAATACCGAGTAAATTCACGGCGTCATGTGTGAACTCCTGCCTAACGCCGAGCGGCAAAACAAGCAGCGCACGACCGCCTTCATGTTTCAATACCAAGCGGCAGAATTCAAGTTCCTGTACCGTCTTTCCGAGACCGAAAGACTCAAACAATGCACGTCTACCGCCTTTGCAAGCCCCTTTTACCGCTTCTCTCTGGTGCGGTTTTAAATTTGGATTTATTTCATCGTCTGCAACGTCAAAGCCGCTGTCCTCCGCAATGCAGACTTTGTTATTTAAAAAATCGTCGTATGTCATTTTTGACTTTCACCTGTTTTTCGTTGTGTCTTATATATAAATTGTACGGAACCTACATCAAAAGCCCCGGTTAATTCACTGCCGTGGTGGACGATGTAGCATTCGAGTTCTTCGTTTAACTCAATTCGGTCACCCTCAATAGTGTAAGAGACGTCTTTTGTAGTTTGAACATAAACCATATCCTCACCTAATCCTAAAAAAAGCTGTAATTGTGTGAAATATATTGTCAAGTGCTTGCTTGATTTTGGATATTGCAGGAGGTGCGGTACCTGCGGTTGAACGTGCAAGCTCGGCGAAATAAGCTTTCAGCTCCGGGCGCTCACGGAGAATCTTGTTGACTGCCGTATCAAGCGCACCGATATAGGCGTTCCAGGCTTCAAGCTCGGCAGTCGGTGAGCCGACCGAAACAATCAGCTCATTTTCAAACATTTTAGTTTTCTTGTTGTACTCGGACTCTATGACATAAAATTGATCTCCGTCATCGTCCTCACGCAACATCATTCGAGCGAGATGCGTCGTGTCGCACGGGAAGAGCTGTTTTTCTTTCATTTTGCCTTTTACACTCCATGTAATAATTAAGTAGAAATGATACTTTGCATTGTGCTTCGATTGTTTTAAGTCCGATTTCAAGTCCGCCGATTTTTTTGAGATATTCAGCGAATTCTTTTCTGTATTTTTTTGACATATAAATTTCGAATTCGATGTGTTGAATATCCGAAAGCGGAAAATGTGAAGGTTCGCCGATTCTCTTGCAATATGCATCACGCTCAAGCTGCATCGTGTGATCGCACATGTTGAGCGTCCGGCCGTACCTGTCCGGAGGAAACTTAAAGTAAGTTTGCATCGTCCTTCGTCCTATCGTACAGCAAGCGAGCTTTGAGATCTTTGTTTTCCTCGGCAAGTTTTTGGTAATTCTCAATCAGCTCATTGTGGTCATCAGTTACCTTTTGATACTCTTTAAGGATGACAGTGTTAAGCTCTTCAGCTTTTTTGCAGCTGTCGTTCATTACGAAAAGTGCAATCGTCAAAAAAATTGCAATTACAAAACAAAATATATAAAGCAAGGTAAGTGTGTTCATCTTATTTCTCTCCTTTATTCGGCATGGGCATTGTTACGATATATTCGGCACCTGTGTTTCCAAGGTCTCTAAGCATTTCATGAAATACTTCCATTTCATTGGTGTCAAAATCTTTTTTGATGAAATCAACATATCTCATCATGACCGCTGCAATAAACGGCCTGTTCGCCTTCGTTAAGGGACTTATGGCGGTGCCTATTTGTGCTGAAATTTTGTTTAACGCTTCAACAAAAAGCTTGTGATCAGCCGTAAGAGCGGATTTTTTAAATAATTCTTCGGCTTCTAAAATAAGATTATTATTCATTTTCACACGTCCTTCCGTATATTTCATGTGTTCCGTCAATAAGCCGCTGTTCTTCCTTGGTAAGCTTAAATCCGAGACTTTTAAGAGCTTTTACAGCGCACAAGCTGAAAAGATTTTTGTCATACTCTCCGGAGTATGATTTATATGTTTTAATACTTTTCACACACAATATCGCTTTGAGAAGAAAAGCAGCAGGTTTTCGGTCGATGTTATAGAGGATTTCCGGATTGAGCTTGCCGGCGATGATTTCTTCGTCGGTTATATTTGCTTCTTCCCAATCAATTCCGGCAGCTTCGCAAAACTCGGTATCTTCCACCGATCTATAGCAGCTGCCGCTCATTTGTATTTCAACAAACAGCCTTAATACGATTGGCAGTGTCTTTTTATCTTCGGAAAGATCGTTCACAAACATCATTACTCTTGTGTTAAAGAGGTCAAACATTTCATCAAGCTCGGCGATTTTGGCGGTTCTGAATTCCTCAGCTCTTTTCCTGTTTGCTTCTGCTTCGTCATTCACCTCTGTCTCGGGCTTTTTCTTGTAAAAATATATCCAATTGCCCCATGCCTCGAATTTATAGAAAGTTTCGTTTGGCGACGTTCCATCCGGCAATTCAAGTTCTTCGGGTTTTACATCTGAATAGCTAAAGCTTTTGATGCTATTGTATATTTTCCATGCATCATGGAGTTCTTCTTCCGGAATAGGGCAAATACCTTTGCTTTTGAGATAATCAATCCACTGCTGCTTTTTCTTTTGCTTTTCAATGTTCTGCAGTTCTTGGTCAACAGCGTATTTAATGTAGCCGTGCTTATTTTCTTTTATAAGCTTGTTTCTGATATTAACGTCCGAAATTTTTTCAAGATATGTGAAGTCTTCGAGTGTCAGATCACTGTTTAAGATGTTGTCTTTATCAAGCTTTGCGATTTCAAGGCGGTGCTTGACGGTATCCTTGCTAAATCCCGACATTTCTGAAATACTTTCAACGGTTTCGCCGAGATCAAGCATGAGCTGAAATCCGTCCGCCTGCTCAATGTAGGACAGCTCCGAACGTTGCATGTTTTCAAGCAGCATCGTTGACAGCTGTGTTTTACGGTCCATGTCAACAACAGCGCACGGGGCAGTTTCAAGTCCTGCGAGCTTTGCGGCTGCAAGTCGGCGATGTCCGATAACCGCCAAGTAGCGACCGTCATCTTTTGGAACAACGGTCAAGTTTTGCATGATTCCGTTAGCTTTGATGCTTTCGGCAAGCTCGGTGAGATTTCCGAGGTTCTTTCTTGGATTTTCGGGGTGTGGGTCTATGAGATTGATTGATAGTTGTTTAATTGTTTCCATGTTTAGTGCTCCTCTCTGACTGTTTTCTGCATCGTGTATTTAATGAGTGCAAGGCGGTTGACCTGCAGCTTCCTGCCAATTTTAATTAAAGGAAAATCGGGACGGCTCATGAATTCCTGTGCTGTCTGCTTGCTCCAGCCAAACATCTCGGCGACATCGTCGGAATCCATAATCAACCCCTCGCCACAGTCCTCGAGAGCTTTAATTGATGAGATTATTTCTATAAGGTCGCGGTTAAGCTCCTGAATGTTGTCGGTAGTCAATTCCATCTCTTGTCGCCTCCCCTGCTGAATTTACGTTTATGTATTCTGTTTTGCATAAAAATCACCTTTCTTTTGGTAGTGCGTTAAATTTTGTTTCTTTCCTCGGTAGTGCGTTGAATAAGATTAAAATATGCCGCTCAATTTAAGAACAACAACGGCCGTTATAAAACCAATCCATAAGATCAGAACGGAAACAAGCTTTTCCATTAAATCACCTCCTGTTTAATTATGTGAATTATTTTCATCTTTGCTATAATGTAAAATAAGGGCGAATCCTCGGTTTACCGTTAATTTTGTAGATCCTTCTTTGCCACTGTTTGAAGCTCTGTGAGAATTTCTCTCTTACTCCACTCGCTTACATCGGAGCAAAGCCATATAACGGCTGCAATCTCTTCAATCGGTGTTTCTACATCAACCATGCGAAACATTTTGCAGTACTGCTCCTTTGTTCCCTGTGTAAACCACCGATGTTTGTTGCAAAGTTCGTAAACATTGCTAAAATTAAGTCCGTACATTTTAAATTCCTCCTGTTTGTAGTGCGTTGAATGTGTTTGCTCTCCGCCACCGTAGCGGATGCAGGGAGTTGGGAAGATTGGAACACTATTCAGTCATGTTTTTATTAAGTTTTTTTGATATTGTTCCCTGCACCCGGTACGATGGCGGAATGTTGCGTTTTGCAACTTACTGTATAAAAAAATAAGAGCCAAAGTGTTCCGGAGAAATGTCAAGTATTTCGCAAATTCCGTTTGCTTCATCAAGTGTCAGCTGCCTTGTGTTATTGAGCTTCTGGCAACACGTGGGCTGAGAAATATTCAAGTGCTTTGCAAGAGCTGCTTGAGTAATGCCCTTTTCTTTCATACGTCCTTTTAACTTATTAGAATTTATCATTTTGTCGCCTCCTTGTTGCGTTTTGCAACTACATAATAACACACTTTTAAAGTTTGTCAATAGCAAAATGCAACTTTTTTTAATCTTTTTTTAAAAAACTATTGCATTTTGCAATTATTTGTGCTATATTCTTATCGTAATAGCGAGGTTGGTGAATTTAATGAACGATATTACAATTAAAATAGGTGAACGTATTCAAGCAAGACGAAAAGAGCTTGATTTAACACAAGAAGCGATTGCAAATAAGCTCTCACTTAATAAGTCAACAATTGCAAGGTATGAAAGCGGAGCTGTTGAGAAGATTAAACTCCCTATTATACAGGCTATGGCACAAATTTTAGATGTTAACCCAGATTGGTTAGCTTTGAAAACTGACAAGAAAGGCTGCTATGCAGATTGCGCGGATATCACAAAGAATATTCAACTTTCAAAGCACGAGGCATATTTAATACTTGCATACAGAGAACACCCGGATATGCAGAAGTCGGTTGATAAGCTTCTCGGTATTGAGCCGGAGGAAAAGCTTTATATAATAGAAAAAGCCGCCCGTAACGGAGATAACTCTCCACTTGTAGTCACGGACAGCAAGCTCAAGGAACTTGAGAACTTACCTGAAGTTCCGCTTGAGGACGGCTAAAATTTGTTTTGTTTTATAAAGGTTTCAAATTGTGAGTAGACTTTCTGCTCAAGCGGAGATGTCAAAAAGCGATTGCGTTTGTAAAGCTCATTCATCCTTTCCGCTCTGTACTCTGCGGCGGTTCGGCTGATCTTGCAAAGCTCTTGTATTTGCTCGGCGTCCCGAACATTGCACCCCCACAGCACGCAGGCGGGAGCTAACAGACGACTTGCGAAAACATTCGCTGCCTGCTCAACCGGATTATCGTCCGGTGACGGCTCTCGGTTTACAAGCTCAAACTTCCCGACGTGACCGAGAATAACGTGTCCGATCTCGTGAGCAGCAGTAAACCTTCGTCGCTCAGGTGAAACAGCAGAGCTTACGAAAATGTGCGGCACGCCGTTAATGTAGCAGCTCATGCCGTCGCTTTCCTCGGTAGGCTCATAGTAATGTAGCTTGATTCCAAGCTCGGCGCAGACTTTAACGGTGTTGATCGGCAGTTCTGAAATGTCTAAATCAATCAACAACTGCCATACCGAGTCTCTTGCATTTTGATAGTCTTTATAATTCATATAAAATCACCTCACTTAAGATTTTAAGTGAGGCAAAGTGTAAAATCCACAGGTAAGTATTGGTAATTAAAAGTGTGCGCTAAAAATCAGGGAAGGACGATTTTATGTATTTATTGATAATCATAGCTATTGTTGTAGCAGTAGTTGTTTTTCAAAAGCAAAAACAAAAATCAAAATCAACGACACAAAATGTAGGCGGCAATAGCTTTTCTAAAAATAATAATAGTATTAAAAAGGCATATGATTTTTCAACTGTTCAATCTATTATGAGTATCCCCGTTCCAACATATGAGCCGCTTCATGAATTAACTTCTCCTGTTGATAATATCGAATACATTCTTCAAAGAAAGGCAACTGAATTTAAAAGAAACGGAAGAATGGATCTCGCCATAGCATGTTTAAGAAAGTCAAATGAAATCATGGCGCATTCCAACTTTTCATATCAAAAAGACGATTATCTTCGACTTGTAAAATATTTACAGGCTGATGGGCAGTTTGAACAAGCTGAAAAAGAGTTAGAAATTATAAAAAAAGCCCACCCTGACTTATTCTTTGGTAATCAAATGACTAACCCACAGATTTCTAAAATCACTGAAGATTTAGTTTGGTTTAGTGCAAGTCGCCTTTGTCCTTACTGTTCAATTTATAATGACAGAGTTTATTCTAAGAGTGGCAAGGATCGCCGCTTTCCCTCATTTTCGCTTCTTCCGAATGATTTAAAAGTAATAAATTGTCCTCAATGCAATACATTTTTAGGCTTTTCTAACTATTATGATCTTGATATGGACAGCAGTCTTAAAAAAATCATAAAAGACAGTAACCGACCGTTTAAGGATTTGAGAACAAAAGAAGAAAAAGAATATTACAAAGCCAAAGTAACTAAAAAGACAAACGCGAAACACGCTGAAGCTGAATACCTTTGGTTATGTCAAAATCTTCCCGATTTAGCTCCGAAGTCTTTATCGGGATACACCCGAATGAAAAACAGTAAATCAGCTAATTATCAAAAAATCGTTTCCGCCGCTGAAGAGGCAGGGTATCAGATTGTTGATAATATTTAATATAAAAATGTCGCCCGGTGCTGGAACACCGAGCGGCGGACACAATTCAACGCACTACCGAAGAAAGGTGTAAACTTATTATACCGCCTTTCTTGGATTTTTGCAACCATTTTTTGAAAGGGCGGCTATTTTTATGGCAAAAAAGAGTAAAAACGGAAACGGAGAGGGAACAATTTACTATTCAGAAGCTCGGCAAAGGTGGGTAGGTCAGGTTACGACCGGTCGCACCGAAACCGGCAAGCTCCGCCGCCACACACTTTATGGAAAGACAAAAAAAGAAGTCCGTGAAAAAATCGTCGCTTTGCAGTCCGAAGTTTTTACGGGTCAGTATATCGAGCCAAGCTCGATTACTGTTGCATCGCTGACGAAGCAGCTTATTGAGGATGACCGAGAATTTAACATTATAAAAACAAGCACCTATAACCGCAAGCTCGGAACATATAAACGACTTGAAAAATCATGTCTTGCAGATCTTCCCATTCAAAAAGTCAGTGCTGAAAATGTAAAGGCATTTTTGAAAAATATAACTTCGTACTCCGATTCGGTAATTCGCAAAGATTATGAATTATTGAAAAGATGCTTTAAAGAAGCTATCAATAGAGGCTTAATAAATCGTGATCCGATGTTTGGCATCAAATGTCCTAAATCAAACCAAAAAAAAGAAAAGGTTCGAGCTCTTACACTCGACGAACAAAAGAAGTTTGTTGAAGTGCTCAACACTCAAGACATCCGATATACCGTCCAGATGAAGCTCATGTTGCTCACCGGCATGAGAATGGGAGAAATTAACGCTCTTGACGTGAACGACGTTAGCCTCCCCTTCCGTACAATAAACATTCGCCGAACATTAACTCGTGACGATGACGAGCGTATGGTAGTCGGAGAAACCACAAAGACCTACGCCGGAATTCGTAAAGTACCGCTCCCAGACGCTGCCGTGAAGCTTTTGAAAACATATCTTGAAAATGAATACAAGCCGAACCGTGACAATTTGCTGTTTTGGGATTGGAAGAAAGATAAGGTTGTTTCAACCTCTCAAATAAATCTGCAATTTGCCCGCACACTTGAAAAGTACGGCGTCATTGATAGAGAGCAGCATGGCAAAGTTTCTCTGCACTCTCTCAGACATACCTATGCGACAAGATGCATTGAGGCAGGTATGCCACCTAAAGTGCTTCAAACGCTCCTTGGACATACAGATATAAAGGTTACGCTTAACACTTATTGTGATGCATTCAACGAGTTTAAAGACGATGGCATTTCAAAATTTGTGACATACATGGAAAAGCAAAACATTGCAATTTAAACTCTGTTGCAGTCACGTTGCAGTCATCGCATCAAGAAACAACGTATTATAGCCGTTTTCTACGGTTGTATATGGTCATCTCCACCATAACAGATCTAAATCGATTTTCGATTTGGGTCTGTTTTTTTCGGTAATCGAAACCGCATAGTCCATATTTTGCGGAGCAAAATGGACATATAAATGCGAAGGTTGCGCAGCAACAGCCGAAGCGAAGCTTCGGTTGACGACATCTCCACCATAACAGATCTGAATCGATTTTCGATTTGGGTCTGTTTTTTGTTAACAGGCTAATTTATCTGCGTACATTGAATCTGCTTTTTTCTTTATCCCCTCCGTCGTCAAGAACGCCGGATTAAAGATTAAATAATTCAATAAATTTCAGTGCAGAGTTTAACCGGAACGCTCGGATTATATTCTGCTAATCGTAAAACAAGAAAAACTTCCCCACTCGGAGAAGTTTTTTCGTTTAAATTCAATTATTCAACGGAATCAATGTAATCGCATGCAGCGAGGGCAGCTATTGCGCCGTCAGCGGCAGCGGTCGTAACCTGACGAATTTTTTTCGTGCGGCAGTCGCCCGCAACAAAAATACCATTAGTCGCCGATTCACAGCTTTCATCAATAACGGCATAGCCTCTGCCGTCAAGCTCAACAACATTGCTGAAAGCTTCATTCTGCGGAATTAGGCCTATTGCAATGAAAAGTCCGTCAATCGAAAGCTCTTTGCTCTCCCCGGCCGAATTTTTAATAATAATACCCTCAAGCTCCGATTCGCCGGCAAAGGATTCGACGGTAACTCCGGTTATAACCTCAACATTATCGAGCTTATAAAGCTGGTCTGCAAGCTTCTTTTCGCCGGTCAAAAAATCAAGATTCTGAACAACATAAACCTTCTTTGCAAGGTCAGAAAGCAAAATTGCTTCCTGCAATGCGGAATTTCCGCCGCCGACAACCGCAACGGTCTTGTCTTTATAAAAAGCTCCGTCGCATACGGCACAGAATGAAATTCCTTCGCCGACGTATTTTTCTTCACCGTCAACGCCGAGCATACGATGCTTTGCACCCGTCGCTATGATTACAGTCTTGCCCTGATATTCGCCGTCATCAGTCACAACGGTTTTAACCTCGCCGTCCTTGATTTCAAGAGCCTCGCAGGATTCAACGTCTGCACCCTGCTCAAGTACCTGTTCAACAAGTTTTTCGGCGAATTCATTGCCGGTTAGGCTCATAAATCCTGGAATATTTTCCACCTTCGGGGAAAAAGTTATCTGTCCTCCGAAGGTTTCTTTTTCGATTACAAGTGTTTTTTTATTCGCCCTGCAAGCATACAGAGCGGCGGTCAGCCCCGCAGGGCCGCCGCCAATTATAATTATGTCGTACATAATTGCTCCTGTTAATTTTTATTTATTAAGGAATTTCTTAATATCGGAAACGCCGGTATACTTAGTAGCTTCACCGTCCTTGATTACAACAAGTGTCGGGGCCTGCTTGATTCCAAGCTCCTGTGCAAGCTCAGCGTTTTCGTCGGCAAGAAGCTTAGTGTATTCATAGCCTGCCTTATCAAGGGTTGCGCAAGCAATCTTGCAGTTCGGGCATGTTGCGGTTGTGAAAAGGTAGCTAACGTTCTCGCCCGCTTCGGCTTTAACGCCGTCATCGGCCTTTGCGTCTTTCTTTACACCGTGATGTGTAAGATGAGAATTTGCAATGTCATAAACCTTACGGTCTGAGAACTCCTGAGCCTTACCGTCGTTGAAGTTCTGAACAGGACGATAGTAGCCGGTGATACGGCTGTAAACCTCTGTGTGCTCGCCGCACTCGGGGCAAACATACTGCTCGCCTGTGAGGTAGCCGTGGTTCTTACATACGGAATATGTCGGTGAAAGAGTGTAATACGGAAGCTTATAGTTCTCTGCAATCTTTCTGACAAGGTTCGCCGCAGCCTTCCAGTCCGGAAGCTTCTCTCCGAGGAAGGCGTGGAAAACAGTACCCGAGGTGTAAAGCGTCTGAAGCTCGTCCTGAATGTCAAGAGCCGAGAAAATATCATCTGTGTAGCCGACAGGAAGATGTGAGCTGTTGGTGTAGTACGGTGTGTCACCCTCATGCTGAGCGGCAGTCTTGATGTCGGGATATCTCTTAACGTCGTGCTTTGCAAGACGGTAAGCTGTGGATTCTGCCGGAGTAGCCTCAAGGTTATAAAGGTCGCCGTACTGAACCTGATAATCGGAAAGTCTTTCTCTCATGTGGTTGAGAACGTCGATGGTGAACTGCTGAGTTTTAGGATCGGTCATATCTTTGCCGAGCCACTTAGCGTTGAGACCGACCTCATTCATGCCGACAAGACCGATTGTCGAGAAGTGGTTGTTGAATGTGCCGAGATATCTCTTTGTGTAGGGATAAAGTCCCTCGTCAAGGAGCTTTGTAATAACGGTTCTCTTAACCTTGAGCGAACGTGCGGAAATGTCCATAAGTCTGTCAAGACGCTCATAGAAGTCCTTTTCGTCCTTTGCAAGGTAAGCGATACGGGGCATGTTGATTGTAACAACGCCAACCGAACCTGTGCTTTCGCCGCTTCCGAAGAAACCGCCGGACTTCTTGCGAAGCTCACGAAGGTCAAGACGCAGACGGCAGCACATTGAACGAACGTCGCTCGGCTCCATGTCGCTGTTGATGTAGTTTGAGAAATACGGAGTACCGTACTTTGAGGTCATTTCAAAGAGAAGTCTGTTATTCTCTGTGTCTGACCAATCGAAGTTTCTTGTGATTGAATATGTCGGAATCGGATACTGGAAGCCTCTGCCGTTGGCATCGCCCTCGATCATGATCTCGATAAAGGCCTTGTTGACCATATCCATTTCCTTCTGACAGTCTTTATACTTGAAGTCAACTTCCTTACCGCCGATAATGCAGTTAAGCTCGGCAAGGTCATTCGGAACAACCCAGTCAAGAGTGATGTTCGAGAACGGAGCCTGAGTACCCCAACGGCTCGGTGTGTTAACGCCGTAGATGAAGGATTCAATGCACTTCTTGACCGATTCATAGTCAAGGTTATCATATTTAACGAAGGAGGCAAGGTAGGTGTCGAAGGATGAGAAAGCCTGTGCACCCGCCCACTCGTTCTGCATGATTCCGAGGAAATTAACCATCTGATTGCAAAGAGTTGCAAGATGCTTTGCCGGAGCTGAAGTGATCTTACCTCTTACTCCGCCGAGACCCTCCTGAATAAGCTGCTTGAGAGACCATCCGGCGCAGTAGCCGGTGAGCATGGAAAGGTCATGGAGATGAATATCGGCATTTCTGTGAGCCTCGGCGATTTCCTCATCATAGATTTCGGAAAGCCAATAGTTAGCCGTGATAGCACCGGAGTTGCTGAGGATAAGTCCGCCGACGGAATAAGTAACCGTGGAATTCTCCTTAACACGCCAGTCGTTAACATGAAGATAGTTGTCAACGATCTCTTTATAGTCAAGAACCGTTGCGTTGATATTTCTTATTTTTTCTCTCTGCTTACGGTAAAGAATATAAGCCTTGGCAACGTCATCGTAGCCGGCCTTGATAAGAACCGATTCAACGCTGTCCTGAATGCTTTCAACCGATATCTTGTCGTTCTTTATCTTCTGCTCAAAATCTGCCGTAACCTTGAGCGCAAGGAAATCAACAGTATCGGAATTATACTGCTTCTGACATGCGTCAAACGCCTTGGTTATAGCATCTCTGATTTTGTGAAGGTCAAAGCCTACGACTTTGCCGTCACGTTTTACAACATTGTACATACCTCTGTCTCCTTTATTTAGTGTTCCGTCAGGGATTATATCATATATATAGTGGTGATGTCAACACTTATTTTACAATATATTGTGTTAAATTCCGCGAATTTCCGTTTGCGGCACAAAATCTGCCGCAGCTTTCTGCATTTCAAGCATTGTTTGCTTGCCGACTCCCGTTACACTGCCGTCAATCAGGTTGCCCGAATCGACAAAATTCTGAAGAAAATATCTTTTTGCGCCCTTTATCCATTCTGCGGCATTGCGAATATCCTCAACGGTGTGAAATTCATTGACTATCGTGGTTCTGAATTCGTAGTCAACCGTGCCGCTTTTGAGGAAATCAACGCTTTCTTCAATCCTCGATAAATCACAGCTTTTCAGGCCTATCGTTTCGGCATATTTTTCCTTACAATTTTTAATGTCCATTGCAACGTAGTCAACAAGTCCCTCGCCGACAATGTTCTTAAGTCTTTCGGGGTAGCTGCCGTTTGTATCAAGCTTAACCGAATATCCGAGGTCACGAACCTGTCTGATAAAATCGGCAATGTCGGGATTCATCAGCGGTTCGCCGCCCGTTATCGCCACTCCGTCAAGAAGTCCGCATCGCTTTTTCAGAAAAGAAAAAATCTCCTCAATCGAATAATCGGGATTCTCGGGCAATTCCGTAACAAGAAGTGCATTATGGCAAAACGGACAGCGAAAGTTGCATCCGCCTGTAAAAACAGTGCACGCAACTTTCCCCGGGAAATCCAATAATGTCATTTTTTGAAGTCCGTCAATACGCATCACAGCACCTCCGAAAGCATATTTTATCGTTCCGAAGTATTCTACCACAACATGATATGGTTTACAACAAGAAAGAAATAAAAATATATACAAACTTTCACTTCACTTTTTGCACAAAATATAGTATAATGGCAGAAAAGTAAACACAAGGGAGTGAAATTATGGAAAAAGAACAAATGGATTTTACCGACTATACCGATCCGATATGCCCTTTCTGCACGGATCAATTTAAAAAGCAGCCGCCTGTTCGCCCTATTCCAACCGGGAGAGTGCTTGAAAAGCTTGACGGGCACCTTGGCAGAAACGATTACGATTCGGCCGAAAGGCATCTTCTCTATTGGCTCGGTGAAGCCGAGGACGGCAGGGACAAGCACGGTATGCTGACTGTCGAAAACGAGCTTATGGGGCTTTACAGAAAGACCGGTCGCAAAGAAAGGGCACTTGAAAGCGTCGACAAGGCATTATCTTTGATTGATGAATTAAAGATTAATAATGCCGTTGCTGCCGGAACAACATATACCAACGCCGCTACGGTTTACAAGGCATTTGCAATGCCCGAAAAATCTATCAAGCTTTTTGAGCAGGCCAAAATGATATATGAAAAGGAACTGTCGGCCGACGATTCACGTCTCGGCGGGCTTTACAACAATCTCGGCCTTACTTTAACCGACCTCAAACGCATTGACGAAGCGGAGGCATACTATAACAATGCAATAAAAGTAATGTCACAAAACAAAAACGGCGAGCTTGAAATTGCAATTACATATCTGAATCTTTGCGATTTATATGAAGCGAAACTCGGCTCGGAGAAAAGCGAAAAAATCGTCGACGAATATATAGAAAAAGCGTATGAGCTTCTCAACAGAGAGTATCTGCCGAGGAACGGCTATTATGCCTTTGTTTGTGAAAAATGCGCTCCTACCTTCGGATATTTCGGACGCTTCATTTATGAAAAAGAGCTGAGCGACAGAGCGAGGGAGATTTATGAAAGGAATTGAAATATCAAAAGCTTATTTTGAGGAATACGGCCGGCCGATGCTCGAAAAGGATTTTTCGGACATCCTCCCCTATCTGTGCGTCGGGATGGTCGGCAGCGGCTCGGACTGCTACGGCTTTGACGATGAAATATCAAGAGACCATGACTTTGAGCCGGGCTTTTGCATATTTATTCCGAATGAAGACGTTGTTGACAGACGAAAAGAATTCTTGCTTGAAAGAGCATATGCAAAGCTTCCCAAAGAATTCATGGGTCTTAAACGAAGCCTTGTAAGCCCCGTCGGAGGAAGAAGAAACGGAGTTATACGAACTGACGGGTTTTACACAAATAAAATCGGCAGTGCCGACGGCAAGCTTAGCGTCATTGATTGGCTGACGATTTCCGAAAACTATCTTTTTGAAGCGACAAACGGCGAGATTTTCTTCGACAACTACGGCGAATTTTCAGAGATTCGTAACAGAATCATGAATATGCCCGAGGATATAAGACTCAAAAAGCTTGCAGGAAATATGCTTCTTATGGCACAATCGGGTCAGTATAACTACGGCCGATGTCTTTCACACGGCGAAACGGGAGCGGCACAGCTCGCTGTTATCGAATTTGTCAATGCCGCAATGAAAACGGTATTCCTCTTAAACAAAAAGTATATGCCATATTATAAATGGAGCTTCCGTGCAATGCGGAATCTAAAGCTTTTTTCGACCTTTTCCGACTCGTTTGAATATCTTCTGACGAGCGAAAATGACAGCGTAACGGCACAAACAAAGACTGATGTAATCGAGGATATCGCAAGCATGATAATCGGTTATCTTGTTGATAACGAAATGACAAAGGCAATATGCGGCGACCTTGAAAAGCATGCATACTCGATAAACGATTCAATATCAGACCCTAATATAAGAAATATGAATATTTTCACGGCAGTATAAAAGCAGGCAGTCCGATCAATTAATCAGACTGCCTGTTCCTTATTTTTCAATACATAATTTAATTAAAACTTTAACAACATAGCCTTATTTTATAATTGAGAAAATCAAATTCCAAAGATATCTTACAGCCTTGTCAAACACCTCAAAGATAACATAGTATTTGCCCATGAAGTGCTTGAGCACTCTGTTGAGAGCATCTGTGCTGAAAAGTGTTTGTGAAGCATCGATATCCGAATATGTAAAATCTGTCTTTTCGATAGTATATTCGTCAATGAGCTTGTCGCCCTCAACCGTATATGTTTTAAGATTGAATGTCGACTCGGTGAACTCAACCTCACAGTAAATAAGCTCGGGGCTCATGTAGCTGTAGTTTATCCACGAATGATGATAAGGCTCGTCATAAACACGGTTCTTGCCCGATGCGGAAGCGGTCGTGATATAAAGCGTTCCGTCAGGGTCTGTTGCTTTATTGGACGAATAATCAAGGTCAACCTTTTCGTTGTTAAGCATATTGTAGGAACGTCCGTAGTAGTGCTCATGTCCGTCAAAGGCGAGATCAAATTCAAACTTATCCATGATAGCGGAATAAACACCCTGGAGCATATAGTTATCGTTGTCAATCGCATGGTGACCGGTTCCGTATATATCATGGTGGAAAACGGCTACTCTCCACTTTGCGTCGGGGTTAGCGAGTATCGCTCTTTCGGCGAGTGCATGGCTTTCAAATACATTTACATTTGTAGTGTTGAAAACAACAAAAAGAACGTCACCGTATCTGAACCAGTAAGGTGTACCGGTCTTGCTTGTGGAAATGAGCTGTGAATTCGGGTTGTTAACGTAGTGCTGATAAGTTGAGCCCTTGTGATCGTGGTTGCCGATGGTTGTCGCCATCGGGAGATTACGCATAGCCTTCGGTGAAAGCGTAGCTGCCCATTCCGTTGCGCTTGCTCCTGTCTGTGTCTGGTCGCCGCAGGAGATGATAAAACTTGTGTCGGGATACTTCTTCAAAGCGGTGTTGAGCGTTGTATTCCAGCTTGTAGCGTCCTTGTAGCCTGTGCCGTCATCCACTGCAGAACACTGGATATCGCCGACAAGCAGAGCCTTAAACGAATCGGTCGCATGAGTTATGTAGAACGTCGGTTCGCTCCAATTATCCTTGCCGAGAGAATATGAATAATAGTATTTCGTGTTTTCCTCAAGACCGGTAACCGTAACCCTGTTTGTCTGCTGATCGTTATCGGCAAGGGTGCTGTAACCTAAGAAAAGCTTAGCATTTTCCATTTTCTCGTTATCGGCAATCTTAACCATAGGAACGGAAACCTTTCTTTCCGAATGCCAGTTGAAGTTAAGCTCGGTTGCATCTGCACCTGGTGTAAGGGCAATTTGCGTATTGTCGCCCTCGACTGTTTTCCAATATTCATCCCACTCCGTTTTTGACATTGTGTAATCGGGCAGAAGAAGATTATCGGCAGCATTAACGCTCAAACCGATACAACCCGTAAGCAAAGTAACGATGAGTAAAATAGATATTATCTTTCTTGTGTGAACCATAACTATCCCCTTTCAGAATTGATAATTAATAATAACATACTTTTCAAAAAAAAGAAATAGACAAAATAAAAAATTCGGCACGAAGAGGAAAATATCTCATCGTGCCGAAAACTTTAAATTAAATCAAACATCCCATTTGTAATGTCGGAGATTGGAGTCAATGAACAGTGCACCGACATCAAGAGCATGAATAACGGTTCCGTCCTCCATAGGATAAACGGTAACGTCCTCCCCTTCTCCACCGAAGTTGTCAATCCACTTCCACTGATACATGATTCTGTCAAAGAGCTTTTCGACCTTGCCCGTCTTGACGTCAATCGAGTAGACGGCTCTTGTGCTGTCGTTTGAACCGACATAAAGCTTACCGTTATAAACCTCGCCGCCCTGAATTGCGTCAATCGAATCGGAAAGCTTAATTTCGCCTGTATACTCAAAGGTTGCAAGGCTAAAGCAATAAATAACCTCCGCAGTCTTGCTGTATGATGAATAAATCAAACCGTTATCGGCATCAACCGCAACCCACGAAATACCCCTTGTCAGAATGTTGTTGGGCATTTCATAAGCCTCACCGATAAATTCAAGCGTTTCAGCGTCGTAAAGAGCGATAACGGGATGTGCCCAAACCTTGCTGTCCTCAAGAGAAGCATAAATCAACCCGTTATAAAAGCTGATTCCGCCGATATGCTTTGAACCGTATTGCTCAACAAGCTCATCGGTCAATGCCTTGTAATTGTAAGCATAAACCGTCTGATTATCAAGGCCGATTTTAACAAGCGATGTTTTGCCGCTGAAATACCAATATTCGCCGTCAGTCGTAACTCCCTGAGCACGCTCAAGAGTTTCGAGTCCGACTACCTTTGAATTTGATTCGTACTTGTAAATATCGCCGTTAAAAAAATTGTTAAGCCCGTTGCTCAAGGTCATTAAAAGAGCGATAAAAACGGCAAAGACCTTGTAAAAAAGAGACTTTACATAGTTATAAAAAGGTAACATAGTGAAAGCTCCTTACTTTATAACACAGTCGCAGAATCCGATAACATCATCGTAAACGTGCTCCCTGTCAAGCTCATTGAGAATCTCGTGTCTGTCGTCCTTATAGAGCTTGCACCGAACATTGTCGTGGCCGGTTGCTTTGAGCTTTTCAAAGACCTCGTTAACGCCCTTTGAATATGCACCGACCGGATCCTCTTCACCTGCAATGAGGAGGATCTTAAGCTCCTTCGGAACCTTTCTGTACCAGCCGTCCGTTGAAACGGAATCTAAAAGCTCGAACATGTTTTTATAGCCCGAAGCAGTGAACAGAAAGCCGCAGTCATCATTGTTTATGTACCAGTCAACGTTCTCGGTGTTCCTCGAGAGCCAGTCAAAGGCTGTTCTGCCCTCCGTGCGTTTATTATATGTGCCGAAAGCTATCTTATCGATAAGCTTGCTTGGGTGCTTCTCGCCCTTGACCTTTGAAATAAGCGAAGCAAGGACGATTCCTGCGCCTGCACCGGGATTTTTTCCGCTTGTGCCGCAGATAACGGCGGCAGCAATATCATCGGCATATTTTGTGATATAGCTTCTTGTAACGAACGAACCCATGCTGTGGCCGAAGATAATCACGGGCTTTTTGAATTCGTCCTTTGCAATGAGCGTGAGCTGATGAGCATCATCAACAAAGCCCTTGCCGAAAGCGTTTTTCTCACCGCCGAAGTAACCCTTGACTCCGTTAGGTGCGACTGATTTTCCGTGACCGATGTGGTCGTTCATGATGAAAGCGAAGCCTGCATTGCAAAGAGCCGTTGCAAACTCCTCATATCTTTCACCGAATTCCGCCATGCCGTGAACGCCCTGAACAACAGCCTTTATCTTGCCGTCGGCAGGTGCCCAGCTTCTTGCAAAAATGTCGGCCTCACCCGTGACCGAAGGATAGGAATACTCTTTTCTGACGATTTCCATAAAACGCCCTCCTGATAAATATTTATATTATTCTACCGGGATATCAATGTCATATTCGGGCATATAAAGACCCTTTGCAAAGTTTCTTGCTCTGAAGAGAACGTGGCTGTCATAAGCCTCCATTACGAAGCCGATACCGTTATCGTTGCATTCGCCGTCCTTATTGTCGATTGTAAGCGACGGAAGGTTGATTGAATGGAAGTTGCCTATCTTCTCATAGGTAAACTTGCCGATACCTGTATGAAGATGACCCGTGATAAGGAAAACATTATCATACTTATTAAGGAAATACTTAAGCGAATCGGACTGAGCACCTACAGAGCCAGCCGAATCAATCGGGCTGTTCCATGTATCCGGAAGGCCGTGTGTCAACTTAAGCGGCTGATGAATCATAACGAAGATAGGCTTACCTGTCTTTGAAGCCTCGATAAGCTGTGCGTCAAGCCAGCAGAGCTGTGCCTCGCTGATATACGACTCCTCAAACTCCGTTCTGTCTGTTCCGAGAACGATGAATCTGTAGCCGTTGATTTCGTATGAATAGTGGAGCGAATCCATTGTGAAGTCACTGCCGACAGCCTTGTTGAGGTCATTTGTAAAGCCGGTAAAGGTTCTGACAGTCTTCTTGTAGCTTGCCTTGAGTCTGACGTCATGGTTGCCGACTGCATTAAGGAAGCAGTTTGTTCTTGCGCCTGCAAGCTTCTCTTCAATGTACTGATACTCGCAGAGAAGTCCGTTTTCGGCAATGTCGCCTGCATTAAGTATAGCGTCAACCTTGCCGTCGATATTGTATGTAACGTCCTCGCAAGCGGCGTCAAAATACCTTGTTCTTTCAACAAGATAGTTTGAAAACTGCGGATCTGCCCACATAACGGCCGTGAGGTTTGCACCTGTCTGCTCGTTTGTCTGAATCGGGTCATCGCTCGACGGACCGACATACGGTGTCAAAGTATAGGAGATGGCTATAACGATAACCATCAGCTTATAAGCAATGCGTGAAAAAAAAGTTGTTTTCAAAAGGTACACCTTCCTGTGGATTAAATTTCATCTAATTTTAACACGAAAGAAACGATATGTCAATTTTATTTGTGCAAATCAATTAAATTGACAAAGAAAAAACCGCAGCTGAAAATCAACTGCGGCAAAATTAATTCAGTTCTGCTTATTCGGGTTATCGAAACGGTAAATCTCTCTGTTTTCAATATCCATATCCGGAATCATAATCGGCTGAATTCCCGCATTGGCCGTTATCGTAGTGATAAATGCTCTTGCGTACGGGAAAAGCTCCTTATAGGTCTGGATATGAATAATCTCTCTCTCGAGCCCGTCCGGATAAGAGAAAATTCCTGCAAGCACAAGCTTAACGGAGAAAATTTCGGGATTTTCCTTATCGGTAATCGTAACCGTGAATTTGCCCTCGCAGATATTGTTGTTAGTGTATCTGACATTATAGGCATAGCTGTTCTTCAGCTCAATTTTGGTATTGCCTTTGATTTTATTAACAAACTGAATCTCATCAATTTTATAAGCATTAAGCTTAAGATCTTTCATTGTAAAGTCCCCCTTTGTTTTATATATATTATCACAAAGAAGAACAATTTACAAGTGTTATTTTTTCAAAGCCGATACAATATATGTGCCCGAAAGGACAGTGTTGATGAAAACTGCGGCAATCAGAACACATTTGGCCGCCTTGAGCACGGTCAGGAGCATACAGTCATACCTTGCCATTTTCATAAACAACTTTGCATAGTGTGAGCTTTTCATTTCCTTACCTCCCGTCCGTCAGCAAAATTCCGTGAGCTATTCCGGGAATACTCTCACCCTGAAACGGCGAAACGGCGGAAAGAAGCGCACCCGTAGCAAATACAAGAACCCTGTGAAGCTTTCCCTCACTCAATTCTCTCATGATTTTTGAACATAATACACTTCCACAGCAGCCGCATCCGCTTCCGCCGGAATGAACATCCTGCTTGTCAAGAAAGTACATCATAAGGCCTGTATCGTTGTGCTTTTCTTTTATATCAATATTGTACTCCTTTTCAAGTATCTCATATAAAAGTGCTGAACCTACCTTTCCGAGGTCGCCCGTGAGTATAAGGTCATAATGCTCGGGCGTCGTCTGTGTTTCGTTCAAGAATGTCGCTATCGTGTCCGCAGCGGCAGGTGCCATTGCAGCACCCATGTTATTTGCGTCCGTAACTCCTTTGTCGACCATTTTGCCGAGAATCGCTTTTTCGATTTTCGGGCTGTTCTTTTCCGGCTTTGACGAGATCATTGCCGCACCTGCACCGGTAACCGTCCATTGAGCCGTCGGAGGTCTCTGACCGCCATATTCAAGGGGAAACCTGAACTGCTTCTCGGCTGAACAAAAATGCGATGATGTCGAAGAAATTGCCGTATCCATTTTACCCGAATCAACATAGACAGCGGCATTAATCATTGCAAGAACCGAGGTTGAGCATGCGCCGTACACTCCGAAATAAGGTATTCCGAATTCACGGATACCAAACGCCGAACCCGTGCATTGATTTATCAAATCCCCGGCAAATATTCCGTCGATTTCTTCGCTTTTTTTGCCCGATTTATCAAGAACAAGCCCAACTGCGATTTTCTGAATATGACTCTCGGCCTTCTCCCATGTGTCAAGGCCGCATCGGTCATCGTCAAGAACCATGTCAAAGCACTTTCCGAGAGGCCCCTCCCCCTCTTTTTTGCCCACAACGGCAGCATAGGATATCACATTCGGTTTATTCTCAAATTCAATTACTCTTCCGCTCATTTTCCCATCACCTTTTCGACGATAAAATAAATCAATCCGTAAAGTGAAGCGGCAGTTGTTCCGTAGAGGATTACAGGGCCGGCTATCTTGAATATGCTTGCACCCGTCCCCATAATAAAGCCCTCGCTTTTGAACTCCAAGGCCGGAGAAACAACCGAATTTGCAAATCCCGTGATCGGCACTATCGTACCTGCACCGGCATGCTTTGCAATTTTATCAAATACGCCGATTCCCGTCAAAATCGCAGTAATAACAATCAATGCCATCGAGACCAGCGAGCGGCTCTCATCAAGGCTCATTCCGCTTTTTCTGAAAATATAAAACATCAGCTGGCCGAAGCAGCATATTGCACCTCCGATTAAGAATGCTTTTATACAATCCAAAACTATCGGTGAATTCGGAGAGGCTTTTTTTACCATTTCATCATATTGCTTATTTGAAATTCTCATCTTCTACGCTCCTAAATATTATTCGATAATAATATTTGCAAATAAGCGAAAAAAATACAAAAATAAGGACGACCGAAGCCGTCCTTAAAATATTTTTTAATTAAGCACCGACAGATTTGCGAAGAATAAGCAAAGCGTCAAAGCTGTTGAGTGTTCCGTCGGAGTTCATGTCGCCTGCGTTGAACTGAACGGATGTAAGCGTCTTGAGACCTACAACGTGCTGGAGAACCATGAGTGCGTCATAGGAATTGATCTTGCCGTCGTCGTTAACGTCACCCTTTGTCGAAGCGGTTACAAGAGTTATTTTGTAAGAATCATAAACCTTTGTATTCGACTTGAAATAAACCTCAATGATGTTTTCACCAAGCTTGTAGTCGCCCTTCGGTGAAGCTAAAATATTCTGACTGACGCTTATACCTGATTTTGTCTCTTTATAAGCGATGTTTTCACTTGTTCCGTCCGAATAAGTGACCTTAACCACAAGACCAGTCATATCGATCATTCCTCTGTCGGAATAATGCGAATAATAACCGCCGTTGTGATGGAAGGAAATCATTCCGTCTTGCTTGACAAATTTTCCGAGTCCGTAGCCCTCGGGCATGTCATAGTAGCCGTAATCCCAGTCTGTTCCCTGGACAAAAACGGTTTTGGTCGGATAAGAAACAATTTTAACTGCCGTTATTTTTGCCGCAGCCGACGCCGAAACAACGGATGCAAGTCCCGAACAGGTCAAAGCGACAATAATTGCCATTACATAAGCAATGATTCGTCTTGTATTTTTCATTTAACGGTCTCCTCCATTCATTTTTTATTATTATAAACCTAATATTCGTTTTTGTCAATCAAAAATCAAACACCCGTAAGATCAAAATCGGGAATATACTCCTGCGAAGATGAATCAAGCTCCTGAATGTATACGTTTTCAAATCCGAGCTTTTCGGCATGCAAAATAACAGTATCATATTCCCTCTTGCTGATTTTACGATTGATTGTCGGATAATCCGCAGCCTTTGCGCACGGCATATACTGACCCATCAGGCTGATAATTGTTTGATTTGATAGATTTTCGTCAACCCAATCGAGCATTTTCATGCCTTGACTGATATTTCCGGGCAGAACAAGATGACGAATAATCATTCCTTTTTTCATAAGACCGTTTTCAAAGATATCCTCGGGCTGCTGACGTCGCATTTCAAGAACAGCCTTTGAGCAAACTTCAAAATAATTCTCGGCACGGCTGTATTTTTTAGAAACCGACGGGCTTACATATTTCATATCCGTCAGATAGATATCAATCAAGCCTTCCAAAGCCTTCAGTGATTCAACGCTGTCATATCCGCCTGTGTTATACACAACGGGAATGCCCGGCTTATATTTTGAAAGAGTATCGGCAAGCTGCAGTGCATATTGGGTCGGACTGACAAGATTAATGTTGTCAGCTCCGCTATCTTCAAGCTCTTTGAAAATCTCAATCAATCTTTCTTCGCTGATTTCTTTTCCGAAGCAGCCGTCGCTGATCACACTGTTTTGGCAGAAAACGCATTTAAGCGAACAGCCGGAAAAAAAGACAGTTCCGCTTCCTTTTTCGCCGCTTATGCATGGCTCTTCCCAATAATGAAGCGCAGCCCTCGCTATTTTATATTCCGAATTAACTCCGCATATTCCGGTTTTTGAATCTCTGTCAATATTACATTTTCTCGGACATTGGTTGCATATATACATTTTGAAACACCTCTGATGACAAAAATATTATATCATAAATTTTTTTCTTGTCTACTGTTTATATATGTGATATAATATTCGAGTAACATTATACACGAGAGAGGTTTTATTTATGAAAAAAGCAGTTTCGATAGTTATGTCTGCGGTTTTAATCCTTTTATGCTTCGCTTCCTGCGGCTCTAAGGGCATGAAGGGCACTCATCATGCGGAAATGGTAATCAAAAACTACGGCACGGTAAAGATTGAGCTTTACGGCGATCAGGCTCCTTTGACGGTTGAGAATTTTGTTAACCTTTGCAACAAAGGCTTTTACGACGGACTTACATTCCATCGCTATGTTAAAGACTTTGTTCTTCAGGGCGGCGACCCGGAGGGAACAGGTCTCGGCGGCTGTGAGAGCAGCGTTAAGGGCGAATTCTCGGCCAACGGTGTGAAGAATACCATCAAACATAAAAAAGGTGTAATTTCAATGGCGAGAAACCAGTTTGATTTTAACTCAGCTTCTTCGCAGTTCTTCATCTGCCTTAAGAATTCGTGCTCGGATGACCTCGACGGTCAGTATGCTGCTTTCGGAAAAATCACCGAGGGTATGGATATTATCGATAAGCTTTGTGCAGATCTTACGGAAAGCGATTGTCTCCCGAAGGATCAGCAGCCGGTAATCGAAACAATTAAGGTTATAGACTAAGAGGTGCGAGTTTTGAACAGCAATCTTGATTATTTGAATAGAGTTTATTTAAGAATTGACCTTGATAAAATCTGCAATAATATTAAAGAAGTTATAAATAAGGTCGGCAAGGATACAAAGGTCATGGCCGTTGTCAAGGCCGACGCTTACGGTCACGGAGCAATCGAAGTCTCGAAGGCTCTCAGCGAAATCGGCACATACGGCTTTGCCGTTGCCACCGTCGGTGAAGCGCTTGCGCTCAGACGTGCCGGTATCACAAAGCCGATTTTGATTCTTGATTTTGTTTTCCCGAACCAGTTTGAAACAATTATCAGAAATGATATCATGCTCACCGTTTTCCGCTACGAGATAGCCAAGGAGCTTAACGAAGCGGCAGAACAAATGGGCACAACGGCTCATATTCATATTAAAGTCGACACAGGTATGGGAAGAATCGGCTTTATCCCCGACGACGAAAGCATTGATGAAATCCGACGAATCTCTCAGCTCCCGAACGTTGAGATTGACGGTATTTTCACCCATTTTGCCTGCGCAGACGAAGCGGACAAAACTTCGATGAACCGCCAGTTTGCAAAATTCAAGGATTTTGTTTTGAGACTTGAAGAAATCGGCATAAACATACCGATTAAGCATGTTTGCAACAGTGCGGCAATTATTGACAGCGACGATAAATTCCTAAACATGGTCAGGAGCGGTATTATAACCTACGGTCTCTACCCCTCCGAGTTTGTTCATAAGGATAAGCTGCATATTGAACCGGCAATGGAGCTTCACAGCCTTGTTATCAACGTTAAAACAATACATAAGGGCGATACGGTCAGCTACGGTTCAACCTATGTTGCCGAAAAGCCTACTGTTATTGCAACGATCCCTGTCGGTTATGCCGACGGATATCCGAGATTGCTTTCCAATAAAGGCAGTGTGCTTATCCACGGAAAAAGAGCAAAGATTGTCGGCATGATATGCATGGATCAATTCATGGTTGACGTTACCGATATCCCCGGCGTTTCAATCGGAGACGGTGTAACGCTCATCGGCAAGGACGGCGACGAAGAAATCACATGCGAGGAAATCGGCGATATTTCCGGCAGATTCAATTATGAGTTTCTTTGCTGTATTACACGCCGTGTTCCGAGAGTGTATATCAGAAACGGCAAGACCAAAAAAATTGTTGATTATTTAGAGTGATTCAAATGGCTGAAACAAAAACAAACGTTATGCGTCTGCTTGATAAGCAGAAAATAAATTATATACCGCATTTCTATCCTCATGGCGATGAAATTCCGACGGACGGATTAACGATTGCCAAATTTCTCGGCAAGGAGCAGGCAACAGTTTACAAAACCCTTGTCACCCGCTCCGCTTCAAAGAACTATTATGTTTTTGTTGTCCCCGTTGCCGAGCATCTTGATTTAAAAAAGGCCGCAAAAGCGGTCAAAGAGAAGTCTATCGAGATGATTAAGCAAAATGAGCTTCTGCCTCTGACCGGCTATGTTCACGGCGGATGCAGTCCGATAGGAATGAAAAAGAGCTTTAAAACGACCTTTCATGAGGATATTAATTCGCTTGAAACCGTAACCCTGAGCGCAGGCAGAATCGGAAGTCAAATCGAGCTCTCCCCTGCCGATATCATTAAGGCAACAAGAGGACAAACGGCCGATATAATTGTTAAATAAGAAAAGAACAGCAGCAGAATTAATTTTCCGCTGCTGTATTTTTATATTCTGTTGACTTAATTTCCTCTGCCGAAATTAATAATTCTGTCAATCGCTTCGCTGACCGAGCTCTCATCGGTCGGGAACTCCTCATCTGCGGTTGTATCTTCCGTTACAGGCTCTGTGGTCTCAGGCTCGCCCCAAACGAAAAGGAAAACGGTTGTACCCTTTTCATATGATGCGCCCTCCTCAAGTGAAGCACCCTGAACCGTGTCGGGAGTTTCGTTATCCGTGTTAAGCTTAACGGATTTTTCAACCGTAAAGCCAAGCTTTGTCAGCATATTTCTTGCATCGTCATACTTCATTCCGATAATGCCCGATGTCGGGAAAACAATGCTCTGCTTACCCTTGCTGACAACAAGCTTGATTGTCGTTCCGACGGGAACCTTATCGTTAACATCAACGCTCTGGCTGATTACATAGCCTTCCTCAACGGTCGAATCGTAAGCCTCATTCTTTTCAAACTTAAAGTTTTTGGTGTTATATGTGTTGTCGACGATTTCGTTATATGGCTTGCCGACAAAGTTCGGCACCTCAACGGTTTCGGCAGCGGCTGTAGTCGTTGCATCATTATCAATCTTAATAACGCCTGTCTGCCAAAGAACAAGGAAAGCAACAGCAAGAACAATAATAATCGCACAAACCGTTATTACGGCCGAGGAACGGTTATGTCTCTTCTTCGCCGCTTCACGCTTATTATAGGTGTAGTCCTCCTCATCGTCCTCTTCGTCAACGATACGCTGAGCAACAGGCTTCTTGACATTTACGGGAACCACAGGCTCAAACTCCATACCCGAACCTGCTGCCGCACTCGGCGAGGCCGAAAGCTCGGCACGAAGCTCTTCAACGGTTCTTGTTCTGTCCTCCGGAAGAATCTGGAGAGCGTTGACAAGTCCGTTTATTACATAAGCCGGAAGCTGCTCGGCAAACTTGCCGGGAACCATAAGTCTGTCGTTTGTTACACGCTCCGTTGCGTCAATCGGGTCTGTTCCGATGAGCGTTCTGTAAAGAACGGCACCGAAACCGTAAATATCCGTCCAAGTGCCCTGACGTCCCTCAAAGCCGTACTGTTCAAAAGCGGCATAGCCGTTATAAAGCTGGCATTTAAGCTCGCTTCTGGCCGATCTGACCTGGCTGATGCTGAAACCTGTTATCCTGATTTTACCGTCGGACGCAACAATGAGCGTTGACGGAGAAATACCTCTGTGGATTATACCCGACGCATGAAGCGTGCCGAGAGTTGAAAGCACAGGCATAAGCAAAGGACGGGCCTTTTCCCATGAAATATAGCCGACATTGTTTCTGAGAAGATATTCTCTGAGTGTAATGCCGTCAATGTTCTCTGTAATCGCATAGCATGTGCCGTTGCCCTCAAGGGTATCCTTAACCTTAATAAGAGCGGAAAGTCCGCTGAGACGCATAAGCTTCCTCCACATCTCCGTGAAGCTCTGGAGGCATTCGTCAAATACGTTTTCGTTGCCCTGAGCAACGTAAACGCCGAGTGTTTTGGGGTCACGAAGTGCAATCCCCTCCGGGAAGAATTCACGGATATTGACCGGCTCTCTCGTTGAAAGGTCAAGTCCCATATATGTTGCGCCGTCTCCGTTATATTCAAGAAGCTTGCCTACAAGATATCTGTTGCCAAGAACCGTCCTAATCGGCAGGTAAGGCTCAATCTGCTTTGAATCGGCATGGAATCCGCAGTAGGGACACTGCTTTTCCGTTCCGATATCCTTCATACAGCTCATACATAAATTATCTGAATTAATCATCATATACCTTCTTCCGAAACTCAGATTTCTTTAGCTTATGATAACATTTAAGGATTAATTTGTCAAGTTAAGACAATTTACAATAGGTTACAGCTCAAGCAACTTTATATGAATTGCATAATTTATATAATCTAATGTATATTGAAATTATTACCTAAATGTGATAGAATAGTAAAAAATTCAAGGAACTGAGCCTGTGGATAAAAATGAACTTGATAAGCTTATCGGAAATGTTGAAACATTGGAGCTTAACGATAAAGAACGTGCAATGAACAGCGGCAGTTTTATTCCGTTACCCTGCGGAATAACTCATTACCAGATGGAGGGTAACGGTGAGCCGGTTGTTTTAACGCACGGCTACGCAACTCCGTATAAAATATATGACAAGCTTTTTGACACACTTGTTGAAGCCGGATATAAGGTTATAAGATATGACCTTATAGGCAGAGGACTTTCTCAGTGCACACATGACGCATGTACGCCGGAATTTTTCGCAAGGCAGCTCAACGAGCTGACGAAAAAGCTCTTGGGCGATGAAAAGTTTTATCTTATCGGCACATCAATGGGAGGCACGGTAACAACAGCTTTTTGCCGCTTTTATCCGGGCAAGGTTAAAAAGCTTGTTCTTCTTGCACCGGCAGGAATGGATAGCTTTAAACCTCCGTTTTATATGAAGCTGTGTGAAATTCCGGGCTTCGGCAAAGCTCTTTTCAAAACAATCGGCGGCAAAACGTTGATTAAAAACTGTGCCGGCGAAATGACACACACCGAGCAATCCGAGGTTGATGACTTTACCCGCTATTTTGCGATGTGTGCCGAATACAAAGGCTTTATCGGCAGCACTTTTTCAAGCCTTATTAATTGCATTCTTAACACCAAAGAGGCAACCGAGGGCTACAAAAGCGTCAATGAACAAAAAATCCCGATGCTTGTTGTCTGGGGTACCGCAGACAGAACAATGCCCTATTATCAGATTGACAGAATGAAAGAAGTTTGTCCGAATGCAGAGTATGTAACCTTTGAGGGTTCGGGTCATGTCTTTGTATATGACGAAGGTAAAAGGACAGCAGACGTCGTTCTCCCCTTTTTAAAGAAATAATAATTAAGAAAAATCTCCCCCGAGTTCACAATGAATTCAGGGGAGTGATTTATTCTATCGTGTTGAAATTATGCACCGAAATATCTCTTGAGAAGTCCTGCGAAAGCTTTGCCGTGACGGGCTTCATCTCTTGCCATCTCATGAACTGTGTCGTGAATAGCGTCGAGGTTTGCTTCCTTAGCTCTCTTAGCAAGGTCAAACTTGCCTGCCGTTGCACCGTTCTCTGCTGCAACTCTCATCTCAAGATTCTTCTTTGTTGAGTCTGTAATAACCTCTCCGAGAAGCTCAGCGAACTTTGCTGCGTGCTCAGCCTCTTCGTAAGCTGCCTTTTCCCAATAAAGGCCAATCTCCGGATAGCCCTCTCTATGAGCTACTCTTGCCATTGCAAGATACATACCGACTTCTGAGCACTCACCGTTGAAATTAGCTCTGAGATCCTCAAGAATATCATCCGATACGCCCTGTGCGACGCCTACAACGTGCTCGGCTGCCCAAGTCATACCCTCGTCCTGCTTGTTAAACTTTGTTGCCGGAGCATTACATACCGGGCACTTCTCCGGAGGAGTGTCGCCCTCGTGAACATAACCGCATACACTGCATACCCATTTTGCCATAATAATTTACCTCCAAAAAAATTTAATTTGCACCGAGACATTCGTCGCACACACCGCTGAAAATCAGCTCATGCGTATCAATCCGTCCCTTTGCATATGCTTGCGCTTTTGAATTAATATCATCGAATGTGGGCATATCTACATCGGTAACTCTGCCGCATTCAAGACACTGAAAATGATAGTGAAGCTCCTTGTTGCCGTCGTAACGGTCGGCACCCTCAAAACTGATTTTGAGAATTACGCCGTCGGAAGCGAGCATATTAAGGTTTCTGTAAACCGTACCGAGACTAAGATTCGGCATTTCCGCCTTAAGCGTGAAGTACAGATCCTCGGCTGTGGGATGATCCTTCCGAGAACGAAGCTCCGAGAGAATAGCCTCTCTCTGTTTTGAATGTTTAACAGTTGCCATAGATTTACCTCATCAATAATAGTAATCGTTACTGTTATTATAACCGATTATTTTTAAAAGTCAAGTGTTTTTAAAAAATTTTTTTGACAAATGATATTTTTCATTGTAATATATTTTACAGAAAATGAAATTTTATAACAAGGGAGATATATTATGAAGAAAATATCGTTGCTTTTTATATCAATTTTACTTTTGTTGTCATTAAATGCTTGCGGCAAAAAGGCAGTTGATCCTCCCGTTTCAACCGAGACGACCAATCCTCCCCCGTACACCACGGTTATTGACGGCAAAACATACACTGCTCAAAAATTAGGCTCGCAGGACAATAATTACCAGATAGGATACTTTGACGACAAAAATCAAGCCGAGCGTTTTGAATATTACAAGGACGGCAAGCTGAGCTATTACTATATTTCAAGCGACTTTGACGAAAACGGAAATGACAATGTTCAGAAATATTACAATTCAGACGGCAAGCTTCTTGCGACTTTCGACAGAGGCAAATTTTATAACGCAAGCGGAAAAGAGATTTCAGAATCCGAAATGGACGCACTTATTCCGTCATAAAAAAGGCAGAGACAAAGCAAAACGCAATGTCTCTGCTGATTTTTTTCAGGGTTTACCACTTGTTATGTACTCTCTCTGCGAAAACGACCTTATCCTTTATTTCAATAACAGTGCCGTCGTCGAGAATTGCTTTGCCCGAAATTTTGCCGAAAACCTGGTGCGGAAGCATGCAGATAAGCTTAACGTCGAGCGGAGCAACACGGTCAATGATGGGCTCAAAGCTCATTTCAAACCTGCCGTCATTGCTTGTAAACGTCCATGGCTCGGTGTAATAATACTCGCCGTTTCTGTACGGAATATGGAATTCGACCTGATCAAGCTTGTGCGATTTGCCGTTATAGAAAAGCATATTTTCGCTCGCCGCCGAGGTATCGCCGAAACCGTAGCCGATATTGAAGCCAAAGCGGCTGCCGTCATCAAGAATCATCTGACCGCTGCCCCAATACCATGTATTGTCGTAGGTCCAAACTCCCCTACCCCAGTCAAGTGTAGCAAGCGATTGATTTTCCTCATCGAAAGTCCAGCGAAGATCACCGAAGGTCATCTTGCCCGAGGCTCTCATGCAGTTGATTTTTTGATTGTAATAAAAATGCTTATCCTTGTCAAACGGAGTTGCGATAACCATGCTCTCCTCGGGAATATCTGTCAGCGTTACGTCAAAAGTAAGGAGTTTACCGGAGTTGCAATAGTTGCCGTAGGTTCCGTAAAGGCGTCGTGTTTTACCGTCATTTTTAAAGGTCATATCGCATGTGCCGACCCTGGCGTGGATATCGCCCTTCTCGCTCGTTGACGGCAGATTCATCTTACCCATCGGGAAAGGTCCTATCTCGCTGTCATTCATCTGGAACGGCTTATCGCCGAAGCCTAAAAGTGAAATGCTCAAGCAGCTGACAAAGCCGCTGTCGGAAATTGTGAGGCAAAGACCGCAGTCCTGATTGCCTATGTAGTAGTAGTCCCACTCTTTGATTCTGATTTTGGGTGCTTTGATGTCGTTTCTGCTATACTCCCAGTAGAGCTTTTTGGCAAAACCGGGTTCGGTTATGTTGCCGTTTGCGTTCAAAAGTCTTTGCTTTGAAGTAATTTCATGCTGCATAAATCCTGACATTATTATCCCCTCTTTATTATTTTTTCATTTCGGCAAGGTCTCTGTAATTAATAAGCTTGAAGCCGAGCGATTCAATGTGCTGCTTGGTCTGCGGGTCTTTGAGAAGTTTGTATTCCCACTCACGTCTGAACCAAACGCCCGATGCACCCTTGAGATCCTCGGTCGGAAGTGACGGATGCATATATGTCTCCGTCACCGCATCGTCCGGGAATGTTTTATAAAGCTCAAAAATATACTCCTTGAATTTCTCGTAACTGTCGCTCTGAGGGCCGCTCCACTCATTCGGAATAAGATAATCCGGAATTGCGACGTGAAGAGCCTTTGCCTGCTCGACAACATTGCTCAAAAGACCGAGAACGACGTTTTTGTCAACCTGAATATCAAGCATTGAATTTGAGAACTGCTCATCGGCGAGATTAGCCGGGAATCTGAACGGCAGACCGTACTCTGCGGCCGCTTTGAACGCAACGTTCAGAAGCTCGAATCGGCCTGTTGCAACGCCGTAAATCGAACCCATATGATTGTCAAGATGGGACGGATCAAGTCCGAGCTTTTTGAGTAATTCGATCTGTGCGACCGCTTCGGCATAGACCTCGTCAAGATTGGCATACTTCTCAAAATCGTCGCTTTCATGATGCATGTAGCCATACTCGTCACGAAGACTCTCCGTATTGTTATGAGCCACCGGACCCCAGCGGTAGCCGCTCCATTCATTTGTAAAAGTCCAATGCACTCCGATGCAAAGCTTCGGATTCTTCTTTGCAAAACAAACCGCATCGGGTGCCCACGGACACGGAGCCATTATCGTCGATGAAGTCAGTGCACTGTTCGGGTCTGTGAGCAAATCGGAAATGGCAAGGTTTGCACCCTTGAACGAACCGAAATCATCGGCGTTGATTATCATATACTTCGACATTTATTTCTCGCTCCCATTTGAATTGCTTCTCTCGGCAATTTCCGCAACCATCTGCTGCTGCTTTTTCTCTGTGATGTTATAGAAAAGCATGGGAATAATTGTTGCCGCCATGCTGATTGCACCTGTGAGAATAAGCACGTTCCAAAGCAGCTGTCTGCCATCGGGAGTGATCGCCGGAGTTGCTTCCGGATTGATGCCTGCCCAGCTGTAGGAGAATACACCGACGAACGCTCCGACCGCCATACCGATCTTATTGATGAGCGTCTGCATTGCGAAGCAAATTCCCTCTGCTCTCTCGCCTGTTTTCCATTCAAGATAATCAACGGTATCGCCGATCATAGCGTAAGTAATGATATTGTTTACGCCCTGCGGAATTCCGAGAAGAACAAGACCTATTGCGTTAACAACAAGTTTCCACGGTGCATCATAGCCGATGAAGTACATTGCAAACATAACGACCGCACCGAGAATATGAACGTAGATATATGCCCATTTCTTTGTGAATTTCTTTGTCATCCACGGAACAAGAATTGAAGCAACAAGTCCGCCGGGAACAATAAGCATTGTTATAAGACTGAAAAGTCCTTCGTTATTGAGAACATACTTTGCAAAGTAAAGTCCGCCTGTATATGTATATACGGTTCTTGCGCCTCCGAGAATACCCGACAGAACAACGAGAAGCAGCTGCTTGTTTTTAAACAAAAGCTTCAGGTTATGGCCGAGTGACGGAGGAGCGTCCTTTGAAGTGAACCTCTCGGTTGTATTCTTGAAGCCATAGAAGAACATCGGAACCGAAACAACAACAAGAACAAGTGCACAGATAAAATAAGTCCATTTGAGCGTTTCCGCATTCTGAGAAATATACTGCGGAAGAACATTTCCGTCTGCGTCCTTAAATTTTGCGGTAACGGCGTTTGTAATAAGAGGAACACCGACCGTTACAAGACCGGCGCCGAGTGTGCACACAAGACGTGCAAAGGTAAGAACCTTGCCTCTGACAACCGTGTCGTTCGTCATGCAGGTTGAGAGTCCCCAATAAGGAACGTCAGCAACGGTATAAACCATCGACCAAATAACGTAGAGAACCGAGATAACAACAAACGTTGCTTTTGACTTCGGCTCAAGAAACGGGCAGAAGCAAAGAACCGTCGTTATTGCAATCGGAATCGCCATCCATTTAAGATACGGACGGCATTTGCCCCATTTCGTTCTCGTTCTGTCAACAATAGAGCCCATGATCGGGTCATTAAGTGCGTCATAAATTCTTGTAAAAAGCATAAGAAATGCTACAGCCATTGCACCCGACATACTCTTAAAAACAGTCCCCTTTTCAACCGCACCGAAAAGAAGAGCATCGGTCATGAAAACCGTCAGGAATGAACCGATAATCGTGCAGATGAAATTCTGACCGAATCCGGTTACGCTGTATGCAATAACCTCCTTCGGCTGAATACCCTTGCCCGGTGTTGTGCCGAACATATTGTGCCAAAAGTTCTTTTTAGCCATCAAAAAACCTTCTCTCTTTTGAGTGAGAATTACTCACATTTTATCGTATATAATTTTATCACAACAAATGACCGTTTGTAAATTAAAAAACAAAAAACCTACTTTTCATACAAAAATAAAGCAGGTTTTTTATTATATATTACTATAGATATTCGATTGATTTCCTTTTAAAAACTGTATATTTTAAACAATTTACAGTGCTTGTCCTGTTCTCTCAGATATCGTTTCCCTTATCTGCTCATAAATTTCAACAACCTTGAATCTCGGCTCATATTTCGGTTTGCTTTCAACAAGCTTTATTTCCTTATCCGTGAACACATTTTCAATTTCATCCTTTTTGTCGGCTGCCGGAACGCACATCGGCGGAAACATAACGCACCACCAGTTATGCCCCTCGCCGGAGCCGATAACAACTCTCAAAGCAAGATATTTCCCGGCCGGCAGAGTTACGCTTTCGTATGTCCTTGTTGTGAAATATTCGTTTGAAAGAGTTATTTTAACGTCATAATCAAATCCGGCGTTTTTAACAAAAGTCTCAGCCGACTTTTCAAGCTCCGCCAGCTTCGGCTCAATTTTTTTAACCGCATTTTCGACATTCACGCTTCCGTCAAAGATATCCTCGCCCTCTTCGAGAATATAATCACGAAGTCTGAGCTTTAAATTCTGGTCAACGCTTGAATCTGAATTTGCAATAACATGAAGCCTGAGCACATCGGAACGGATTTCCTCCGAGGTTTTCGCAAAAGAACAGATTGAAAAAATAACGGCCGTAACAATACCAATGGCAATAGAAATTCTTATTTTTCCCGAAAAAGACATACAGTCAACTCCTTACTTGTTTTGCAAGTAAATTGTTGACTGTACTTTTCTTATTTATTCATACATTTCCAAAATTTGGCTCGCTTTTTCCTTAACGGCTTTCATGAGTGCTTTCGGCTGAATAACCTTGATGTCCGTTCCGTATTGCAGAATCCAGCTTACAAGGCCCTCGCTCATCTCAACCTCGGCCTTGATGCGGAAACGGCCGTTTTCGTCAATTTTAATCGGAACGTCGTCACCGAACTTTTCGATTATTTCATCAAGGATCGAATTTGAGCAGGAAAGAGTTACGTTTGCCTCCTCGCCGGAGAACATATTGAAAAGCTTGTTTGAATAGTCGGCGATATCGAACTTATCCGTATATTGAGATACCTTTGAAAAATGCTTGGCCGGAGTGTCCAGCAGCTCGATATCAAAAATTCTGTCAAGACGCAGATGCATAAGGTTTGAATACTTATTGTTATTGCAAATGAGGTAATAATGGTCATTTGACCAAAGCATCGCATAAGGGTTGACAAGAAAGGTTTTGCCCTCGTTGCGAACAAGGTATTTGTTTTCTATTGAACGTCTTGCATATCTGAGCATGACCTGCTTTTTACCCTTGATAGCTTTGTCAAGAATGCGTATCGTCTCGTAAAGGTCTTCCTTGTCGGTTTTGAAGCTGCCGTCAACATAAATCTGCTCCCTCAGCTCCTCCTCCTGATACTCACTGACAAGGCCGCCTATTTTATAAATCAAGCTCTTGGTATTCTTCTCGGAAATGAACTTTGCGGCCTGAACGGCGTCAATCAGCAGTCTTGCTTCCGGCGGAGAGAATTTTCTTGACCTGAGATAATAACCTCTGAGAGGTGTTCTGATATTAACGATGTCCATTCCGTACTCTTTAAGATCATCAATGTCACGGTAGATGGACTTTCTTTCACATGTTATGCCGTATTCGCCGAGCATTGAAATGAGCTGAATTGCGGAATAGACATGATTCTCATCAGTCTGCCTGTTAAAAATATCGGCCAGAAAAAGAAGCCGCAGATTATGATCACCCGTGTTCATTAGTTTCACCTCAGTATTTTAATTTTGAATTGAGCTCTCTTATTGTATCTGCATCAATTTTAAGAAGCTCACGGTCATATGTATAGATTCCGTTGACCTCGAACTCAACATCGCTTACCTGAGTATATACCGTTGCGCTCAAGCCTTTTTTGATGTTAGGAATAATCTGCTTTTCAAAGAGTTTTTTATATGCGTCGGTGAGTGTTTCTTTGGTCTTGTACATAATATAGCCGAAGCTCTTTTCCATGTTCCAAACATGGTTTTCGATTATACGGCTGTAACCGCCGAATTCGCTGAGGACAAGCGGTCTGCCGTCACCCTTCGGGGGGATAAACGGAAGAATATACTGGTGTACGCTCTTGAGCTCCGGACCTTTCTGATCATGCCAACCGCTTGCGTGATCAACGATTCTCGTCGGGTCATATTCCTTGACAGCCTCGCCGATTCTCTTTGCGTCAAACTGTCCCCACGACTCGTTAAACGGAACCCAACAGCCGATCGAAGTGCAGTTATAAAGATGGTCTATCGTCTCAAACGTTGCCTTTTCGTGCTCTCTGCGGCATTCCTCATTGTCAACGCCGAACCATTTGTAATGGCTGTCCGGAATGCTTCTGATAAACATATTCGGCAGCACGCCGACGAAGAACATATCGATCTTCTTTGCGCCGCATACCATGTCCTGCCAAACGATCATGCCCAGCTTATCGCAATGGTAATACCAGCGTCTCGGTTCGATTTTTATATGCTTCCTGAGCATGTTGAAGCCGAGATTCTTCATCTCTTTGATATCAAAAATCATCGCTTCATCGCAGGACGGAGTCATTCCGCCGTCCGGCCAATAGCCTTGGTCGAGAAGTCCTGTCTGGAAATACGGTTTGTTATTTAGATACAGTCTCGGTATAGCTTTATCGTCATATCCGATGCTGAATTTTCTCATGCCGAAATAGCTTGAAACAACATCAAGAATTTCTTCATTCTCATCACAAAGAGCAATTACGATGTCATAGAGGAACGGATCCTCGGGGCTCCATAGTCTGATGTCCTTAAGCTTAACGGTTTCGTCGGGTGATATTTTTCCGGCAAAAACAATCGAATCGTCCTTTTTGATTATGGCTCTGAGTTGAGTATCCTCGGCGTATTTCAATTCGGTCTCGATTCGGATTGAAGATGAATCAACATCGGGAGTAAGACGGACGTTTTCAATATGCTTCTCGTTAATAGGTTCAAGCCAAACGCTCTGCCAAATTCCGCTCGTTGCCGTGTACCAAAATCCAGTGCTTTTTCTGACCTGCTTGCCTCTGTCCTGCCAGTTTGTCTCCGTCGGGTCATTAACACGAACTACAAGCTCATTATATCCCTCTCTGAGATATTCGGTCACGTCAAAGCTGAAGGGAATATATCCGCCCTGATGCGTTCCGACAGGCTTGCCGTTGAAATAAACAATACAACGCCAGTCAACGGCCTCAAAATGAAGAATACAGCGTTTGCCCTCAAAGCAGTCGTCGAGTATAAACTTTTTACGATACCAAAGATAATCCTCAGGTTCAATCGTTCTCTCTATGCCCGAAAGATAGCATTCCGGTGCAAAAGGAACAATTATTTCTTCGTCAAAATTCTGCGGAATATCATCCGTCATACCCGTTATCGTGAATTCATATTTACCGTTCAGGCATTGCCAGTCGTTTCTGACAAGCTGAGGTCTCGGGTATTCACTGAGCGGACAATCGTAATTAACCTTATCTGTCCAGCGTGTTTTCAAATTGCTCATCGCTGCACCTCCCTGTTTGATGCCATGAATTGCTCCAGCTCACTGAGCAGCCATTCCTGTGCCTCAAGAATTCCCGCTGCCGAAGCTTCAAAAATTTTTTCTGTCACTTTTTCCTTATCGGTTTCATCGTAGCAGTCATTGCCGGTATAATGCACGGCCTTGAATTGTTTTTCGTCGTTCTCGTCCTTTTCAATCCATGCCCTATATCTGAACGACGGCCTGCCAAGACAGCCGAGATACGGGTCTGTACCGTATGAACCGGCATAGGTATTTCCCTTTCCGCCGAAGCCCATAAGTCCGAGAAACCATTCGAATGAGGGTAGTTTTATCAAATCAGTCATGTAAAAGCCTGCTCCTTAAATCAAAAAGTTTTCTCCAAATCACAACTCCGAGAGCCATGCGCTTTTTCAGAAGTGTAAAAAAAACTCTGTCATAAAAGCACTTAAATTCGGAATAATTCGCTTTCAAATACAATTCGTAAAAATCACTTGCGAGAACCCTTTTAACGTATTTGTATGAGCCGAAAAATGTTCCGTAAGTGATTTCCGAATTAACAGTACAAGTTGTATTAAAAATATATTTATCCAGCACTACCGCAGATATTTCATCTTTAAATTTTGCAGATGAAAAATATTCATTTTGAAAAACATAAATCGAATGCTGAACGTCAAATCCGTTTTTTACGACGGAGGTAGTGTTATAAGGGTTAATATTGTAATGATAAAGCGGTCTGTCGATAAATCTAAAAGAATCACAATGCCTTAAATATTCAAAAACAAATTCCATATCCTCGCCGTATTTCACACCGTGAGCAAATCTGATATTGTTTTGATTAATTATCTCTTTTTTGTAAAGCTTGTTCCAGCAGGAATAGAACTCCTCACGAATAATTTTTTTGCAAAAATCCAAATCAAAATTCTTCCTGAAATAAGCTTTGTCTTCAAAGATTGTTCCGAGATGTTTTTCGTCTTTGCTCTTTTTGAAATAATCGCAGCAAACAAGGTCGTATTCGGATTCAGCCAGCATTTCATGAATAAAACCCGAAGAATATTCGTCATCACTGTCAAGAAAAGCAATATACTCCCCTTTTGCCCTTTTGATTCCGTTATTTCTTGCAACAGATACGCCGGAATTTTTTTGATGTAAAACCGAGATATTGGCATTTTGTTTTGAAAAATCATCGCAAAGCTCGGCTGAACCGTCGGAAGAACCGTCATCAACGAGAATCAATTCAAGAAGTTCAAAATCAGTCTGTGCAATAACAGACTTAACAGCCTTATCAAGAAATTTTATACAGTTGTAAACAGGTATGATGACAGAAACCTTACAGCTCATTATCAGCCCTCATTCTTTTTGAATATCTTGTTAAAAAATCCTTTTATTCCGCCCTCGGAAGCATTTTCCGGAACATCTTCAGTGTTTGAAGCCGTCTCTTCGTTGCCGTTCGATGAATTAACTCTGACACTGTCGGTTTTAAAAACAAACATAACGCTCGACGAAGCATTCTGAGCCTTTTTTGTGAAGATTGTATAGGTCTTGCCAAGCTCAAGCCAAGCCGTCATCTTTGCCGAAAGTGTGTTTGCGTCAACACCCGATATCGAGGAAAGGCTGTCCGTTGCGATAGATCCCTTAAGGTTCGAAAGAGTGGAATCTATCGAAGAAAGTGCATTTGATTCCGAAAGTGCCTGAAGCGCATTAATTAAATCCTTGTTTTCTTCAACAGCTTTTTGAAGTTCCGAAAGAGTATTTACGGTCTTCGGTAGGTTATCAATAGCCTTCTGAACCTGCGGATCATTGAGGTCGGAGGACATTTCCTTAAGAAGCTGCAAGCCTTGATTAATCGTCTCCTGGCTTGCATCGTCCCCGAAGATGCTGTTTATAACCTTTAGCGCATCCTCAAGGCCGTTGAAATCGGCCGTTCTGATGTACTCAACAAGAACCTGAATTGTCGCAAGATTCTGCGGCGTGGTATATTTATTGAGAACGTTTATCAAAGCTGCATTTTCGCTGTAAAGGCTTGATGCCTGCTTAACGAGCGAGCTTAAATTATTGAGCTTGTCCGGATTAGAGGACAATGTGTTCAAAAGCTTTGAAGCGTCAATCTGCTGAAGACTTTTCTGTACATTCTGAAGTTTCTGAAGATTACTTCTAAGGCTGTCAACGGAATCGGAAATATTATCAAGACCGATATCAAGTGAAGCTATCGGAATGGCCGAGAACATAAAGTTTCCGATTTCAAAATTATTTACATCGGCTGAAATAACAAACGTATCGTTAAATTTATACGTTGAATCCGCATCGGAGGAAAGAGAAGAAAGTCCGAGACTTTCATTAATTCCCGGGAAGCCCGCCAAAACAGCGTACTGAGTATTACCACTGCCGACAACCCTGCCGTTATCAACCGCAATATTCTGGAACTTCATCTCGCTGAGTGAAATTCCGCCGACAACGAGCATCGGATTATACATTGTCATGTTAACGCCGTTTACCTTAACGGAGTAAGCGTCAACATTGTTCATTTTTATCGTGATTTTAACCTTTCCGCTTTTACCGGCTATATCCTTGGCGGAAATCGGCTGACCGTCAAGAGTATAGCTTATCTTAAACTCAAGGGGAAGCTTTCCGCTGTAATCCCCCTGATAATAGAGGTCGGTCATACTCATGTGCCAGCGAAGGGTCGAACCGTTAACCTGCGGCTTTGAATCATCCTTAACGTTTACAACCGATGTAAGATTCGTTACATCGTCAACATACACTCCGCCCTGCGGAACATGAAGCCAGTCGCTGACCTTTATGCTTTTCTGCGTTCCGGTGTTATCAAGATTAACGTAAACCGTTTCCGTCTTTTTTACCGAAGCGGCCGGAACATTATATCTAACCGAATTTACATCTTCTTCGCTGTCGTCCTGAGAATTATCTCCGCAGGCGCAAAGGAAAATCATTGCAAAAGCAAGAAGAATACAAAATATACTTTTAAATTTTCTCATATCACTCATCCTCTCCGTCATCGGTAAATGTGAAGCTTGTTTCTTCTTCAAATTCATATTCGTCAATATTCTTCTTTACCGCAGCCGGGGCAACCGGCTCGGGTTCAGGCTTGTCATCATGAGTGCCCCAGCCCTTTGTAGTTTTTGAAATCAACTTTTCGCAAAGAAGAAGAATAGGTGTAACAAAGAGCACAATCACAAGTGCACTGATAAGAGAGCCTCTCGCAAGCATTGCGCAAAGCGACTTGACTATTGAAATGCTGCATACAAGATAAACTCCGAATGTTGCAAAGAAGAAAAGCATTGCACTCTGGAATACAGAGCGGATAGCTTCATTAGCCGCCTTTCTCATTGCAGCGGTTCTTCCCGCCCCCCTTGCAAGCTCCTCTTTAAACCGTGAGGTAAGAAGAATTGCATAGTCAACCGTTGCACCGAGCTGAATACACGAAATAACGGTCGGAGCAATAAACGGAATCGCCGTTCCGAACAGTGTCGAGATGCCCTGGTTTATCCATATCGCAACCTCTATTGCAATAATCAGGATAAACGGAATCGAAATCGATTTGAAAACTATTGCAATAACTATAAAGACGGCAATAATTGAAATCAAACTTGTAACGGCGAAGTCAACCTTTGTCGTTTCTATAAGGTCCTTATAAAGTGCTCCCTCGCCGGTTACATATCCGTAATGCTCGGAGCCTGTATATTTCTGAACAATATTTTCAATCTTTTCGACCTGTTCGTTACATTTATCCGTTGAGGATTCATAGATAGAATTGACGAGCATAACCTGCCGTCCGTTTTGCTTGACAATATCAATCACATCATCCGGAACAATGGAATCGGGAATCGAAGTTCCGACGAACATATCATATGCCAGCATACTGCTGACTCCCTCAACATTGCTTATCTCATTTTCCATTCTCACAAGTTTACTTGCCGGGATCGAATCGTCAACAATGATGAAATGTGATGTCGTCATATTAAATTTTTCTTTAAGCAGAGCCGTTCCGACTGTCGTAGTCGCATCGTCGGGCAGCTCGGCATTAAGATTGTAATTTTTCTTTACATTGGCCGAAAGTAAAAGCGACGGAATTATAATTATGATAAACAAAGCGGCAAAAGCCTTTTTACGCTTTATAATATGATTCACAAATTTTCCGAAATCGGGTGTAAAGGGTTTATGCCTGTGACGATTGATTGCACTGTCAAACACAAGCATGAATGCCGGGAGAATAATTACAACCGAAAGCACGCCGATTATAACGCCCTTTGCCATAACTATACCGATATTGAGTCCGAGCGTAAGCTGCATAAAACAAAGCGCAAGGAAGCCGAAAAGCGTTGTCAAGGAGCTGCCTGAAAGTGAAATAAACGAACCGTGAAGCGCTCTCGCCATTGCCTCCTCTTTCGTTCTTGAATACTTACGTTCCTCGTTGTATCTGTTAACAAGGAAAATAGAATAGTCAATCGTAACGCCGAGCTGAAGAATCGCCGCGATGGATTGCGTGATATACGAAACACCCATGAAGAAGTTCGTTCCCATGTTGTACATAACAGCAATGCCGATAACGCCGACAAGAATAAACGGCATTACATACGACTCCATTGTAATCATCATTGTGATAATCGCAAGGGCAACCGCAATGAGAATATAGATAGGCGTTTCTCTGTCGGTCATTTCCTTTGTGTCTGAATTCATAGCGGAAATACCGCTGAGATAGCAGTTTTCGGGAAGATTTTTTTTAATTTCTTTGACCGATTTAATAATGTCTTTTGATGAAGCGTCCTCCGAGTAGCTGACGAACATCATTGTATATTCGCCATCGCTGCTGTAAAAAACATTTTTTACGTCATCGGGTAAAATATCGCCGGGAACGCTCGTGTCCATGATGTTATCCGCCCAGAGAACATTGGAAACATTCTTGATTTCCGAAATGTTGTTTTTGAGCTTCATAACCGTATTCGGAGAGATTTTTCCGCCGTTATCGTCAACCGTTTTTACAAGCACAATAGTCATTGAACCGCCGCCGAAATCCTCCTCAAGAATGTTCTCACCCTTTACGGAGTCGAGCTTCGACGGGAGATAGCTCAGAATATCGTAGTTAACATTCGTAAAAATATAGCTGATTGTAGCCGGAATCAGCAGTAGCAGCGATATCAAAACAATCAATTTTGGTTTGTTAACAACCAAATCGGATATTTTTTTCATTTTCAGTCTCCTTATTTAAAAGCCAAATAGGTTAAAAATCGCAAGGATATAGGTGATAAGTCCTACAACAATTACTCCGCCGAGAGCAATGATAAGAGCTTTAACCTTTTCATATTCATCTGCGCTGAAAATATATCTCATAACAGAGCGGAAATTCTTTCCGAAGAGGTCAAAATAGCCGATTGTGTAGGTTTCAAATGTGCTCGGGTCGTTTTCGTCTATCACAAAAACTCTTGTTCCTCTTGAAATCATGTTACCGTAGCTTCTGAACGAAGCACCGGGCGTCTGAATAATGTTGACGCCGTCGATCTGACCTGTAAAGCAATTCATGTGGTCGTGACCGAAAACAAGACCGCATACGTCGCCGCACTTTTTTATTGCCGTGAGCTGGCCGTAATCCGGCTCATCATTGCCTTCTATCTCAAAAGCGAATCCCCTTGCCTTTGTTGAATCGAGTCTGACGTATTCATCATCGCCGACCTTAATTGCACCCTTATCGTCTGCATTGCATTTTTCATAGAACTGAGCCGTTTCGGCTATCGGGATATGCTGGAACATCAATGACATAACGGGGCCGTTGTTCTCAAAGCGCAGCTGACGGCTCTTTCTCTCATACCATTCAATCGTTTCCGGCTGAACCCTGCCGAATGTCGGCCTGCCGTTCTCATCCGAACCGGCCGAATCAAGCATCCATATGTTATATTTCATCTTGCCGTCATTTGATGAATAAATCGGAATATTATATGTGTCACATTCAACGCTGTCGTCCTCTGTATTGTAGGGAACGCAGTATTTATATTCGCCGTAAATTTCCGCCTGCTCCTTCTTTGAAATAATATTCATATCATCATGATTGCCGTATATAAATGCAAACGGAATTTTTCTTTTTTCAATCGGGTCAAGCACCAGTCCGAGAGCCTTTTTCATTCTTTTGAGTACGGCCTCCTTGGTAGTTGCACTCTTTTTTTTGCCTATAAGAGCATCGTCAATATGATTGCCGAGAATATTGTCGCCCGTAAGAACAATTAAATCCGGCTTAACCTTGTCATAGGTCTTGTCCAACATTTTAAACATTGCTTTTCTCGGAATATGCATATCCTGAGCGTCGCTGACCTGAAGGATCGTAAATTTCCCGTTTTTATTAAATTTAAGCTTTTCACTATACATTATTTTAGCTCCGTCTTTTAGTGATATTTAATTTATTTTATCATATAACAACGAGCATTGCAAGAAAAAAGCCGTCATTTAGACGGCAAATGAGTAGATTTTACAATTATGTAATATCGTTTTCCTTCTTTATTCCGAAAAACAGTCTGAGAATACCGCTCCAGAATTTAGGCTTGTCGATCATGATAACTTTCATAAGCACCCTCCGTTATTTGCTGATGATGAATCCGAGAATTATGACGGCACACGACAGAACAGCCACAATAAAAGACTTCGGACAAATCATTGCGACAATCATTCCAAGCCCGAAAGCCGAAAAATAATAGCCGAATCTGCAGCTGCACCGCCTGCCTCTTCTCATAAAAACACCACCACAGCATTTTTTGTAACCGACAAAATCGGTTGCTTATTACATACTATGGCGGTTTTGATTTTTTGTTACAGCTGCCAGTCTTTAATATCCTTGACCTCGTTATACATCGTCACATAGCTTTCGTGACGTGAACGCATAACATCACCGTTATTAACGGCTTCAATAAGTCGGCAGCCCTTGTCATTAACATGAGCACAGGTTGAAAATTTGCACGAATCAATATAATCGGAAAAATCAGGGAAGCAAAATGCAAGCTCATCCTTTTTGATAAGATCATTTGTCTCAAAGTCAAGCGAGGAAAAGCCCGGAGTGTCGGCAATATATCCGTTGTTAATCTTCAACAATTCAACATGGCGGGTCGTGTGACGGCCACGTCCGAGCTTTTTGCTGATTTCGCCTGTTTCAAGAGCGAAATCGGGATACATTCTGTTTATAAGTGAGGATTTTCCGACACCCGAATTACCTGTAAAAACGCACACGCCGTTCTCAATAACCGCTTTAATTTCACCGATACCCTCGCCTGTTTCGTTAGAAACGGCAAAGGTTTTGAATCCTGCATTTTTATATATTTCAATATATTTATCTGCACTCTGTAAATCATTCTTTGTGAAAACAATAATCGGCTCAACGTTCTTGTAAACGGCAACTGCCGTCAATCGGTCGATTATAAGAAGATTCGGTCTCGGGTCACAGACTGAAGAAACAATAACAAGCTTGTCAACATTGGCGATAGGCGGACGCTTGAACATATTCCGTCTTTCGTAAATCTTATCAATGGAATTCTTGTTGTTTTCATCAACGCTTATTTCGACCCTATCGCCTGCAAGCGGAGTAATCTTTTCCTTACGAAAAACACCCCTCGCCTTGCATTCGTATATTATGCCGTCAGCGGCCTCTACATAGTAGAAGCCACCGATTCCTTTTATTATGATACCGTCAATTTTCACTGCCGCCACCAAAGGTTATTTTTATCTGAACATCCGGTGAAACGCTGACGCCGCTCGCAGGCTCGATCTTTACAACCGTTCCCGAAATAGGGCCTTCGGAAATGATATTTTTGAATCCTGCCGCTCTGAGCTTTGCCATTGCGACGGCATAGGTATCGCCGACAACGTTCGGAATTGTATATAAAACAGGTTCAAAGGTAGTCGTTACACCAACATATTCGTATGTTGTTTCGTTGCTCAGGGATACGGGTGAAGAAGTGAAGTTGACATTGCACTTATAAATCAGCTTACCGTCAACGAAGAACTTGAAAACGGAAGTTGCTTCATAGCCTCTTACGGTAACTTCCACATTCGAACCGTCAAGAGTACATGTACCCGTGAAAACAGTGGTATCGTCAAGCGTTGCCGTTACGTTACCTTGACCGTTATATTTCGGAAGCGTAACGGAAATATTAGTCGATTGCTCTATAAGCTTGCCCTTACTTACGGTAATAACAACATTCGAGCCTGACGGAATCTTCGAACCTTTGAAGGTATTCGAAATAACATAGCCCTTTGTTACCGTGTCGCTGTACTCTGATTTTGTCGAAACGGTAAAGCCCGAGGAAGTGAGAACCTTCTTTGCGTTCTCTTCATCAAGGTTTGATACATCAGGAACAATAACAAGCTTCTCCTTTGTCTCATCATATGAAACATATTCGAGTGTGACGGACGTGCCGACAGAAACCTTGTTTCCGCCCTTGGGGTTTATGCTTACAACCGTACCTGCGGGAATTCCGGGATAATCCTTTTGCTCAACTTCTTTTTCTTTTATCTTGAAGCCGAGACCGTTGAGCCTTGTAACGGCGGTAACGTAATCAGTACCGATCAAATCATCCGGCACTTCAACAAGCTCTGCATTTGTTGCGATAACAAGCTCAATCTTCGTCTTTTTGGGATCAATCTTCGTTCCCTTTTCGGGTGTCTGAGAAATAATCTCGTTCGGAGAAACATCAGCGTCAACCTTTTCGGTAACGTCAAACACATAGTTCGGATATTTATTTTTAAATTCTTCCTCATCGTAGATAATTCCGACAAAGTTTGGAACTTTCACTTTGGAATTGCCTGTAAGATATCCCATTTTGAAGAGCACACCGAATGCAACCGCAAGCACAACAACGAGTGCCGTGATTACACCGACAAGAATCGGAATTGTTCTGTTCTTGACAACAGGCTCTTCCTCCTCATCGTCCTCAACCTCAACAGGATCAATATGCTTTATCGAGCCGGTGATGTTCGGGATATACTTTGTAGGCTCTGTGTTCTTATAATCATAGTCAAACTGGATCGATGGGTTGCGTCTGAATTCCTCAAGATCGAGAAGCATCTCTGCGGCAGACTGATATCTGTCGTTGACATTCTTCTGCATAGCCTTGAGAACGATCTGCTCAAGGCCTACGGGAATAGAGGGATTGATATCTCTCGGCTTCACCGGATCCTGCTGAAGCTGCATAATTGCAACGGAAACAGTATTATCCGACTCAAACGGAAGCTTACCCGTGAGCATTTCATAGAGCATTACACCGACGGAATAGATATCGGCCTTGTCGTCTGTGATATCTCCCCTCGCCTGCTCGGGACTTATGTAATGAACCGAGCCGATAGTTGAATCCGTCATTGTCCTTGTTTCGCTGCGGGAAAAACGTGCAATACCGAAATCCGTAACCTTAATCGCACCGTTTTCAAGCAGCATAATGTTCTGCGGCTTGATATCACGGTGAACGATTCCCTTATCATGAGCATGCTGGAGAGCACGAAGAATCTGAGTTACAAAAAAGACGGCTTCCTTGTAATTAATAACGCCCTGCTGCTGAATATACTCCTTGAGTGTAATTCCGTCAACGCATTCCATTACGATATATTGAATCCTGTCGCCGTAGCTAACATCATAAACCTTTACGATATTCGGATGAGAAAGAACAGCGATAGCCTTTGACTCATTCTTAAAGCGGCGTCTGAATTCCTCATTTGCGAGGAATTCCTCCTTGAGAATTTTTACGGCAACAATTCTGTCGTCGATATTGTCATATGCCTTATAAACTACGGCCATGCCGCCGACACCGATTATCTCCTGTATTTCATAACGACCGTCAAGTCTTTTTCCTACATAATTTTCCATAAACAGAATCCCTTCTTAATTACTCGCTTACGGTGACAACTGTGATGTTGTCTCCGCCGCCGTTTTCATTTGCAAGTTCAACAAGCTTATCGGCAATTTTATATCTGTCTTCGGTTTTACAAACCTCAAAAATTACTTCGTCATCAACGTAATTCGTCAATCCGTCCGTACAGAGCAGTACCAAATCATTTTCGTTAAGCTGCTCCTGAGAATAGTCTATCCTTACCTCCGGATCAACACCCAAAGCTCTGGTTATAACATTCTTCTTCGGGTGATCCTTCGCCTCCTCGGGGGAAATCTCACCGTTATCAACCATCATCTGTACAACGGAGTGATCCGTCGTCACCTGAGTTATGCCTGAATCGGAAACAACATAGATTCTCGAATCACCGACATTGGAAATATAGAGAGTATCGGCACTCCTGACAGCCAAAACAACCGTCGTACCCATACCGCTTAGCTCCTCATTGTTCTTTGCCATTGAATATAAGGTAATATTTGCAGCGTCGACCGATGAAATGAGCAGATTTTTAACCGAATTATCGTTCATTCCTACATGATAGCCGGAAGTCAGCTTATCTGATATAACCTTAACCGCAGCTTCACTCGCTATATTACCGCCGTTTGCTCCGCCCATTCCGTCGCAAACAACGGCCCACGAAACCTCTGAGGTGAGGTCACCCGCAGCATAAGAATCCTGGTTGTTGGAACGAACCTTTCCGACATCGGTTTTTGCGGAAATCTTCATTTGTTTCCCTCCTTTTCGGAGATCTCTCGGTTATGACGGCTTCTCAGCTGTCCGCAGGAAGCGTCTATATCCGAACCGAGGCTGCGTCTGACTGTCGCATTAATGCCCCGTGAATTCAATATCTGTATAAATCTTTCAAGTCTTTCGTTTGTGCTTCGCTTATGTGAGCTTTCAACAATCTCATTTGCGGGAATCAGATTAACGTGACAGAGCATTCCCTTTAAAAGAGATGCCAGCTCATATGCGCAGGCGTCGCTGTCATTAACGTCCTTAATCATCGCATATTCAAACGAAATCCTTCTTGATGTTCTTTTTGTATATTCACGACAAGCCTTCAAAAGCTCCTCAATCGGATACTTTCTGTTAATAGGCATTGTCTTTGAACGCATTTCATTATTAGGAGCGTGAAGTGAAACCGAGAGTGTCAGCTGAAGATGTCTGTCCATCAAATCGTAAATTCTCGGCACTACTCCGCAGGTGGACAGTGAAATATTTCTGAGCGAAAGATTAAGTCCCTTGTCGTCACCGACAAGCTCAAGAAAACGCATTGCATTATCAAAGTTATCAAGCGGTTCGCCCATTCCCATCATTACGACGTGCGAAACACGGATATTCATATCTCTCTGCGCCGCATGTATCTGGCCGATCATCTCGGACGGATAAAGACTTCTTACACAGCCGCTTTTAGTTGATGCGCAAAAAACGCAGCCCATTTTGCAGCCGACCTGCGACGAAATGCAAAGCGTATAGCCGTATTTATATTTCATCAAAACGGATTCAATAAAATTACCGTCGCAGAGCCTGAAAAGATACTTAACCGTTCCGTCAATTTTCGAGACCTGCTTCAATTCGATCTCACAGTAGCGTATCGGATATTTTTCGCTCAGGACTTCTCTGAGCTGCTTTGAAATATTCGTCATCTCGGAATAATCCATAGCTCCGTGAACCTGAAGCCATTGATAAATCTGTCCGGCTCTGAATTCGGGCTGACCGAGTTCATGCATAACAGACTTTACCTCGGGCAATGTCATTGATTTAATGTCGTATTCTGACAAATAAACACATCCTCACTTAACTCTTTCAACGCAGGAAACAAAGAATCCGTCACATCCGTGAATATGCGGCATGAGGGTCAGATAATCCGTATCCTCGGCATATCTTTCAAGTTCCGGCAAAACACGAACACTCTTAAAATCTTTATGCTCCGCCAAAAATTTATTGATAATATTCTCGTTTTCCTCCGGGTTGAGAGAGCAGGTCGAGTAGACCAATTTTCCGCCGATTTTAAGATATCGGCTTGAAACACACAGTATAGAATACTGCAAATCCGCTAATTTGTCAACTTCCTCACTTTTTTTGAACCGAATCTCCGGCTTTTTGCGTATTACGCCGAGACCGGAACAAGGCACATCGCAGAGTATTTTATCTGCCTGCGGAAGTGAAGAATTGAACTCTGAACCGTCATTTTGAACGGTTCTTATATTGTTTAAACCGAGCCTTTCGGCTCCGTCGCCAATAAGCTTTAATCGCTGCGGATATATGTCGCAGGAAACGACCTCACCCGTATTGTGCATTAATTCGGAAAGTGTAAAGGTCTTTCCTCCGGGTGCGGCACAAACGTCAACAACCGTCTCACCGTCGTGTACGGCAAGGGCCTTGCAGCATAGCTGAGATGCAGTGTCCTGAACATGGAACAGGCCGTCACGGTATGCCCGGGTCTTATGGATCGCACCGCCGCTTTTAACAGTCAGCGAATTCTCGACCGTATTATTTTTCTCGCACCGAAAACCTTCTTCCAAAAGGATGTCGCAAAGCTCATCGGTATTTGTTTTAGTTGTATTCACTCTCAGTGTATTTTCAACCGCTCCGAAAGAAGCCTCAAGAAGCTTTTCGGCACTTTCCTTGCCGTAGCTTTCGCTCCACATCTTGCAAAGCCACTCGGGAGCGGAAAAATTCACACTCATGCTTCCGTCGGTTCTCAGTCCGTTTACGGTGATTTTATGTAACACGGCGTTTACAAGACCGGAAGCAAAAGCCGCACCGTTCTTCTTTACAAGCTTAACGCTCTCGTTGACGGCGGCGGAATCAGGAATTTTGTCCATAAACAAAATTTGATATGCACCGAGTCTGAGTGCAGTCAAGACCTGCGGTTTCAGCTTTTTAAGCGGCTGTGAAAGATAGAGTGAAAGATTGTAATCAAGCGTAATTCGTCTTTCCGTCACGCCGTAAACAAGTGCAGAAACAAATCTTTTGTCCTTGATGTCAATCTCTGCCCTGTCGAGCGAAGAATCAAGTGCAAGATTGGAATAGCTCTCGTCACGCTGTATTTTATTGAGAATTTCAAACGCTGTCTGTCGGGCTGATTTCATATAGTTTTCCTTTTAATTTCTTTTTGAATTTCCGAGAAGTCTCGACGCATAATAAAGAAGGTTAACAATAGCCGTTGCAAGAGCAGCAACATAAGTCAAAGCGGCGGCAGTAAGAACGCTTTTGGCAGCATTGCATTCCTCTCCTGCAAGAATTCCCGTTTCGTCAATTACCTTTAAAGCTCTTCTGCTCGCATTGAACTCAACGGGCAAGGTTACAAGCTGAAAAACCGCAACAAAGCCGTATAAAAGAAGTCCTGCGATAATAACATAATATCCAATCGGTGAATTTGAAAAATAAGCAAGGAAATAGCCTGCAAAAGCAATTATCAAGCCGAATCTTGAACCGAAATTTGTCATAGGAACAAGGGCGGATCTGATTTTATTCGGCAGATAATCCTCGGCGTGCTGAGCGGCATGACCGGCCTCATGACACGCAATGCCGACTGCGGCAATCGATGTTGAATTATATACCTTTTCGGAAAGCCTTATAACCTTCTCGTTCGGCGAATAGCTGTCGGTCAGCTCACCTCGGCAAGGCACGATTTGGACATCTGTAATGCCGTAATGCTTTAAAATCAGCTGAGCGGCCGCAGCACCCGTCAATCCCCTTGAATTTCTGATTTTGGAGTATTTTGAATATGTCGTTTTAACTCTGATCTGCGCCCAAATCGCAAACAAAAGCACCGGAGCGGCAAAAATTAAATAGCGTATATACTCTGAGAAAGAATAAATCATTTTATCACCTTATTCAAATTTTTCTCCGACCTCAATTTTATGTCCTCTCAAAAAATCGGAACAGCTCATGGCCTTTTTGCCCGGAGCCTGAATCATTAAAATTTTTACACCGTTTCCGTCGCCGCAAGCAACTGTCAGTCCGCCGTCCGTTGAAACGATTTCGCCGGGTTCACCCTTAGTTTTTCCGATTTTCTCTGTCTTATGAAGCTTGTAAATCTCACCGTTTAAGACAGATGTTGCAACCGGCCAAGGCGAAAGTCCTCTGACCTGATTATGAATTTCTTCGGCGGATTTTGTCCAGTCGACCGGACAAAGCTCCTTTGAAAGCATCGGAGCGTAATTGGAAAGCGAATCGTCCTGCTTCTCTCTTTCAAGAGTTCCGTCGATAATTTTTTTAATTGTTTTTGACATGACCTTTGCCCCGAGCGTCGAAAGCTTATCGTGAAGCTCACCGGCGGTCATGTTTTCGCCGATTTCCGTCTCCGCCTTAATCAGCATGTCTCCGGTGTCAAGCCCTGCGTCCATCTGCATGGAGGTTACGCCGCTCTTTTTCTCTCCGTTGAGAACACACCACTGAATCGGTGCAGCTCCCCTGTATCTCGGAAGAAGCGAAGCGTGAATATTGACGCAGCCGTATTTCGGCAAATCGAGAATATCCTGCGGAATTATCTTTCCGTAAGCGACAACGATTATAAGCTCGGGAGCAAGCTCCTTCAAAATTTCGTATGCCGTGCCGTCCTTCATCTTTGTCGGCTGAAAAACGGGGAGATTATATTCAACAGCCTTTTCCTTTACCGGCGGAAACTGCATTTTGTGTCCTCTGCCCTTCGGCTTATCGGGCTGAGTGAAAACTCCGACAACCTCATGGCCGTCGGAAACGAGCCTTTCAAGGCAAGGAACGGCAAATTCGGGCGTTCCCATAAATACAATTCGCATTTGCGACAGCTCCTTCTTATCAGTTGTCCTCAAGCTCACCTACAAGATGGCTCGTGTAAAGAATTCCGTCAAGGTGGTCGATCTCGTGGCAGAAGCATCTCGCCTTAAGGTCCGAGCCTTTATAAACACACCACTTGCCCTCACGGTTCTGCGCTTTAACCATAACGCTCTTCGGACGCTCGGTTACGCCGAACTTTCCGGGAAGAGAGAGACAGCCCTCCTCCTCGTGCTGCAGTTCGGGCGATCTGTCCGTAATCTCGGGATTAATAAGCTCAAGATAACCGTCGCCGCAGTCCATTACGACAACACGGCGGAGAATTCCGACCTGAACGGCCGCAAGACCTGCGCCCTTTTCCTTATAAAGAGTATCCTTCATATCGTCAAGCAGTGTAAAAAGCCTGTCGTCGAATTTTTCGACAGAGCGGCTCTTTTTGTTGAGAATCGGATCTCCGAATTTAACAATATTTCTGATTGCCATTTCAATAATCGAACCTTTCAAATTCTAAAGTATATTTTCGGGATTTATATCTATATAAACGGATACATCATTGTATGCCCTGTCCGAACCGGTATATTTCAACAGCTCGTTCATCAAGGCTCTGAAACGCTTTGTATTTTTGCATTTCAGAATCAATCTGTATCTGAATTTATTGCTGATTTTGGAAACTCTCGCCGTCATTGGGCCGAGAGCTATAATTTTTAAATCGTTGTATTCGCCGCCGAGCTTTTCCTTGAGCTTGTCGGTAAATTTTTGCGAAGCAACCCTGACCTTAGGTTCGTTTTCGCCGATAAAGCCGATAAGACAGATATCGCAATAAGGCGGATAAATGAGCATTTTTCTTGTTTTCAGCTCATCCTTAAAGAAAGCGTCGTAATCCTGCCGTGCGGCAATTTGAATAACGTCATTTTCGGGGTTGCAGGTCTGTATGACCGCCGTTCCCTCATATCGGCCTCTGCCGGCTCTGCCGACAACCTGCGTGAGCAAATCGAAGGTTCTCTCCTGGCTTCTGAAATCGTCGTTATTGAGCTGCTGATCGGCATTGATAACGCCGACGAGCGTAACATTTTCAAAGTCAAGACCCTTTGCGACCATCTGCGTGCCGAGGAGGATATCATATTTGCCGTCGGCAAAGTCTTTCAGCTTGTTCTCATGCGAATAGCGTCCCATTGTGCTGTCGGCGTCCATTCTGAGAATTCGTGCTTCAGGGAATAACGTCGCAAGCTCATCCTCAATCTTCTGCGTTCCCGTGCCCGAATATCTGACGTCATGCGAGCCGCACTCGGGACAAATTTCGGTAAATGGCTCGGAATAACCGCAGTAATGGCACATGAGCCTGCCGTTTGCATGATGATAGGTCATTGAAATACTGCATGACGGACAGGTCAGAACATGACCGCACGCCCTGCATTCCGCAAAGGTGTTGTAGCCTCTGCGATTGATAAGTAAAATCGACTGCCTGCCGTTTTCAAGGTTGTATTGCAGTCTCGATCTCAGCTCCTCGCTGAAATTGGAGGATTGCGACAATGCTTCCGTCAGCATATCGACAATCCGCACCTCGGGAAGAACCGAGCTTGAATAGCGCTTTGTAAGTCTGTTGATTGTATACTGCCCCGCCTGTGCCTTTGCAAATGTTTCAATGCTCGGCGTTGCGCTGGAGAAAACAAGAAGTGCCTTATGATAGGCACAGCGAAAACGTGCCACGTCCTTTGCGCCGTATCTCGGCGTCTGCTCGGATTTGTATGTATGCTCCTGTTCCTCATCAATGATTATCAGACCGAGGTTTTCAAGCGGAGCAAACACGGCGCTTCTTGTGCCGACAACAATCCTGACATTTTCATTTCTGACTCTTTTCCATTCGTCAAGCCGCTGACCTGCCGAAAGTGCGCTGTGAAAAACTGCGACCTCCCTGCCGTAGCGGTTCATAAACAGATTAAGAGTCTGCGGTGTAAGAGCAATTTCCGGCACCATGACGATAACGTTTTTGCCCCTATCGAGCATCTCGTCGATCAATCTCAGGTAAACCATGGTTTTGCCGCTGCCCGTAACTCCGTAGAGAAGCGAAGCTCCGCCCCCGCCCGAGAAATATTGCCCAAGCATGTTTTCAAAGGCTTTTTGCTGCTCGTCATTGAGAATGATTTCTTCTCGTTGCGGTGCAACAGTCTTATTTTCGTAAGGGTCACGGTAAATCTCGTTGTCGAAAATCTCAACAAGTCCTTTTTTCTCGAGAGCCTGTACTACTGATGCCGTAAATCCCGTGAAATAGCAAAGCTCCTTGACCGAAACGGTTCCTATATCATTGAGAACATCGAGAACTTCAAGCTGTTTTTTGGTCAGCTTTTCTGTCGTTTCAAGGATTTCTCTGCCGCCCTCCGTCAGTCTGACTGTTTTAACTGTCAGGTCGCCTGTTTTTCGCACGGAATCAAAATTTCTGATCAACAGACCTTTCTTTACCATCTTTTCAAGAAGTGAAATTTCAGGCGTGAAGCCAAGCTTTTTGAGAAGCCTTTCACCCTCAACATAGCCCTTTTGAGAGAGAAGAAAATTATAAATCTGCTTTTCGTCCGCCGAACAGTCGTCTAAACTGACATTCGGAACGGCTGTGTAGGTAGTAACGGTTCTGTGGCACATGCCGGACGGCAAAACAGCCTTTGCGGCTTCAAAATAGGTGCAAAAAGTTCTTTCCTTAAGCCATTCGACAAGCTTGAGCATCTCGTCATTGAGAACCGGAGCTTCGTCGATAACCTGAGAAATTCGTTTTAATTTTTCTTCACCGTTATAGCTTGAAACAGCGAGGACAACGCCCTGACGGCACTTGTTTCCCCTGCCGAAAGGCACAAGAACACGGCAGCCGGGAGAACATTCCTCGTCGCCGAGGAGGTATGAAAAAGGCTTGTCAAAGGAAAACGCAGAGTTTTCCACGGCAACAGCCGCAACTTTTTCGACAGTCATTTTGTACCTCCGTAATTATTTAAGAATTAACGATATTAAAGATCCTTGATCTCGTCCGGCTCAACAATTTCATACTTGTTGTTAAGGATTTCGTCAAGAGCGATGCTTACCGGCTTCTCAACAAGGATAATTCCATCCTCTTCGGCTTCCTCGGAGATCTCTCTTGCACGCTTTGCAGTTGCTCTGACAAGAGAATAGCGGCTGATGTGATTTGAAAGCACTGAGCTTAAATCCGGATTGAATTTGAAATTTTTGTTCTGATCAAACATTTTTACATACCTCACTAAAAAATTTATTACATCTGCTTACTTTGTGTGTTTCGGCAGTGATAATCGTTTTTATATCGTCAACGGCGTCCTGAAGATCGTCATTGATAACAACATAGTCATATTCGTTGCGGCATCGCTCAATTTCCCTGATAGCGATTTTCAAGCGGCGGAGAACATCGTCCTCCTCCTCGCTTCCACGGTTGCGAAGCCGAGTTTCAAGAATCTCCATGCTCGGCGGCATGATAAATATACTGACGGCATCGGGATACATCCTTTTGATATTTCCTGCTCCCTGCACGTCAATTTTCAAAATTACAATATGTCCGTCATCAAGCCATTTATCGACAGGTCCTTTCGGAGTGCCGTAGTAGTTAACGCCGTAACGTGCATATTCAAGCAGCTCGCCGTTTTCAACCGCATCCAGGAAATCCTCTTCACTGACAAACATATAATCTATTCCGTTTACTTCGGAATCTCTCGGCTTTCTCGTTGTCATTGAAACCGATTTTGTAATATCAATATCCGATTTAAAAAGCTCGGCAATGACTGTATCTTTTCCGGAGCCTGCCGGACCCGAAAGAATAACCAGCATTCCGTTATTCTTCATCGTCCTCATCCTCCTCATAATCCTTGTCCTCATCGAGTCTATTGGCAACCGTCTCGGCCTGAAGATAGGTCAGAATAACCTGATCGCAGTCCGTAATGATAACCGCTCTCGTTCTTCTGCCGTGGGTTGCGTCAATAAGAGTACCCTTCTCCTTGCAGTCCTGAACTATTCGCTTGATCGGAGCCGATTCGGGGCTTACGATAGCAATAATTCTGTCCGCATTAACCATATTGCCGAAGCCGATATTGATAAGCTTCATACTTTCACCCCGTTATTCGATATTTTGAACCTGCTCACGAATTTTTTCAACCTCAGACTTGATTTCAAGAACGCGTCTTGCAATCTCAACGTCGTTTGCCTTTGAACCGATGGTGTTTGCCTCACGGTTGATTTCCTGAACAAGGAAGTCCATCTTTCTGCCGATAGCCTCGGTCGAATTGAAGAAGTCCTTGAGCTGAGAAATGTGGCTTCTAAGACGCACGGTTTCCTCGGCGACGGCAATCTTATCAGCATATATTGCCGCTTCGGTAAGAAGTCTCGCTTCTTCAACGTGGATATCGCCGAGAAGCTCCTGCATTCTTGCAAGCAGCTTTTCGTTGTATTCCCTGACCGTCTCTGGAGAACGCTCCTCAACGAATTCAACATAAGAAAGTATAAGGTCGGCTCTTGAAACAATATCGTCACGGAGCTTTTGGCCCTCAACCTCACGCATATTGATGAATTTATCCACAGCCTTTTCGGCAACTGCTTTAACAGCGTTCCATATCTTGTCCTCGTCGGCCTCCGCCTTGCGGATAACAAGAACATCGTTCATTCTTGCAAGAAGACCTGCATTAAGGTTGTTCTCGATTCCGTAGGTCTCGGAAAGCTCATTGAAAGCCTTCACATATCCGTCGGCAAGGGATTTGTTAACCTCGACAACAACAGTGTCGTCCTCAAGGTTGTCCACCTGAACGTAGCACTCAATCTTGCCTCTTGAAACCTTTGACTGAACAAAGGATTTTAGCTTCTCGTCAAGAAATCCGTAATTTCTCGGAACTCTTGACGAAAAATCAAAATATCTGTGATTTACGCTTTTAATTTCAACGGCGACATTCATTCCGTCAACCATTTCCTGACATCGGCCGTAGCCTGTCATGCTTTTAACCATAATAAACCAACTTCCCGAATTATTTTTTCTTGCAGCAGCTTCCCGCAAGCAGCTCGGGGATCTCCCCTTCAAGTATATTATCTTTATTTTCTTTAAAGCCGAGTGTTTTCGCAACATTAACACCGCTTACGGCCTTGTAATAAGCAATATAAACTCCTCGGTTTGCTCCGTAGTTCAGCGAGCTTCTGATGAAGCCCTCAACCGTTTCATCGTCGCTCTCGGTCACAACGTCAATGATTTCCATCGTGTAGCCGTTGAGCCTGAAAACGGAAAAGCCGCACTCTGCACCGCCATTAGCTATATCAAAACCCAAGTAACCGTTTAACGTTTTGTCATTGCAAAACGGCTCGGGGAGCTTATCGCTCGCAACAGGTGAAAATTTAATCATATTATCACCTCAAAATTTATTAACCTTCATGCCCGATGAAACCATGAGCTTGTGAACCTCGTCCTCTTTAAGCTCACGCCATTTTCCCGGAGGAAGCATTCCGAGCTTCAGGGAACCCATTGAAGTTCTCTTGAGCCTTGCGACCTCAAGACCGAGCGATTCGCACATCTTTCTTATCTGACGGTTCCTGCCCTCGTAGAGAACGATCTCCATAACAACTCTGTTACCCTGCTTTTCGATAATATGAGCGTCGGCCGGAGCGGTAATTCTTCCGTCGATTTCCATGCCTGTTGCAAAAGCAGTAAGCATGTCCTCCGTCACATCGGGACGAACCGTAACACGGTAGGTCTTTGGAATGTGCTTTGACGGATGTGTCATGTGATTTGCAAATTCACCGTCATTCGTCATGAGCAAAAGTCCCTCTGAGTCCTTATCGAGTCTGCCGACGGGGTAAACCCTTGCGCCGACGTCACGGACAAGCTCAGCAACACACTTTCTGCCCATTTCGTCATCCATGGTCGTAATATAACCTCTCGGTTTATGAAGCATAATATAATAATGCTTCCTGCTTCCGACAATTTTTCTGCCGCTGACGGTAACAGTGTCATGCTTCGGGCTGATTTTATCGCCGATTTGTGCAACCTTACCGTTCACCTTAACCTTACCCTGGGCGATAAGCTCCTCTGCCTTACGGCGTGAAGCAACCGCACACATGGAAAGGTATTTTTGAAGCCTGATTCTATCATCAGTCATTTTAAAAATCTCTCCTTAATTCTTTGAAAGAAGCTTTTTTCTTCCTGCTTTTGTTCCTGGACGTCAATATTCTCCGCCGCAACAATATCCGCTGAACCGATATTTTTTCCGTCAAGGTAAAATTTAACCTCACCGAGTCTATCGCCTTTTTTGATCGGGGCATATGCGAATTTATCAACAACGAGCTTTTGAACCGGATTTCTTTGTTCCGAACTGTCATATTCAAACTGTGCACAGCAAAGCTTGCATTTTTCAACATTTCCACCGACGACATCTATCGTTTGTGGAATTGCAGGTTTGAAAACATACCTTTTAAGTCTTGAAAAGCCGTAGTCAAGCATAAGCTTGTGGTCATTCCAGTCGTTCGGGGCATTGAGCGTCACGGCAACAAGGCCCGTTCCATCCTTTTCGGCATAGGAAACAAGGCAGCGGCCGCTCTTTTTCGTAAAGCCCGTCTTGATTCCAAACGCATATTTGTAGCTCTCCAAAAGCCGGTTGTGATTATACAAGGTTCGCTTGTACGGCGGGTTTCCGTAGCTTAATGTTACCTTTTTCGACGAGCAAACAGATCTGAACACTGGATCATTAACCGCATATCTGCCCAAAAGAGCCATATCGTAAGCGGTCGAATAATGATTTTTGTCATCAAGACCCGACGGTGTTACAAAGTTCGTATTATCCATGCCGATTTCTTTAGCTTTGGCGTTCATTTTCTTTGCGAAGTTTTCAACATTTCCGCCGAGATAATATGCCGTAACGTTTGCGGCGTCATTTCCCGACGGCAAAAGCATACCGTAAATCAGCTCGTATAAAGATACACTGTCACCGGGAAGAAGCCCCATTGAGGTTCCCTCAACCTGAATCATTTCTTTTGATACCGTGATTTCGTCATGCAATTTGCCCGACTGCGCCGCAAGAAGTGATGTCATTATCTTAGTTGTGCTCGCCATCGAATGATGCTCATAGGCATTTTTCTGAAATATGACCTCGCCCGTCTGCTGAGATATCAGCACGGCACATTCTGCTGATACGTCGGAACTCTCAAGCGCAGAAACACTAACCGTCATCATACAAAAAACAGTCAAAAAAAGTATTATTTTTTTTAGCAAATCCATCACCTGCCATATAAAAGCTATATGCACAGGCAGGGTTAAATATTAGTCCTCAACAAAAACGGAATCTTCCTTGTCGTCCTTTTTGTCGCCGTTGAACTTATTGACAATATCGCCGACCTTATTAACAACGTCGGGAACCATACCGATAATTCTCTCTGCGGAGCTTTCGGAGCCTTCGCAGATGTACTTAACGCTGACTTCGCCCTTATTGATAACAAGGAATGCAACGGGAGAAATCGTTACTCCTGCTCCGCCGCCGCCGCCGAAAAGCTCCTTAGCGCTCTTTGACGGAAAATCCGAACCGCCCGAAGCAAAGCCGTAGGTAACCTTTGAGATCGGAATAACCTTGATTCCGTCGCCTGCGTCGATAGGATCACCGATAATTGTTTGGCAGTCAACCATGTCCTTAATCTTATCGATGGCTGTTGCAAGAATTCCTGATGCTGACTGATCTTTCATGTTTAGTCCGCCTTTCTATTTGTATTATTGTTTGAAGATTTATTATTTGAAATAACAACTTTTAAAAGCTGTTTCAATAAGCTGAAAACAAGTGCAATTCCGGCATTTATCAATGCTCTCGGAATAAATGCGGTCTTTGTAACAAACTCAACGGTCGTTTTTTCGCCGCAGTAATCGGCAAAAACATTGACCTTGTAGTCCTTGACTTTCATATTAGAACAGATGAATCCGAGCGACGGATACAAGGCTGAACAAACCTTGCCGTACTTTATCGCGGTTGCGGCTGCGTCATCCTCCGTGATATGAATATCAAGACGGAACTTTTTAATTATAACGGCACGCTTAATGAATTTGACCGAGAATCGTTTAAGTGCCGCCACGCAGTTGTTGAGAAGCTCGATAACTCCCGCCAAGCCCTGATTATTGTAAAAGGTCTTGAGGAAATTTTCCTTCTTGGGCTTCGGCTTTTCTTCTTTCTTCTCTTCTGGCTTCTCCTCTTTCTTTTCCTCTTTCGGCTTTTCTTCTTTTTTCTTTTTTTCCGGGAAAGGATAAAGATCGAATTTCAGGAAAAGCCACGAAACCTTACACCGAACCGCATCGGTGTATTCAAGATCAAGAACGACAGGAATGCTCAAAACTATAACAAAAAATGCAATAATTCCGAGAATTATGTATAATGCTGTCATTCAATCACCTCCGTGGTTTATTCTTCGGCCACCTTGACCGGCTCACCTGTTAGCATTTTATTTTCTATTATTTCACCGTCGTCAAGATTAATTTCAAGCTGACCGTTTATCTCTTCACTCTTGGGCAGATCCTCATGCTCGGGAAGATCCGGCAGATCATCAAGGCTTGTCACGCAGAAGCATTTGAGAAATTCCGGCGTTGTGCCGTAAATAAGCGGTCTGCCGGGCAGCTCCAGTCTGCCGCGTTCCTCGATAAGCCCTTTTGCAATAAGTGTTCCTATAACACCGGAGCAGTCAACACCTCTGACCTGCTCAACAAAAGATTTTGTGACCGGCTGGTTATAGGCAATTACTGCCAGAACCTCAAAAGCGGCCGCAGAAAGCGGTGTGTTTTTCTTTATTTCAAGCACAGCTCTTACCTTGTCGGCGTATTCCTGACGTGTACAAAGCTGATACATATCGTCCATTTTAACAAGTCTGATACCGCTGTTGATTGACTTCAAAGACTCATCAATACCCTTAAGAGCATCCGCGACAGGTCCTTTTTCACATTCAAGAGCCTGACATATTCGCTCAATTTCAAGCGGTTCGCCTGCGGCAAAAAGTATTGCCTCAACGGCTCCCTGCAATTCATTCATTATCATCTGTGTAGTCGTCCTCCACATCAAAGTTTATATCGGAATCTAACATCTCAACCTCAAGATCGTCATCGGTCTGCGTCAGAGTGATTTTTTTATCCTTGGCAAGAGAAAGTATCGCAAGGAAGGTTGCAACCATCTCCGAACGTGATTCCGCCTTTTCAAAGAAAGCTGTAAAACGCTGCCTTTTCTTTCTGAAAAGACTGCCCATAATATAGCTGACACGCTCTCTTATCGGAACGATCTTGTGTGCAACAATGCCCGAAAAAGCCTCAATCGGCGGCGGAAGATTACGTTTTCCTCGACCGACGGCGTTAATATACGCCTTCAAAAGCTCAATCGGCTGATGCAGCCGTGTATAAGTCATGTCCGGAGGAAACTTTTCCGGCTCTCTCGAATACTGTTCGAAGCCGTCCGCCTGTGCGGCAAGCTTTTTTGCCATGATTTGGCAGTCCTGATATTCGAGCAGCTCACCCTGAAGCTCTTTTTTCAGCTCATCTGCCTCCTCCTCATGCACGGGAAGGAGCGAGACGGTTTTTATATATATCAGTCTTGCCGCCATCTCGAGAAACTCGCTGGCAACCTCCATATCCTCCTCTTTCATCTGACGGACATAATCAAGATATTGTTCGACAAGAAGAAGAATCGGGATATCGTTTATATCAATTTTATGCTTGCTTATCAAGTGCAGGAGCAGATCCAAAGGTCCCTCAAACACATCAAGCTTATATGATATTGCTTCCATGCTTTCACCTTTTAAAAAATTGAATAAAACAGCTGATTAAATGCGTTATAAATTAGCTTTGAAAGATACGACAGCGGTGTTGTCAAAACGCCTGTGAGAAGTAAAAGGAACATAGCAGCCATGATATATCTTTCATATTTCATGATACCGAAATAAAATTTGCTCGGGAGAATCGCAAAGAGAATCCTTGAACCGTCAAGCGGCGGAATAGGAATTAAATTAAACACGGCGAGATTTATATTGATTATTGCCGAATACTGAAAAAAGATATTCAAGGCGAAAATTGCCGTCGTCATTTCTCCTCCGTGCTTAGATGCGGCAACAATGATGATGTAGCGAACCATAACCGAAAGGAAGCCGATTATGAGATTAGAAAGCGGACCCGCCAAAGCAATCAGTGCCATAGCAGCCTTTTTGTTTTTTATCTTTGTATTGCGAACATTAACGGGCACGGGCTTCGCATATCCGAAACCGACAAGAAGAATCATGATTGCGCCCCACGGGCTGATGTGAGCCATAGGATTGAGCGTCAGCCGACCACTGAGTCTTGCTGTCTGGTCGCCGAGCTTTGTCGCAACAAGTGCGTGGGAATATTCATGTATCGGCATTACGCAGAAAACAACGAATGCGCTGACGCACACGCCCATAAATATTGACAGCGCATTGCCGCCTCTTATCAAATCAAGTAACATAATAAACTATTCTCCATAATTATATTAATGCAATTACGCCTCTCGGAAGTCCGCTCAAGTCGTTATAGGCTTTAACGACCGAGGCATGTTCCGAAAACAGCTCGGAAATATATTCCGTCTGATCCTCGGCACATTCAACGGCAATAGCTCCGCCGCTTTTGATTTGTTTAATCCAGTCGGATGCTATTACACGGTAAAAATCATAACCGTCCTCGCCGCCGTCAAGTGCCGTTATCGGTTCTTTTTTAACCTCGCTTTGCAATCCATCGATATCGCTTGAGCGAATATACGGCGGATTTGAAAGAATCAAATCGGGAGCAATGCCGGAAAGAGACGTTTTATCAAAAACATCACCTTTAACGGCTTTAACATTTTTAACACCGTTAAGCTCAATGTTTTTCATCAAATACTTGAAAGCATCGTCCGATTTTTCAACGGCATAAACCGTTGAATTCGGGCAAAGCTTTGCGACGCTTATCGCAATACAGCCGCTGCCGGAGCACAGGTCAAATACAATGGGATCATTCTTTTTTTTCAGAAAATCGAATGCAAATTCCGCAAGTATTTCCGTTTCCGGACGGGGAATCAACACGCCCTCGCCGACCTTGAAAGGCAAGCCCATGAATTCCCATTCTCCAAGAATATATTGAAGCGGCTCACCGCTCAAGCGGCGTTCAATCAAGCTGAAATACTTCTCAACGGCTTTCTCGTCAAGCTCTTTTTGAAAATCGAGTCTTAAAGCGAAATAATCACAATTCAGAGCATATTCTGCCAAGCAGCGTGCGTCATATTCCGCATCGTCTGTACCGGCTGCTTTCAGCCTCTCTGCACCCGACTTTAAAAGCTCACTGATCGTCATTTTTATCCTCATTGTCGCTTTCTTCCGAAGCGGGGTCAACCGGATCGTTTATATTTTCCTTTTCCAAGCCGAGAGAAACCTTCAAAGAAGCAATGCCGACTTCAATAATATCATCCGTCGGCTCCTTTGTGGTGATTCTTTGAAGCCAAAGACCGGGGGCTGAAATTATCTTGGTAAAAAGATTATTCTTTTTACCGGCAAGCCGGATCGCTTCATATCCGATACTCATTATTATCGGAAGGATAAGAATTTTGATAATCATCCAAAGTGCCTTATAATCACGCACACCGGGAAAAATCATGACGACAATCGTCGAAACAAGTATGCTGATGATAAGAGTAAGGAAGATGAAGCTTGTGCCGCATCTCGGATGAAAACGGCGCTGTTTTCTTACGTTTTCAACAGTCAAATCAAGTCCGTTTTCGTAGCAGAAAATTGACTTATGCTCTGCACCGTGATACATAAACAGCCGCTTAATATCACTCATCAGCGAAACCGCCCACATATAGGTGATGAAAATTATAATTCTCATTACGCCTTCAATCGCCGGCTTCCAAACGTTGCTGTCGGCATTGCGAAGAATGAGGTCCGCAACCTGACTCGGCAGCCACATAAAGAGGAAAAACGCAAGGGCAAAACCGATAATTCCGGAAATAATTCCGATAACGGTCATCATTTTAGGTCCGAAATGATCCGTAAGCCATCTGTCAAGCTTCGACATTTCCTCTGTTCCGTCATCCTCAAGAGCCGTCGTCTTTTCGGCGGATTCCATAAGGCATTTATAGCCGAATATCATCTGCTCAACAAAACTGATAGGTCCCCTTATAAAAGGAATTCTTGCAAATTTATATTTATCCTTTAAGAAATGAGCTTTCTTAAGTTGTGTTTCAATTCTGCCGTCGGGCAGTCTGAGTGCCATTGCAACACCCTTTGGGCCGTTCATCATAACGCCCTCCATCAAGGCCTGTCCGCCGACGCTGATTTTGTTTTCTTCAGGCATCTTCATTTTCCTCCATTGCCTTTTTCTCGTTTTCGGCAGCTATAGCTGCGTCGATATCCCATACATCCTCAAGCTCAACATGGTCAATGTCGAAGCTAATCGTAACGGTTGTTCCCTGACCGAGAACGCTGTCAATATCGAATGTTCCGTGGTGAAGCCGAACTATTTCGTCAACAACGGCAAGTCCGATTCCCGAACCGTGAACAGTCATGTTTGTCTTGTAGAATTTTTCTTTAACGTGCGGCAAATCCTCGGCGGAAATTCCGCAGCCGGTATCCGAAATCACGATTGTAATTTTATCGTCCTTAATCTCCGTTGAAACAACGATTTTTCCGCCCTGCTTTGTATATTTGAGAGCATTATCCAAAATGTTAACAAAAACCTGCTTGATTCTGTCCGGGTCGCCGTCCATCGGAGCAGGCAGATTCGGCGCATTATAAACAAGCTCAATGCCCTCTCGCATCGCCCTGTCCTTAAAGGCAAAAACAGTTTCGTCCAGCTCTGCAAGAATATCCATTTTTTCGTTTTTAAGAACCATTCTGCCGCTTTGCATTCTTGAAAAATCAAGAAGTTCTTCAACAATTCCGTTAAGCCTCGAGGATTCGCTGATTATAACATTCATGCCTCTTTTGGTAAGATTCGGGTCGGTATCTCCGATCTGCAAGAGAGTTTCTCCCCATCCCTTTATTGCCGTCAGCGGCGTTCTCAATTCATGAGAAACCGTAGATATAAAGTCATTTTTTATCTTATCCGAGGTCTTGATTTTCTCAGCCATCTCATTGATTGTGTTGCAAAGCTGACCGATCTCATCTTTATAGAGATAATGGTCTATTCTCGCATCGTAGTTGCCGTCGGCAATCATTTTCGCCGTGTCGCAAACCTCCTGAATCGGCCTTACAATCGAGTTGATAAATACCGTTCCCGAGATAACAAGAAGAAGAACAAGGATCAGGAAAACAAGCGATATTATAAAATACCATGTCCCGATTTGGTCATCGATTTCGACTAAGGAAATCATGTATCTGACCGAACCCACCTGCTTGTTTTCTGCGTCGGTGATAATTTTTGTCAGAGCTATAATTTTTTCTCCCGAGGAATTTTCTCCGTGCCAGACTGCGGAATTCATGCCGTTGGTCATTGCATCTTCATATTCCGGAATCTGAATCTTGCTGTTAACGGGGAAACCGCTTGAGGAGATAAACACACTGCCGTATTTATCGAGCACCCAAACCTCAACAGAGGATTTATCGGTGAAATCGCTTATATACTCACGAGCACCCTTTTCAAAAACGGCATCATCGTTTGAAGCATAATTTTCAAAATAAATATCAACTATGCCGTTTGCATATGATTCGATTTTTCGCTCAACCGTCGAATAGTAATAGGAATGAATAAAGTACGCAGCGGCAACACAGATGATAAGCAGAACGGAGACGATTATTGTTGATGTCTGAAAAAGCCAGCGTTTAGTCAGACCGCCTTTGAAATTGAGTTTGCTGTTTTTTTCTGCCATCCGTATCACCCCTTTGCAAGTTAACTGTGTACTAAAAATCAGATCCAGGCATATCCGAAGCCCCAGCGTGTAAGCAAATGCTTCGGATTTGACGGATCGGGTTCAATCTTCTTCCTGATTCGTCTTATATTAACGTCGACAATTTTTTCTTCACCGAAATATTCTGTACCCCAAACATGGTTTAGAATATCCGTTCGGCTGAGATTCGTTCCCTGATTGCGGAAGAAATATTCAAGAATCTGGAACTCGACCTGAGTAACATCAATCTTTCTTCCGTTACAGGTCAGTGTCCGGCTCTTGCAGTCAAGCTTAAACTCACCCGAGGTTATAACATTCTCATCATCCTCTTCGCTGTTACGCTTCAGCGACGAGGAAACACGTCTTGCGAGAGCATCAACCCTTGCGGTAAATTCAGACGGAGAGAACGGCTTTGTAACATAGTCGTCTGCACCGAGAAGCAAGCCGTTAACCTTATCCATTTCCTGAGTTTTGGCAGTAAGCATCATAATTCCGATATTGTTGCTCATCGCTCTGAGCTTTTTGCAAAGCTCAAGTCCGTCCATTCTCGGCATCATAATATCGAGAACGGCAATGGAAATGCCGTCGGGATCGAGCTTGTATTTTTCATAGGCGTCAAGTCCGTCAAAGGCTTCAACAACCTCATAGCCCGCTCTTTTAAGGTTGATAACAATAAATTCTCTTATTGTTTCTTCATCCTCGGCAACCAGGATTTTTATCGGTTTCATTTTTTTCCTCCTAAAATCGTTGTGTTAAAATTATTAGTGAGATTTTCGTCCTTTACTCCGAAATCGGTTCCGTCCTGCGTTATCGTGTAGACATAGGTCGTGCTTCCGTATGAAGTAAGGAGCTTTGAGTTTTTATATTTTGTCTTTTCCGGTTCATCGTTTTTATCATAATAATAAATGCTGAACAGAAGATTTCCCAATTTTTCCTCGTAGCTGTCCCAATGGTAGAAATCCCATTGTCCCTCATTTCCGAGAACGGTTATTCTGCCGACCCAGCTGCTCGGAATATTAAGAATGTAACCGCCGTCCTCGTCAACAACGGAATATTGAACGGCTCTAAGCTTGTCATTGCGAAATTTAACCCATTTGGTATAGTAAAGATTTTTTGTCGGGGTCTCGACTTTCTCATTCGACGAATTCATGATAAGACCATTCGAACTGTTGTCAACAACCGACGAGCCGGGCATATCGACGCTGACCGGAATCTCTATAAATCCGTCCGAATCAAAGTCCTGTGCAAAAAGCTTATTGTGACGAAGAGTTTGCGATGTTGTTTGTGTTGCATCATCAAAGAGCGGAGCGACAAGAGTGTTCTTGTCATCATCCCAATAGATAACCTCGGTTATCATATCGTTATCGCCCTTAAACGCTTCGACATAAATAAGTCGCAAATCGTCAACCTTTTCAACCTTGATATTCGAATATGAGGAGATATTTCCGTCAGTTTTAATCGAACTGAGCATTTGAAGCGAAGCGGACTTCGAATCAAACGTATATGCGGTTGCAGCCGAAGTATAGTGATCGGAAACAGTTGAATCAACGCTCATTGCAAAAATATCATCTATTCCGTCGCCGTTTACGTCGATGATATCAAGATACGAATACGGGAAAGATGAAATAAGCTTCAAATCTCCGGCAGAAATATCATAAACGGCAAAAGCTTTATTCGTCTTACTTGAAAACAAGTTCCAACCGATTACGATTTCCGAAGTCCCGTCCCGATTCAAATCGGCAAACTTAACCTCATCAACCGAGCTTCCGAGTCCGTCATACGAATTAACCGGGACCCAGTTGTCCTCCTTGTATTCGAAATAATACATTTTAACAAGGTCGGGCTTTTTCTTTTCGGTATAGAAAACGATAGCTTCCTCGTCCTTATCCATATCAAAATCGTTGACTATAAATGCCGAACGATAAAGGCCGTTTTCCGGAGTTGAAAGGCTATAATCCTTATCAACAAGCTTTTCAAAGGAATCCTGAAGTCCCTGATATTTACCCGAAAGCCTCGGCGGTCGGAGAAGATTATCAAAAGAAGAAAATCTGAATGAGCAGCCGCTGAGCGAAACCGAAAGCACAATAACAAGCGCAACCGCCAAAAGTCGTTTAAGCTGTTTCATTATGACCTCTCCTTTTCGCTTATATTTGAAAAAGCATATAAACTTTTCCCATATTAACAGTCATTACATTATAGCACACTGTATGTCACTTTTACAACAGAAAAAGAATAAATTTCTGAATTTTTTAATGATTTCATAAATAAAAGACCGACTGAACAACTTAGAAGTCATTTAGTCGGTCAAATAATCAGTTTTGTATAATTACAGCCGTGTAGCTTCCGCTTACCCAGCAATTTTTTGAGTTTTTGAGAGTCACGGTAACAGGTACGCTGTTCTCCCCTTCCTCAAGCTTAATGTTTGTCAGATTGATACTGATTTCAAGCATATTGGCATTAACGCTTTTGAGAGCCGTCTGTGTTCCGACAACGGTTATCTGCCCGATCGAATCAAGCTCAACATTGCCTGCACTGACGCCGGAACCGCCTGTAATCATTATCGAATTAATGCCCGGCTCAAGTGTCTTTGTCGAAAGGCCGTCTGTGTTTACTTCAACGCTGAAAGACGATGTACCGTCCAAGAACTTAGCTGTTTTAACATTCGATGCAAGGAAGGTAAAGCTTCCGTTTGACGGCGTAATCTGAGTGAAATCTATTGAACCGATTTCAAGCGAGTTAGTCGTATCCGAACCGTTTTGAAGTACGGCAACTCTGACCCTGCTCGGAGAAATACTGTAAACCAACGGGCTGTTGATATAGTCCGATGGTGTGTTCTTGAACGAGACGGAGACAGCCGACGTTTGCATCTTGTAAACAGGAAGCGTAACGGGAATCTTCAGGTTGCTTTCGCCGTTGATTTTAACATATTTTGAATCGAGATCGCTGCCGTTGCTGAGCACAACAGATGCGTCGATCGTTTCGCTTTGGGTAAGTTTTTTTTCAATCGGAATGTCGGCATAGGCCGCAGTAATTGAATTGACCTCGGTCTGAGCACCCGAAACCTTGACGGTTTTCGTATCATAGATTATATCCGCCTTATCGAACATATAGTCGTCTGCAGTATAATCGTCAAGCTCCGAAATAATCCTCGGGGTAACCTCAACCTCTTTCTCGGCGTATTTATCAAAGAAAACCTCGATGTAATCGGCCGATTTGGAGACAATTTCATAGTCCGCATTGGCGTCCTTTGCCGTCACCTTGACAACAAGGCTGTGCTTTCCTGCCGAATCAACATAAGCAGTCTGCGCAGTTGCTTCGAAATCATCGGCAGTTAAAAGATCTCCGCCGACAATGTAACGGTTTCCGCGAACGGTAACATTGATCGTATAATCGCTCTGGCCGAAAATCTGTAAGCCGAGCTTATCGGGAACGCTGTTATTCATGTCGATTTTAACAGGAATATCCTTGATTTCGTTTTCGACTACGGGAGCATATTCCAACGCTACAACGATCCAAAAAATAAACGCAACAACAATAGAAAATACTACAAGAAATTTTGTGTTTGAAAAGAGCTGTCTGAGGCTCAACTTTTTTGCTTTCATTTCTTAAATTTCTCCTTTACATTGGTAAGAAGAACCGAGAAGAATGATTTCTTCTCCTTGTTTGCATTGTCGGGCAGAATGTAATCCATGAGTCTCTCCATCAAGATTCCGTCGGAAACGCCTCTCTCAAGCTCACCGCCGCAGGCAATGGAAATCTTGCCTGTTTCTTCTGAAACAACAACGGCAACCGCGTCGCTCTTTTCGGAAATTCCGAGAGAAGCTCTGTGCCTTGTACCCAACTCACTGCTGAGAGAATTATTATCCGTCAGCGGAAGAATACAGCCGGCCGCAACAACTCTTCCGTCACGAATTACGACACCGCCGTCGTGGAGAGCCGAATTTGGGAAAAAGAGTGCATTAATAAGCTCCCTTGAAACCTTTGCGTCAACGACTGTTCCTGTGTTGATGATATCGCCGAGCATTGTATTACGCTCAAAGATGATCAAAGCTCCGATTTTCTTATCGCTCATATCACGACACGCCTTGCATATTTCAAGCACAGCTCTTTTCTTTCTCTCATAAAGAGCGTCGCCCTGCTGTGCGCCGAAAAAGTTCAGGAAAGCAAAACGACTTCGTCCCATCGTTTCAAGCGCATGCCTTATTTCCGGCGTGAACAAAATTATAAGCACAAGAATAAAATCACGCAGAATCGTCTTAAAGAGATATGTGCTCGCCTGCATGTTCAAAAGGCTGATTATTGCATAGATAACAGCGACGATTACAAGACCTTTAACAATCTGAATTCCTCTTGTTTCCTTAAGCATCTTAATTGCGCTGAAAACGAGAAAAGCGACAAAGGCTATATCGAGCGTATCAGTTGTTATATTATAGGAAGAGAACAAAGCCAGCAGTCTGTCCCAAAGGACACTGACATTTTCCATTAAAGCGTTCATATTTTTCTCCGATAAACATTATTTTATTAATTATAGCATATAATTTAATTTTTATCAATAAGGCAGACACAGTGAGCTGAAATTCCTTCTCCCCTGCCCGTGAAGCCCATTTCCTCCTCGGTAGTTGCCTTAACGCTGATATTGTCAATCGAGGTTGAAAGAGCGGCAGCGATATTCATTCTCATTTCGGGAATATACGGCTTCATCTTCGGCCTCTGAGCGATAATCGTTGCGTCAACGTTAATTACCTTATAACCGCTTTCTCTGAGCCTTTCAAAAACCCTGCGAAGAAGCACAAGACTGTCCGCATCAAGGAACTGAAGGTCATTATCAGGGAACATTCCGCCGATATCGCCCATTGCGGCTGCACCTAAAAGAGAATCGCTCACGGCGTGGAGAAGAACATCGGCGTCCGAATGACCCAAAAGGCCCTTTTCATAAGGAATTTTAACTCCGCCGACAATCAAGTCACGACCCTCAACGAGCTTATGTACATCATATCCGTGTCCTATTCTCATAAAATCTCCTCCGATTCAACAAGTCTTTTGTATTCGTCATATGTGATGAATGTGTTTAAAATATCAAGCATTGCTTTCGTTGACATTCTTTCGGGCAAATCGAGACTTTTGAGCAAAGCAGTTCTTTTCTTCTTACTTTCCGCACCGCCTGTCAATCCGTCGTCAAAAAAATCGTTAAGCGTAATTTTCTTTTTTTCTGTCGCTTTGCTTTGAGAAGTTCCGATTCCCGCTTTGTTAAAAGCATCCTTTAATATCTCAACCGAAACGCCCTCAACGCCAAGCTTGCCCTCTTTAGAAGCCGATTCCTTGCGCTTCTCCTTGCCGTAGATATCGGGAATATAGACATTTGTAATATACTCCTTCGGCACGATTGAAGTGATGAAATTTCTGATTACAAATCCGGCTGAATCGCTGTCCGTCAGGATTACAATACCCTTTGACTCGGCAAGCTTTCTGATAAGTTTTTGCTTATCCTTATCCTTAAAGATTCCAAAGCCCTCGGTTTCAATAATTATTCCGTCAATCATTGACGAGAGTTTGATTTTATCGTATTTTCCCTCAACGATGATAATCCTGTCAACCTTAATCATATCTTTTCACCGTTTGAAACAAGAAAGAGTTTTGTAATGGTCTGCTCAAGCACAAGTCTGCCGCTGACCGAGGTTGACTTCAAGAGCCTGTCGGCATCATCGAGAACGTCAAGAAAGGTTCTCAACTGAGTAACGGAATATTTTGAAGCGGCTCTTGCACCGTTTGTAAGCCTGAATTCCTTATTGCGATAGTTAAAATCCTTGCCTGCGTCCTCGGGTCTCAAGCCTCCGCTCGAGTAAACCTTTGCACGGTACATATCGACATATGGCGTTATAAGCGCACCGAGAATATTAATCGGCTCCTCCTTCATGGCAATGAGAGTATCGAGAATATACATTGCAAGGTCGCAGTTACCCGATGTCAAAGCCTTTGTGAGGTCAAATACCCTCGCCTGCACAGTCTTGACAACAACGGCGTCAATGTGCTCTTTCCCGATTTCTCCCTCTTTTCTGTAGGCGCAGATCTTGTCAAGCTCATTGATAATTACGGTCATATCGTCGCCGATCAGCGTCAGTAAATAACGTGCATTCGATTGAGAAATCGTGCAATTTCTTGACGCCGCACCCTTTTCGATAAGCTTAATCAGCTGGTTTAGCCCTGCATGCTCAAAGGAAACCGAGCAGCCTGCCTTATCAATTTCGGCAAGCATTTTTTTACCCTTTGCGCTTTTCATATTAACGTCGGTGCTCGGATTCGAGATAAGTATAACCGTAGTGTCGGGGATATCCGAAATGAGCTTAAGGAACTTTTCCGAAGCGTCGGCATTGAGACTGTCTGCGGCAAAATCCTTTATCAGGATAAGGGTTCTTTCGCTCATCATCGGCAAGGCTTCGGCCGCTTGTGCAACCTTGTCAAAGTCAACTTCTTTACCGTCATATTGATGGAAATTGAAGTCGGCAAAGGCCGGATCGACAGCCTTTTTCTGAATGAGGGCGGTATAATGCCTTATAAGATATTTTTCGTCGCCGTAAAGAAAATATAAGCGAGCAAAATTTCCCGAGCTGATTTGTTTTTTAAATTCGATCTCACTCAGCTGTGGCATATCAACCCTCCTCAACAATTATTTTATAATTATTATCCTTAATTTTTATATCAATGTTTCCGAATTCACCCGTTGAAACCAATCCGTTTTTGTCGGTCTCTCCGGATATAACAACGTTTTCAAATTCCGATTCATCATACGGCTCCGTTCCGATATAAACATCACCGACAAGGTATTCCTCGGGAACATTTTCAATGTCGTCAGCACGAAGAAGAATGCAAATCGTCACATTCTGAGCAGTGCAGTAAGCCACGCTGAAATGCTGATCGGAAACAAATTCAAGGCTTGTATCTTTAAAAAGATTTACTTGTGCATTTGTGGCTTTTATTATTTTATCATCCGGCAAAACCGATGTCAATGAGCTGTCGATTTTGGGAACGACCAGCTTTTCGGGGTTGCTCTCTTTAATAACCGACAATACTCCCGGAGAGCTGCTGCCTTTAACGTCGGCAATCATCATATCAGACCTGGCATCATCAAGAGCCGATGAAATGTATTTATTCCGGCTTTGAGAACAAACCAAAGCGTTTTTGCCGTCCTGCGAAATCATTACGGCAATGCTGTCATCAACATTTAATACCTCGAAATATGTATAACCGGCATAGTTAAAATGATAAAGCAAGCAACAAATCATTACAGTCATTGCACACCCTAAGCAGGAAAATCTAAATGCCGTCTTGTTCTTAAAAACAAGAAATGAGCACGCAACAATCGCATAAAATGCAATCACGCCGTAAGTCCAGTATTCATTGGACGTATCTATTGTCGCAAGAGGCCAATGTGCAACATCTCCGACAACCTTCACAATATATTTTGCAAAACAGCCTGTCGCAACGGCAAAGAAATCGCCTGCCGCGCCGAGCGGATAAAGCAAAGCCGTGAAGCCGCCGCATAGCATGCAAAGAGATGCAACATAAGTTATTGACAAATTTGAAAAAATCGAATAGACCGAAACATAGCCGATGAACACAATTATAAAGCCCAGTGATGCAACGGTTGCGCAAACAGAAACAAACACCGACTCAACGGCAACCTTAATTAAAGCCTTTATAAATCCGCCGTTAAGCAACGGCTCAATCCGTTTTCTAAGCCACGGATTCAACGCAACTATGCCGAAGGTTGACGAAAAGGACAGAAGAAAGCCTATGTCTGCAACAATCAACGGATTAACTATTCCGAGAATAAGTGCTGCAAAGCCGAGCGAGTTTACCGGATCGGCCTTTCGCCTGAATAAATTGCCGGCAAGAATCACCAAAAGCATAATTCCGGCTCTGCAAACAGACGGTGAAAAACCTGTCACACCCATAAAGAACAAAGTAAAAGCAATTCCGATTGACGAATTCAGCCTTTTCTTAACGCCGATAAGCTCAAGTATCGCATATAAACCCATTACCCAAACGGATAAGTGCATACCCGAAACGGCGAACACCGGTGCGACTCCCGCCGCTCTGATATTTCCGAGAAGCTCGGTTGAAATATAATCCTTGTTGCCGGTCAGCATTCCTACGGTAATTCCCCCGTAATCGTTCGGCAGCTTGTCAAGTATTCTGCTTTCAACAGTCTTTCTGAATTTAAGAAGATGATAAGCCAACGGTTTATTTTCCGTCCTGATAATCTCAATCGGATAATCGTCGTAATTGCCGACATAGCCCCCGAGGAAAATCCCCTTGGAATGATAATAGAGCTTTATATCGCTCGAAAATGAGCCGATTTCATAGATATGAACTTTAAGCTTTATTTTATCATACGGTTCTGCATTGATGTATTGCGAGGCGGATAGCCACAGCTTAACGCCGAAATCCTCGCCGTCAACGGATTCGGTTTTGAGCGTGTAGTAATACTTGGAATGTTTAAACTCCGGCTCGTCAAGGACCGTCGCCTCGATAACGGACTCCTTATCCGTCAGACTGTCGGCATAGGATATTTTATAGTCGCTGAGCACCTCAAAGGATACTCCCGAAAAAATAAGAGCCGCCGCAATAAAAAACGGAGTAACACGTTCACGGAATTTACGAATAAATAACGTAAGCAAAAGTATTATAATTCCTGCACCGATCGCTGCGAAGGAAAATCTGTCGTCAAAATAGGCACAGAGAAACAGAACCGATAATGATGAAAAGCCCATGATTGCCATGGGCCTGTATCTCAATTTCATTTGAAGATGAGAGGAAGCTTCTCAAGGAAAACAATGTCCGTTCTGTCCGCAGCATCGCCCTCGGCAAGGACTGCCGCCTTGGCAACGATATCAACATCGAACTTGTTAACAAGCTCCTCAACGGATTCAAGCGACTTACCGGTGGAAATAACATCGTCGAGAATAACAATTTTCTTTCCTCTGATCTGCTCGCCGTCCGCACCGTCAAGAATGAGCTTCTGCTCTGTGGCGGTCGTGATGGACTTGACCGAAACAGAAACCGGATTTTGCATATAGAGCTTCTCTTTTTTGCGAACAACAAAATATTTCTTGCCGCTCTGGCGTGACATTTCGTAAGCAAGAGGGATACTCTTAGCCTCGGGAGTTACAATATAATCGAACTCGGGGAGCTTTTTAAGAAGCTCGGCTGCGGCCGCAACGGTAAGCTCAACGTCACCGAAAATAATAAATCCTGCAATGGAAACATTTTCGTTAAGCGGACAAACGGGAAGCTCTCTTTCGAGTCCCGCAATTTTCATTTTGTAAGTTTCTGACATATATGATACTTCCTTTCAAGCTTTTGACAAAGAATTACTTGCAATAATTGTTTCGTTTATCAGCCTGCCGGCCAGCCGAATTCTCTGCCGCCCATAAGGTGAAAATGAAGATGCTTGACGGTCTGTCCTGCGATATCACCGCAGTTGTTGACTATACGGAAGCCGTCGTCAAGACCTTCCTGCTTTGCAATTTTGGCAGCAACCTCAAAGATGTGAGCCACAACAGCACTGTTGCTCTCGTCGATCTCGGCGGCCGATTTGATATGCTGCTTCGGGATAATGAGAATATGTGTCGGTGCCTGAGGCTCGATATCACGGAATGCGAAAACCTGATCGTCCTCATAGACTTTGTTTGACGGTATTTCCCCGTTAATTATTTTACAAAAAAGACAATCCATAACTATCCTCCTGATTTATTTAATAAGAGATTTGACGATATCGGCAACCGCTGCGATTGCTTCATCTACCTTATCTATATCCTTTGCACCTGCCATTGCGAAATCCGGCTTACCGCCGCCGTTTCCGCCTGCTAACTTGGCAACTGCACGAACAACGTCGCCCGCCTTAACTCCGCTCTTAACAGCTTCGGGAGCACAACAAGCGGCAAAATTAGCCGAGCCTTTTTCTTTATTAACCGAGCCGAAAACAGCAACAATATTGCCGCCCTCCGCCTTAGCTTTATCGGAAAGCTGGCGAAGCTCGTCCACGGTTACCTCTCCTGCGTTTGCGGCAATAACCTTGAGCGAACCGACCTCAACGGCATTGTCAAAGAGACTGCCGGAGCGCATCTCGGTAAGCTGAGCGGTGAGAGCTTCTATTTCCCTGTCCTTCTCTTTAAGCTCATTTGAAATCGAAACGGCTTTCTTCTCGATATCCGACGGATTGGCAACCTTGAGAGCCGCCGCAGTGCCGAAAATCCTTGAATTGAGCGAGTCGATATAATTGAGAACGCCGGTACCGGTTACAGCCTCGATACGTCTTACGCCTGCGGCAACCGAGGTCTCCGTAATAATCTTGAAAAGTCCGAGCTTGCCTGTGTTGGAAACATGTGTTCCGCCGCAAAGCTCGGTCGAGAAATCTCCGGCCTTGACTACACGTACAACGTCGCCGTATTTCTCTCCGAAGAGTGCCATTGCACCTGTTTTCTTAGCCTCCTCAATCGGCATTTCCGTCATTGTGACGTTCTCGGCCGAAAGAATGATATGGTTGACCTCATTCTCAACGGTTTTCAGCTCGTCCGATGTCATAGCAGAGAAATGCGAAAAGTCAAAACGAACCGTATTTTCGTTAACAAGCTGACCTGCCTGCTCAACGTGCGAACCGAGCGTCTTTCTCAAAGCCGCCTGAAGAAGGTGCGCCGCCGTATGATTTCTTGCGATTGCGTCTCTCCTCGTTGCGTTGATAACCGTCTTTACTCTGTCGCCTGTTTTTGCGTTGTCGCCGTCAATGATTCTGCCGTAATGAAGGAAAACACCGTCGTTGGTCTTTGTAGTGTTCTCAACCTCAAATGTAAAGCCGTCGCCGTAGATATAGCCTGTGTCGCCGACCTGTCCGCCGCTCTCGGCATAGAAGGAGCTCTTGTCCGTTACAAGGAACGAATCCGCTCCGTTTTCGAGAACGTCGCATCTGATACCGTCTGTGATAAAAGCAATTATTCTGCCCTCGGCTTCGTATGAATCATAGCCCTTGAACTCGGTCTTGGCAATTCCCTTTGTAACGACGCCGGTATCATCCCATCCCTCGGCACCTGCGCCCTTGTGAGCGTCACGGGAGCGCTTGCGCTGAACAAGAACAAGCTCCTTGAACCTCTCCTCATCAACGGTCATTCCCTTTTCTTCAAGGATTTCCTTTGTGAGGTCGATCGGGAAGCCGAATGTGTCCTGAAGCTTGAATGCGTCCTCGGCACTCAGCTCCTTTGACTCGGAGTCCTCAATCATCTTTGAGAGAACATCAAGTCCTGCGTCAATAGTTCTGTTGAAGCTCTCCTCCTCGGTCGAAATAACGTTGACAATAAAGTCACGCTTCTCAACAAGGTTGGGATAAGCATTCTTATTTTCATTGATAACCGTGTCGGCAACCTCGGCGAGGAACGGCCTGTTGATGCCGAGCAATCTGCCGTGTCTTGCCGCTCTTCTGAGCAGACGGCGAAGAACATAGCCTCTACCGCTGTTCGACGGCATAACTCCGTCGCCGATCATGAATGTTGTCGAACGGATATGGTCCGTGATAACACGAAGCGAAACATCGCTCTTTTCGTCGGTATGATACTCGACGCCCGAAATTTTGGCAATGTGCTTCATGATATTCTGAATAGTGTCAACCTCAAAAAGATTGTCAACATTCTGTGCAATACAGGCAAGTCTTTCAAGACCCATGCCTGTGTCGATATTCGGATGAGCGAGCGGCGTATAATGGTTGTGTCCGTCATTCTCAAACTGCGTGAAAACGAGGTTCCAGAACTCAACGTATCTGTCGCACTCGCAGCCGACCTTGCAATCGGGCTTTCCGCAGCCGTGCTCCGGTCCTCTGTCGTAATAAATCTCCGAACAAGGGCCGCAGGGACCTGCACCGTGCTCCCAAAAATTATCCTCCTTGCCGAAGCGAACCATGTGGCTCTCCTGAACGCCGATTTCCTTTGTCCATATATCATAAGC